>Ga0070731_10001797_pt1 | contig 21519 bp, 22 predicted proteins | sample Coa_R1_2_FD_66448 | JGI IMG/M metagenome (GOLD analysis project Ga0070731, IMG submission 66448) | Surface soil microbial communities from Centralia Pennsylvania, which are recovering from an underground coalmine fire - Coalmine... | ecosystem: Environmental > Terrestrial > Soil > Unclassified ... | reverse complement strand
CGACGGCGAGATAGGCGCCGTCGAGCAGACCGCCAAACGTGAAGGCGCCGGTCTTGCCGACGGTCACGGTGCGTGAGAGGCGAGGCGCCATACCGTTGGCGATCCAGGTTGGATAGTCCGCGGGGAAGATGAACACGACGGCGTCGGTCGCGGCCACGCCGGCTCCGTCGCGAACGATGCCAGAAATCTCTGATGCTTGATCGGAATACGTGACGACCAGATCGGCGACGTCGGTCGATCCGAGCTCGAGCGGCTGCATGAGCAGGTTGTGTCCGCCGGAGACGATCGACTTCAGGGTCCACGGTGGAAACGATCCGCTCACCGAGAGCCAATACTTGCCTGGCAGATACTGGCCCGTCGTGAACTGGCCGCTGGCGTCCGCGCGATTTTGATTCTGGACCGCCAGAATGAAGTTCGCCTGATCGATCGCCGTCACGGTGAGCGTTGCCGTGCTCAGTTTCGATGCGTCGGGCGGCGTCGCCGTCGTGCCGCTGAAGACGATGTGCCCGCTGAGACGCGCGCCCGTATGCAGCGACACGACGAGTCCCGAGACGTCGGTGTCGGCGACGGTCACCGATTGTTGCGCCCAGAGCGTCGGCTCGGTCGAGGGTTGCGTGGACGGGCCGTTGAACGTCGTGTACGACGTCGTGCCGCCCGCCGTGACGATCGTGGTTGTGGTCCCTGGTCCTTGCACCGGCCGCGGGACACGCTGGACTTTCAACGTGTATTGGCCCGTCGGCACGGCGACGAACGAGAACTGTCCTTTCCCGTCGGTCGAGGCGATAGCGGTCTCATACCCGCTATCGCTGATCGACTCGGACGTGTCGGATGGCACGAGCCGAACGCCGAGGTTTGCCGCCGGGCCGTCGAGGCCCATCACGACGCCGGAGACCTTCGCGGCCTTCACGAGTTTCAGTTGCAAGTCGACGCCGAGGCGCTCGTCGCCGGAGCCCAGCGTGATCACGTCCGCCTGCGTCGCAACCGTCGTCGCGGGATGGTACGTCGTCTGATAGATGAACACGCCGCCATCGACCGGCATCGGGATCGGCGGGCCGCTGCCACGTCCGGTCATCTGCAGTTGCTGATCGCCGATTCGGATGCCGTTAGCCGATGGAAACGGCGCGCCATTCGCCGAATACTGAGCGATCAAATCGCTCGTCATGCCGGACTGCGCCGCGGTGAGATACGCATCGACCGCCGACGTCGGCACGTTGGTCACCGTGGTGGGCGCGGCGACGACGTAGTCGCCCGGAGCAATCGACGGGATGCGGTACATGCCGCGATCGTCGGTTGTCGCGCTGCTGAAACCGGAAAACCTCGGCTTGCCGCTCGAAAACGTTCGTCTCACCGCGCGCACCTGGATGCCGACCGCCGGGTCGCCGTTTTCGTCGACGACGGCGCCGGCGATCGACGCGTATTTCCAGAGCTTGATCACGCCCTGCACGATCTGCTCGCCGTCAGTGATCTCGAGCTGATGAGTCGGGCCTTGGGGACGGGTCTGTCCGTAGCTGCCCGACATGTATCCCGGCGCCGTCGCGGTGAGGCCGAACGAGCCGTTGGCGACGGCGCGAAAGACGAAGCGTCCTTCGCTGTTGGTCATCGCGCGGTTGGTGTCGACTGCGACCTGAATTGGACTTGGTCCGGGCGGCGCCGCCGGTGGGCGGCCGAGCAGGGTGACGATGGCGCTCGGAACGGGGCGACCGGTGGCGGCGTCGACGACCTGTCCGAGCACGAGGCCCGTCGGGGTCGGCTGAGCGGCTTGGGAGCTCTGCGGGTCCTGGCCGGTCGGCGTCAAGACGGAGCCCGGCGGCGGAGGCGGTGGCGGCGCGACGACTTGCCGCCCGAGCAGCGGCACAGTCGCTGCCAAGCCCAGCGTCACGAGACCAGCGGCGAGAACGAAGCGTGGGCGCCTCGGCATCAGCCCTCCTGCATGTTCGGACGGTCAGCCTAGATTGGACACCGGAATTTGACGCGCGGCTTGCCCGATTGGTCGCTGAGTAACAAACCGACCCCGGAGGTCGCCCCCCGAGGTCCACCTCCGGGGTCGACCTCCGGGGTCGGTTTGTTACTCCTCCTGCGCGCGGTTGGCTTTCTTGACCAGCACGGTCAGGCGGTCGTTTTCGAAGCGGTTGAAGCTCATGAACAGGCTTTCTTTGAGGTAGGTGCGCAGCTCGGCGTCGCTCAACTGCGCCACGATCTTGTCGAACTCGCGGTCGACGTCCTCGAAGGTGTAGTCGAGCTCGCGCCGCCTGGCCAGGTCGCGCGAGATGATCTCGATGACGGCCAGCACGTCGCCGTCGACCTCGATCCGCGTGCCGGCGGTAGTCGTAATCGTCCGCATGATTAACCTCCGAAGCTCGCCAGGGCCGTCGCCTGATCGGCATGGACCTCGAGGAAGTTCTGCGCGCCCGTCATCGTCAGCATCGTCTCCACGCGCTTCTGCACGCCCGACAGCTTGAGCGCGCCGCCGGCCGCCGACGCCTGGCGATAGAGATCCATCAGGCAGCCGATCGTCGCGCTGTCGACGTAGCCGACGCTGGCGAGATCGATCAGAATCTTCTTGTCGCCGGCCGCGATGCGCTCCGCGACTTCCGATGCGAAATTCGACAGGATCGGGTACGTCAGGCGCGGCTCATTCACGTGCATGATGACGACGCCGCCTTTGTGAGCAGTCGAGACGTTCATTCGGTTCCTCCACGAGCGGCCGGCTTCGGGACCGGGCGCTGTTGCTGAAGACGACGGAGCTGGCGCGCGAGCTCGAAGCGGCCGCGGTTGATGCGCGACTTGACGGTGCCTTCCGGCAGTCCGAGCTGGTCCGCGATTTCCTGATACGAGAACTCCTGCAGATCGCGCAGCACCACGGCTTGCCTCAGCGCGGGCGGCAACGCCGCGAGCGCGGTGCGGATGGTTTCCTTCAGATCGACTTGCTCGAGCTGATTGAGCGGACTGCGCTCGCGCGACACGGGCGCCAGTTCGGACGCGTCGACGTCGCGCGCCATCGTCTCGCGCTCTTTGCGGACCGAGCGATAGTGATCGATGCAGAGATTGCGGCTGATGCTGATGAGCCACGTCTGAAAATTCGCGCGGCGGTCGAACGTGTGGAGCGCCTTGAAAATCTTGAGAAAAATATCCTGCGTCAGATCCTCGGCCTCATCGTGCCGGCCGACGAATTTGTAGGCGAGATTGAAGACCTTGCGCCAGTGCTGCCGGACGATTTGATCCCATGCCACCTGATCGCCCTCGAGGCAGCGCTCGATCAGCGCGTCCATGTTGGACGCCGCGGCGATGGTCGGATCGGGAGACATCGAAGACCGAGATCATAGCAGGCATCAGGCGCCGGGCATCAGGCGACAGTAGTGCGTTCAGCTCCGAAGACAGGCAAGCTCTACTGTCGCCTGGAGCCTGATCTTCTGTCGCCGAGTACAATCACGGTTCTGTGTCCGGTTTCTCTGTAGCTGACGGCGAAATCGTCTGTGACGGCGTGCCGCTCGCGGCCATCGCGGGCGAGGCGGGCACGCCCCTGCATGTCTACAGCGCCGCCGACATCCGTGCTCGCTATCGGCGCCTCGATGCGTCGTTCGGCAGCTATCCCCATCACCTGCACTACGCGATCAAGGCCAACTCGACGCTGGCGATCGTGCGGCTGCTACGCGGTCTCGGCGCGCGCGCGGACGCGAACTCGGGCGGCGAGATCGACGTGGCGCTGCGTGCCGGATTCGTGCCGGCGGAGATCGTGTTCACGGGGGTCGGCAAGACGCCGGCCGAGCTCGAGCGCGCCGTGTCGCTCGGCCTCGATGCGATCAACGTCGAGTCGCCCGGCGAGATCGCGCGCATCGACGCCATCGCGCGCCGCCTCGGCGTCTTGGCGCGCGTCGCGATTCGCATCAATCCGTCGGTGGATGCCGGAAGTCATCCACATATTTCGACGGGCCTGCCGGCGACGAAGTTCGGCGTCTCGCTGGATCTGGCCCGTGCGATGATCCGCGATCTGGCGCAGCGTCCGGCGCTCAATCTCGTCGGCTTGCACGTTCACGTGGGATCGCAGATCACGCGCTCGTCGCCGTTTGCGCGCGCCGCGGAGACGATCGTCGATTTCGCGCGCGAGCTGTCGGCTGGTGGCCACGCGATCGAGCGTCTCGATCTCGGCGGCGGTCTTGGCATCGCGTACGAGCCGGGACAGGCCGTCGTGTCGCCGGAGGACTATGCCGAGCAGCTGCTGGCGATCGTTCGTCCGACCGGACTCGCGCTCGTCATCGAGCCGGGACGCGCGATCGTCGGTCCGGCGGGCGTGCTCGTGGCCAGCGTCGTCGATCTGAAACCGAAGCCGGGCGGCGGCTGGTTCGTCGTCATCGACGCGGGCATGACGGATCTGGCGCGCCCTGCGCTCTACGGCGCATACCATCGCATCGACGCCGTGCGGCCGAGGCCAGGCGAGCCCATTCACGCCGACGTGGTCGGGCCGGTCTGTGAGACAACCGACACGATCGGATTCGATCGGAAATTACCGCCGCTCGAGCCGGGCGATTTCGTCGCAATCGCCGATACCGGCGCGTATGGCGCGGTGATGGCCTCGAATTACAATCGGCGCCCGGTTGCGGCGGAAGTGCTCGTGGACGATGATAGGCGGCCGTCGGTGATTCGGCGGCGTCAGACGATCGACGATCTCTTGCAGTGGGACGTGTGATGCTCATCGCCATCGAAGGACTGGATCAAAGCGGCAAGGAGACGCAGGCGCGCCACCTGCGCGCGAAAATCGAGGCGGCCGGCCGCAAGGTGCATGGCTTGTCGTTCCCCGAGTACGAGACGCCCATCGGGCGCGAAATCCGTGAGGCGCTCGACGGCGCGCGCGATTTCGGTCCCGAAGTCATGCAGTTGCTCTATGTGGCCAATCGCTTCGAGTACAAGCCGCGCCTCGAGTTGTGGCTCGGCGGCGGAGGCGTCGTCGTGTGCGATCGCTATCGCGCGTCGAGCGTCGCGTACGGCGAGGCGCAGGGGTTGGATCCGGAATGGCTCGAGCGGATCCAGGAGCATTTGCCGGCAGCCGACGTCACGATTCTGCTCGATATCGCGCCCGAGACCGCGGTGCGCCGCAAACAGGCCGGACGCGATCGATACGAGCGCGACCTGGGACTGCTCGGCCGCGTGCGCGAAAGCTACCGGCGCCAGGCGTCGCGGCACGGCTGGATCGTCATCGACGGCGAGCAGCCGAAGGACGACGTGGAGTCCGCGATCGGGCTGCGGGTCCTGCCACGGCTCGCGCCGCGGTAAGCGCGCGCACTTCTCGCGCGCCCGATGCCACGAGCGCCTGCGCGCACGCCTCCAGCGTCGCGCCCGTCGTCATCACGTCGTCGACGAGCACGACCAGACGGCCGGTGAGAGGCGGCGCGAGGATCGGCGCGTCTCCCGCGATCGAGCGCCCGATCAGGCCGCTGTGTCGAATGGAGCGTAGCAGGCTGGTCGCGTACGCGCCTTCCACGTTTGAAAACCGCTCGTCGGCCGGCAGCTTGGCTTGCGGCGGCCCGTGACGCCTGCGCGTGAGCACGCGCCAGACCGGCGGACCGAGTTGCCGCGCGAGATCATCCGCCTGATTGAACCCGCGATCGAGCGACCGGCGCCACGACAGCGGAACGGGCACGACCGCGTCGGCGCCGTCGAGCACCGCCGCGCCGGCGTCTCGCATCAGGCGTCCGAGCGGCGCCGCCAGGGCGCGGCGGCGTTCGTACTTCAATCCGTGCACCATCGCGCGCAGCGGCCCGCTGTACTGGCCGGCGCTGCGGGCGATCGTGACGAGCGGCGGTCGATCCTGGCAGCGTCCGCAGAGGTCCGGGGCGGATTCGAGCGAGGGCAGTACGTCGCCGCACCGCGCGCAGAAGGGCGCGACCAGGCGAGGAATGGCGATCCAGCAGGCGGGACACACGGCGCCGTCGAGCGGCCGATGCAGCAGGTGTCCGCACGACACGCAGTCGGGCGCAAGAAACAGCCGGACGACGGCATTCGCCGTCGCGAGCGTCCACTCAATGGTTTGCGCAAAGGGCGCCCCGAGTCGCACCCCCGCCTGCGATGCAAGGACTCTGCCCGCGGCGCGCCGCAGATTCAGGCCGAAAAACTCGAGAGCCCGAGATGCGATTGCAAAAAATCGAAAAGACCGCTCAGGCTACTTCGCAGGAATTGCAATGTGCACGGCATCGGCCCAGAGACGCTCGAGGCTGTAGAACTCGCGCGTCACCGGCGTGAACACATGGACGATGAAGTCGAAGTAGTCGATCAGGATCCAATCCGCGTGCTCGTAGCCCTCGACGAGCGATGGTTTGAGTCCCTTCTGCCGCAGCGTTTCGACGATGCCGTCGGCGATCGCCTGCACCTGGCGGATGTTGCCACCGGTGCAAATGAGGAAACAATCCGTGAACGACAGCGTCTTGCGAAAATCGAGCACGAGCAGGTCTGCAGCCTTCTTGTCGAGCGCAGCCTCGACGGCGATACCGACATTGGCCGGCAGCCGGAGCCGGGGCGAAACCGGGCGTTTACGCGGACGCCGTTGAGTCTTTTTCGACGTAGAGGCCATGCGTGTGGATGTACTCCGCAACCGCCGCTGGAACGAGTCCGTGAATGGAAGCGCCTTCGGCCACCCGGCGGCGAATGTCGGTGGACGAAACGGGCGCCGTTGGCGCATCGACGAGAAAAATGCACGGCCGGTCCGCCGCGCCGGCCGCACGCCCGGGTCGCACATCGACCATGCGCGGCGCCAGATCGGGCAGCGCCTCGCGCAGCGCGGCCACGGCAACGCTCGGGCGCGAGACGACGACGAACGAGCAGCGATCGAGGATCGCCGGATAGGCGCGCCACGTCGCGATCTCGCGAAAGGCGTCGGCGCCGATCGCGAGCGCGCAGCGGCGCGTATCGACACCGTTGTGCTCGAGCCGATCGAGCGTCGCCGCCGTATAGGACGGCTCCGTCGACAGCATCTCGAGATCCGACAGCCGGTCGTGCGGTCGCGCGTGAATGGCGAGCGCGACCATCGCGAACCGGTGCGCGGCCGAGGCGCGCGGCCGCGCGCGATGGGGCGGCACCGCCGCCGGAATCAGCGTCATCGTCTCGACGCCGAAGGCCTGCCGCGCGGCGTCGGCGACGTCGAGATGACCGCAGTGCACGGGATCGAAGGTGCCGCCGAAAAACACGTGGCGCGACATCAGACGGCGGCGAGTTTGGCGCGGCCGGCCGACACCGCGCGCCACATCGCCTCGACCAGCGCGGGCACGCCCTCGCCGGTGACCGACGAGATCGGGTAGAGATCGACCTTCAGTTTCTTCAGATGCTTCTTCAAGCGCGCCAGCCGATCGGGATCGTCCAACGCGTCTATCTTATTCGCGGCCGCGATGCGCGGCTTGTCCGACAGCGCCACCGCCGTCTCGTCGTCGGATCCCGCGAAGAGCTCGAGCTCGTGCGCGATGACGTCGAAATCGTGGACGGGATCGCGTCCACTTTCCGACGACACGTCGATGACGTGCACCAGCACCTGCGTGCGCTCGAGATGCGCCAGGAATTTCGTGCCGAGGCCGTGTCCGCTGTGCGCGCCCTCGATCAGGCCCGGCACGTCGGCGACGACGAAGCTGCGGTCGTCGCTGAGGCGAACGACGCCGAGATTGGGCGTCAGCGTGGTGAACGGGTAGTCGGCGATCTTCGGGTGCGCCGACGAGATGCGCGAGATCAGCGTGCTCTTGCCGGCATTCGGAAATCCGACGAGGCCGACGTCGGCGAGCAGTTTCAGCCGCAGCCGCAGGTCGCGGATTTCGCCGGGCATGCCCGGCTCGGTGTGGCGCGGCGCGCGATTGGTCGCCGTCGCGAATTCCGCATTGCCGCGTCCGCCGCGTCCGCCGCGCGCGACCATCGCGCGCTCGCCAATCGTCTGCAGATCCGCGATCGGTAGCAAGTCGTCGCCGCTCTTTTCATAGACGACGGTACCCGGCGGTACCTCGAGGATCATGTCCTCGCCGTCGCGGCCGGTGCAGTTCGAGCCTTCGCCGTGTCCGCCGCGCTGCGCCTTGAATTCTGGATGGAACCGATAGTGGACGAGCGTGTTCTGATGCTCGCTGGCGACCAGGACAACCGAGCCGCCCTTGCCGCCGGTGCCGCCGCTCGGGCCGCCGCGCGGCACGAACTTCTCACGCCGAAACGCGAGACAGCCATTGCCGCCCGATCCCGCTTCGACGTGGATGTCGACTTCGTCGACGAACATTTAGAAAAGACCTCGAACGGTACACGAGGGGACGGGTCTTGCTCGCGCAAGCGAGACCCGTCCCCTCGTGTCCGAGGTCATTTTACCGGCAGGATGTCGATGACGCGGCCGTGGGCGCCGTGGTCGCTGAACTTCACGCGGCCGCTGACTTTCGCGAAGAGCGTGTCGTCCTTGCCGCGGCCGACATTGAGGCCCGGCCGGAACCGCATGCCGCGCTGCCGCACGAGAATCGATCCGCCGGGCACGACATTGCCGTCGTGCCGCTTCACTCCGAGGCGCTGCGAGTTGCTGTCGCGCCCGTTTCGTGAACTACCCGCGCCCTTTTTTGTTGCCATGGCTTATGTAAACCGTTCCGTGCCGAATCTGGCTTCAGAGATTGATGGAATCGACTTTGACGCGGGTCTGAATCGTCCGGTGTCCGGTCGTCCGGCGATACTGCTTGCGCCGTTTGGTCTTGAACACGCGGATTTTCGGTCCCAGCTTCTCGGCCACGACAACGCCCGTGACGGTCGCGCCCTTGATGTACGGCTGGCCGGAGACGATGTGGCCGTCGGCGCCCTCGACCAGCAGAACCTTGTCCCAGGTGATGGTCGCGCCGGCTTCGGCGGCGACTCGATCCACGAGAACGACAGTACCCGGTTCGACCTTCTCTTGACGGCCGCCGGACTCGACAATGGCGAACATGATGCGCTCCCTGGTGGCCGAAGCGCATGGAGGCGCTTTCAAGCCTAGTCTGAACCTCTAAGCCTAGCATTGCCCGGTTGATTCGGGCAAGGCTCAGCCTATTTCATCAGGGTCCTGACGCCGCGGATCTTCTGGTTGCTCAGCGTGTTCAGAAAACCAGGCAGCAGCTTGTCCATCAGCTCGAAATAGGTCGACAACGGCGGCGTGTTCTGGCTCGAGTTGTAGAGCACTTCCTGGTTGTACGTCTCGGAGTAGAGCTGCGCGCCGGTGCGGCCGTCGATGAAGATGAATTTCGGCACGATCGAGTAGCCCTTTTTGTCGACCATCTCGCGCACTTCGTTGTACGACGAGCGCCCGGTCGCGTCGGTGATCGGCTTGACGGTCGTCTGCTCGCCGCTCTTGGAGATGTCGCTGAACAGGATCGTCCCCGTCACGATCAACGGACTCTGATATTGTTCGCCGATTTTTTTCCAGTACACCGTGTCGTTGAAGATCGCCTCGTAGGGCTGCAGATCCTGCGCGTCTTTGATTTTCAGCGCGTTCGGATCTTTGGGATCCGGCGTCGCGGCCTCGCCGGCCGCCTGCCGCCGCTTGTCGACTTCCGCCACGAGCGACACGGGATCCGCATCGACGACCTTCAGGTCGGACTTCGTCCGCAACTGGCTCTTGAGCAGACGAGTCGTCTCGGTGTTCGTGTCGACCGCCTTCGATCCGCCGGAGACGAAGCCCGCCACGAGCACACGCTGAAACGCCGAGACGTCGATCTTCGACTGGATCGGCGTCTCGATGTTGACCTCGTACAGATTGAGGCAACCCGCCGCGCCCAGCGCAATCGCGAGGCTACTTAGTTTGACGGCGGTTCTGCCGGTCATAGATGTCCCGGAACTGCGCGTAGTTCTGAAGAATCGTGCTGTCGTTTTTGGCCAGTTGCAGGGCCCGGTCGTACGCCTCTCGGGCCTGGCTGAACTGGCCGAGTTGTTCGTACGCGATCGCGAGGTCGTTCCATGCGGCGGCATAGTTCTTGTCCATGTCCGTCGCCTTTTTCCATCGAACCAGGGCTTCTTTCCAGAGCCCCTTTTGCGCGACAGCGATGCCGAATTCGACCTGCGCCTTCGCGTCGGAGTGGTTGTCGGCCATGATCGGCGTGATCGACGCCAGAATCAGAGCCACGGCGAGCCAGCTTTTCTTTCTCATAGGAGTGGCAGAGCTTTACTATACCGCCGTACGTCCCGTGCGGCCATTCGGTGAAAAATTGCAATACTCCTGCCGCGCGGGCATTGCAAAAACTGCAAGGCTCCGAGGGAAACGGCCGTAAAACGGGCTCGCAATGTGGCACGTCGAGTGCACTGGTGTCCTGTTCTCATGGCGTCTCCCCACCGCGATTTTCCGTCCTCACCGCTCGATTGGGCGGCCGTGCTCTCCTGCATTCGGCCCGGCCCGGACACGAAGGCCGCGCGACTCCTCAAGGATCTGGCCAACGGCAGTCCGCCCGCTCCGGACTCGCTGCCTCGGCTCCTCGACGCGCTTCAAATACCCGATCCGCAGCGCGCTCACATGGCCGCCGTCGCACAGACGACGGCGCGGAAGGCGCTGGAGCGGGCCGCCAAACGCCAGATTGGGCTGTTGCCATATTTCGCCGAGGCCTATCCGGCGTTGTTGCGGGCCATTCCCGACCCGCCCGTCGTGCTGTGGACCGAGGGCGATTCGGCCCTCGCCTCGCGTCCCGCGGTCGCCATCGTGGGAGCGCGGCAAGCCAGTCCGGCTGGACTCGACATCGCCCGGCGCCTGGCGTCCGATTTGGCGGCGGCGGCCCTCGTCATCGTGAGCGGCATGGCCAGAGGCGTTGACGCAGCCGCCCATTTGGGCGCTCTCGAGCAGGGCGCAGGCACCATCGCCGTGCTCGGCTGCGGCACCGACGTCGTCTATCCTTCGGAACATGCGACGCTCGCCGAGCGTATACGCCAGACGGGGCTCGTCGTCAGCGAGCTTCTGCCCGGCACGCCGCCGCTCCCGTATCACTTCCCGCTGCGCAACCGCATCATCAGCGGCTTATCGCGCGCCGTGATTGTCATCGAGGCATCGGAGAGAAGCGGGTCGCTCATCACCGCGCGGGCGGCGCTCGACCAGAACCGGGACGTGCTGGCCGTGCCCGGAACGGTCACATCGGGCCGGTCCAAGGGGTGTCATGCTCTTATAAAGGATGGCGCTCGTTTGGTCGAGACTGTGGAGGACGTGCTTCAGGAGCTCAACTGGCGCCGACCGGGCTCCGAGACGATCCAAGGCCGTAAGACTAGTGTTTTGAGTGTTTTAGAAGCTTCGATGGATGCCGGCGAGCCGTATTCCGTCGACGATCTTGCCGCCAGGAGTGGGCGCGACACGCCAGGGTTGCTGGCCGAATTGGGAGCCCTCGAACTGGCCGGCCGCGTCCAAAGAACCGAGGGCGGGCGCTTCGTCCGGCTTGACTGACCTGCTATTGATAGATCACCAACATGGCTAAATCTCTCGTGATCGTCGAATCGCCCGCAAAGGCCAAGACGATCAACAAATACCTGGGCCGCGATTTCAAGGTCATCGCGTCGATGGGTCACGTGCGCGACCTGCCCAAGAGCAAGATTGGGGTCGATGTCGACCACGACTTCGAGCCCGAATATACGGTGATTCCCGCCCGCGCCAAGGTGGTCAAAGAACTCAAGGACGCCGCCAAGGAGGCCACGAACATCTACATCGCGACCGACCCTGACCGCGAGGGCGAGGCGATTGGGTGGCATCTGGCCGAGGAGCTGGGCTCGAAGAAGCGCAAGGTCCACCGGCTGATGTTCAACGAGATCACCAAGAAGGCGATTCTCGAAGCCGTCAAGCACCCGGGCGAGATCGACATGAAGATGGTCGACGCCCAACAGGCGCGGCGCGTCCTCGACCGGCTGGTCGGCTACAAGATCAGCCCGATCCTGTGGGACAAAGTGCGGCGCGGACTGAGCGCGGGGCGCGTGCAGTCGGTCGCACTTAAGATCATCTGCGACCGCGAGCGCGAGATCGAAGCGTTCGTACCCGAGGAGTACTGGCATCTGACGGCGCGGCTGGCGGCCGAGCTGCCGCCGGATTTCGACGCGCGGCTGATGCGCAAGGGCGAGGCCGCGATCAAGATTCACAACGAGGCCGAGTCGAAAGCCGTGCTCGCCGATCTGGCGCGCGCCTCGTTCGTCGTGTCGTCGGTGGCGCAGAAAGAGCGCAAGAAGCACGCGCTGCCGCCGTTCATCACGAGCAAGCTGCAGCAGGCGTCGCGCTTTCCCGTCAAGAAAACGATGATGGTCGCGCAGCAGCTCTACGAGGGCATCGAGCTGCCAGGCGAAGAAGCCGCCGTCGGCCTGATCACCTACATGCGAACCGATTCGGTGCGCATTGCCGATCAGGCGCTCGCCGAAGTTCGCGAGCACATCGGCGAACGGTACGGCGCGCCGTTCGTGCCCGACGAGCCGAATCGCTACCGCGTCAAGGCGAACGCGCAGGATGCGCACGAAGCCATTCGTCCGACGTCCCTCAAGTACGATCCTGAAGTCGTGCGGCCGTACCTGACGCCGGATCAGTATTCCCTCTATCGCTTGATCTGGAATCGCTTCGTCGCGTCGCAGATGACGCCGGCCGTTTTCGACGACACGACCGTCGACATCGCGGCCGCCCAGTACATTTTCCGCGCGAAGGGATCGGTACCGAAGTTTGCCGGATGGCTTGCCGTCTACGGTCAAGGCACCGCCGAGGCGGACGACAACGAGCGCGCCGAGCGCCCGACGCCCAATGCCGCAACGCCCGCGTCGGATGAAGACGACGCCGCGAGCGGCGTGCTGCCGGTGCTCGCCGAAGGCCAGACGCTGACGCTGCGCGAGCTGAAGCCGGAGCAGAAGTTCACGCAGCCGCCGCCGCGCTACAACGAAGGCTCGCTCGTGAAAGCGCTGGAAGAAGACGGCATCGGCCGTCCGAGCACGTACGCGTCGATCATCTCCGTGCTGCAGGCGCGCGAGTACGTCAACAAGATCGAAGGCCGCTTCCGTCCGACGATTCTCGGACGCCGTCTCGTCGACAAGCTGCTGCATCCGGCGTTCGACGACATTCTCGACGTCGAGTACACCGCGCGCATGGAAGAGCAGCTCGACGACATCGAAAAGGGCAAAGCGGGCTATGCCGACACGCTCAAGGATTTCTATACGAAGTTCAAGAAGGATCTGAAGAAGGCCGCGAAAGAGATGCCCAACTTCAAGGAAGGGCAGCCGCTCGTGCCGCCGATGGCGTGCGACAAGTGCGGCATCGGGGAGATGGTCGAGAAGGCGGGCAAATTCGGCATCTTCCTCGCGTGCAATCGCTATCCCGAGTGCGACAACACGAAAGAGCTCGAGCCGGCCGAAGCCGCGACCGAAGACCTCGAGGAGACGTGCGAGAACTGCGGCCGGCCGATGGTCGCCAAGCGCGGCCGATTCGGATCGTTTCTCGCCTGCACCGGCTATCCCGAGTGCAAGACGACCAGAAAAATCATCGCCACCAAACAGGGCGTCTCGGCGGCGAAGCCGGATCAGATTCTCGACGAGAAATGCCCGAACTGCGGCAAGAACCTGGTGATCAAGCAGGGCCGGTTCGGCGAGTTCACCGCGTGCACCGGCTATCCCGAGTGCAAGTACGTCAAGCAGAAATCCACCGGCGTCGTCTGTCCGAAAGACGGCGGCGACGTCGTGGAACGCAAGTCACGTCGAGGGAAAGTGTTCTACGGCTGCGCGAACTATCCGAAGTGCGACTTCACGCTGTGGAACAAGCCCGTGCTCGAGCCGTGCCCGAAGTGCAAGTGGCCGTTCCTCACCGAGAAGATCACGAAGCGCCAGGGACGCCAGCTCGTGTGCGCGAACGAAGCCTGCGACTACGTGCGGGCCGAGGAACTCGAGGCGGTGGCGACTTAGGTGAATCGCACATCGATGATCGGCGATTTGGAATTGATGAACGAAGAATCGACGATTGGCGATCGACAATCGAAACGGCAATCGGCCATCGGACTCAGCTCGCCCGATTATCGATCTTCGATTCTCGATTCTTCGTTCATCAATTTCAAATCATCGATCATCGATGTGCCCGTCAGCGCAGCTTCGCCACTGCCGCGCCAATCCGTCGCTGGCGGGTCTCAGGTTTTTTCGCCTGCTCGACGGCCTCCACCCATTCCCTCTGATGTGAGTAGCTGAGCGCCTGCCAGCGATCCCAAGCGGGCGCCGCAGCCTTCAGCGCCTTGACCAGATCGGCCGGCGGCTTGACCTCGCGCTTCTCGGTGTCGAGCGTCAGGCGGACGTCCAGTGTCTCGGTGCCCTCCAGTCCGGCCGCCTCGCGATTGCTCTTCCGGAAGGGAATGCACGGCGGTCCGCCCATGGCCGCGATCGTGCTGCGAAACGTGTAGCCGTTGAGCGTCACTTTTACGGGCGCGCGAATCTTGCCGAACACCGGCTTGGGATCGAACGTCACCGGGATAAAACACATCGACCCGTTGCGGGAAATCGTCGTGCGAAAGGTCCGTGAAACGGCAGGCATCCGGCGACTGTATCGCATGGACACGGCTGTTCAACCAATGGCACCCGCCGGTCATGTGCGTTACACTGCCCGAGCCTGCCCACGGAGCGTCTCGTGTCTCGAGTCGTCGCGCTCGCCCTGGTCGTCGTGTGCGCCGGAGTTGCACAGCCGGAGTTTGCCCAGGTCGGCATGCCCCCGATGCCGCCTCCGCAATTGCTCGGCACGCCTCGCCCCGCGCAGCCCAGCGCGACGCCCGCCCTGTTCGAGCAACTGCTGGCCGACTATGCGGGCGGCGACCGCGACGTGCTCGACAAGACGCTGACGACATCGAAAGCGGTGTTCGACTTTCACCAGTCATTGATGGCCGCACTGCAGGCCAAGGACGATCCGAAGCTCAAGAAGCCATGGACGCGTGCGCGGCCGGTCTTTCTGCTCGAGGTCGCGAACTACGCGTCCATTCGTTTCAGGCAGGACGTGGTGCCGTGTGTGTCCGCCGGGCGGCTGATGGTCATGGGCCGTCCTGCGTTGCTCGGCGCCGACGCGTCCGAAGACGCCTTCGAAGGCCTCTGGCACCGGGTCGCTCTCGCGATCCTGCAGCGCCGGTTGGCCGACGACGCGCAGGAGGTGTACCTCGACACGCTCGAGCGGCGATATCTCACCGGACCGAATGCGCAGACGACCAAGGCGCTGTTCGATCCGCACTTCGCTCTCGATCGCGTCATCGCCGGCGAACAGACCGCCTTTCGTCTCGACGGGTTGACGCCCGGCCAGGTCGCAAGCACCCGGCTGACGACGTTGGCCAAGCCGAAGGATGGATCGAAGCTCGCCGTCGCGTTGAAGACGGCGCTCAAGGCGAGCGACGAGGCGATTGCGCTGCCCGACGTCGCCATCGAAGCCAATCTGCGCCGGGCGACGCTGCAGATTGAACTCGGCCAGTTTGCGGAGGCGTTGGCCTCGACTCGTGTGCCCAATCGCGCCCAAGCCGACAACATGCAGCGGTACTGGCTGACGTTGCTCGAAGCGCGAGCGCTCCACGAATTGAAGCAGCTGCCGGAGGCCGAACGAGCCTACCGCGACGCCGCCGCGCAGTGGCCGGACGCGCCGATGCCGGCGACCGGCATCGCGCTCGTGCTCTTCGACATGAACCGCCGTGAAGATGCCGTCGCGGCGGCCGCCGCCGTGCGCGCGATGACGTCGAACGACTCGGATCCCTGGTGGGGCTATCTGGCCGCGGACGCTCGGTTCGTCGCGCCCTGGCTGAATCAGTTGCGGGGGATGCTGCCATGATCCGGCGCGTCGCGTTCGGCGCGCTGCTGGCGATGCCGGCCTTGTGGTCGGGCCATCAGTCCGCACCGCAAACACAGCGGCCGATCTTTCGCGCCGACGTCAACGCCGTCCTCGTCGACGTCGTCGTTACCGACGGACATTCGTCGGTGCCGAATCTGACGGCGGCGGATTTCGACGTGCTCGACAACGGCGTGAAGCAGACGGTGTCCGACGTCGACTATGGACGGCTGCCGATCGACGTGCGCATCGTGTTTGACACGAGCGGCAGCGTCAGCGACGCGCAGCTCGCGAAACATGTGCGCGCGATGGCCGAGGTCGGCGGCGTGCTCAAATCCGGCGATCGCTGCGAGGCCTGGTCGTTCGCCCGCCGGTCGCACGACGTCGTTCCGCTCAGCGAGCCGCCGATCGACGCGCACCTGACGCGAGTGGGATCCGACGCGACGTCGTTTTTCGATGCCGTCAGCATGGCGATGATCACCGCGCCGAGGCCGGGGCGCCGGCAGTTGACGATCGTGCTGACGGACGGCTTCGACAATTCGAGCTTCTTCGATCAAGCCACGCTGATGCGCGAAGCGCAGCACACCGATGCGGTCGTGTATACGATTTCGCCGCCGCTGCCGTCTTTCGCGCCGTCGCCGATGGTGAACCTCGGAGCCATCCTGGCCGGCGGTGGGATCGTGACCGTGAATGGCGCCGGCGTGTCGGCCGGGCCGACGCCGTCCATGCCGAAAGTTCTTGACGCCGTGGCGAAAGTCACCGGCGGCCGGCTGATGCTGCTCGACGCCAAGGGCGACATCGCCGCGTCGTTCATCAAAGCAATCGACGAGTTTCGCCAGAGCTACGTGCTGCACTACTCGCCCGAAGGCGTCGCGCCGGAGGGCTGGCACGCGCTGACGGTCACGGTGCGCGGCAACAAGAAATACACAGTCCGCGCAAAACAGGGCTACGAGGGTGGACGGTGACGGCGACACAAGCCCGGAAATGGGCGGATGGGCGATTGTGTGAATGGGCGAATGCGGGTCCAATGAAGCAATGAATCAATGAATCAATGAACAAATGGAGCAATGAACCATGCGTCCGCTGGCCATCCTGTGTCTGATGTTGTCGATGACAACGCCGATGCACGTCCGCGTCCACGCGCAGCAGCAGCTCGAGTTGTCCACGATGGAGATGGTCGATCTGTATGAGCGGCGGCGCGAGACGGCGCTGCGGGCGCTCGGCGATCGGCTGCATGTCGACAGCATCTTTGACGATCTCACCAGGCAGGGCGCCGCCTGGATCGACGCCCGCGGCAAGTCAGAGGCGCCGCGGCGCGCGCTCGTGATGGCGACGTTCGTGCTCGAGGTCGTCGATCACGCGTTTCCGTCGGCCACCACCGCAAAGCTCATCACCTGGGTGCGCCAGCAGGTGCTCGACCGGCAGAAACCGTCGGAGATCGAACGCCTGTGGCACCTCGCGCTCATCGCGCAGCTCGAGGTCAACCAGGACGCGGATCAGATGGCGCGCGAGCTCGAGTACGTGCGCGATCGTTTTCCCACCGAGCCGGAGTTCGAGCTGGCCCGAGGTTGGCTCGAGTATTCGCAGTACCAGCCCGGCGAATCGATGCTGTGGCAGAGCAAGATGGGCGTGGATCACCTGTGGAATTCATGGGAGATTCCGTTTCTCGAGCACGCGGAAGCCCTCTACAGCAAGGCATTGGCCGATCCAGCGGCGGGCGCCGAAGCGCGAGTCCGGATTGCCGAACTCCGCTTGAAGCGCAATCATCCCGACGAGGCGCTCGAGATCCTCCAGGACGCCGATCGCCTCAGTCACGACACCGACGTGCGCTACCTGTCGGCGCTCGAAGAGGGGTGGGCGTACGGACTGAAGAACGATCGCGCGCATGCCATCACGGCGTTTCGCCGCGCGCTCGCGTTTCTGCCGGCCGCGCCGATTGCCTCGATCGCGCTGTCGGGCCAGCTGCTGATCGACGGGCAGCGCGATGAGGCCATGACGGTGATCGACGAGTCGCTGAACAGCGACGTCACCGATCCGTGGTTGTATCACCGGGTTCCGGAATATCGTCACTGGCCGGAGTGGATCGCGAAGCTGCGCGAGGTGTTGCAATGACCGCGCGGGACACGCCGCGCGTGCTGCTGACGGCCGCGTTGACGCTCGCCGCGATCGCGGCGATCCCGCCGGCGATCGACGGACGCCAACAGACGCCGCAGCGTCCGATCTTTCGCGCAGAGAACGACTCGGTGCTCCTCGATTTTGCGGTGTGGCACGGCGACGAGCCCGTCACCGGGCTGACCATGAACGACTTCGAGGTTCTCGACAACGGCGTTTCGCAAACGCCGGCTCAGTTCACGTTAGAGCAATTCCCGCTCGATTTGACGCTGCTGATCGACCGCAGCGGCCACAGCCTGATGGTGCTGGATCAGTTCAAGAGCGCGGCGGCAGCCGTGATGGCCATCCTCGGAGACGAGGACCGCGTCAGAATTCTCGGATTCTCCACGACCGTGCAGGGGATTTTCGACGGCCTGGCGGTTGAAGGGGCCGATGCATTGGATCATCTCGAGAGCGATCGCGTCTCGGATCTCAGCGATAAGGGCCAGTCGATATCTGCGCCGCCCCCGACGCCGCCACCGGCCCCGGTAAGGGGGCTGCCGCCGATCGGCCTGCGGGGGTCCGCCCCCGGCGCCGGCATGCCGATCGTTCAGGCGAGAGGGACGACCTCGATCTACGACGCCATCGTCGCCGCCCTGATTCGCCGGCGATCGCCGGATCGGCGCGCGCTCGTCGTCGCATTTTCGACCGGCGTCGACGACGCATCGACGACCAGCCCGGATGTGTTGAAAGACGTCGCGCGGCGGGCGGACGTCGTCCTCGACATGTTTCTGGCGTTTCCGCCGTCCGGTCCGCTCGACGGACGATTCAAGACGGACCTGGGCGAATATGACGAGCAGCTCAAAGCGGCAGCCGAGTTGACCGGCGGCACCGTCGAAGAAATGCTCGGCGACGATCAGGTCACGACCCGGTTGAAGACGACGCTCGTCGACTTCAAGGCGCGGTACACGTTGTCGTACACGATTCGCGGCGTGCCGCGTCCCGGCTGGCACGACGTGACCGTCAAAGTGAAGAATCACGACGACTACAAGGTGCTCGTACGGAAAGGGTACGATGGCGGACGATGATCCACATCATCGGCGGAGGCCTGGCCGGCAGCGAGGCCGCATGGCAAGCGGCGTCGATGGGCGTCGGCGCGACGATCTACGAGATGCGGCCGGTGGTCGCCACGCCGGTGCACAAGACGGATCGGCTGGCCGAGTTGGTGTGCAGCAATTCGTTTCGCGGCGACAAGCTCGACAACGCCGTCGGGCTCATCAAAGAAGAGATGCGGCGGCTGGGATCGCTGGTCATGGAGGTCGCCGATCGCGTCCGCGTGCCGGCCGGCGCGGCATTGGCGGTCGATCGCGAGAAGTTTGCTGAGGGCGTGACGGCCGCGCTCGAGGCGCATCCGCTCATCCGGATCGAACGGCGCGAGATGCCGCGGATTCCGAGCGCCAGCGAATTATCGCCCGTGATCGTCGCGACGGGTCCGCTCACGTCGAACGCTCTCTCCGCCGACATCGCGTCGTTCGTCGGGCGCGACCACCTCGCGTTCTTCGACGCGATCAGTCCCATCGTCCTCGCCGAGTCGATCGACATGGGCAAGGTGTTTCGGGCGTCGAGATGGGATCGATCGCTGACAGGACCTCGGAGGTCGTTTTCTGATGATCACGAGGCGACAGGACCTCGGAGGTCGTTTTCTGATGATCACGAGAAAACGACCTCCGAGGTCTTATCTCCAGGCGACTACTTGAACTGTCCGTTCACCGAGTCCGAGTACAGAGCCTTCTGGCAGGCCATCGTCACGGCCGAAAAGGCCGAGGTGCACGACTTCGACACGACGAAGTTTTTCGAAGGTTGTCTGCCGATCGAGGTGATGGCGCATCGCGGCGAAGACACGCTGCGATTCGGACCGATGAAACCAGTCGGCCTCACCAATCCACACACGGGCCGTCGGCCGTACGCGGTCGTGCAGCTGCGCCAGGACAATCTGGCGGGCGATCACTTCAGCCTGGTCGGATTCCAGACGCAGCTCAAGTGGGGCGAGCAGGCGAGAGTGCTGCGCATGATTCCCGGACTGGAACATGCGGAGTTCGTCCGGTTCGGCATGATCCACCGGAACACGTACATCAATGGCCCGACCGTCCTCTCGGCAACGTGGCAGACGCGCACGCGCCGCGATCTGTTTTTTGCGGGCCAGGTGTCAGGGGTCGAAGGCTACGTGGAATCCGCGGCGTCTGGATTGATCGCCGGCCGCAACGCCGCGAGGCTGTCGCTGGGCCTCGATCCGCTGGCGCCGCCGCGCGAGACCGCGATTGGCGCGATGGCATACTACGTTTCGCACGCCGATCCCGCGCACTACGATCCGACCAACATCACCTTCGGCATCATGCCGCCGCTCGACCCGCCGGTAAAAAGCAAGCACGAGCGCCAGTTGGCGACGAGCGATCGCGCGCTCAAGGCGCTCGACGCCTGGATGGCCGCAACCGAAGTCTCCGCCTCCGCGCCATGATCGCGCGCACCCGATTGCCGATTCTCGATTGCCGGTTGTCAATCGATTGCCGATGGCCGATGGCCGGTCGATCGCCGATTGTCGATCGATCGCCGATTCTCGATCGTCGATTCTTCGATTGCCCATTATCGATTCCCGATCATCGATGCTGAAAGACGAGATCAAGTCTTTTCTGTCATTTCTGCGACTCAACCGCGGCGTGTCGCTTCATACGCTCCGCGCGTACGGCACCGACTTGGAGCAGATGCTGGCATCGCTCGCGTCGCGCGACGGATGCAAACCGAGTGAGGTGTCGATCGCACGATTCGATCCCGACGGTGTGCGCGGTTTCATGGCGGAGTTGCATCGGCGCGGACTTTCGTCCGCCTCGTCCGGCCGGCGGCTCGCGGCGCTGCGGACTTTTTCGCGGTACCTGTTACGTGAAGAGAGAATCACGGATGATCCGACGGTACTGGTCGGCGCGCCGCGAAAGGAACAGACCCTGCCGGCGCATCTGGCCACCGACGAAATGGATCGCCTCCTCGTCACGGCCGACGTCTCGACCGTCTCGGGCCGGCGCGATCAGGCGATTCTCGAGTTGTTCTACGCGTCGGGACTACGCCTGAGTGAGCTCGCCGATCTCGATCTGGACGACGCGAATCTGTCGAGCCGCATCGTGCGGGTCCGCGGGAAGGGCGCGAAAGAACGGCTGGTGCCGTTCAACCACTCCGCCGGCGACGCGATCCGCGCGATGCTGAGCGACCGGAAGACCGCGGCGAGGACCGAGACCCGCGCGTCGATCGTCTCGGCCAGATTAGCGCGGCATGGACGCCAACGCCATCCGTTGTTCCTGAATCTGCGCGGCGGCCGCCTCACGACCCGCAGCATCGACCGCATCGTGCGCCACCACGTCAGGCGCGCCGCAATTGCCCGCGGCATCAGTCCGCACGCGCTGCGTCACACGTTCGCGACGCACCTGCTGCAGGCCGGCGCGGATTTGCGCGCGATTCAGGAACTGCTCGGTCATGCGAGTCTGGGGACGACGCAGCGCTACACGCACCTGGACGTCGGGCGGCTCATGGCCGTGTACAAAGACGCGCATCCGAGAGCGAGGAGACAGTAGGAACGGCCCGGCGACGTCGCCCCGCTTTGAGTAACGGATCTGACTAAAATCCAGCGGTTACTTTCGCCACCTTCG
>Ga0070731_10001795_pt1 | contig 21543 bp, 26 predicted proteins | sample Coa_R1_2_FD_66448 | JGI IMG/M metagenome (GOLD analysis project Ga0070731, IMG submission 66448) | Surface soil microbial communities from Centralia Pennsylvania, which are recovering from an underground coalmine fire - Coalmine... | ecosystem: Environmental > Terrestrial > Soil > Unclassified ... | reverse complement strand
CGGATGCGACTCGGCCAATATCCGGTCGACCATCTCGATATGATCGCGCGCTTGCGTGGCCCCGATTGGTTCCATCATCGTGCTCCCTCCGCGGCATTCCAGAGCTTCAACCCGGCCAAGGCGGCGAGACCCCAAGCCAACGCGTGCCCCAGGGGCGCCGGCCCCGCGAGTTGCCACAACACGAGCATCGCGACTCCGTATACGGCTCCCAGCGCTAGGAGGCGCCCGGTGCACGGGGAGTGGGCCAGGACGGATTGCGGTCCGAGATTTTCCAGAGTAATCTGTTTCATAGACTACTCTGTTTTAGCATAACTTGAGGCGCGCGTCAAGATTTGCTATCGTACCGAGGTTATGTACGCGATCATTGAATCAGGCGGCAAACAGTACCGCGTCGCCGAGGGCGACGTCATCCGCTGCGATCTGGTCGCGGGCGAGATTGGCTCTGACGTCACGTTCGACCGAGTCGTTCTTGCGGGAGCCGGAGAGAACGTGACGGTCGGAACGCCCACCCTCGAGGGTGCAAGTGTCTCGGGCACGGTGCTGCGTCAAGCCAAGGACAAGAAGATCCTCGTCTTCCGCTACAAGCCCAAGAAGCGCGTCCGCAAGCTCAACGGCCACCGCCAGCCCTACGCCGAAATCAAGATCACCAAGATCACGCTGCCGTAACGGCGCGCGCCATGCTCGAGGTAACTTTCTACCGGGACGGTTCTCACCGGCCGTCCGGCTTTTCGGCGCGGGGCCACGTCGATCTGGCCGATCGAGGCGAGGACGTCGTCTGCGCCGCCGTTTCGGGAATTCTTCAGGCCGCTCGTTTGGGATTGGAGCAGCACGCCGGTGCCGTGGCAAAGGCAGAGCAGAGGCCGGGTGAACTTGAGGTCGAGCTGCGCGAAGACCGGCGTGACCTCGAGAGCGTCGGCGCGATTGTCGCAACGGCGGAGTTAGCCGTCGAGCAGATCGCCCGGCAGTATCCCGAGCACGTTCGCCTGAAACGGGTAAGCCCACAAGCGAGTACCAACGGTGGCAAGCATAAGGAGTTTTGAGATGTCTGAGAGTTTCCGCACGACGCCGCCCGATCAGCCGTGGTCGGGCGCTTCAAACGCCGGCAACGGCTATCAAAGCCAGCACGACGGCCGGTCTCGCGACGAGAACGACGCCGGAGAGGCCGGCAAGGTCGTCCTCGTCGGCGTGCTCGGCGGACTGTTGTCGGCCGCCGGCTACCTCATCTATCGGCGTCTCCCGGAGGAGCATCGACAGCGTCTCAACGCGCAGTTCCGCTCGATGGTCCAGCAGCGCATTACCGAGCTGCGGCAGAATTTCAATATTTAAGGCGTAGGCGCGGGTCTCTCGTCCGGATCTTCGTCGGCCTTTAACGGCGGCGGTGCTTCTTGCATCTCGGCCGCGCGTTCCATTTCCGCGATGAAGGAATTGGATGTCTGCTGCACCTCGCGCATGAAGCGGCCGGCCTGTCGCATGACCTTCGGTAACCGGTCCGGCCCGAAGAGCAACAGCGCCAGAATGGAGACGACGAGAATGTCGGGAATCGAGAACATCGGTAGGCTAGGAGGGCTTACCTGCGAAGCCGTGCAAGCATCAGGACCCGCCCGTGAAGATCATTTATACACGCGGCAACCGCACCGAGACGCTCGCTTCGCTCGCGACGCTGCGGAAAATCCTGAACCGGTTCGTTGCGCACCGGGTCTTCTATGAAATTTCCAGCCGCAGCAAGCGCGGCCATGAGTTCTTTTCGACGAAGAACGTGTTCGTCGTCGGGCTCATTGAAGTAACGAACTTCGAGCATCTCAAGATCCTGTTCTTCGACGCGAACAGCCAGTCGCATTCGATCGAGATTCTCAATCCTCAAACGATGCGCATCTACGACGAGATGCCGGGCCGGGGTTTCGCGGTTTCCTTCATCAGCGGTGACGCGGACGGCGTCGAGACGCGCTGTTACATCCGCGACGAAGGCGACGACGGCGGCGGCGTTCACGAACGCACCGCGCTGGAAAAGATCACGCTCCCGCAGTTGTTCGAATATCTCGAGGAGATCACCGCCGCCGAGCCCGCGGCCAAGAAGCTTTCGCGATAGCGCGGAGCTCGAGCCGCTGCGCTTGACGCAGCGCGCGCACGCCGTCGGCGACGCGGCCGCGGCGTTTATAGGCGACGCCGAGATTCACATAAGCGACGGCGTAATCGGCATCGGATGCGATCGCGCGTTCGTACGCGGCGATGGCGCCGTCGAGATCGCCGGCTTCGAGCAGGAGGTTTCCCAGATTCGCGATCGCCGGTGCAAATGAGGGATTGAGTTCGAGTGCCGCCTCGAAATCGGCACGCGCGTCCTCGCGCCGTTGCAGCCCGATGCGAGCGACGCCGCGCTTGTTTAAAAGGAAGGCTCGATCGCTGCGCGGCGGTTGCTGCGCTGCGAGCAGGGAGGTAAACTCCGTTTCGGCTCGCGCGTACTCACCGCGCTTGAGCGCGCGCAGTGCGCAAGCAAATGGGTCCTTATCCCGAAACACGCTGACTCCATGTTCTCAATCGACCTCGTTACGCTCTTTCCCGAGGTCTTTGCGCCATTCGTCGGCCTCTCGATCCTCGGCCGCGCGGTCGAGGCGGGAATTGCCGAGGTGCGCTACCATCATCTGCTCGACGAGCTGGCCGGCGACGAGCGCGCGGATGACGCGCCCTTCGGCGGCGGTCCGGGGATGGTGCTTCGCATCGAGCCGATCGCGCGGGCTCTCGACCGCATTATCGCGCAAGCACCCGGAGGGGAGCGCCGGGCCATCGTTCTTCCCAGCCCGAGCGGCCCGCAGTTTACGCAGGCACATGCGCAGCGCTGGTCCGAGCTGGACCGGCTGGTCATCGTCTGCGGTCACTATGAAGGCATCGACGACCGCCTCTCTCGTCTCTACGCAGTCGAGGAGTGCTCGCTCGGTGACTTCGTCGTGACGGGAGGCGAGATACCGGCGGTAGCGTTCCTGGACGCGACCTTCCGCCTGCTGGCCGGGACGCTCCGGCCAGAATCGCTGGAGCATGAGTCTTTTGCGTCCGGCGTACTCGACTATCCCTGCTTCACGCGCCCGGCCAGGTTTCGCGGGATCGACGTCCCGGAGGTACTCCTTTCCGGCGACCATGCCAAGATCGCCGCGTGGAGGCGCGAACAGTCGCGCCTTCGCACCGCCGCGCGGCGGCGTGACCTGCTCGAAAACGCGTCGTTGCAGGGGGAGGAAGCTCCGTGATAGGATACGATGGTTTTGCCGGGCTCCGCGCCCGGCTCTTCCATGCCCGAACACGGTAGAGATATGAACGTTATCGATGTAATCAACCGCGAACAGCTCAAGGACGGGCTCCCCGACTTTCGTCCCGGGGATACGGTTAAGGTATATTCCAAAGTGCTCGAGGGCGGCAAAGAGCGCACTCAAATGTTCGAGGGCGTCGTGATCGTGCGCAAGGGCGGCGGTACCGGCGAGTCGATCACGGTGCGGCGCATTGCGCACGGCGTCGGCGTCGAGAAGACGTTCTTGCTCCAGAGCCCTCGCGTCGAACGTATCGTGGTCGGAAAGCGGGGCGTCGTTTCGCGCAACCGCCTCTATTATCTGAGCGAGAAAGTTGGCAAAGCGGCGCGTATCAAAGAGAAAAAGACCAAAGGGAATTAAGCTCTGCTCTGTCACCGCTGCAGCTGGTCGGGCTTATCTGCGCCCTGGGCGTCGTGCGCTTCGTACTTGCGGTCAAGCCCTTCGCGGGGCGCCGGACAGCAGTCGCACGCAGCTATCTCGACGCTCTGATTGCCGCCGGACTCGTCGCGCTCTTCGTCACCACCTTCGTCGTTCGAACGTTCTACATTCCCTCCGTTTCGATGGTGCCGACGCTGCAAGTGCGCGACGTGCTTCTCGTTGACGAGCTCGCCTATCGTGTCGGGTCCCCCGCCCAAGGCGACATCGCGATCTTCCGTCCGCCGCTCGAAACGAGTGAGGATTACATCAAGCGGGTGATCGGACTCCCGGGCGATAGGATCGCAATCACGAACGGTACGGTCTTTCGCAACGGCGCCGCACTGCGCGAACCGTACGAAAATCAACCGCCCAAATACGATTTATCGATCCACGGCTATCGCATCTACGTGAACGGCGTCGCGCTGGATCCTCACCAAGCCGACATCCCTGCGCGCTCGCTCTGGCCGGCGCCCAATCGCATTCCGAACGGATACTACTTCGTTTTGGGCGACAACCGAAACTATTCGGACGACTCGCACGTATGGGGCTTCGTGCAGCGGAAACGGTTTGTCGGCCGGGCGTTTCTGACTCTGTGGCCGCTTGCGCGGCTGCACGCGTTGGCGACGTAGCGTGACGCCCTACGAGCTGCTTGCCATCGTCGCCGTCATCGGCGCGGCACGCGCGATTCTCTCGCTCCGCCCCGTGGTCGCCGGATCTGCGGGCAGAAGCACCGCGATCGCTCGCGAGTTCCTCGATCCGTTCATCATCGCCGGAATCGCGGCTTGGGTGCTGATCACCTTCGTCGCACGAACCTACTACATACCGTCCGGATCGATGCTGCCCACGCTGCAGATTCACGACGTACTGCTGGTCGACAAGTTCGAGTATCGTTTTCACGCTCCCAATGAGGGCGACATCGTCGTCTTTCCGCCGCCCGTTCCGACGCCGGACGACTTCATCAAGCGCGTCGTCGGAAGACCCGGCGACACCTTGCGCGTCGCAGGCGGCACCGTCTATCTCGACGGAAGGCGCTCGTCGAGCCGTACGTGGCCGAGAAGCCGGCGTACAGCCTCGAAATCCGCAACTATGGAATTTTCGTCAGCTACGGCGCGGGCTGGCAACGCATCGACTCGGCGGATGCCAACGTTCCGCCCGCATCGCAATGGACGGCGCCTAACCGCATCCCTCCACATTGCTACATCATGTTCGGCGATAACCGCAACGACTCCGAAGATTCGCACATCTGGGGATTCGCGCAAGATGCGGGACGCTTCGCGACCGGACCGCGCGCGGGCACGGCCGGCGGTTTCACGGGCCGAGCTTTTCTGATCTTCTGGCCTCCGTCACAAGCGAAGATTCTGTAAGCCGCTGCGCGAAAGAGTCGGTCCGTGGTCCGCTTCGCGCGTTGGCGACCCGTGGCGAACCTGGCGTGGCAGCTCGCAGTCCTTGCGGCTCTGATCGCCGCCTTTTTCGTCCGCCTTCCGCAGGTGAGCGGCCTTTCGATGGAACCGCACATCCGCTCGGGCGAATACGTCATGATCAACACCTTCGCATATCGGATTGGCGCGCCGAAACGCGGCGATATCGTTGCATTCCGCCACGACGGTGACGCGCGCGCAATCTTCATCAAGCGCGTCGTCGGAGTGCCGGGCGACCGCGTCAGTATCCGGCGCGGCCAGGTCTATCTCAACGGCGCCTCGCTCGCGGAGCCCTATGTCGTACACGGCGACGACCGTACTTTTGCTCAAATCACGGTGCCTGCCCGATGCGTCTACGTTCTGGGCGACAATCGCGGAGAGAGCGAGGATTCCCGCTCTTTCGGGCCGGTCGAGGACGATCGTTTGATCGGCAGGGCCGTCGCCGGAATTTGGCCGCCGCACATGCTCGGCGGCTTATGATGGGCCGCTAGCCGGAGGGACGCACCGAGGGAAATGGAGCGCGAAGTTGCGTGGTATCCGGGGCACATGGCGAAGGCCGAGCGGCGCATTCGCGAGTACTTGCGCACGATGGACGTCGTCGTGGAGGTCGTCGATGCCCGAATTCCGCGTAGCGGTCGCAACGCGTTGCTCGACAAGCTAGCCGCGCGTCGCGCCCGCGTCGTCGCGCTCGACCGCCAAGATCTCGCCGATCCGGCGACGACCGAACGTTGGCTTCAATATTTTTCTGACCGCGGTGCGAGCGCCTTGGCCGTCGACGCGCGCGCGCCACGAAGCGTCGCGCGCATCGCCGCTGCCATCGAACAATCGTCGAAGCAGAGAACCGGGCGCGGAATCGCTCGCGCGATGATCGTCGGCGTTCCCAATTCGGGAAAATCGACGGTCGTGAACTCGCTGCTGCGCCGCGCCTCAGCAAAGACGGAGAACCGCGCCGGTGTAACCAGACAGATGCAATGGTTCCGCCTCGGGCCCCACGCCGAGCTTATGGACACTCCCGGCGTCTTGCCGCCGAAGATATCCGGTGCGGCGGCGCAGTGGAAGCTGGCGCTCTGCGGCGCGGTTCCGCGAGAACGCTACGATCCGCAAGAGGTCGCGGCGGCATTCCACGAGTGGCTCGTGGAATGCAACCGAAGTGGCGGCGTTCCCGATCTGCAAACCTTCGCTGCAGGACGCGGCTTCGTGCGCCGTGGCGGCACAGTCGATTACCACAACGCGGCACAATCGTACATCAGCGCGTTCAACGACGGCGCCTTCGGCCGTATCTCGCTCGAAGCTCCCGATGACGTCGAAGCAGCGTAAAGCCAAGACGGCCTACGAACGCGAGCGGCGCCGCCTGCATCGCCTGCATCGCTTTGAGAACGCCGCGCGCGGGCGCGGTTTCATGCTCGTCGGCGGTATCGATGAAGTGGGGCGCGGACCGCTCGCAGGTCCGGTCGTGGCAGCCTGCGTCGTATCGTCCGAGCCGCTGCTCATCAAAGGGCTCAACGATTCCAAACAAGTGCGGCCCGAACTGCGCGTCGAGCTCGCCGAGATCATCAAGTCGCGCGTCATCGCGTGGGCGGTCGGCAGCGCCTGCGTCGGTGAGATCGATCGCCTGAACATCTACTGGGCGAGCATCCTGGCGATGGAGCGAGCGATCGCGGCGCTCAACGCCGTTCCCGAGTATCTCATCACCGATGCCGTCCGCATCCGTTCGTTTGGGGGGCCGCAAGAGCCGCTCATCCATGGAGACGCACGCTGCGCCGTCGTCGCGGCGGCATCGATCGTCGCAAAGGTTCATCGCGACGCACTGATGGTGGAGTTAGACCGGGAAGACGGCCGCTATGGGTTTGCGATGCATAAAGGCTATTCCACCCCGCATCACCTGTCGGCGCTGCGCACCCACGGACCGAGCATCCATCACCGCGCGAACTGGGCTCGCGTACGCGACGCGCAGCTGGCGCTTGGGCTCGAAGCGCTGGAGGCTCTCGAAGCCGTTGCAGAATAACGGCGCTAAGGGCCGGCTGGGCGAAGACTGCGCGAGCCGCTTTCTCGCATCGTGCGGATATTGCGTCGTGGCGCGCAACGTGCGCGTGCCCGGCGGCGAGATCGACGCCGTCTGTTTGGACGGTGATGCGCTGGTCATCGTCGAGGTGAAGCGTCGCGACTCGCGCAAGTTCGGCTCCGCGCTCGCGGCCGTCGACGCTCGCAAGCGCGCGCGGCTACGCGCCGCTGCCGCCGATTACGCCCAAGTCGTCGCGCCGTCGGCGAAACTGCGCTTTGACGTCGTCACAATCGACGGCGGCCGGCTCGCGCTGCATCGAAACGCGTTTTCGTGAGCGCAGCCAAGAGCAAGTCTCCCGAACCGGAGCTCCGCCGCACCGTCACCCCATGGGGATCCTTTGCGTGGGGCTATTCCGACGTTGGTGCCGATATTTTCGTCGGGCTCGGACTTGTGCTGGCGTGGGCCGCTGGGGCGTCGAACGTCGCGTTTCTTTTCGCCGGGGTCGTCTACGTTTGCATCGGGCTTGCCTATACCGAACTCGCTTCGACCTACCCGGTCGCGGGCGGCGGACAATATTTCGTGATGCGGGGCCTCGGCGATCTTTTTGGGTTTATCGCCGGATGGGCCGTACTGCTGGATTTTACCATCGACGTAACGCTCTTCTCGTGGAGCTCCGTGGATTACACCAGCCAGCTTCTCCCGGCGCTCGTCAACTCGATTCACCCATGGCTACATTTCATCGTGGTTCTCGGGCTCGTGCTCGGCCTCTGTCTGCTCAACATGATGGGCGTACGCGAGAGCACCGCTTTCAACGGTTTCGTTTCTGCGCTCGACGTGCTCAGTGAAACGCTGATCCTGTGCTTGGGATTTCTCTTCGCGTTTCGTCCCGAACTGCTCATTCACACCATGCAGTTCAGCTGGCCGGCGCCCTATCAGCTCATGCTGGGGACGTCGCTCGCGATCGTTTCGTTCGTCGGCCTCGAATCGATCTCACAGGCGGCGCAAGAAACGCAGCGCCCTGCTTCCATCATTCCGCGCACGTCCGTGGCGCTGATTCTAACGATTTTGATCTTCGCACTCGCCTATTCGAACCTCGCACTCGGCCTTCACCCGTGGCATCCCATCACTGGCCCGAACGGACATCCGATGCAGTTCTGGCAGATCTTTCCGCATAACGCCGACAACCAGGGCAAAGCTGTCGCGCTGCTCGCGGAACAGGTGCCGTACTACGGTGCGTTTGCGGCGCTCTACGTCCCGGTGCTCGGCGCCGTGCTGCTTTTGATTTCGTCCAACTCCGGCGTCTTCGGAAGCTCGCGCATCGCCTATGCGATGAGCACCGCGAATCTCTTGCCCGCGCTCTTTCAGCGAGTGCACGCGCGGTACCGTACGCCGGTTATCTCGATTGTCTTCTTCTCCAGCATCGCGGTGATCGAGTTGATCTTCGCCGCTTTACCGGCACTCTTTCCATCGGCGAGCGCCCTCTATAGCCGGTTTTTTCACGGCGAGAACGGCCTCGAATTCCTCGCCGACCTCTATGCCTTCGGCGCGGCTACCAGCTATTCGTTCGTCTTCCTCGGCTTGATCGCGCTGCGCTTGCGCGACCCCTTGAGCCCGCGCAAGTTCAAAATTCCGCTCAACATTCCGATGCGCGTCGCCGGCGAGCGCGTCGACTTTCCGGTGATTGCCGTGATCGGCTTCATCGGCATCTTTTCGATTCTGCTCTTCACGCTGCGCACGCACGCGTTGGGCCGGATCTTCGGCCCGACTTGGCTTGTGCTCGGCGTCATTTTGTATCTGCTCTACCGGCACCATCGCCGGCTGCCGTTGCTGCGGTCGCAGCGGCGCCATTGGCGCACCGATCAGATCGACATCCTCCGTCGCGCCGGCGAGCTCGAGCTGATGGACGAATACATTGCGAACCTCAAAGCCAGCGACGCGCGCCGGGCGAAGCAGACGTAGCGATGCTCGTTCTGCGCGGAGTGCTTGCCGTTGCAATGATCCTGTGCGGATTGGCGATCCTGGCGCGCATGCTGATGACGGTCGCCGCGGGATTCGCGGTTCTTCCCGGAATCGTGTTGGCGGCGGCGATGATCGCGCTCGGCGCACACCGAATTTCGCTGATCCTGCGCGCCCGGAGGCCGGTCTGATGTCGCCCGGCAGCGAGGTGCACGTCACCATTGCGGGCGCGGTGGTCGCACTGGTTATCGCGGGGATGGTCGGCGCGACGCTCTGGTGGATGCTGCATCCCCCCTCGTCGTACGTTCAACGAATCGCCGAGCGCGCCGAAAGCGAGCTCGAGCGGATGGTCGGCAGCTTGATCGTCGTCTTTTCGCCGGAGATCGATTCTTCACACATGTTGGCGCTAGCAGTGAAGCTGGCGCGGGGCGAACGCTCGCAGTTGCTGGCTATTTACGTCATCGAAGTTCCCTACACACTGCCGCCGGATGCCGAAATGCCGTTGGAGGAGCGTGCGGCGCTCGACGCACTCGGCGCGGCCGAGACCATCGCGAACAACAACAACGTGACGATCCGCACCGAGACGGTAAAAACGCGTTCTACCAAACAGGCCGTGCTCGACGTTGCCAAGCGTGTGAAGGCAGACCTCATCATTCTAGGGTCGTTTCGCGAAGGAAAGTACAGCGGCGCGCCGCTGGGACGAACGATCGAAGAGATCGCCGCCGATGCAAAATGCGATGTCCTAATAGGCGTCGAAGGCAAACACGGAACGCTGCTTATCGACGAAACCATGCAGCCGGCCTCCCCGCAGATTTGATGACGAAGGAGAGTATTTGTGAAAGCTAGCCGTTCGCTGGCGTTTTGGAGCGCGGTTGCGTCGAGCGCCGCTCTTGCACTGCTGCCGAGCAACGGCGCTCGGGCCGCAAATTCGGCACCTGCAATTGTCGCATTCGACGAGGCGTTCGCTGCGATCAACGATTACACGGCAATCCTGCACGTGCACGAAGCGAAGGGCGATCGCACGCAGGATCGCGTCTACCAGTATCAGTTCATGAAGCCGCACTTCGTCAAGACGCTGATCCTCGACGGCGACGGCAAAGGTTCGGGCGGCGTATGGGTGGGCGGCGATCAAGTGAGCGGTCACCAAGGCGGACTCTTCTCAGGCATTCACCTCAAGGTGAGCCTGAACGATCCGCGCGCCGTCTCGCTGCGCGGCGTCACAATCCCCGAGGGTTTGCTGCAGCGCATCGTCGACAACTACGCGACGACGCCGGGCAAGTTGACGCAAGTCGACGGCGGCAAGGTCAACGGCGTGCTCACCGACCGGCTGGAACTCAAAGCAGCGGAGCCTGCGTCGAATTATGGTGTCACCGATCAAATTCTATATCTCTCGAAAGAGACGCATTGGCCGGTGCGCCAGGTGATGTATTCCGGCTCGCAGATCGTGCTCGATGAAACGGTGAACGACCTCAAGACCAACGTCGGTCTCAAACAATCGGACTTCCCGTTTTAAGCGCGTGCCAGAAGACCGTAAATACGTCAAAAAACCTAGGCAAGCAGGCCCATATTTTTCGAAACCATCGCAGGAAGATGCACCCGAGTCATAAAAAGCGTCGGGCCGAGTCCTAAACATATCCCGGCACACCGTAGATCAACTCTCGCATGTGCAGGGCTCGTTGGTAAAAGGTCTATCCTCTCGGTCATTGACTATCAGGCTCTAGTGAGCCTGGCGAGATTCAAACTCACTTCTTGCAAGATTGGAGCTAACTATCCGATGAAAGTGTTTAGTTTGGCCCGATATGCCTTCGGCATTGCCGCGGGCGTTGCGCTTCTGGCAGGTTGCAGTGCTAACGGGACGACCCCCTCAATGGGCGGCAGTTCGGTAGCGCCCCAGAACGCGGGCGGATATCATCACCCGGTTCAAGAGCTCAACAGAGAGATCGCGAAGACCAACCCGATGGGTAAGGGTCTCCCGGCCTCGCGTCACCCGTTGGCGAAGTCGTGGCATCACGCGTCGCCTGCGGGCACGACCGGAACCCTCTGGGCGACCGACTCCGAGTACGGCTCGGTTGACCAGATCGCGTACCCGAGCGGAACGCTCGTCGGTCAGACCAGCGGCTTCGAATATCCGTACGGCGACTGCAGCGATAAGAGCGGCAACATCTACGTTGCGGACTTCGACCTCGAGACGCTCTACGAGCTCAACAGCTCGGGCTCAGTGATCAACTCCTTCCCGACCGGCGGCGAAGCGTTCGGATGCTCCGTAGCACCGAATGGCGACGTTGCGGTCACTAACTTCGATCCGGGCGACGTGGTTATCGTCGCAGGCCCCGACGCCGGGCAAAACTGGGGCGGTGAAGCCCTCGATTGGCCGGGCGGCTTTGACCTCCAGGGCAACTTCTACGTCGAGTGCGCGGACGAATCGCCGTGCAGCACCCCGACCCTGTACGAGTGGCCGCATGGCGGCAGCTCGTGGGAGCACCTCAACTTCAGCCACAGCATCGGCTTCCCCGGCGGCATCCAGGAAGATGGCAAACTACTCGGCGTCATGGACCAAAATGGCGGCGACTTCCAGAACGGCATCTACCTGACGAAGGTCTCCGGCAGCACGGCCACCGAGGAGCAGGCCTATATCTTCAGTGGTAACTGCAGCGGCAGCTACATCGACGATCCCTCGAGCTGGGGCTCGCTCGACAAGAAGCCGGACGGCGTCAGCAAGAAGAAGCTGAAGGGCTACGTCCTCGTGAACCTCGACTGCTTCCCCAGCCCGCTCGAGATCTACGGCAAGCATGCTGGAAGCGTCACGGGATCGATTACGCCCGTCGCCGAGGAGTATGACCACGGCGTAACGCTCACGCATCCGTAAGAGACGCGAACGCAGCTAACTAGCTAACGTAGCTAAAAGAAAAGCGGGCCCGCTCCGGCGGGCCCGCAACTTTTTTATAGCGAATCGCTCCGCAGCACTTCTCGTGCAAAACGATCGGAGCAAGCGATGAAAGTGTTGAGTTTGGCCCGTCACGCCTTCGGCATCGCCGCGGGCGTTGCGCTTCTTGCGGGTTGCAGCGCCAACGAAACGACGCCTTCGATGGGCAGCGGTTCGGTCGCGCTCCAGAACGCGGGCGGATACCATCACTCGATTCACGAGCTCAATCGGTTAGTCGCGATGACCAACCGCGAGGGCAAGGGCGTGCCGGCTGCGCGGCATTCAATCGCGCACTCCTGGCACCATCAAGCGCCGAGGGGCACAACCGGAACGATCTGGGCAGACGACCCCGATTATGGCTCGGTCGACATGATCGCCTACCCCAGCGGAACGCTCGTTGGTCAGACCGGCGGCTTCGAGTATCCGTACGGCAACTGCAGCGACAAGAGCGGGAACGTCTATGTCGCGGACTTCGACATTGAGGAGCTCTTCGAGCTCAACAGCTCCGGGTCGGTGATCAACTCCTACCCGACCGGCGGTGAGGCGTTCGGCTGCTCCGTGGCGCCGAACGGCGACGTTGCGGTCACCAACTTCGATCCGGGCGACGTGGTTATCGTCGCGGGCCCGGACGCCGGGCAGAACTGGGGCGGCGAAGCCCTGGATTGGCCGGGCGGCTTTGACCTCCAGGGCAACTTCTACGTCGAGTGCGCGGACGAATCGCCATGCAGCTCGCCGAGTCTGTACGAGTGGCCGCACGGCGGCAGCTCGTGGAAACGCCTCAACTTCGATACGACGATCACCTTTCCAGGCGCTATTCAACTCATGGGCGCGGTGCTCGGCGTTGCGGACCAGGCGCCGAGCGGCGAAACTGCAATGGGACTCTACTACACGCAAGTCAACGGCAGCGCCGCGCACGTCGTGAAGACCGTCACCTTCATCGGCGCCGATAGTTGCCCGTACATCGACTGGGCAACGAGCTGGGGCTCGCTCTCGAGAAAGCCCAACGGTCTGCAAAGTAAGAAAGGCATCATTAAGAAGATCGTTGCGTCGGAGGCCGACTGTTCGGCTGGCGTTGGTCTATGGAATGCCAAGAAAGGCGGCGCGCCGATTAGAACCTTGGGGCCGCTCAGCGGGGAGGGCGTGAAAGGCACAACCTTCACGAAATAACGGCGCGCATGGCTAACGCGCGAGGTAGCGTTTGCGCAGTTCGTCGAGGACGACGGCGAGCAGAATGACGGCGCCGAGCAGCACCTTTTGCAGATACGAATCGACGTTGAGCAGATTCATCGCATTGTAGAGCACGCCGATCAGCAGCGCGCCGAAGAACGTTCCTACGACGCTGCCCCGTCCGCCCATCAAGCTCGTTCCACCGACGACGACCGCCGCGATCGACTCGAGCAGTTCGTCGCCGGTTCCCGTTTGCGGCGACCCCGACGAGAAGAGCGCCATATAGAGAAAGCCCACGATCGCGGCGCACGCGCCGCTGATCATGTAGACCGCGGTTTTAACGCGCGCGACGTTGATACCGGCGAGCCTCGCCGCTTCCTCGTTGCCGCCGATTGCAAAAACGTAGCGGCCAAAACGCGTGCGGTTCAGCAGCACCGACGCGATCACGATCACGGCGAGCATCCAAATGACGGGCACCGGAATGCTCGGAAGGTGGAATGCCGACGTAAGGCCGCCTAAAAACGACCCAATGCCGGTATTTTGAAAATCCTCGCTCTGCAGCGCGACCGGACGGCCGTGCGAAAGAATGAAGGCCGCGCCGACTGCCATCTCCAGCATCGCCAACGTGGTAATGAAGGGCGGCAAATTGAGTTTCACGACCGGCAGCGCGTTGACGTAGCCGGCCGCGCAGCCGACCGCGAGCGTGACGATCAACGTGGCAGCAATCAGCGGAAATCCGCTCAAATGCACCGTGTTGGCGAAGAGCGCCGCGACGACCCCGGTCAACGCGACGAGCGAGCCTACCGAAAGATCGATGCCGCCGGTAATGATGACGAACGTTTGGCCGACGCCCAAGATGCAGTTATACGTGATCTGCCGCAGAACCCGAACGATGTTGCTGGGTTGCAGAAACGAGCCGTGCGACGCGATGTCGACGACAACCACGAGCACGATGATGAAGGCGACGGCGCCCCCGATGCGCAGCCAGTAATCGAAGCGTTCGCGCTGCGTCATGCAGCGGCGCCCGTTGCGACGGCGATCACGCGATCCGGTGTCGCTTGAGTCCGCGAAAACTCCGCGGCGATTCTCCCGTCACGAACGACGAGCACGCGGTGCGACATGCCGAGCGTCTCCGGCAAATCGCTCGAGACCATGACGATTGCGGCGCCGCGCGCGATGAGATCGACCATGAGCTTGTAAATCTCGCTTTTCGCACCGACGTCGATACCGCGCGTCGGCTCGTCGAAGAGAAAAATCCGCGCGTCGCCCAGCAGCCATTTGGCGAGCACCACCTTCTGCTGGGTTCCACCGGAAAGGTTGCGCGCGAGCTGTTCCGTGCCGGGCGTCTTGATCTGCAGCTCCTCGATCATGCGAACCGTCGCCGCCCGCTCGCGAGCGACGTTGACGAGTTGATCGCGATCGATGAAATCGGTGAGGTGCGCGAGCGTGACGTTTTCACGCACCGTCATGCCCAGCACGAGTCCCTGGGCCTTGCGATCCTCGGTGATGAACGCGATCCCGGCCTCGATCGCCCCGGCGACGCGACCGGTGCGCAGCGGGCGCCCGTCGATGCAAATCTCACCCTCGGCCGGCGCGTCGGCGCCGGCGATCGCGCGCAAAATCTCCGTGCGTCCCGCGCCGATGAGCCCGGCGATACCGACGATTTCACCGGCGCGGACGGAGAAGCTCACGTCGTTCACGCCTTCGCGGCGCAGTCCACGCACTTCGAGCCGTACCGGCGCATTCGGCGGCACCGCTGGCGGCTCGGGGAAATGCGCCGTGAGGCGCCGCCCGACCATCGCTGCGATGATCTCCGCGGCGGGAAACTCTCCGATGGGCCGCGTCTCGACCACTCGCCCGTCGCGCATCACGGTGACGCGATCCGCGATCCGCGGCAGCTCTTCCATGCGGTGCGAGATGTAGATGATGCCGACGCCGTTCGCGCGCAAGCGCCGCACGATCTCGAAGAGCCGCTCGATCTCGCGACCCGAGAGGGCCGCGGTCGGTTCGTCCATGACGATGATGCGCGCCGAGGTTGCGAGCGCCTTGGCGATCTCGACGAGCTGCTGCTGGGCGACCGAGAGGCGCGAAACCGGAACGTCGAACGGGAAGTCCAGCCCGAGCTCGCCGAGCACGCGGCTCGCGCGCTCGTTCACCGCCGCCGAATCGATGAGGCCGGCATGCGTGGCTTCGGCGCCAAGACTGATGTTCGCGGGCACCGTTAATTGCGGAACGAGCGTGAACTCTTGATAGATCATCCCGATGCCCAGATGTTGCGCCTCCTGCGGCGACGCGATGCGGACCGGCGCGCCGTTTATGAGAATCTCGCCTTCGTCGGCCGCTAATGCACCGGAAAGAATCTTCATCAGTGTCGATTTTCCGGCGCCGTTTTCACCAACGAGCACCAAGACTTCGCCGGCGGCGAGCGTCAAGGAAACACCGGACAGCGCGTGCACGCCGGGAAAACTCTTCCCGATGCCGCGCATTTCGAGCAACGGCTCCAAGCTATGGAGCCGAAGCGTTCGCGCGCGTGTACGTTCCGACCGGAATCTTCACCACCGGCTGCGGGGTCTTGCCGCCAAAATAGGCGTGGATGATATCGATCGTCGTCGAGCCGATCTTCGCCGGATATTGAATCGCATCGCCATACATATCGCCTTTCCCGATTGCAGTGCGCGCTTCGGGCGTTGCGTCGTATCCGACGATTGCGACTTTCCCCGACATCCCGGCCGCCTTGACCGCGGCTAGTGCACCGAGCGCCGAATCGTCGTTGATGCCGAAGATGCCTTTAAGATCGCGATGGCCTTGCAGCACGTCTCCGGTATCGCTGCTCGCTTTGTCGCGCGTGCCGCCGGAATCGACGTCGGCAACGATCGCGACGCCCGGACAGAGCTGCTCGAGTGCCGTCTTGAAGCCTTTGACGCGATCTTGCACGCTGGTAACTTCAGGCTCGTCGATGATAGCGACGCTGCCGGTCTTTCCCGCCGCTGCGCAGAGCAGTTTACCGGCCTGATAGCCCCCCTGCACGTTGTCGCTGGCAATGTGGGCGACGACGCGTCCTACGCGGCTCGTGCTGGCAATGTCGGCGGTGAATACCGGAATGCCGGCGTTATTGGCCTCGGCAATTGCACTTCCAATCGCCTGCGAATCGTATGGAGTAAGGACGATGGCATCAACGCGTTTGGAGATAAAATCTTCGACTTGGCTCTGCTGTTTGGCGTTGTCCCGGCTGGCATCGACGACGATCAGCGAGTACCCGTACTTCGAAGCCGCGTCGCGCATCCCGGATTCCATGTCCTGATAGAACTGCGCTTCCCGGTTTTGTATCGACACGCCGATCGTCTTTTGGCCACCAGAGGCACCCGGCGATGCCGATGCGGTCGATTGCGACGCTCCGTGCGAACAGCCGGCCAAAAATGCCCCGGCAAACATCGCAGGGGCAATACGAGCGAGCTTTTTGATCAAATTGAACTCCATTAAGGTCCCCTATTGTCCACAGGCTGTGACATTAACTTGTGCAATCTGTGGAAAAATGGGCGAATTTGCGGGTTCGCTAGCTCTCGGCCGCCTGCCGCCCATCGATTTCGCGCCAATGGTCGGGAAGCGGCTCGCGCGTGAGGGCGCGGGGAAATGTGCCATGCGGATTGCGTTTGAGCCACGCCGCAGCGCGCACCGCCAGGTATTCGAAGTCGTGATACTGCCCTTCGCCGCGGCTTCGGCGCATGATCGCGACCGCCGGAGCTACTTGACGCCAACAGTACGCGATGAGACGCGCGAAGAGATCCATAAACGCATCTTCGGAGACGTAGCCGCGTGCGACGAGCGTCCCCATGACGTTGAGCCAGTTGCAGACGATCATCTCCGGGTGCGCGGCCGGGTCGACGTAGCCGACGCGCTCGAGTTCTTGCCGGTAGGCCGGATTCTCCAGCCGCGCAGGAAGCTGCGCTTGGATGTACGCCAGTGCCGCTTGAACCTCGGGAACGCGAAACTCGCGTTGCAGCGAGAGCAACGCCTCCAGCTGATTCCCGGCACGAATGTGACGTAACTGTACTAAGGCCGCGAAAACGCTGCCCAAGATCACGACGAACGTGCCGACTTGCGCCCAGTCCGCAAGGACATCGGGTCTCATTGCCGCCGTCATTCTTGACCGCTGCGCAGGAGCCTACTCCCCTAGACGCAGCCGCCGCTGTGCGCAGTACGAACGTGCGTCATGCTCTCCCTCGCGTTTTCGGCGGCGATGCTCGGCATCGAAGGCTACGTCGTGCGCGTCGAAGCCGACAGCGCGCCGGGAACGCCGGGGTTTACGATCATCGGACTTCCCGACCGCGCGCTCGGCGAAGCGCGCGAACGCGTCCGGGCGGCGATAGTCAATTCGGGATTCGCGTATCCGCCCGGACGATTGCTGGTAAATCTTTCGCCGGCCGACGTTCGCAAAGCGGGACCGGCTTTTGACGTCGCTATCGCACTGGCGCTGATGGGTATCGATGAACAAATCGATCGCGGCGCGATGCGCGAGTTCATCGCGCTCGGCGAGCTGGCGTTGGACGGAAAGCTACAACCGGTCAGCGGAATTCTGCCGATGGTGTTGGGCGCGCGCAGCGCCGGCTTCACGAAGCTCATCGTGCCGGCGCACAACGCCGAAGAGGCCGCGCTCGTCGCAGACATCGAGCTGTACGCGGTCGATTCGCTGCAACAGGTCGTCGCAGTCGTCGGCGGACACGGGGCGAAATGGCGCCGCCGGACCGCTGCTCCCGTGCTCGATTGCGCCGACGCGCTCACTCATGGCGATTTCGCCGACGTACGCGGACAAATCGCGGCAAAACGCGCGCTCGAGATCGCGGCATCAGGCGGCCACAACGTCTTGCTGGTCGGGCCGCCGGGGTGCGGAAAGACGATGCTTGCACGCCGCCTGCCGTCGATTTTGCCGGCGATGTCGCTGCACGAAGCACTCCAGGTAACGAAAATCTATAGCGTAGCAGGGCTGTTGGTCGATCGCGCGGGCATCGTGCGCGTGAGGCCCTTTCGGTTTCCGCATCATACGATCAGCCAGACGGCGCTCGTCGGGGGCGGGGCGCTGGTGAAGCCCGGTGAGATCTCGCTTGCGCATCACGGCGTGCTCTTTCTCGACGAGCTTCCGGAGTTCGCGCGCAGCGCGATCGAAGTAATGCGCCAGCCGCTCGAAGAGGGTACCGTGACGATCGCGCGCGCCTCGGGAACTTTCACGTATCCGGCGCGTTTTCAACTCGTCGCATCGATGAATCCGTGCCCCTGCGGTTATCGCGGTATGCGCAGCGCGGAGTGCCGCTGCGACGACGCGATGGTGGCGAAGTACGTCGGTAAGCTCTCCGGGCCGCTGCTCGACCGCATCGACCTTCAAATTGAGATTGCGCGCGTGCCCTTCGACGACATGGTTCGTTACGAAGGCGCAGAGCGTTCCGTACAAATTCGTGCGCGTGTCGTCGCCGCACGCGAGCGGCAGCGCGTCCGATTCGCCGGTACCGGGCTCTCCTGCAACGCCGACATCCCCGGCAACGCGATGCGGCGCTACTGTGCACTCGACGAGAACGCTATGCGTGTGCTGGCGCGCGCCAGCGCGAAGCGTCAGTTTTCGGCGCGCGCGCTCGATCGAATCGCGCGCGTCGCACGCACGATCGCCGACCTTGGAGCGCACGACGCGATCGCTGCAGACCACGTCGCCGAGGCGATCCAATATCGCAGCTTGGAAAGGCTGGGCGCAGCGGCATAACGTAACAAGTCGCGTGCTTCATGCTGCAGCGCTCTTCGCGGCGCTCACTCCGCTCGTAGACACGTTCGTGGGCACCTCCGGCACGCCGGTCGGCGGCCCGATCGACACGTTCCCGGGTGCGGATCTACCGTTCGGAATGGTGCAGTGGAGTCCCGACACACCGTCGCAAAACGCCGGCGGGGGTTACGAGTATACGGATCGTGCGATCACGGGCTTTAGCCTGACGCATCTCAGCGGACCGGGATGCAACGTTTTTGGCGATTTCGCGATTCTGCCGAGCGTCGGGACGATCCCGAACGATCCCTCGTCGCTGCGCCAGCCGTTCACGCACGCAAGCGAAGTCGCCGCGCCGGGCTGGTACGCAGTTTCCGTCGGCACGCCGGCAATTCGGAGCGAACTCAGCGTCACGCGGCGCACCGGCATCGGCCGGTTCACGTTCCCTCCCGCGACCCAAGCGAACCTTTTCTTCAATGGGGCTTCGAATCAAGCCGGCGTCACGAGCGCGCACGTCGACGTCGACGGTAGCGACGGGCTCTCCGGATCGGCGTCGAGCGGATTCTTCTGCGGCATGCCCGACCGGTACACCGTCTATTTTGCGGCACGCTTCAACCGGCCGTTTCACGAATCGGGCACTTACGCGGACGGACGCGGCGCCTGGGTTACCTTCGATACGACGCATCGCAGCGACGTTACCGTGAAAATCGCTCTATCGTTCGTCAGCGTTGCCGGCGCGCGCGCCAATCTTGCCGCCGAAGCCAAGAGCTGGGACATTATCGAGGTTCGAAACCGTGCGACCGAGACGTGGAACGCAATGCTGCGGCGCATCGCGGTCACGGGCGGCACGCCGGCGGAACGGCGCACCTTCTACACGGCGCTCTACCACGTCTTTCTCCATCCCAATCTGATTAGCGACGCAACCGGAGAGTATACAGGCTTCGACGGACGCGCTCATCGCACGCGACCGGGCCATAACGAATATGCAAATTTCTCCGATTGGGATATCTACCGGACCGAAGTACCGCTGCTCGCGCTCCTTGCGCCGCAGGAGACGAGCGACATGATGCAATCGCTGGTCGATGCGGCACGCCAAGAAGATGGATGGCTGCCGCGTTGGGCGCTGGTCAACGGACCAACGAGCGTCATGGGCGGCGACTCGGTCGATGCCGTCATCGCGGGCGCGTACGCCTTTGGAGCGCGCGATTTCGACGCACGTGCCGCGCTTACGGCGATGGTAAAGGGCGCCTCGACGACCGCCGGGGCACCAGGGCAAGGCTGGTACATTCCGCGATGGGAGCTCGACGACGATTACCTGCGACGCGGATACGTGGTCAACACGCACACCACCTCGGTCTCGCCGGGGCCGAACGGCGCGTCGGAGACGCTCGAATACGCCTACGACGACTTCGCGATCGCACGCCTCGCGTTCGCCGTACGTAATACCGGCGTGTACGCGCGGTTCATGCGGCGCTCGGCAAACTGGATGACGCTCTTCGACGCAACGCGCGGATCGATCCAGCCGCGCGACGCCGACGGCGCGTTTATGCATGCTCCCATCACTGAGAACGGCGAGAGCGGATTTCAGGAAGGCAATGCCGCGCAGTATACCTGGATGATTTCGCACGATCTTCGCGATCTTATCGCTGCGATGGGCGGAACGCAGGCGGCCCGCGCCAAGCTCGACGAATTCTTTTCGCAGCTCAATGCCGGACAGGATAAACCCTACGCATGGCTCGGCAACGAGCCGAGCCTTGGATCGCCGTGGGTCTATCTCGCGGCCGGCGCTCCGTCGCGCGCGCAGGAGATCGTTCGCCGCGCGCTCACGACGCTCTATGCCGACACGCCCGACGGCCTTCCCGGCAATGACGACCTTGGGACGATGAGCGCGTGGTACGTGTGGTGCGCGATCGGACTCTATCCGCAAGATCCGGCGGTGCGATTCCTCGACGTCGGCGCGCCGCTCTTTACGTCGGTGACGCTGCAGGCGCCGGGATCGCCGGCGGTCGAGATTTCTTCGCCGCACAGCTTGGATGCGAACGCGTACGTCGCGCATCTCGCGGTCAACGGACGGCCGCGCGAAGCATCGTGGTTCGAGCTGCCGCTGCGCGGAAGGTTGCGCCTTGACGTCGCGGTGAGCGATCGTCCGAACACGCAGTGGGCCGCCGGCCCGGGCGCCGTGCCCCCGTCGTTTGCGACGATGCCACTCTCGACGCCGGCATCGACCGCGGCCGTCTTCACGCCGGCGACGACGAGCCTTTCGATGAACGCGGGCGCCGCTCGATCGTTCGACTTTAGCATTGCCAATGCGGAGAGGGCGCCGGCGATCGTGACGTGGCACGCGACGGTTCCGCGAGGCCTAGAGCTCGTTACGGCAGGCGGCAGCGTCGACGTGGCGCCCGGCTCGCGCACGACGGTATCGACGCGAATCTCGGCAGCTGCCACGTTGAACGCCGGTTATTACGGTGTTCGCATTGACGGGCATGCGCAAAACGGTGCGCTCGTAGAGCGTCTGATCGTGCCGGTACGCGTGAACAATGGAGGGCAGCGCCCGCGCATCGCCTACGCGCAGAATCGCTTCGGGAACTCCATAACGCCGATCGATCTTGCGACCGGTTACACCGGACCCG
>Ga0070731_10001794_pt1 | contig 21546 bp, 11 predicted proteins | sample Coa_R1_2_FD_66448 | JGI IMG/M metagenome (GOLD analysis project Ga0070731, IMG submission 66448) | Surface soil microbial communities from Centralia Pennsylvania, which are recovering from an underground coalmine fire - Coalmine... | ecosystem: Environmental > Terrestrial > Soil > Unclassified ... | reverse complement strand
CTTCTGGCCCCTGGTCAGCATGGGTGCGATTCTCGGAGGCACCATGCGCTCGCCTTTCACCGGCATTATCTTCGCGTTGGAGCTGACCCACGATGTCAACATGCTGCTGCCGCTCCTGCTTGCCGTTTCCATCGCCCATGGCTTCACGGTGCTCACATTGCGCCGCTCCATTCTGACCGAAAAAGTGGCCCGCCGCGGCTATCACCTCAGCCGCGAATATGCCGTGGACCCTCTGGAGATTCTCTTTGTGAAGGAGGTCATGCGTACCAACATCGTCGCGCTCCTCGCGCAGACTACCGTGGCCGGCCTGGTCGGGTCGCTGAATACCGATCATGAGCGCAAAGGCCAGTTGCTGTATCCGGTAGTGGACGGAGACCGCACCCTACTCGGCGCCATCACACGCAACACCCTCCACCACCTGCTGCACGACGGGCCGGCGCCGCGCACTCCCCTGTCGGAGCTGGCCGACCGGGACCCGGTAGTGGCATATGCCGATGAACCCTTGCGCGTCGTGGTCAACCGTATGGCGGAAACCGGATACACGCGTTTCCCCGTGGTAGACCGGGAAGACGGCCGCAAACTGGTGGGCATGGTGGGGCTGCACGATTTGCTACAGGCTCGTACCCGCTCCATTCAAGAAGAGCGGCGGCGCGAACGTGTACTGCGCATCCATTTTCCCTTTGGCCCGCGGGGCAGCGTTACGTCGGCCAGTGGCTGATGGGCACCCACCCATCCGCTCCGGAAGCCTGGCCGCTAAAACGCCGAAAAGGGGACGATCAATAACAACGCCGGCTAAATCTCAAATTGTCGACCGTCCACGCGTTGGCTTCCGCTCTGACGCCGGACATGGCAACGTGTAACCCGCGCCGCAAAGCGCTCGATTTAGAGCCGGGCGTTTTCACCTGAAGCGACCCGAGGAGAATTGCGCCATCGACGGGGCGAGATCTATCCGCGAAACAGAAACGGACGCTCACCGAGGCAAAAGCCGAGCTTCGCCGGATCTTCGGCAACGGATTGATCTCTTATCGAGGACGCTCGGCAGTCCTTCACCTCGCAACCGGCACTGGCTGCACCTGCAAGCCTTCTCGAACCACATCACCCGGGCTGGCGATGATGGTTTGTCCTTCGATGAGCCCGCCGACAACTTCGAGGTGATCGCCGTAGTCCCGGCCGACTTCGATCTTTTGCAGATGAACCGTGTGTCCATCGCGCACTACGGCAACTTCCGTGCCTTCTCCCCGTGCGATCAGCGCGTCGCTGGGAATCTGTAAAGGAGCATTGGAGCGCGCACCGATCAGGGCCACGCGGGCGTACATACCCGGCAGCAACGCGCCGCCCGGATTCGGCACATGCACCTCGACCAATAATGTTCGGCTGGCGGGATCGAGCGCGCTCGCGGTGCGCGCGACGGCGCCCGCAAACTGGCGCCCGGGCAGGTTCGAAGCGCTCAGACGGGCGGGCTGGCCAACCCGCACTTCACTGGCGTTCGCTTGCGGAACGTTCAAATAGGTGCGCAGCGTATCGATCTGCGCGATGCGGAAGAGCAGCGTATTGCCGGTGTTCACCAGTGCGCCGACGTCCACATTACGCTGCGTGATCACTCCGTCGAACGGCGCCTTCACCAGCCGGTAACTTTGCATCTGATCCAGCCGGCCCAGGTTGGCCTCGGCGGCCGCCACGTTGCTGCGCTGCGCCGCGAGCGCTTTTTCGAGCGCTTTGGTGGCGGAAACCAGCGCATGGTACTCGGATTGATAGCGGTCGTTTTCCTGGCGTGAGACTACACCCTTGGCCGATAGTGCGGACCATCTTTGCGCCGTCACTTTGGCGAGGTCCTCGTCAGCCTGTCCCCGCTCGTAATTGGCCGCAGCCTGGTCCACGGCCGCCAGGGACTGCTGGAGGGTGGCTTTAGCCTGACGGATCTGCTGATCCATCTCGGGGGCATCGATCTCAGCCAGAGACTGGCCGGTGCGTACCCGATCGCCGATATCGACCATGCGGTGCTGCAGGTATCCATCGGCACGCGCCAGGATGGGGGCCTCGGTAATGGCCTGGATGCTGCCGGGCAGTTCGATCACGCTCTGGCCGGAGGAACGGCCCACCTCGATTACTTCCACACGTTGCAGCGCCCGTTCCTGCTCTCTCGCTTCTGCAGCGATCAGGTCCTGCCTCTTCCGCAGCGGCAAGTATCCGGAGACGAATGCCACTACGATCAGCACTATGACCGTCAAGAAAATAGCCCAGATGCTGATGGCCGAGGGACGCCACACTTTCGCGGGCAACCCAGCCGTGAAGGCCCCATTACCCGCAGTCTTCAGTTCCTGGATTTGCCGTTTGAGATCTTCGTTCTCGCGCAGGAGATCGGACATGCCGGGTTGATCGGATTCAGTGCGCCTCATCTGGTGTTCAATTCTTCCAGTCTACGCTGATGATCGACCGGCGGATTGGTCCGCAGGTAGGAATAGATAATCGGGACTACGAACAACGTCGTAACGGTGGCGAAGGCCAGTCCACCGATTACCGCGCGCCCCAAGGGTGCATTCTGTTCTCCGCCTTCCCCCATGCCCAACGCCATGGGAACCATGCCGAGGATCATGGCTGAGGCGGTCATCAGTACAGGGCGCACACGCGCAAAGCCTGCCGAGAGCATCGCCTCCTTCGCGGAGAGGAGCTTCTCGCGTTCATCGTTGGCGAAAGTAACGATCAGAATGCTGTTTGCCGTCGCCACGCCGATGCACATCATGGCCCCCATCAGCGAGGGCACGCTAAGCGAGGTCCCGGTCAGAAACAGAATCCAAAGAATCCCGGCCGTGGCGCCCGGAAGAGCCATCAGGATGATGAAGGGGTCCAGCCACGACTGGAAGTTTATGGTCATCAGGAGATACACGAGAACGACGGCAAATGCCAGCCCCAATCCCAACCGGAAGAACGACGATTGCATGGTAGCCACCTGTCCGCGCAACGAGAACGATGTGCCGCGCGGCAGGTGGGGCTCTTCTTCGCGCATGATCTTCATGACTTCCGCGCCGACTCCGCCCAGATCGCGCCGGTCCACGTTGGCGAAGACATCGAAAACCGGCCAGACATTGTAATGGTTCACGATGACCGGCATATAGGAGCGGTGCGCGGAGGCCAGGTTCGAGAGCAGTTGCGTATTGCCGGCAACCGCCCCGGGGTTCCCGTAGGCTTGAGAAGAACCGCCCGGGACGTGCCGACCCAAGCGGGCCCGGCCATGGACGCGCCCGCCATCGAACCGGGCGTGGTGGAATTGACAGAAGTCGTACCTGGCGAGATCGGAGTGTGCAATAGAGCGTCCATGGAGTCGATGCGGTACTGCGGCGTCTGCACGCCCACGCCGTAGTTGACGCCATTCGTCCAGTTCATCCAGAAATTCGGCGCGACCGTACCACTGCCGCTGAGAGAGATCAGCATGCTGCTGGTAACGTCGCGTTGCGTCAGCCCCATCTGTGCAGCCTTGGCCCGGTCCACATCCAGCCGGATCACCGGTTGATCGGCGATCTGGTGAACATGCACGTCCGCCGCGCCGGGGATGCGCGCAATGCGCTGCGCCAATTTCTGGGCGATGGCGTAGTTAGCCTCGGCATTGCGCCCCACCACTTGCAGATCGATGGGAGCAGGCAGCCCGAAGTTGAGAATCTGGCTGGTGATGTTGGCCGGCTGGAAGAAAAAAGTCATATCCGGGAAGCGCTGGCGCAAACGCCTCCGTAGCAGAACCTCGTAATCGCGCGTGGGGGCGTGCTTCTCCTTGTTGAGCGAAATCAGAATCTCCCCATCGGCGCTGGAGATGGTGGGGATATCGCCTTGGGCGATGGCGGGCCAGCTATTCGGAATTCCGATATTGTCGATCACCATCTCGACTTCATCGGGCGGGATCAGGTCGCGGATTTCGTGCTCGAGATCGGAGAACCGAACCTCGGTCTCCTCGATACGCATACCCGCAGGACCCCGGGCATGCAACCGCATCTGGCCGGAATCTACAGCGGGGAAGAAATCCTCGCCCACCAGCCAGCCTAGGCCGAGAGAGGCAGCAAAGAAAACGCCAAACGCCGCCAACGTGCGTCCACGGTGGCGCAAGGACCAATCCAGCAGCCCGACATAGCGGAACCGCAGCGCCTCAAAAACATGGTTGAAAAGATGGTGGCCGCGCGCGAAGAGGCGGATGCGCCCGGCACCCCTGCCGACCTCGGATTGCAGCAGGTAAGCCATCATGGTAGGCACCAGCGTGCGCGAAAGCAGATACGAAGCGAGCATCGCGAAAACCACTGCCATGGCCAGCGGCGTAAACAGATACCTTGCGGTTCCGGTAAGCAGCAGCACCGGCACAAACACGATGCAGATCGAGATGGTGGCCACGAAAGTCGGAACCGCAATCTGCGATGCGCCATCCAGCACGGCGGTGATGATCGGCTTCCGCATGGCGATGTTCCGGTGAGTATTCTCAATCTCTACTGTGGCGTCGTCCACCAGGATACCCACTGCCAGAGCCAGGCCACCCAAAGTCATCACGTTGAGGGTCTGTCCCAGAAGACTGAGCAGGCAGAGCGATGTGAGAATCGAAAGGGGGATGGAAATGCAGACGATCAGCATACTGCGCCAGCTTCCCAGAAACAGCAGGATCATCAGGCTGGTCAGGCCAGCCGCGATCAGCGCTTCGCGTAACACTCCCTGGATAGACGCCCGTACGAACACCGACTGGTCCGCGAGTGCCGTCACCTTCAACTCTGGTGGAACGTTCGCCAGGATGCGGGGCAGCGCGGCTTTAACGGCGTTGACGATGGCGAGCGTGGACGCCTTCCCGTTGCGGGTTATGGTGATCAACACGCCCCGCGATCCGTTGGTACGAACGATGTTGTTCTGGACATTGAAGCCGTCATGAACCTGGGCCACGTCTTTGATATAAACCGTGGCGCCATTGACGGTTTTGATGGGCAGATCGTTTAAATCGTTCAGCGCGATGGGACTGCTATTGACAAGCACCTGGTACTCGGTACGGCCAAGTTTGGCGGTGCCGGCGGGCAGAATCAGGTTCTGCAGGTTCAAGGCATTGGAGATGTCGATCGGCGAGAGTTGCTTGGCATACAAATCGTCCAGGTTCAGATCGACCATAACAGCCCGCTGCTTTCCTCCGAAAGGATAGGACACCGACGCGCCCTGTACGGTACCGAGCGGAGTGCGAATAAAGTTATTCCCGATATCGAAGATCTCCTGCTCGCGCAGGGTCTTGCTGGAAAGGCCGAGCTGTAAAATCGGAACGCTCGAAGCGTCATACTTCAGTATGTTGGCGGGAAACATCCCAGGCGGCATCTGGCGGAGGGCGGTCTGCATGGTGGCCGTGGTTTGAGCCACCGCCATATCGATCTTGACATTCGGATGGAAATAGATTTTGACGACCGCGTACCCGGAGTACGACTGCGACTCGATGTGCTCGACGTCGTTGACATTCGAAGTGAGGCTGCGCTCGAAGCCCGTAACGACGCGTTTCTCCATCTCCTCGGGAGAAAGGCCAGAATATACCCACAGGACGCTCACGACTGGAATATCGATATAAGGAAAGATATCCACGGGCATGGTAACGATAGCGGCACCGCCGAGGATAGCGATCAGGATAGCCATCACCACGAAAGTGTACGGGCGCCCTAGGGCTAGGCGGACTATCCACATAATCTTGGTTTCGCGGCGCGCGGGCCAGACGCAACGTCTCTATTCCTGCACGAGAAGTATATGGTACCCGCCAGCTATGCCGTGCAGCAAGCATTCAGGGCACCGGCGCCACCCGCTCCAGGTCGTCGCCGGCGACGGTTGCGCGGAACGCCGGCGCGGCAGCCGCGCACATCGGAAATGCGCGGCGGGTTGAATGGCGGGTAACGCACTACCACAATTCAACTACAGGCTTGCCTTTGACCAGTTCACGCGGTTGATTGAGGTGGTTCAGCACGGTCATGTCCGGATCGATACCCAGTGAGTAGTAAACAGTGGCCAGCAGGTCGTTCGGATGCACTGGCCTTTCCTTGGGTGACGATGCGGTCTGGTCCGACGCGCCGTAGACGCGGCTGACCTGCATGCCGGCGCCCGCCACCAGGGCCGTGTAGCAGTAAGGCCAGTGGTCGCGTCCGTCCGGAGAATTGGTGTTGCCCGAGGTGCTCACGCCCAAACGCGGCGAGCGTCCAAACTCGCCCACAGTCACCAGCAAGGTGTCTTTGAACATACCCCGCTGCGACAGGTCTTCGATCAGCGCCGAGATCCCCCGATCGAATATGGGACAGTGCAGATTCTTCAGCGGCCCGAAGTTGGCGGCGTGCGTGTCCCAGGCATCTACTTCCGGATTGCCATTGGCCACCGCCGGCCAGTTCATTTGCACGAACCGCGTGCCGGCCTCAATCAGCCGCCGCGAAAGCAGCAGACCCTGGCCGAAGGTGGTGCGTCCGTATCGTTCCCGCACCTTATCCGGCTCCTTGTTCAAATCGAAAGCCTCGCGCGCCTTGCCCGACAGGACCAGGTCGAACGCTTTCCCGTAGTATTCATCAATGGCGTAATCCTTCAGGGCCTTCTCCAGATCGGGCATGGAGCCATTGATGCCTTTCAGCATGGTGAAGCGTTCCTGCAAGCGCTCCGGCGGAACCTCCTTCCGCAAGGTCAGGTCATCGAGCTGAATGGGTTTATTGGGGTCCTGGTAAAGGCGATAGGGATCGTACGCTTTTCCCAAAAAGCCAGCGGCGCCGCCTTTGCCGATCACGCTGGATTCCTGCAGGGGCCGCGGCATCTCCACAAACGGCAGCACCGGTTCGGACGGCGGCCTGAGCTTCGAGATATGCGACCCGGCGGTCGGGAAATCCGCTGGCGAGGGCGGTTCGAGCTGCCCGGACGGCGATACCTTGTCGGGCGGGTAACCGGTCAGCATCTGGTAGATCGCCGCGGTGTGATTGAATAATCCGGTCGGCGTATAGCTCATCGAGCGGATCAGGGCGCACTTGTTCATCTGCTGCGCCAGCATTGGCATGGTTTCGCTCAACTGGATGCCGGATACGTTGGAGTTGATGGGCTTGAACTCGCCGCGGATATTCAAAGGCGCATCGGGTTTGGGGTCCCAGATATCGATGTGGCTGGGCCCGCCCTGCAGGAAAACCAGAATCACCGACTTAGCCGAATTGAAACCGCGCGCGCCCTCAAGGCGGGAAGCTCCCTGCGCCTTCTGCCACTGGAAGAAGTTCGCCAGGTTCAATCCGAACAGGCCCACCGATCCGGCGCGCAAGAGTTCGCGGCGGGTGGGTCCATCGCACAGACAGCCCTTGCGGCCTGGAATTGTCAGCATATTCTTCTCCTCACCTGTTGTACAAAAAGGCCTTGCTGTTTACCAGCGACCAGAGCAGGTCCTGCGCCCAGGCAGCCCGGCTGGCGCTGCTTTGGCGAAGGGTAACGGCCATGTCATATTCTTTGGGCGTCGGGTAGCGGCTCAGGGCCGCCAGATACAGCTCTTCCACCATGGCGCGATCGGAAGCGCCCGCCACAATCAACTGGGCGACGCGGCCTTTGGGATCGGCCACGGCATCTCCGATGGTGCGTCCGTTCACCAGGTTCAGCGCCTGCGGCAGGCTCACGTCGCTGCGGCGCTCGCACTCGCAGGATGACTCCCGCGCCGGCCGCCCAAAAACATCCAGAAAGCCGTCCTTGCCGACGTGCGGGTCGGGGAACTCTTCCGCCATGGTGTCCGCGGGCACTTCCGGAAACTGCGGCCGCCAGCCCGCCGCCAGCGAGAGTGCATCCATCAGCTCCTCCGCGCTCAGCCGGCGCGGCATGGCGTGCGAGAAATTCACCTTATCGTCCTCGTTCCAGGCATTGGTCTGAATGCCGGCTTGATAGACGCGCGAATTGACGATGGTCTGCATGAGGTGACGCAGATCGAAATCGTGGCTGGTCAGGTCCTTGGTCAATGCCTCCAGCAACGCCTCGTTGACCGGCGGATTGGAGGCGCGGATATCATCCACCGGCTCGATGATGCCGCGGCCCAGGAAGTAGCTCCAGATGCGGTTGGCGATGGCGCGCGCGAAGAACGGGTTGTCCTTCGACGTCAACCATCCGACCAGGGCGTCGCGCTGGTGCGATTCGGGCGGGATGGGGGGAGCCCCGAGACTGGCTACCAGGTACTTAGGCGCAACCAGCCGGCCGGTCTTGGGGTGCTTGACCTGATTGTCTTCGCGCTTGTCGTAGACTATTTCGTCGCCGCTCTGAAAACCGGGCTTCAGGCCCACCGAGGAGAAGAAAGCCACCATCTCGTAATACTGGTTCTGGGTCCACTTCTCGAAGGGATGATCATGGCACTGGGTACAAACCAGACGGACGCCCATAAAAAGCTGGGTGGTCTTCTCCATGGCGGCCTTGGGGTCGCGCGCCACGCGGAAGTAGCTGGCGGCGGGGTTCTCGTAGGAACTGCCGCGGGCGGTCAACAACTCATAGACGAACTTGTCGTAAGGCTTGTTCTCCGCCACTGAATCGCGGATCCACTGGCGGAACTCCCACATGCCTTTGTCGCCCAGATACCGGCGGCTGACCTGCAGCAGGTCACCCCACTTGAGCGTCCAGTGGTCCACGTAATTGGGGAGTCCCATGAGGCGGTCGATGGCGCGGCTGCGCTTGGTGGGCCCATCGGTCTTGTCCGCCACGAACGCGCGAATCTCGTCCGGAGCAGGCGGCAGCCCGATCAGATCGAGGGATACGCGGCGCAGAAACTCGGCATCGTCCACGGGCGGCGACGGCTGAATTTTGAGGCGCTGCAGTTTGGCGTCGATCAGCTCATCGATGTAGTTATATTGCGGCGGTTTGTTCCAGACGAACCCGGGGCTCGGATTCAGAACCGTCACCGGCACAGCTACGAACTTGCCTTCGTAGCGGACCAGCAGGGCAGCCTCGCCCTTGCGCACTCCCTTCACGCGCGCGTCGGCATCGATGTCGGCGATTTCCGGAGTGTTGCTGGATATGTTGGCTTCGCGGGTGACATCGCGCACGGAACCATCGGAGTAATGCGCCAGCGCGATTACCGGGCGGGTCTTGTCGGGGCCGTGCATGAAGACCTCTGCCGGCAGAACCTCCAGTTTCTCGACGCGGTCGGAGGCGGGATTGCCATAGGGCACGCCCGCCGAAATCCAGCTCAGTATGGTGTTGTAATAGCGCGAGCCGAGCTCGATGCGCAGCCCGCCGCCGTGCGCCACCTGCTGGGTAGGCTTAGCCAGCATCAGGCTGCGCGCCGGATCCGCACGGTTGAAGCGGCGGCCGGACATATCGTATAACAGCGCCTCATAATCGAATTCCGGATCGTATCCGCGCAGCGAAAGTTTGAAACCGTTTTTGCCTTTGGCCGAGCCGTGACAGGTGCCCGAAGTGCAGCCCACCTTGTTGAGCACCGGCTCGACGTCGCGCACGAAGCTGACCTGCGGCGGATTGCCAAGATCGCCGGCATGCACCTGGAACCGCGCCGTCTTGGCCCCGGCAGTCACGGTCACGGCGGTATCTCCCTGGCGCACGGCATACAGCAGACCGTCCGCACCGACTTTGACGACGGGATCAGCGGGTTCGAACTTGGCCTGTGCGCCTAAGTCGATCTCTTCGCCCTCGGCCGTCTTCCCGGTGACCAGTACCCGCATCCCCTCATCCGCGGAGCGAAAAGACAGCTTCGCGGGTGAAACCGACAGCTCGGTAATGCTGACGCTATCGGCAAGCATCCCCAGGGGCGCGCCGAATGTCATCGCCGCGCCAAGCGCCACCCAACTCATTTTCCGCATCGCTTGTCTACCTCGCTGTCTGAGTGATTTCGGCGCCGGAGACGATCAGCTTCGCGGCCACCGGCGCGATCTTATAAGGCACTTCGCGCTTGTCGAGACCCACCACCACCGAAGCCGGCGTCAACTGAAAGGTGTACTCGCCGGGTTTCGCCGCGGCATCCGCTTCACACGCCAGCCGGTATTCGCCGGACGATGCGCTTTGCTCATCCGGCCGGCAGGTCACATGCGCCGGCAGATAATCCGCCTGGACGCTCACCGGCTGAGTGAACTCGGGCTCGCGATAAATGTTTCCCACCAGATCCAGCTTGCCGCCGGGGTGCAATGTCAACGGTTCCTTGGGCGGCGCCACGCGATATCCCTGCACGATCTCGAGCGTGATGGCCCGGGTCAGCAACGGCTCTGCCTGCCCATCCATGGACTCGCCGTACATCACCAGGTCGTATTTTTCAGGCGAAGTATGCGTGGTGGTGAGCAAGTCGAATTCACCCTTGGCGGCGTACTTCTCATCCTTTTTGACGAGCTTGGAGCGTCTGATCGCGATCTCCGCCGCGGCGGGCGCGGCTACGTCCACACCCACATTCTCCGGCGGCTGCGCATCCGGGTTGCGCGCTTTGAAATTCCATTTCAGCTCGAATCCCGATCCCTGAACCAGCCGGAGCACACGGGGCGCTTCCATCTCGATGGCCCCGGACTCCTCCCGCGCCAGCATCACCGGCAGATCCAACCCCAGCCAGGGCGCCACAAACGGACTCTGGTTCTCGCGATCGCCGGCGTCTGAAATGCCAGTACCGCCCGCGATTTCGGTTATCATGCCCAGGCAGCGTGCCTTGCGACGGACGACGTAACCATCCGGGGTCTTGCCGGTGCCCCACACGGCGAGTTCCACAGGTCCCTTGAGCTTAGCCTGCGGCTTGGCCGTGAGGGTCAGCATACCGCGGCGGGAGATGGAATAGTCGTCATCTTTCCACTCCGCCGGGAGGTGGCCGCCTTCCACGATGAAATCGTCTCCCAGGTCCGGAATAGTCAGCTCGATCGGCCAGATGAAGCCGTGCCTCGCGACGGACACGTTGACGGACACCGACCCTTTGGCCGGAATATTCACGTAGGGTTCGAGCGCGGTGAGTTCGAAGTCCACGGGCTGGCGGCGAGCTACCAGCCGGTATCCGAATCCCGGACCGCCGCGCTGCAGCAGATCTTCCACGGCCACCACGATCTCGCGGGTATCCTTCGGCACCTGGAACTCGAGCCACGGGTCCGCACTGGTGCGCCCCGCCGAGAGCAGCGAGAACACGTCCTGTTTCGGCGGCTTGTCGCCGGCCGAAGACAGCTTCCGGCCCTGGGCATCATAAGCGGTCACGACCCCGTCCAGCAGAGAAGTGCCCAGGCCGCGGGCCGTCAGCTCCAGTTCCCAGTGCTCGCCCGGGGAAACGGCCAGCCTATAGCGATCGACTTCGCCCGCTTTTGAAATTCTACCGTTCATCACGGTGGAGGGCTCCAGCGCGACAGCCTCGGCGGCATCGCGGCGTTCCGGCTCGATCTTCTCGGGCAGATCTCCGGCGGCAAACAGAAACGGCAGGCTGCCTCGATCGCCCGGCAGATTGACGCGGGTGAAGCTTTGCTTCTGGCTCACTTCCGACAGATCCACCTTGGCCTTCTCCGGCGCAGCCAGGTTGCCGCCGAAGAACTCCACGTCGACTTTTGTGCCGCGCTTCCCACCGAGCGGGAAAATGCCCTCCGCGTAGGGGAAATCGGCAACCTTCAACCTGTAGAAGTTCTGGCGCTGTTCGCTGAAGCGGGCATCCTGCACCATGGCATAATAGTCGCCGTCGCGCGGAAAGGTGATGTCGATGCGGGAATCCACTCCCAGCCCGGCGGCATCCTCGTTTCGCCCGATCTGCCTGCCCGCGGAATCGAAGACCGTCAGCATCGGATCAATGGCGGAGCCCACCCGCCGCGCCTCCACCTCGAAGACCAGGCGCTCGCCCTGCTTCGCATGCACGCGGTAGTAATCGCGGTCGGCGGCGCTCAACGTTCCGTTCACGGTGACAGGCGCTATGATGCGTTCGGCCGTCTCCATGGAATCATTGGCGTGCTGGCGCGATTCCGGCCTGGATTCTTCCTCGACGATCTCCGGAAACGCCCCAACGGTAAAAAGCAGGATATTGGAAATGCCGTCGGCCGTTTGCACACGGACGGGATACACCCCGACGGGCGCGTCCGCCTTCAGTTCGATCAGGAAGGGCAGCTTGTGTCCCGGCTTGCTTTCCTGCGGCGGCGTGAGCGGCGTGAAGGCCGCCGGCAAGGAAGACAGCACCTGCGCGCCTTCCGTGAGGTGTTGCCCGACCAGAGTCAGCGCGAGAGACTTCCCGCGCTGGCCGCCGCGGGGCTCGATGGCCGTCAATTCGGGCGCCGCCGCGGAGGCCGCTACCGAAATCGAAAACATCAACGCCGCAGTTCTCCACATGGCGATCACCTCACGGTGGCTATTCGCGTTTCCACAGGGACAGGCACGAAGTCCCGGTCCAGCTTACCGGACTTCACTTCATAAATGCGCACTTTGCCGTCGAAGCCACCGCTGGCCAGACGCTCGCCGTCGGGGCTGAACGCGATGGCATAGGTTCCTTTGCTCCCCTTGCACGCGGCGGCTCGTTCTCCGGTCTCGGTCTGGTACACAGGCACGGTTTCAGAGGCGCCCGCCACTGCGATCCGGCTGCCGTCCGGGGAAAATGCCAGGGCGAAGATGGCGCCGTCCTGTATTTCGAACTTGCGGATGAGCGTGGAATCATCGGCAATAATCATGGACGCGGGCCGGTCCATCATATACAGGTATGGAATCCGTTCTCCGCCGCCAATCAGAATCACATCGCGGGTGGGGTGCCGCGCGATGCCGGCCAATTCGCCGCGCATGGCGTTGATGTTCTCAATGAAGGAACCTGTAGCGGCGTCGGTGAGCTTGGCGGCCTGATCGCGGCCAACCGAGACGAGCCGCTTGCCATCCACTCCGAAAGCTGTGCCGAGTACCCAGTTTTCGTGGTTGGAGATTTTCAGGACCTCCCTTCCGGCGTCCACGTCGATCACGCGCACGGTGTTATCCGCGCAGCCCACGGCCACGCGCTTCCCGTCCGGCGAAAACGAAGCGCCGAAGACCGTCTCATTAGTCAGCGTGACCGAGTGGCGCAGCTTGCGCGACTCCACATCCCAGAGTTGGACCTCGCCGAAGCGCGCCGGAGTGCCGCCTGCCGCCATCAGGGTCTTGCCGTCCCGCGAGAACTGCAGCGATTGAATGCGGTCGGAAAGGCCGACCAGGCGCGCGGCCAATCCGGTCCCGTCGGCCTTGTGCAGCAACACTTCACGGTAGCCGGAGACGGCCAGCAGTGAGCCATCGGGCGAGTACTCCAGGGCCGTGATCACAGGCGGCAGATGATAGGTGGGGGGCTGGCCCAGAGCCGCGGTATCGCGCGCCTCTGGGGGCGTGTCGTCTTTGGCCCCGGCAGCGATCCAACCGCGGACCAATTCGATCTGGTCGTCGGGCAACGGCGGCGAGCCCAAGGGCATGCGCGGCTGGCGAGTGCCCTGGAGGTAGGCGATCACCAGGCTCTGCTGGGGCTGGGCGGCATTGAATGGGGCGCCCTTACTGCCGCCAGCGGCGAAGCTCTCGTAGCGTGTGAGATCCAGGCCTCCGGACTTCATCGCGGGCTGATGGCAGCTCTGGCAATTTCGTTGGATGATCGGGCGGATATCCCGAAAGTAGCTGACTCCGCCGGGTGCTTGCGCGCCGAGATTGCCGACGCACCAGACAGCCAGCAGCCAGCCCCTGTTCGCTTTCATAGTACCCAGACTCGCCAGATATTGTACCAATCGCGTACGTCCAATGGCATTCAACGGCGCTTCGAGCAGCGGGCGGGAACGATGGTGGGGAAATGTGGGCGGTCCATGACTTGGGCATGGATCTAAGCGAGGCGGGTATGAGTCGGCGGCTCGCCATGACCGCCGATTCCAAACAGCAGCGAGTCGCCGCGGCCGCGTCTAGTTGGTTCGCTGAAAATTCTTGGTCGAGGAAGTTGAAGTCCAAGACGCGAGGTTCCATCACGGTGTCAACTGGGCCGCGAAAGTTCGAAACGTGTCCAAACTGGGGACTGAAAAACGCCTTTACGAATCTCGCGTTTGCGGGCGACCGCAGTTGTGCATCGAACCTGCCGGTTTCTTACTCTGATAAGGCGCGTGAACCCGCGTCGTTTCGAGACTGACATTTGCGATTTTGGACAGCCGCGCGGCATGCCAGATCCATCCGCCCCAGTAGTTCATCGGTCGTCCTGAAGATCATCGCATCAACCTCCGCCGTGAACGATGCGATTGGTGTATGCTGAATTCTCGCAAAGGAAGGGGGAAACTTATGCGTCCTCTACTCGCCCTGGTGGCCTTCGCGGCTATCGGCATCGCCGATGACAGTCCACTGCTGGTGCAGAAGCCAACCTTGAGCAAGACCCATATCGTATTTACTTATGCGGGCGATCTTTGGAGCGTGCCCCGGCAGGGCGGCGACGCCGTGCGTCTCACCAGCGGAAGCGGCAACGAAACGGACCCGGCATTTTCGCCCGATGGGACGCGCATCGCTTTCACCGGCGAATACGACGGCAATGTGGACGTCTTCGTCCTTCCCGCTGGGGGCGGCGTGCCGAAGAGACTCACCTGGCACCCCGCGCCCGACTGGGTGTTGGGTTGGACGCCGGACGGGAAGCGGGTGATCTTCAGCTCGCCCCGAACCGCATACTCGCGATTCGCCGAGATGTTCACCGTCCCAGCCGGCGGAGGCGTGGAGGAACGGCTGCCTTTTCCGAGCGGATACGAGGCTGCCATGTCACCCGACGGGCAGTCGATTGCTTATGGGCCGATCGCGCGTGCTTTTACGATGTGGAAGAAGTATCGCGGCGGCCAGACCACGCGCATCTGGCTGGCCAAGCTTTCGGACAGCAGCGTGACCAAGATCCCGCGTACCAACTCGAATGACTTCAATCCCATGTGGGCTGGAGACCGGGTCTTCTTCCTGTCGGACCGCAACGGCCCCACGACGCTGTTCTTCTACGATACAAAAACCAGCCAAGTCCGGGAGGCCATTCACAATCAGGGCCTGGACATCAAGTCCGCCTCGCTGGGCCCGGATGCCATCGTGTACGAGCAGTTCGGAGGGATTTCCCTCTATGACCTGAAGTCCGGCGAGACGAAGCTGGTCCGCATTCGCGTGGAGGGCGATTTTGCGGAGGTGCGCGAGAGGCTGGTCAATACCGGGAAGCGCCTGATCACACCGGCGGTCTCGCCGAACGGCGCGCGGGCCGTTTTTGCGGGGCGCGGCGATATCATCACGGTTCCCGCGGAAAAAGGCGATCCGCGCGATCTGACCAACACGCCGGGAGTCATGGAACGGGAACCGCAGTGGTCGCCGGACGGCAAGAGCATTGCGTACCTTTCGGACGAATCGGGCGAGTACGCGCTACATGTGCGGCCGCAGAACGGCGCCGGCGAAGTCGCGAAAATTGGGTTGAAGCCGGGCTTCTATCTTGCCCCGCGCTACTCTCCGGATAGCCGGAAGATCGCGCTGGTGGACAGTTTCCAGCGTCTTTGGTACGTGGACCTGGAGACGAAGCGGCAGGTGGAAATCGCACAGGATACCTACCAGATGCGCAGCGGGAACATTGCCGGCGCATGGTCTCCCGACAGCAAATGGCTGGCGTACTCGCGGGTGCTGCCGAACGAATTGAGCGCCATTTATCTCTACTCGCTGGCGGATGCGAAATCCACGCAGGTGACCGATGGGATGAGCGACGCCACGAACCCCGTATTCGATAAAGACGGCAAGTATATCTATTTCACGGCCAGCACCAATTCGGGAGAAGGCTTGGGACTGGACGTCCATGCCATGGGGCGGACCTCGACCAGCTCGATTTACCTGGCGGTGCTCGACAAAACGCTGTCCTCTCCGTTTGCTCCGGAAAGCGACGAAGAAAAAGCAGCCGAAGACAAGAAGCCCGCGGAGGGTGAAAAAGGCGAAACAGACGTAGCCAAGCCGGCCGAAGGACCCAAGCCAAAGGCGGGCGTCCCGAACGTGAAAATCGATCTGGACGGGATCGACCAGCGAATTCTGTCCGTGCCGATGCCGCGGCGGCGGTACACGGCGCTGCACGTCGGGAAGGCGGGAATTCTTCTAGCGGTGGAAGCGGGGCCGCCGGCTTTAGATGGTCCGGGTGAGAATCCGCCCGGGCAGATCGTCCACCGGTACGATCTGAAAACTCGCAAGAGCGACGTCCCGCTGACCGGAGTGAACAACTTCCAAATGTCGTTTGGCGGCGAGAAAGCGCTCTATCAACAAGGCGAAAATTGGATCGTCGCGGCCCTCGGACCGATGGCTGACGGACACGGAGGAGGCGGGCCAAAACCACCGGCCGACGCCGAACATGGCGTGCTGAAGACTTCCAACATCGAAGTCCGGGTGGATCCGGTCCAGGAATGGAAACAGATGTATCACGAAGCGTGGCGAACCGAGCGCTACTTTTTCTACGATCGCAACACCCACGGGCTGGATCTGAAAGAGGCGGAGAAGAAGTACGAGCCGTACCTCCGCAACGTCGCCGCCAGAAGCGATCTGACGTATCTGTTCCAGGAAATGCTGGGCAACATGGTAGTGAGTCACATGGGAACGGGCGGTGGCGATCTGCCCGAGGCGAAGCACGTCGAGACAGGCTTGCTGGGCTGTGATTACGAGGTTGCCAACGGAAGATACCGGTTTCTCCGGGTCTATAGCGGCGAGAATTGGAATCCGCAACTGCGGGCGCCGCTGACCCAGCCGGGTGTGAATGTCAAGGCGGGAGAGTACCTGTTGTCGGTGAACGGGCGCGAGGTGCGGCCTCCGGAAAACGTCTACAGTTTCTTCGAAGGGCTGGCGGACAAATCCACACTACTGCGTGTGGGCCTGGACCCCAACGGCGCCGGAGCGCGAGAGGTAAACGTGGTTCCCGTGCCGGACGAGGCCAGGCTGCGAAACCTGGCGTGGATCGAGGAGAACCGGCGCAAGGTCGACCAGATGACCGGCGGCAAGGTCGCCTACATCTACATGCCGGATACGGCCAGCGGCGGACTGACGGCGTTCAATCGCTACTTTTACGCGCAGATCGGAAAGGAGGCCGCGATTGTGGACGAGCGTTTCAACGGGGGTGGTCTGCTGGCCACGGACATTGCCGAGATCCTCAATCGAAAGCTGTTAAGCGCGGCATCCAACCGGGTGGGAGAACCGCTGGTGCAGCCGCAGGGGATTTTCGGGCCGAAGGTGATGATCATCAACGAACGGGCAGGCTCGGGCGGGGATGCCATGCCCTGGTATTTTAGGCGGGCCGGCGTGGGCAAGTTGATCGGCACCCGCACCTGGGGCGGGCTGGTGGGTATGGCCGGAGGGCCGGTGCTAATGGATGGAGGGTTCGTAGGCGCCCCCAGTTCGGGCATCTACAATCCCGTCTCGGGCGAGTGGGAAGTGGAAAACATCGGCGTCCCGCCGGATATCGAAGTCGAGCAAGACCCGGCACTCATTCGGCAGGGCCATGACCCGCAGTTGGAGAAGGCGGTGGAAGTCGTCTTGGAGGAACTGAAGACGAACCCGCCTCCGAAGCTTCGTCATCCGGCTTTTCCGAACTACCACGGTTCGGCGGCGCCATAGATCGACATTTTCGGTGGGCGCCGCGTGCCGTTGAGGTGATCGGCCAGCAGGGCGGCGTGCGTCGCCGTGGCCGCGCAGGTTGTGATTTGAGCCGGCGCGCCTGTGTATTCGCAACGCGCCACCGCGCGGATGCAAGGACGTTCGGCATGGGCAGCATTCGCCGGGCCGACCACGATTCACCGCCGATGGGTACCGCGTGGCCCATCGTAGAGATCGGCCATTTCCATCGCCGACGATCCCAACCAAAGTAGGGGAAGCGTGCGCGACCAACCGTCCGGAAATCCCGATACGGGAAGTCGAAGAGCAAGTTTTACGTCCCCCGTGCCCAGCTGTCGCGCCAGCCGCCCCCGGCTCAACCAATTCAACCACAAGCGCTCCGATCGTCCAGGAGTTACCATCAAATATGGCCTACCCCATAAAGAGGCCCTTATGTCAGAATCACGCCACGACTTTGATTTCATCGTGATCGGCTCCGGCTTCGGCGGCAGCGTCACCGCGCATCGGCTCACCGAAAAGGGCTACCGCGTAGCAGTGATCGAAATGGGACGCCGCTGGACGCCCCAAAACCTGCCGAGCACTAACTGGATCCTCTGGCGCTGGATCTGGCGTCCGCGCCTGGCCCTGCGCGGCTTCTTCAACATGGAGTTCTTCAAGCACGTCGTCATCGTCCATGGCTGCGCCGTCGGCGGCGGATCCATCACCTACGCCAACACTATGCTGGTGCCGCAGCCATCCGTTTGGGGCAACGGTTCCTGGGCCGGACTGGCCGACTGGAAAGCCGAGATGCCCCGTCATTATGACACCGCCATCCGCACCCTGGGCGTTGTGGAGAATCGCATCCTGGGACCGGCCGACTACTTTCTGAAACAGGCTGCGGACGCCAGCGGCGTGGGCCACACCTTCTATCGAACCCAGGTGGCCGTCTTCCAGCCGCCTGAAGGAGAGGCCGGCGGCCAAACTTATCCCGATCCGTACTTCGGCGGCGAAGGCCCGGAGCGCTCCACCTGCGTCGGCTGCGGCGGCTGCATGGTGGGCTGCCGCTACAACGCCAAAAACAGTCTCGACAAGAACTATCTCTACCTCGCGGAGAAGCACGGCGCGCAAGTTTTCGCCGAAACCCGGGTTATAGACGTGCGGCCACTCGACGGCGCCGCGGACGGCAGCGCCGGCTACGAGGTGCATACCGTGAGCTCCACCTCGTTCTTTCGCAAACAGCCTGGCCGCTTCACCTGCCGCGGGGTAGTCTTTGCGGCCTCCGCGCTGGGCACCCTGGACCTGCTCTTCCGCCTCAAGTTGCGGGGCTCCCTGCCAGCGCTTAGCGATCAGATCGGCAACTTCGTGCGCACCAACGCCGAGTCCCTGATAGGCGTGCGCGTCCCCGGCAGCCGCGAAGATCTTTCCAAGGGCATCGCCATCGGATCGGGCATCTACCTCGATGACTACACACACATCGAGGTCGTGCGGTATCCCGCCGGCTCGGATGCCATCGGCGGCCTCTCCACCATCCTCACCGGCGGCCGGCCCGGACCCACGCGCATCCTCTCGTGGCTCGGCACGCTGGCCGCCTCCCTGCTCCGACATCCCGTCCGCACCGTGCGCGCTCTCCACCCCTTCGGCTGGGCGCGCGAATCGGTCCTGTTCCTCTGCATGCAGACGCTCGACGGGCACATTCGCATGCGCCTGCGCCGCCGCTGGTTCTATCCCTTTCGCAAGATCCTGGTGAGCCAGGGGAACAAGGTTCCCACGTTCATCCCGCAGGCCAACCGGTTCGCGCAGAAGGCCGCCAAGCTGATCGGCGGGACCCCCATCAGCGCCCTCACCGAAATTCTATTCAACGTGCCGGTGACCGCGCACATCATGGGCGGCTGTCCCATGGGCGCCTCAGCAGCCGACGGCGTGGTGGATCATCGCAGCCGTGTCTTCGGTTATCGCAATATGTATATCTGCGACGGCTCCGTGCTGTCTGCAAACCTGGGAGTCAACCCCAGCCTCACCATCTGCGCGGTCACCGAGCGCGCCATGAGCTTCATTCCAACGGCGCCGGAAGCAGATGACTGCCCTAACCCGCTTACGACGGGTGGACACTCGCGTGCAGCTCCTTGTGCTGGCTGACGTTGTCCCCGTCTTCCCTCCGCAATCCGCGAAAGATCATCGTGGATAGGATGGTGAACGCTCCCAATACGAAAAACGCCTGGTGAATGCCGTGAATCATTTCACCGCCGCTGACGTTTAAGCGGTCCGGAACGAAGATCGCCGTGGCCAGCGACGCCGACGCCACGCCGAAGCTCATCGACATCTGTTGCATGGTGCTGGCAATGGAGCTGGCGTTACTGGTCTGCGCTGCGTCGACGTCCGCATAGACCAGCGTGTTCATGGCAGTGAACTGCAGCGAGCTGAAGAATCCGAAGCAGAATGCCTGCGCCACGATTAACCACACCGGCGTGCCCGGACCGATGGTCGCGAAGAACATGATCAACAGTCCCAGGATCGTGGTGTTGGAAATCAACACCGCGCGATACCCGAAGCGCGCCAGAATCGCCGGCATGGTCATCTTCAGGCTCATAGCGGCCACTGCCTGCGGCATCATCAGCAGCCCCGATTGAATCGGCGTGAAGCCCAGCCCCACCTGGTATAGCAGCGGAAGAAGAAACGGAATGCCGCCGATGCCGATCCGGGTGAAGAAGCTACCGCTCACCGCCGCGCGGAACGTGCGAATGCTAAACAGGACCAGGTTCAGCAAGGGAAACGGCGTCCTCGACCCATGCACTCCGTAGGCCGTCAGCAGCATCACGGAGACGACCAGTAATCCCACGATCTCCCGCGCGCTCAGCGTATGTTCCCCGAACACTTCCAGTACGTAGGAGAGCAGCGCCACGCCCGAGCCGAAAAGGACCAGTCCGATAAAATCCAGCGGGCTGGTGCGTTCTTCCCTGAAGTCCGGCAGGTGCCGGTAGACCATGTACAAACCCGCCAGCCCGATCGGCAGGTTGACGAAGAAGATCACCCGCCAGTGCAGGTAAGCCACAATCATTCCGCCCGCAACCGGACCCAGCATCGGACCAACCAGCCCCGGGATGGCCACGAAACTCATGGCGCGTACCAGTTCGTATTTGGCGAACGTCCGCACCAGCGTCAGCCGGCCCACTGGGACCATCATGGCGCCGCCGCAGCCTTGCAGTATTCGGCAGGCCACCAGCAGGTGAATCTCGCTGGATATCCCGCACAGCAGCGAGCCCAGCGTAAATAGCCCGATGGCCGAGGCGAAGACCCGCCGCGTGCCGAACCGGTCGGCCATCCATCCGCTGATCGGAATGAACACGGCTAAGCTGAGCGTGTAACTGGCCAGTACCGACTTCATGCTCAGCGGAGCCACCCTCAGCGCCGCCGCGATCGTCGGCACGGCGGTGTTCAGGATTGTCGTGTCCAGCGACTCCATGAAGAACGCCACCGCCACCAGCCACGGCAGCAGCCGCTTAGAGGCATCCATCTGTTCAAGATACCCGATGTGGTGGAGTGCTACAGTGTCAGTCAGGAGAGCTGCATGTCACAACTCACCAGACGCGATTTCTTCCGGGCCGGGGTAGCGGCCTCCGTCCTATCCGCCACCGGTGGCCTGGCTCCGGCCAAGCACAAGCGCGCGGCTACGGACTGGGTAAAGCTGGGCAATTCCAAAGTCAAAGTCACCCGCCTGGCCTTCGGCACCGGCACTTTCGGCGGACGCGTCCAGCGCGAATTGGGGCAGCCTGAATTCACCCGCCTGGTCCGCTACGCTTACGATCACGGAATCCGCTTCTTCGAAACGGCCGAGAGCTACCACGGCATGCCGGAAATGCTGGGTATCGCGCTACAGGGCCTGCCGCGCGACAGCTACCGTCTGATGACCAAGTACAGCACTCCCGCCCAGGGCGATCCCGCGCCCAAGATCGACCAGTTCCGCAAGCAGCTCAACACCGAATACATCGATATCCTGCTGTTGCATTGCCTGCGCCCGCCTACCTGGGCCGCCGACTACGAGAGCCTCATGGACGGCTTCTCCCTGGCGCAGCAGAAGAA
>Ga0070731_10001792_pt1 | contig 21570 bp, 18 predicted proteins | sample Coa_R1_2_FD_66448 | JGI IMG/M metagenome (GOLD analysis project Ga0070731, IMG submission 66448) | Surface soil microbial communities from Centralia Pennsylvania, which are recovering from an underground coalmine fire - Coalmine... | ecosystem: Environmental > Terrestrial > Soil > Unclassified ... | reverse complement strand
ACCGCCGGCTGCCACTGGACGAACCGTAAAGATAGTGGTGACGACGATCGGTACGGCTTTGCCGGCGAGCGAGCCGTGCGCAAAGGCCTGCTGCTTGACGGCGGCGACAGCCGCGTCTGCGAGGGCGGGCACGGCTGGCATCGTGCGCACGATCCGCGTCTCGCGGACATGCCCCTCGGTGTCGATGACGGCCTCGACTTCGATTTGGCTGTCGGCGGTGTCTGGCACGCCAGTTCGGTTCAGGCCGATGGAGCTCTGCGGCATCGCCGACTTCACGCCGTCGCCGATCCGATAGGCGTCTTGGCCGAATCCCGCCTGGATCGGCATCGGGGCCGGCGCCGTCTGGATGACGAGCGCGGCGGCGACCAGCGGCGCGGCGAAAATCGTCGGATGACCCATTATCTACTCCCCGTAGCGCTACATCTTGTCGCCTTCAAATCTGCGCTGTCAACGACCTCGTGACAGGGCAGGAACCGCCTACACTTGTCGCGGTGCCGGAACTCCGCCAGTCGCTGACGCTCACCCACGCCACCGCGATGGTCGTCGGCACAATCATCGGCGCGTCGATCTTCGTGCAGCCGTCGGAGATCACGCGGCAGATGCCGTCTGTGTCCGGCATCATCCTCGCGTGGATCGGCGCAGGCCTGCTGACGATCTGCGGCGCACTTGTCTGCGCGGAGCTCGCATCCGCATTTCCAAGGACAGGCGGCGTCTACGTCTTTCTGAAAGAAGCCTACTCGCCCGCGGTGGGATTTCTCTGGGGCTGGGCGATGTTGTGGAGCATGCACTCCGGCATCATCGCGGCGATTGCGACGGTGTTCGCGCGATATCTGGCGTTCTTCATTCCGCTGTCGGACTTCGGACTGCGCGCGGCCGCCGTGGGCCTCGTCGTCACGCTGTCGGTCGTGAACTGGCTCGGCGTGCGGTACGGCGCCGTCGTGCAGACGGTCTTTACCGGTGCAAAGATCCTGGCGATCGCCGCGATCGTCGTAGCCGGCATCTTCTGGCCGTCGCCGGCGAATCAGCAACTGGCGAGCGCGGCTCGAGACGTGACCGCGCGCGGATTCGTCCTCGCGATGGCCGCCGGCCTCTTCGCGTACGGCGGCTGGCACATGGTCACGTACACCGCCGGCGAGACGAAGCGGGCGGCCTCGACAATCCCGCGCGCGCTGCTCTTCGGCACGTTGATTGTGACGGCCTGCTACGCGGGATTGAACGCCATCTACCTGCGCGTCCTGCCGCTCGACGCGGTTCGCGCGTCGACACACGTGGCGGCGGATGCCGCCGATCGCCTGTTCGGCGGAGGCGGCGCCCGCCTGATGGCCGCGCTTGTCGTCATCTCCACGTTTGGCGCCGTGAACGGCATCATCCTCGTTGGTCCGCGCGTGTATTACTCGATGGCGCGCGACGGTCTGCTCTTCAAGTGGCTCGGCGAAGTGCATCCGACTCACCGGACGCCGCACTACGCTCTTGCCGCGCAAGCCCTCGTCGCCTCGGCACTGGCGGCGACCAACACATACGGCGCGCTCTTTTCGCGCGTCATCTACACCGAGTGGATCTTCTTCGCCGCGATGGCCGCGGGCGTGTTCGTGCTGCGGCGACGCGCCAGCTATCAGCCCGCGTATCGCGCGCCCGGATATCCCGTTCTTCCCGCGCTGTTCATTCTGGTCTCGATCATCATCGTCATCACCCAGGTCGCCGCAAATCCCCTCGACAGTGCGATCGGCCTCGGCCTGGTCCTTGCCGGACTCCCGGTATACTTTCTCTGGTCCAAGCATCGCCGAACCGGTTGAACTTCTTGGATTCGCTGAACCCACTGAACCAGCTGAACCCGCTGAACCTATGTCTGTGATCGACTTTCACAATCACTACTATCCGCCCGAATATCTCGACGCGCTCAAGCCGTCCGGCAGCGTGTTGTCGATCACGATGGACGAAGACGACAATCCCGTCGTCCATTACCCTGGCGATTACAACGTGATGGTGCGCGGCCATCGCGACATCGCGTACCGCCAGGACGTGCTCGACGAGCACGGCGTCGACACGCAGGTGATTTCACTGACGACGCCCGGGACGCACGTGGAGGCGCCGGCGGTCGCGGCCAGACTTGCCGCAATCACGAACGACGCGTTCGCGAAGGTGCACGCCGAGCGTAAAGGCCGTTTCGTTCCGCTGGCGACTTTGCCGCTCTGCGATCCGAAAGCCTCAGTGGCCGAATTCGTCCGCGCGACGGATCACTTGAAGATGCCGGGTGCGATGCTGTTCAGCAACGTGAACGGCACGGGCCTGGATGACCAGCGGTTCTGGCCGCTCTATGAAGCCGCGAACGAGCGCGGCAGCGTGATGATGATTCATCCGACGTATCCCGTCGGCGTCGAAGCGATGCACGAGTACTGGCTGATGCCGCTCAACGGATTCCTGTTCGACACAACTCTCGCTGCGTCGAAGCTCGTCTTCAGCGGCGCCGTCAGGCGCTACCCGAGAATCCAGTGGGTGCTCGGACACCTCGGCGGGACGATTCCCTATCTCGCCGAACGCCTCGATCGCGGCTTCCGCGCGTTCAAAGAATGCCGCGCACACATCGACGAAGCACCGACCGCATATCTCAAGCGGCACTTCTACTACGACACCGTCAACTTCGCGGCCGGTCCGCTCAAGCTCGCCATCGACTTCGCCGGCGTCGACCGCATTCTCGCCGGCAGCGACTATCCGCACATGATCGGCAGCATCCCGCTAATGCTCGAGGCGCTGCGCGCGCTGCCGATTTCAGAGGGCGACAAAGCGAAGATACTGGGGGGGAACGCCAGCAGGATCCTCGGACTATAGATGGGGACGGGTCTCGCTTGCGGGACCGGACCGTCCCCGTGAGTTCCACTTGATAGTTCTGAGTTGTTAGTTGTCAGTTGTCAGTTGTCAGTTGGTCGTCCTCAACGCCCGCTTGAACACCTTCCCCGTTGGTCCGACCGGCAGCGACTCCCTGAACTCGATCGTCCGCGGATATTTGTACGCGGCCATCTGATCCTTACTCCACGCAATCAGCTCCGTCTCACCGATCGACGCGCCGGGTTTGAGGACGACGAACGCTTTCACTTCTTCGCCGAGACGCTCGTCGGGCACGCCGATCACGGCGGCGAGCGCGACGGCAGGATGCGTCATCAGGATCTCTTCAATCTCGCGCGGATAGATATTCGTCCCGCCTCGCAGCACCATGTCCTTCGTGCGATCGACGATCGACACATAGCCCTCGGCGTCGATCACGCCGATGTCGCCGGAATGAAACCAGCCGCCGCGCAGCGCCTCGGCCGTCTCGTCGGGACGCTTGTAGTAGCCCTTCATCACGTTGGATCCGCGGATCACGATCTCGCCGCGCTCGCCGGCCGGCAGTGGATGATCCGCGTCGTCAACGACGCGCACGTCGCAGCCGGCGATTGGCAAGCCGACGGTACCGGCTTTCGATGGACGGAACACCTGATTGAAGCACGCCACTGGTGACGTCTCGGACAGCCCGTATCCCTCGAGCAGCCGCACGCCGAACGTGCGCTCGACGTCCTGCATCACCGCGAGCGGCATCGGCGCGCCGCCCGAGACGAAGACGCGCAGGGTCGCGGCCGCCTGCGAGAAATCCGCCTGCTGCTTGCGGGCGTGCTGCAGCAGCGCCCAGTACATCGTCGGCACGCCGACCCAGAACGAGACGCGCTCTTTCGTGAACGCGTCCAGCACGGCCGCGGCGTCGAAGCGCGGCAGCAGCACGAGCGTCCAACCGCCGGCGACGCCGGCGTTCATCTGGGCCGTCTGGCCGGTCGAGTGAAACAGCGGCAGTGTGATCAGTGCGACGTTGCGGACGTCGACGCCGTTGTCGAGCAGCGGCGTCACCATGTCGCGCGACGCCACGGCATTGAGCGTCATGTTCAAGTGCGTCAGCTCGGCGCCTTTCGACTGTCCGGTCGTGCCTGACGTGTACAGAATCACCGCGGTATCGTCAGGCGACGGCGCGTGCGTGGGAAATCGCGCGGGCTGGCCGTGCATGATTTGTCCGAGCGTCAGTGATTCGGCCACTGGACTCGGTTTCGCCGGATCGACTGTCATCACTATCAGATGCCGGCAGCCGCGCGCTTCGTCGCAGGCGCCGCGCGCCATCTGCGCCATGGGCAGCTCCGCGGTGCCTTCAAACACCAGCAGCGCTTTGGCGTCGCTGTCGTTCAGGTGGTACGCGATTTCTCTCGGCTTGAGCAGCACGTTCAACGGCACGACGACGCCGCCAAGTTTCAGGATGGCGAAATACGCGACGACGAAATGCGGCGTGTTGGGACATGACAGCGCGATGTGATCGCCGGGCTTGAGGCCGAGCCCGAGCAATCCGGCTGCAGCCTGACAGGCCATCGCGTCAATTTGCGCGTAGGTGAACACCCACGGCCGGCAAATGACGGCCTCGCGGTCGGGCGTCAACCGAACCTGATGATCGAGCAGCGCGGCGAGATTGAGTGAGGTCGCTGGCATCGAGCGGATTGTAGCGTCAGATCGGACCGCTCCAACCGCGCCGGCTGCGTCGCTACTTCCGCGCCGCCAGCCAGCGCGCAATCGCCTTGATGTCGTCGGGCGAGATCCGCTTGCCGAACGCCGGCATTTCCGCGTCCGGCTTCACGTCGACGGGATTTGTGATGCGCTCAGCCATCGACGCTGCGTCGTACTTCGTACCGACGTGCGAAAGATTGGGTCCCTCGTCGCCGCCGATCCCGTCGATCACATGGCATCCCAGACAAAAGCGATTGACCAGCACCGAAACGTTCTTGGTGTTTTCGTCGACTGCCGGCGCGTCAGCGCCTCGCAGGCGCGCGAGCGCCGCGAGAATCGCGGCCGTGTCGCGCTGGTTGCTGTCCGGCGGCTGACGAATACCCGGAGCGATGACCTCAGGATCGGCGACATGTGCCGCGAGCCAGTCGGCGGGACGCGCGATATGTCCAGCCTGGATCGGCGACGCGATGCTGCTCGTCGGCGAATGACATCGCGAACAGCGGTCACCGGAGCTCATCAGCGCGACGCCGGCGATTTCGCGCACGTTCCAGCCATTCGACTTTGTCGCCGGGTGATCCATCGCGCCCAGCGTCGTCAACGTGATCACGGCCGCGGCGCCGGCGACAAAACCTCCAAGAATGATTCGTCTCGGATGCCACTCGCGCGTCTCGCTGCGATCGAGCCACGGCAGCAGCGCGAGCACGGTCATCGCGATACCAGGGACCACGAGCGCGCCGATCACCTCGAGTTTGCCGGGAAAATATTTGAGCAGTTGGAAGAGCCCGAGAAAGTACCATTCGGGCCGCGGGATGTAATCGACTGACGTCGGATCCGCCGGCGCCTCGAGCGCGGGCGCGCCTTTCCACGCGAGCGCCGCCAGCAGCACGCCGACCAGCAACGCCATCACGAGATCCCGCCCGGCCTGATACGGAAAAAACGGACGCGCGTCGCCGAACCGCCGCCGGACCGGGCCCGAGATTCCCTGGCGTCGCATCAGAAATAAATGAAAGGCCGCGAGGATCGCGAGCGTCGGCGGCAGCACGAGCACGTGCAGCGCGTACCAGCGCGTCAGCGTCAGCGCGCCGATGTCCGGTCCTCCGCGCAGCATTGACGCCACCCATTCACCCGCCATCGGCGTGAGTTTCGAGATATTGATCGCGACGACCGTCGCCCAGTACGCGCGCTGATCCCACGGCAGCAGATAGCCCGTCAGACCGAACGCAAGAATCACCTGCAGCAGGATGAGGCCGACGATCCAGTTCAACTCGCGCGGCTTTTTGTAGCCGCCGAAGAACACCACGCGCGCCATATGCAGCGCCGCCGCGACGACGACGACGCTCGCGCCCCAGTGATGCAGTCCGCGCAGAAATGCGCCCGCGCGCACCTCCGTCGTGATGAATCGGACGCTGTCCCACGCGTGGTCCGGCGTCGGCGCGTAGTAAAGCGCCAACGCCGTTCCGGTGACAACTTGAATGCCCAATCCAAACAGCAACACGCTGCCGAGCGTGAACCACCACCCCGTGCCTGGCGGCAGCGGCTCGTTCAAAAGATGATGGCGGGCGGTGCGAAATCCGGTGCGATGATGCAGCCAGTCCCCGAATCGATCGAGGCGGCTTCTCACAATTCGACCTCGAACTCCGAGGTCTGGGGATTGACGCGCACGTTCAATCGCTGCAGCCCGCGCGGCGGCGGACCGCTCACGACATTGCCGCTGCGATCGTAGACGCCGCCGTGGCACGGACAGACGAACTGCTTCTGCGACGCGTCCCAATGGACGCGACAGCCGAGATGCGCGCAGGTCGCCGACAAGGCGCGATAGCCGGATCCATCGCGATCGATGAAAATCGCCGATTGCTTGCGCGTCTCGTACCAGCCATCCTCGTGCCGCTCGGTGATGACAGTGGAGAGCGGCTGGTCATCGGGAAGATCGGACAGCGATGCGGCCTTTCGCCAGCCGCGGACCGCGGCCGCATTCGCCGGCGCCGCGACCAGTCCGACGAGCGCGGCGAGGGCCGCCGACATGAGGCCCATCCCTGCCGCTACGATCGCGCCGAGCGCCGTTCGCCGTCCCGTATCCGCCATGGTCAGAAAGTCTAACGACCTCCGAGGTCATTTGTCGCGTAAATGAGGAAAACGACCTCCGAGGTCGTTTCGCTATACTGGTGAGATGTCTGAAACATCGCCGAGGTCTCAGGGCGTAGCCAACCCGGCTTTACGCAATATCGCCATCGTCGCCCACGTCGACCATGGGAAGACGACGCTGGTTGATGCGCTGTTGCATCAGAGCGGCATCTTTCGCGCCAACGAGCGCGTGGCTGAGCGCGTGATGGATTCGAACGCGCTGGAGCGCGAGCGCGGCATCACGATTCTGGCGAAGAATACCGCGGTCCACTATCACGACACCCTGATCAACATCGTCGATACGCCGGGCCACGCGGACTTCGGCGGCGAAGTGGAGCGGACGCTGTCGATGGTCGACGGCATCATGCTGCTCGTCGACGCGTCGGAGGGCCCGCTGCCGCAGACGCGATTCGTGCTGCGCAAGGCGCTCGAGCGCCGGCTGACGCCGATCGTCGTCATCAACAAGATCGACCGGTCCGACGCGCGCTCGCAGGCCGTACTGAACGAGGTCTACGATCTGTTCATCGATCTCGACGCGATCGAAGAGCAGCTCGATTTTCCCGTCATCTACACGAACGCGCGCGCAGGCACGGCGACGATGGACCTGTCGGTGCCGGGGGTCGATCTGCGTCCGCTGTTCGACGCGGTCATCGCGCGCATTCCGGCGCCGCGCGGGTCCGCCGATGCGCCGCTGCAGGCGTTGGTGGCCAATCTCGATTCGAGCGATTACCTCGGCCGTCTCGCGATTGGGCGCATCTTCAACGGACGCGTGAAAGTCGGCGATCCGATTGCCGTGTGCAAACTCGACGGCGCCGTGCAGCGCACGACGGTGACGAAGCTCTACACGTTCGAAGGATTGAAACGCATCGACGCCACCGCCGCGGCGGCCGGCGACATCATCTGTCTGGCCGGCATCGAAGGCATCATGATCGGCGAGACGATTGCCGACGCCGAGGCGCCGGTGCCGATCGCCACCATCGCCATCGACGAGCCGACGGTCTCGATGATCTTCGGGGTCAACACGTCGCCGTTCGCGGGACGCGTCGGACAATTCGTGACGTCGCGCCAGTTGAAAGACCGGCTCGACCGCGAACTGGTCGGCAACGTGTCGATCCGCGTCGAGCCGACGGACACGCCCGAGCAGATGAAAGTGATCGGCCGCGGCGAACTGCAGCTCTCGATCCTGATCGAGATGATGCGCCGCGAAGGGTTCGAGATGCAGGTCTCGCGCCCGGAGATCGTCGTGAAAGAGATCAACGGCCAGCGCATGGAGCCGGTCGAAGATCTCGTCATTGACGTGGCCGAGGAGTTTCAGGGCATGGTCATCGCGCAAGTCGGCATGCGACGCGGCATGATGACGAAGATGATCAACCACGGCAGCGGCCGCATCCGCCTCGAGTTTCGGATTCCGGCGCGCGGGCTGATCGGGTTTCGGTCACAGTTCATGACCGAGACACGCGGCACCGGGCTGATGCACCACGTCTTCTCTGAATGGGAGCCCTGGCACGGACCGATCCCGGCGCGGCCGACCGGCGCGCTGGTGGCGGACCGCTCCGGCGTGGCCACCGCGTACGCGATCGCCAACATGCAGGAGCGCGGCGAGATGTTCATCGATCCGGCCATCCAGGTCTATGAAGGCATGATCGTCGGCGAGAACTCGCGTCCGTCCGACATGGACGTCAACATCACGCGCGAGAAGAAACAGACGAACATGCGCGCGTCGTCCGCCGACGAAGCCATCCGGCTGATTCCGCCCCGCCGGCTCGGCCTCGAACAGGCGATCGAGTTCATCAATGACGATGAGCTGGTGGAAGTGACGCCGACGCACCTGCGCATCCGCAAGCGGATCCTGCCCGCGAACATGCGTCCCAAGCGCATGGAGTGACAAGACCGATGTACGCTGATTCCCGTGCGTTGGCGCGCGTTTGTCTGGCCGCTGGTCCTTCTGATTCTGGCGACGACGCTCTACATCGGCGCGCGACGCCGGCGGGATTTCGTCGATTTTCTCGTGTACCGGACGGCGGCCGAGCGCGCGATTCACGGCGAGCCGCTGTATCGCGAGACCGACGGCCACTATCAATATAAGTACTGGCCGGCGTTCGCGTTGGCGATGGCGCCGTTCGCCGTCATCGATCCTGAAGTGGCCCGGGGATTTTGGTACGCGCTGTCGGTCGCGCTGCTCGTCATTTTTTTGAGACGCTCGATAGCCGAATTGCCCGGGCGCCGACTCACGGTGTCGACAATCGCCGCATGGACGGCGGTTCTGCTCGCCAAATCGATCATCCAGGAGCTGGTCAACGGGCAGACGAACCTGCTGCTGGGATGGCTCCTGCTCGCCGGCGCCGCAGCCGCGGTGCGGGAACAAAGAATCGCCGCCGGTGTCTGTGTGGGCGTGGCGATGTTCGTCAAACCGTACGCCGCGATTTTCGTTCCGTGGCTGGCCGCCGTGGCGGGCGTCCCGGCGATCGCCGCCTTCGCAACTGTCGTGGCCGCGCTGCTTGCCGCACCGGCTGCGGTGTACGGCTGGCGCGGCAACCTCGCCCTGCTGCACGACTGGTACCGCACGGTGTCGACCACGACGGCGCCGAACCTCCTCTTTCCCGAAAACATCTCGCTCGCGTCGATGTGGGCGAAATGGATCGGCCCCGGTCCGCTCGCTTCCACGTTGACGATCGTCACGAGCGTCGTCCTCGCATCGATCGCGGTGCGGCTGTGGATGCAGCGGCGGCGGACGCCGGCGCCGGCATATTTGGAAATTGCCTTCTTGCTCTTGCTGATCCCGCTGTGGTCCCCGCAAGGATGGGACTACGTCCTGCTGGTCGCGGCGCCCGCCTTCGTGTGCCTCGTCGATCGCTTTCGCGATCTGTCGAAAGCGTTTCGGTTCGTCGCCGGCGGCGGATTCGTTCTGACCAGCCTCACAATCTTCGACCTGCTGGGCCGGCATCTCTACGAGCGGCTGACCGGCTGGTCCGTCGTCACCGTCGGCGCTCTGGCCCTCGCGGCAGCGCTCGCGCATCTGCGGCGCCGGGGTCTCGCGTGAGGCGTTTCATCCCGTTTTTTGTCCCGCTGCTGCTGGCGGTGGCGGCGCTGGTGATTTACCAAAACAAATTGCGACATCAAATGGTGGACTTCGGCGTGTACCGCATGGCCGCCGAACGCATCGTCCACGGCGAACAGCTGTACCGCGAATCGGACGGACACTATCAATTCAAGTACCTGCCGGCGTTTGCGCTGGCGATTGCACCAATCGGCGCGATGGATGTCGAGACGGCGAAAGCGACTTGGTTCGCTGTCTCGTTCGGGTTGCTGCTGCTGTTCGTGCGATGGTCCGTGCGCGGCGTGCCCGCACGGCGGCGCTCCGAGCCCGCGCTGATGGCCATCGTCACGCTGCTGATGCTGAAGTTTTTCGGACATGAGCTCACGCTCGGACAGACCAACCTCCTGCTCGGCGTGCTGCTCGTCGCCGCCATTTTGGCGCTGCAAATCGATCAGCCGGTCGCTGCGGGCGTGCTCGTCGGCCTGGCCGTGTTCGTGAAACCGTACGCGATCATTTTCGCGCCGTGGCTCTGGGCGAGCCACGGCCGCAGGCCCGCCGTGGCGGTGGCGACCGTGCTGCTCATCGGGCTGATCGCCCCGGCCGTCTTGTACGGATGGATCGGCAACATGCAGCTGCTGGCGTCGTGGTACCGCACGGTGACGGCCACGACCGCGCCCAACCTCACGAATCCGGACAACATCTCGCTCGCCGGCCTGTGGGCGAAGTGGATCGGTCCGGGCGTCGTCGCCGCTAGTCTGGCCGCGGTGTCTGCGGCCGCAGCCGTCGCCTTTGCGGCGGCGGTCTGGCTGCGGCGAAAGCAGGTGGACGAGCCCGACTATCTCGATGCGGCGCTGCTGATGCTGCTCATCCCCTTGCTCTCGCCGCAGGGCTGGGACTACGTGCTGCTGCTTGCCACGCCCGCGGTGGTGTGCCTGCTCGATCGCTGGAGTGAACTCGAGCGCTCGTGGCAAATCCCAATCAGCGTCGCGCTGGCGACGATGTGTTTGACGATCTTCGACGTGATGGGACGGACGCTGTACGGACGATTCATGCAGCTGTCGCTCGTCACATTGGCGGCGTTGACGATTGCTGCGGCGCTTGGTCACGTGCGTCGCCGCGCGCTCGCATAACTCCGGGCGCGCTCGACTACAATGCCCGGATGACCAAGCTTTCAATTCTTTCGCTGGCGGCTGTGTCGATCGTCGCCGCCGCGACGTTGAAGTTCGACGCACCGGCCGGATGGGTCAGCAAGACGCCAACATCCACGATGCACTTCGCTGAGTTCGCGCTGCCAAGGATCGCCGGCGACAGCGAAGATGCGTCAGTCGTCGTGTACTTTTTCGGCACGAGTGGCGGAGGCGGCGTGCAGGCGAACGTCGATCGCTGGATCGGCCAGATGCGACAGCCCGACGGCAAGCCATCGAAAGACCTCGCCAAGACAACCTCGCTCGAATCGCACGGACTGAAGATCTCGCTCGTCGATGTTTCAGGCACGTTCACCGCCGAGATGACTCCCGGCGCCGGCGATAACGTCAACAAGCCGGGCTTCCGTCTGATGGCGGCCGTCGTCGAAACGCCGGGCGGCCCGTACTACGTGAAGCTCACCGGACCCCAAAAAACCGTCGCCAAATGGAGCGACAGCTTTCAGACGTTCTTGAAGAGCCTGCGGCTGGAGTGACGAATCGCCCCCCGAGGTCGATCTATTGTGAGCGGCCGCCGAGGCGCGTCAGCACGACGCCTGACAGAATGCCGGCAGCGCAGGCGATCTTCGTCGCTGACAGCGGCTCGCCCAGCCACAGCGCCGCGACGGTCATCGCGGTGATGGGCACGAGATTCGAGAACATCGAGGTGCGAGCCGCTCCGAGCGCCTGCACACCCATGTACCAAATCAAATAGGCGCCGTTCAGCGCCAGCAGCGCCGAGAGCACGAGCGACCCAATCGTCCAGACGGGCAGCGTGGTCCAGTGCACGGCGATCACCTGCGGCAGAACGGCAAGCGCGTACGGCACCGCGCCTATCGTCATCGTCATGCCGGTCACGAAGAGCGGCGAATGCCGCTCGAGCAGCCGCATCGAGCCGATCGAATATGCCGACCAGCACAAGACCGAAACCAGAATCAGCGCGTCGCCGCGCCACGTCGATCCGGCCAACGATGCGCCTCGACCCACGAGAAAGTAGAGGCTCACCGCCGAAATCGCGGCCCCGGTCCAGTGCAGCTTGCCGATCCGCTCACGGCCGAGCGCGGCCGACGCAATCGCGACGATGACGGGCGTGGATCCGATGATCAGCGCGGCATTCGACACGCTGGTCGTGTTGACGCCTGCGACGAAGCACGCCTGATACGCGGCGTGTCCGATCAGGCCGAGCCAGAGCAGGTCCCGCCAGTCACGCGAGGTCAGCCGTCCGGAGGTGTAGAACGCCGACGGAACAGAGCGGCCGCCCGATTGCGCGCGGCGCCGCGCGACGCCAATCGAGACGAGGTAGACGACGGACGCGATCGAGACGCGGACTGCGTTGAACGGCTGAGGCGGAATGTCGTTGAAGGCGTGCTTGATGACGGAATAATTCGCGCCCCAGGTCACCACGACGAGCAGCAGAAGCGCGTCGAGTGACCAAGCCCGATGCGCGCCGGGCATCTGTGCGCTGTCGAGAATCCGACCGGCGCCGTCAGTGGCCGGTGGGGCCGGCCGTTTCGAGGCTCTTGATCGTGTCCTCGATGAGCGCGACGTTGTCGTCCTTCGAAATGTTGCGATGCAAGAGTTTCGTCGCGATCATCACCGACAAATCAGCGGCCTCGCGCCGCAGCTGGCCGACCGCTCGGCTCGCCTCGAGCTGAATCTCGCGCTCGGATCGCTTGACGATGACCGCCGCGTCGGCTGTGGCTTTCTGGCGCATCTCTTCGCGGAACTGATCGGCGTCGGCCCTGGCCCGCGCCATGATGCCCTCGGCTTCGACGCGCGTGGCGGCGAGAATCTGACCGGCCTCCTGGCGCGCGCGATCGAACTCCTGCTTCGCGCGCTCGGCATCCTCGAGCGCTTTCGCGATCGTCTTCTGCCGCGCCTCGAGCGCCGCGATGAGCGGCTTCCAGGCAAACTTCGTCAACAGGGCGAGCAGCACCAAGAAGGTGAGAATCGTCCAGATGAAAAGCCCAGGGTCGGCCTGGACCAACGGATTGTCCATGACGCGTTCCTTTCGATCGACGCCCCTTGCGTGCCTACTTCTTGAACAGCACGATCAAGAGACAGAAGACCTCGGCGAGAATCGCGACGCCTTCGAGCAGGAACAGCGCCAGATTCGTCGCGCCGACGATTTGCGACGCCGCACTCGGCTGCCGCGCGACGCCTTCGGCGGTACCCGCCGCCAGCTTGCCGATGCCGATGCCCGCTCCGATGACCACCAACCCGAGTCCCAAACCTGCGCCAGCTAATGGATCCATGCTCAATCTCCTCCGAAAACGTTTTAGTGATGCGAATCGATCGCCATGCCGATGAACACGGCGGACAGCAATGTGAACACGTAAGCCTGCACGAGCACGACGATGATTTCAAGGCCCGAAATCGCCGCCGCCAGGGGCACCGAGAACGCCAGCCCCACGCCAATCCCGGCGCCCGCCGAGTTGAGCATCGACGAGAAAATAAAGACGAACGACAGAATCGCCAGGATCGCGATGTGGCCGCCCGTCATATTGGCCGCCAGACGCATCGTCAGCGCGAACGGCTTCACGAGCATGCCGAGAATCTCGATCGGGACCAGGAAGATCGTGACCGGCAGCGGCAGGCCCTTGGGCACGAGATTCAGCGCATGCCGGATGAATCCATGAGCCCGTGTCCCCGCAACGATGATGGCGAAGAACGTGATTACGGCCAGTCCGGCGGTGACGTTGAAGTTGCCCGTGGCCGTCGAGCTGCCATGTACCAGCCGGTCGATGAACGACCCTTCGCCCGCGTGGATGAAGTAGTGGTTGATCAACCCGAGGACGTCAAAAATCGGAATCAACCCGATGACGTTGGCGCCGAGAATGAACACGAAGAACGTGAGGATGAGCGGGGTCCACGCGTCGACCCAGTCGTGGCCGATGCTCGGCGAGATGACGGTGTCGCGAATGAACTCGACGCCAACCTCGAGGACGTTCATCGGACCGGTCGGCACCCGGTGCGTCTGCCGCACGTAGCCGCGCACCAGCGCCGTCACGGTGACGAAGATGATCGCGGCGACCAGCCACAGCATGAACACGTGCTTGGTCACCGAGAAGTCGATGCCGAAGACCGTCGGCAGCACGAACAAGGCATGTTCGTGCGCGGTGTTCGAGACGTGGCCGATGATGACCTTGCCGGCGTCAAACGCCTCTTGCGCGTGCTCCGAACCCTGCGTCATCGCGAGAAAAAACGGCATCGGCAGTCCCTAGCGCGCGGCCGGCGCGGTCTGCGCCGAGGCGAACAGCCGCTGCAACCAGACGGCTTCCACGATGTGCAGCGAGATGAAATACGCGGCGAGGCTCGCGGCGAAGGGCACCGGATGCAACGACAGCCCTCGAAGGCAGACGATCACGTAGACGGCAAAAAACACCATCTTGGCGCCGAGCAACTGAAACATCAGCGGCGTGACGCGCGAGAAATTGCGGCGATAGGTGCGCTCGATCATCATCCATGACGCCGCGGCCGCCACGAGCGGCCCGGCCATTCCCAATCCCAGATCCACGAACACCTCACGCCCCACGATCACCGACAGCGCCAGCCAACTCGCCACACATCCCGCGGTCATCCAGGCGATTCGAGTCATGGACGTGGACGCGTGCTCTTGACCAACTCGTAAAACCCGACGATCAGACCGAGCGCCAACCCGGCCAGGACACACCACGGGGACGTGCCGAGCCAGACGTCCAAACCGTACCCCAGTCCACCCAGCACCACCACCGCGCCGATGAGCGAGTAACTGGCCGCCGCGGCAGGTCCGGCGCTGGTCGCAGCCTGTTGAGACGACCTCAGCGAATCACCTAGAGAGGGCTTGCGATCCTTCGAGTCCACACCGCCCCCGTTCCCGGCCGAATAAACCCTGAAAATCTACCATACCTTGTGAACTATTTCACGAGCGCCCACGGCCGGTTGTGACGGCACTGTCAACCACACGACGGCACGGCCCGGCCGCCGCGACTCGGTATACTGCGAGCAAGGGGGCCTCATGTCCGCCACTCGCCGCGTCTGCACGTGGAGCCTCGCGCTGGCCTCGGCTGGGATCTCCTTCTCCCCAGCCGCCGCCCAATCGGGCGCGGCCAGCCGCGAATCCCGCGATCGCCATGTCTTCGTCAGCGTGGTCGACAAGACGAGCGCGCCGGTGCCGGGCCTGACGGCGGCGGACTTCGCCGTCACCGAGGACGGCATCAGCCGGGAAGTGCTCAAAGCGGCGCCTGCGACCGCGCCGATGCAGATCGCGCTGCTCATCGACAACAGCGCCGCCGCCGAGTTGTTGGTCCCCGATCTCCGAAAGGCCGCGAGCGAATTCGTCGATCGCATCCTGCAGGCGAGTCCGAATTCTGAAATCCTGCTGATGACGTTCGGCGAACGGCCGGTCACGGAGGTGCCGTTCACGTCGAGCTCGATCGCGCTGCTGCGCGGGACCGGCGGGTTGCTGTCACGCTCCGGAGCGGGCGCGTACCTGCTCGAGGCGATTCCCGATGCGTGCAAGGCGTTGACGAAGCACGGCGCGACCAGGCCCGTGATCGTCGCATTCGCGTCGGAGGGCGGCCCGGAATTCAGCGAGAATCGCCACGCCCGCGTGATCGAAGCGATGAAAGCGGCCGGCACCGCGCTGTGGTCGATTACCTATCAGCCGCCGGGCGGACAATCGACGCGCCTCGAAAATACGCCCGAAGGCCGCGAGCGTATGGAAGTGCTCAATACGGTCGCGGTGGATGCCGGCGGCGAGAACAAAGTCACGATCGCTCCCACCGCGCTCGAACCGGCGTTCGCCAGCGTCGCCGGGATGCTGGCGTCCGAGTACGACGTGCTGTACAGCCGGCCGGTCGCGCTCGTGCCGCCGCAGAAAATGACCGTCGACGTGAAGCGCCCCGGCGTTCGTGTGTGGGCGCCGCACTGGCCCGGCCAATGATCGCCATCCGTCCGTCCGCCGCGGCGGCCGCGGCGCTGGTCGTCGCCCTGACCGCAGCACCCCACGGTCAAGAGATCTTCCGCGCCAGCGCCGACGCGGTGCTGCTGGCCGTTACGGTGACCGACAACCGGCAGCACCTCGTGCCCGGCCTCGAAGAAAAAGACTTTCAGGTCTTCGAGAACGGCTCCCTTCAGCCGATCACGCATTTTTCGCGCGATCGCGAGCCCATCGCCCTGTCGATTCTGCTCGACACCAGCGCCAGCATGACGCCGAGGCTCAGAGTCGCGCAGGAGGCGGCCGTCGGGTTCGTCGAGCGGCTCGGCCCGCACGACGTCGCGCAGGTCATTTCGTTCGACGACCACGCCAACGTGGCGCAGCCCTTTACGCGGGATCAGGCGGTTCTCGAGCGCGCCATCCGTTCGACGACCGCGAACGGATCCACGTCGCTGTATCTGGCCATGTACGTCGCGCTCAACGACCTGAGGCAGATTCACGGCCAGACGCCGGACGAGATCCGGCGGCAGGCGATCGTGCTGTTATCGGACGGAGAAGACACGTCGAGCCCGATCGACTACGATCAGGTGCTCGATCAGGCGAAGCGCTCGGGCGTGGGTGTCTGGGCCATCGGGTTGACGTCAAAACAGGATTTGTCCGTGCACGAGTACAACGGAGCCCAATCGGATTTGCGCCGGATCTCTCAGACCACCGGCGGCCGCACGTTCATCGTGAACGACACATCGCGCCTGCCGGAGATCTACCAGCAGATCGCGGACGAGTTCGCGAACCAGTACGTCATCGCGTACACGCCGACCGACAAGACGCACGACGGCAAGTGGCGGACGATTTCGGTGAAGGTCGACCGGGCCGAAACCGAGGCGCGCACGAAGAGCGGGTACTTCGCGCCGTCGGATTCCCGCTGATGCGGCCCGCCGGACGCGTCTATCTCATCGGCGCCGGTCCGGGCGATCCCGGGTTGATCAGCGTGCGCGGCCTGCGCCTGCTGAGCGAGGCCGACGTCGTCGTCTACGACCGCGCGGTGGGCGGCGTACTGCGGTGGGCGCGCCACGACGCGGAGCGTCTCGAGGTCGGCGCGCCGGCCGAACGCGAAACGGCACAGGACGCGATCTCGATGCTGCTCGCCGAAAAAGCGCGCGATGGCCTGATCGTCGCGCGCCTGAAATGGGGCGACGCGTTCGTGTTCGACAGCGGCGCGAAGGAAGCGCTGTTCCTGCACGAGCAGGGCGTGCCGTTCGAAGTGATTCCCGGCGTGCCGGCGGCGTTTGGCGCGACGTCATACGCCGGTATTCCGGTGACGTATCCCGGCGGCGGCGACACGCTGGTGCTGATCCGCGGCCACGAGGGCCGGCAGGACGGCGCGGTGCCTGACGTCGACTGGAGCGCGCTCGCGGCACTCGACGGCACGCTCGTCTGCTATGCCGACGGCCGCCTCGCCGCTGGCGTCCTGCAGCGGCTGCTCGATCACGGCGCCGAGTCGGATCAACCCGCCGCCCTGATCTTCGACGGCACGACGCCGTCGCAGCGGACGATTTCTGGCACGATCGAGACGCTGCTGGATCAGGTGACCGCGTCGCCGTCCTCCGACGGCGCGATTCTCGTGGTGGGCGGCGTCGCGAGCCTGCGCGAGCACCTGCGCTGGTTCGACGAGCGTCCGCTGTTTGGACGACGCATCGTCGTCACGCGATCGCACGAGCAATCGCACGATTTGGTCGATCGATTGCAGGATCTCGGCGCGCAGGCCATTGAGGCGCCGACGTTTCGCGTCACGGCGGCCGAAGATCCGGAGGCCATCGAGCGCGCCGCGGCGACGGTCGACAGCTATGCGTGGATCGTCTTCGAGTCGGCCAACAGCGCCGCGCGTTTTCTGGCGGCGCTCGCGCGCAGCGGCCGTGACTTGCGAGCGCTGGGGGGCGTGTCGATTTGCGCCATCGGCCCGTCGACCGCCGAGCGGCTGCTGGCGCACGGACTGAAGGCCGACGTCGTCCTGCCGGAGTTTCGCGCGGACGCGATCGGCGATGCCCTCGAGGCGAAGCAGCCGATCGACGGCAAGCGCGTCTTGATCATCCGGCCGGATCACCTGCGTGAAGTCGTCGCGGACGATCTCGCCCACCGCGGCGCCACGGTCACCGATCTGGTCGCCTATCAGACCACCGCAGCGCCGCCGGACTCTCCCGCGGCGCAGAATCTGTACCGCCTGCTGCTCGACGGCCGCATCGACGCCGTCACGTTCGCCGCCCCAACCGCGGTGCGCCGCTTCGCCACGCTGATCGGCGAGGAACAAGCCGCCGATCTGCTCAACACCACCGTCGTCGCCGCCATCGGCCCCGTCACCGCAGCGGCCGCGGCCGAATTGGGCATCACGTCAACGATCGTGCCTGACACCTACACGGTCGACGGATTGGTGGACGCTCTCGTACGGCACTTTCGAACGTCAACCTAGAACTTGGAACTACGAACTCAGAACAGTGGAAGGCTCACGCTTGCCATTTTCTTTTTCGGCCGAGAAAAATGGCGCGAAGCGCCCACCGCCGTTCTGAGTTCAGAGTTCTAAGTTCAAAGTTTGACGCGGTTCTTATCCCCCAAAATACCCAGGCAGCACCATGTCGCGCATCGTCCGTAAGCCGGGCGGCGCGGAAATAATTTTGGGGATCGAATTGACGACGATGGATGCCGTGGCGACGTCGCCGTGGACGCCGCCGGCCAGCTGCATCGCGAGCGGCGGATTGCCCGTGATGCGCACGGCGTCGAACGACTCAGGCGCACCGAGATAGGCCTCCATGTGCAGCCGAATCACGGCTTCGCCTTTTCTGAAGCCCACGCCGTCCTGCACGATGCCGCAGACCAGGCCCGGCTCGACGGTCAGAAACTCGCTCGACACGCGCGCGTCGGCGATCTTCGGTTGGATGTCGTCCGTGACCTTGTCGAGCTTCCAGCCGAGCGCGTCGGCGATCATGGTGATCGACTCGGCCAGTCCGACGTGCCGGACCGTTCCGGCCTTGACCTTTTCCATGAACTGTTCCCGCGTCAGGCCCGCGCCGATCTTTTGCTGAAACGGCAGGCGGCGGATGCGGGCGTCCTGAACCCGCGCGACTTCGATCTTGTCGACGCGCTCGCAGACACCGGTGAGAGCGATCGGCAGCGCGTCCATCGTGAAACCGGGATTGACGCCGGTGCCAAGCACCGCGACGCGCGCGCGCTTCGCCATCGCGTCGATCTTCTTCGCCGGTCCGGCGTTGCTCTTGACCGGATACGCGAGCTCTTCCGTCGTCGAGACGATCGGCACTTTCAGTTTCAGCACCGCCTCGAACTCCGGCACGACTTTCCGCAGCGACGAGCTCGTGCACAAAACGGCGACGTCGGGTTTCGACGCCTTGATCGTCTTGGCAATGTCGTTCGAGACGGTCACCTTCAAGCGGCGTCCGAGGTTGCAGACCTCGCCGAGGTCTTTGCCGATTTTCGCTGGATCGATGTCGACCGCGCCGACGATGGCAAATCCTTTGCGGTTGGCGACCTGCCGGACGATGCCGGCGCCGATGGGTCCAAGTCCGACGTGCACTACCTTGATGGGCATGCGCTGGCTCCTGACAAACGGCCAATTGTAGCAACAAGCCGCGGCGCGGACGGTATACGATTTCAACCGATGCCGCGGCTGCGCGCGTTCGTCCTCTTCGCCGGCGTCTGGCTGGTGGCCGGCGCGTCTGGCGCGGCTCAAGCACCGGCGCCGGACGCGGCGCGTTCGCCTCGAAACGCGAGCTACACGCTCGACGCGCGTTTAGAGCCGGACACGCACACACTGCGGGGATCCGGCCGGCTCACCTGGCGCAACATCACCAGGGCGCCGGCGACCGAGCTCCGCTTTCATCTGTACTGGAACGCCTGGCGTAATACCGCGTCGACGTGGATGCGCGAACGCGCGCTCACGAGCGGCGTCTCGCTCGCCAATCGCCCGGCCGACGACTGGGGCTGGATCGACCTGACGAAAATGACGATGGATAGGGGGACGGGTCTTGCTCGCGTAAGCGAGACCCGTCCCCCGGGACCTCTTGCTCGCGTAAGCGAGACCCGTCCCCCGAGACCTCTTGGTCCCGAAAGCGAGACCCGTCCCCCGGCTGGCGAGACTCCCGTCGATCTACTCGCGCGCGGGCGCTTCGTCGTTCCGGACGATGGCAACACAAGCGACCGCACGGTGTGGGCCGTCGCTCTCGATCACCCGGTCGCGCCGGGCGAGACGATCGATATTGATTTCGCGTGGGTCTCGCACGTGCCGCGCACGTTCGCGCGCACCGGAGTCATCGGCAACTACTACTTCGTCGGACAGTGGTTTCCGAAAATCGGCGTCTTCCAGGACGACGGCACGTGGAACTGCCACCAGTTTCATTCGGCGACCGAGTTCTTCTCGGACTTCGGCAACTACAACGTCACGATGACGACGCCGGCGGGCTGGCCGGTCGGCGCGACCGGCGAACAAGCCGGCACCGGTCGAGATGCCGGCGGCGAAACGACGCGCACCTTCACCGCAAGCGACGTCCACGACTTCGCCTGGACGACGAGCAAAGACTTCATCGAGGTGAATCGTGCGTTCAGCTCGCCGGGCCTGCCGAATGTACAGATCCGCCTGTTGCTGCAGCCGGAGCATCAGCCGCAGGCCGATCGCCATTTCGATGCGACAGAGATCGCGCTGAAGGACTACGGCACGTGGTTCGGACCGTATCCGTACCGCCAGATCACCGTCGTCGATCCGGTGACGATTTTCAATGCCGCCGCGCAGGGCGAATCGACCGGCGGCATGGAATACCCGACGCTGTTCACCGCCGGCACGCGCTTCGTCGCGCCGTGGCAGGGACTCTCGCCCGAGAGCGTGACAATCCATGAAGCCGGCCACCAGTTCTGGTACGGCATCGTCGCGACGAACGAATTCGAAGACGCGTGGATGGACGAAGGCATCAACACATTTTCGCAGGCGCGCGCGATGGCCGAGAGCCTGCCGAATCGGTTTGTCGCGGTCGATCGATATTTCGGAGGCCTGGCCGCGTGGCCCTATTCCGACGTGCCGTGGTCGCGCGAAGTTGATGGCGATCGTCTGAATCAATACCGTCCGTTCGCGGCGTCAGACGAGCAGGCGACACCGACGTGGCAGTACTTTCCGGGGACGGCCTCGGCGATCACGTACAACAAGACGGCGCTCTGGATGAACACACTCGAGCGCTACCTCGGTTGGCCGACGCTGCAGAAGATTCTGTCGACGTATTTCGCTCGCGGCGCGTTCCGGCATCCAACGCCGAACGAGTTTTTCTCGATCGCGAACGAAGTCAGCGGACAGGATCTGACGTGGTTCTTCGACGAGGTGTACCGGCGAGCCACGGTCTTCGACTATGCCGTGGGACAAGTGACCAGCATCCCAAGCCGTCCTCGCGGAATGATCGGCGACGCGTCGGCGACCTTTTCCGAGGGATCGACGTCCGGCGGCTTCGATCACGTCATCGTCATCAACCGACTCGGCGACGGCGTGTTTCCGATCGACGTGCGCGTGACGTTCGATGACGGCGCGTCGGTGGTAGAGCGTTGGGACGGTCGTGACCGGTGGCACGCGTTCCGGTATCGGCGGGACGCAAGAGTCAGCACTGTTGAAGTCGATCCGAATCACGTCCTGCTGCTCGACGTGAACTACACGAACAACTCCTGGACGGCGCGGCCGCACGCGGCCGAGGCCGCGCGCAAATGGTCGCTGCGGTGGCTGACATGGCTCGAAGAGCTGCTCGTCAGTTACTCGGTGTTTT
>Ga0070731_10001791_pt1 | contig 21570 bp, 17 predicted proteins | sample Coa_R1_2_FD_66448 | JGI IMG/M metagenome (GOLD analysis project Ga0070731, IMG submission 66448) | Surface soil microbial communities from Centralia Pennsylvania, which are recovering from an underground coalmine fire - Coalmine... | ecosystem: Environmental > Terrestrial > Soil > Unclassified ... | reverse complement strand
ACGTAGACCGAGCTCTTCTCCCGCGCCACGCAGCGCTGGATCATCGTTTCCTGCCAAATATGGTTGGATACGATGACGTGATCGGCCATCCCGACGGAAACTTTTTCAACCAGCTTCGTGAACTTCACCGACAGGCCATTGGGATCCGCGCCGAATTTGGAGACAAAGAACTCCGGCACGATGTCGTGTATGTCCAGGATGACCTTGGCGCCTGTCAGTTTCGGATACCATGCGGCAAACACCATGAAGTCCGGTGGATTGTGGACGTGGATGACGTCGTATCGATCGCGCCTGTGTAGTTTCGCGACACGCGCCGTCGCCGCCAGCAGGAACCGGACCAGCCGCGATACATAGGCCCATTTCGACGGCCCCTCCGGCTCCCGCCGGAACACGTGATGGACGTTCACGCCGTTAAGCTGCGTTACATCCATCGGCAAATCCCCGGTCGTGTAAGAGATCACGTCCACCAGGTCGCCGCGGCCCGCCAGCGCCTCCGCGTAACGCCGCACACGGCCGTCCGATTCGTACTTCGTGTACGCGACCATGCACACTTTTTTTCGCGAATTCCGCGCGGTCATCCTTCTTCTCCAATTAGGGAAGCAGCCCGGCGCGCTGTGATGCCAGAGCCTATCATCCCTTTACAAATATCGGCGTTTTTCTCCCGGAGGATAGTGAACCGCGCTAAGTCCTGGCCAGCCCGAAGCTTACCCGACATGCCGGTATAAGACGCTTCCTACGGAAATTTGAATGGAATCCGGCAAATGAGCGAACGCGCGTTTCGCAAATCCGAACGTCGCCCCATCGCCGCCCTGGCGGAAACCGTCTTTGGAACTCGGAGATTTCACCAGCCTCGAATACACCAGCTCGTAGCGATTCGCGCCCCACCGGTCCTTGAATGTGATCAACCCCTTGTTCTCGCACTCGGACCGGCCCAGGTCGAACACCGTCGCCCCCTCCTGCTTCGCCTCCTGAATCGACTTCCAGAACAGCAGGTGCATCCCACCCAGATTATTGAATTGCGAATCCGAACAGCCGTATTTGTAGACCAGCGTCTCTTTGTAGCGCAGAGTGAGAATCGCCGCTGTGGCCTGCTTGTCCTTCCATGCTACCCGGATCTTTAAGGCGTCTCCAAAACATTGGATCAGGTTCTTGAACCACTCCTTCGGTTGCGGAGGAATCTGATGACGGCGGCGCGTAATCAGCAGCAGATCGTAGAATTTGTCGAGCAAAGCGTCCGACCGGCCTTCCTCGTAGATCAAACCTTCCCGCTGCGCCCGTGTGATCTTTCGCTGCGTCGAATCCTTATGGCACTTGCGGAGCAGCGTGTCCAGATCCGGCCGCAGATCCACTTCGTGAAACGTGTAGGCGTAGTCGGACCGGCACAGCGTCGTCGTGAAATCGGGCAGCGGATTCATGGGACGAATTTCGACGTACTTCAGCCGTTTCTCCGACACTTCCCGCTCAATCGCTTTGATAATGGCCTGCTCGTCGTTGTCGTTCTCGATCAGAGGTTCGCAATGATCGGAAAACGGCAGGGACACCAGGCGGCGTCCCGTAACCCAGCTACTCACACGGCACGCGGGAAATCCGTTTTGCAAATCTCCGCCCGGCCCGGACGTCGTAAAGACCACCGGCTCGTAACCATAGGTTTGTTGCAGCGCCCGAAGCCAGCCGCTGGTATGGAACACCGACGCCCGAGGATGCCGCAGAAGGAACTGGTCCCATCGCGGATCGTCTAATGGCTGTATCTGATGAACGCTCATTTCATTCCCGGCATCGCCGATCGCGGCGTCCCCTGACAGCGCGGATTTTGTCCCCACGCTATTCACTTGCCCCGCTCGAGAACGAAAGATCGTCTAACTGTTTCTTGACTCCTGACAGAAAATCCCCCAATTCGATTCCACCCCAACACCCGCGCCACTACAGATACTTCTTCGAGACCAGATACGGAAGCATCACCAGTTCCGCAATCGACGGCATGACATCGTCGCGCACGAACACGGACTCAGTCCGGGTGTTTCGCAGCGACTTCCAGTAGTCCCCCAGCGTCAAGTGTCCTTGCAGCATATCGGACAAGACCACCGGCACGTCCGTGATCAGCCGCAGCCAGCCGATTCCCGCCGGCGCCCGGTATCGCGACGGCAATTTCCCGAACTGATCCGCGAACAACAGATATGGAAAATCAACTCCCGCCGGCCATCCAAGACTGTGAAAGCCCCACGTCCTTGCATTCACGTCCAGCAGTTTATACTTTCCGTCCCGCGGATCCTGCTTGTACTCCACTTCCACCAGGCCGTAAAAGTTGATGGCCCTGAGGAACCGCTCGGACAATTCCTCGATCTCCGGGACGTCCACCGTCTCGACGTAGGTCGCCGAGCGGCCGAATTCGCGCGGATGTTGCCGCATCCTGCGCGCCAGCAAAGCGCTGTGTGCGTGGCCATCCCGAAAAAACGCGCAGTAAGAGAGTTGCTGCTGGCCATCCCCCGGGATGATTTCCTGAACTAAAATCTCCTCCGGCCTTAGCTGTTTTGAAGCCTTTTCGAAGAGCTCATCCAATTCCTGTTTGGTGTTCGCGCGCCAGGCCTTCGCTCCGGTCGCATAAAAGAAGTTCTCTTTGATCGCCGGCTTGATCGCCATAGGAAGCTTCGCGTACAGCGGCTCTAACTCTGCCTTCGATCGTGGGTTGAACGTTTCCGGACACGGAATATTCAGCCGCTCCGCCAGCTCATACGTATTTTTCTTGTTCCACGCCCAACGAACGGTGTTCCACTCAGGAGTGGTCACCCGAAACATCGGTGTCAGTTCGTCGCGATAGCGCGAAAACGCCGCCACCGTCTCGTCGCGCGTCGGGAACAACACCCAGTCCTTGAGATTGAACCGGTGTCCCGTCTCGAGCACTGCTTCGATCGTCCTGCGTTCATCGCGCAAGTCCGGAACCCGCGTCACCCGGGTAACATACTTCGAGAAAAATGAGACCGAGAACTGATCGTCCAAAATATGGACGGGAATGCCCCTGCGTCCCAAACTCCGAACCACGCCGAGCCCCGGATGATCGCCGCCCACGATCAATGCGCCCGCGCCTTCCGGTAGCGTCAAACGCCGGTCCGCCATCACTGGTTCCGGTCTATGGCGTTCCGCTACGGCCGGGCCGCCCCTGGACTGCGTGCGCGTCATTGGACGTTCACGCGATTGCGGGCGATATAGGCAGCCAGCCTTTGAGCGGCGAATTCAGTCCCGGCGACAAAATACAGCAACGGTCCAAAGCTTCGGGCAGCGGCCGCGCCGATAAAGTGCAGCCCCGGAACCGAGCTTCCAAATCCGGGCGCCAGCTTGGGCGATCCCTCCAGTTGTTCGGTCGCCTGCACCAGCTCCTGCGACAGGAATTTGTACTTCGCGATGTCCACCTGGTAGCCGGTTCCCAGCAACACATGATCTACGCGACGCTCAGTCCCGTCGGTCAGTGTGAGTTGGATTTCGCCCCCGGCAGACCTGGCGGAACGAACCGTCTGTCCCGTCGTGATCTTCAATTTCTCCAATCGCGCCGGCAGCCATTTTGCGCCCGCGGGCCGCACTGCGCGCTTACGAATCTTGTCGCGGAGACCCAGCGGGACATGATGCACGATCTGCGGCGACGCAACCAGCTTGCTGATCCCCGCCGGACCGATGTCGTGCGGCGAATATAGCATTTTCGAAATCGGACCGAGATTGTGCAGCCAGTCATGCTGGCCGATGAATCGCAGCGCCGGAATTCTCGCGATCACTTCCACTTCCCCGCCCGCCTCATACAAAATCGCCGCCGACTCGAGCGCACTCTGCCCCGCGCCAATCACCGCGACTCTCTTCTTCGCCAGCTCGGAAACCTTGCGGCCCTCGTAGCAATGCGACACCTGCTGCGCGGACAGACCCGCGAATACATCCGGCTTCTTGTTAAACGGCCCCACTCCCGTCGCCACCACCACCCGCCGGCTCCGGACCACAGAACCGTCTTCCAGCGTAATCGCGAATGCCGATCCTCTAACCGCAACGTTCGCGACCGTGCTTCGATCCAGAATCGATCCAAGCTGCCGCTGGAACCACCGGCCGTACTCGACGAAGTGATTCAATGGAACCGGCGCCACCGGCTTCAGTCCGCACGCCGCTTCGTACGCGTCCAGCGAGAGCGCCGCTTTCGGATCCGACAAATTCGAAGCAACCCGCGGAGACCGCAACAGCATGCCCTCAGGCATCGTGTTCGCCCAGAACTCCATCGGTTCGCCGAACACGCGCACGCCCACGCCTTCGGCCTTCAGATGCGCCGCGGCAGACAATCCGTAAGGGCCTGCTCCGATAATGGCTACATCACAATCCGGCGAGCCGGATACCGAATGACTTCGCTGCGCTCTCGAATGATCGACGCTGATTACGGTCTGCAAGCAATCCTTCCTTTCACTGTGAGCGTGATGCCCGTCTCACACACCAACTGGTTGTCCTGAACTGGCTGCCAGTTGATATGCAATCTTGTCGCCATCGCTCACCGCGTAAGCAATCCTTGCCCGTTCCGACCCCTCTCCTTCGATCCGCAGCGACCCTCTGTCGTTGACCAGCTTCATCCGGCTCCTCTGCCGCCACCACGTCGCCGCTTCTCGCGGAAGCGCGATCCAGGTCTCGCCTTGCGCCCGTAAATCGGACAGGTATTGGAGCAGCTCCGCATACACTCTCCGCGCCGTCTCGTCGATGATGTAGTCCGGATGAACGATAAAGCTGATAAGCCCGTTCTTCTCCCGAATCCGCGAGATCTGATCCTTCCAGATCCGGATCGAATAATCGTTCAGGATGTTGAACAACGAGTAATCCTGAATCGCTGTGACCGGCAGTTCGACCATATCGCCTATGAAAAACGGCCTTACCGTGCAACAGCCGCCGCGCTGCGGATCCAGATGCGCGACATTCGGAATCGACATGTCGTAGGAAAACTTCAGCGCATCGAACCACTCTACTTTCCGGTACAACACCGCCGAGCGGAAGCCGATCGCGCCATGTTCGCGCCCGTAATGATTGATCTTCGCCGCGCGGCGCAGGAACTCTTCGCGTTCGCTGAACAGGTGCCCGTCGTGATTCAAATCGTGAATGTTGACTTCGAACCCGCGCGTCCGGATGCTCTCCAGATACGCCGCCGAAACCGTGTAGCGCTTTTCCGGCACCACCTGGAATGAGCTCTTGATCCCGAACGAATCGTTCAGGTCCATCAGCTTCGCACTAAAATCGACACCGGCCGAAGTTTCCACATCGTGGGTCATAATGGCGCAACTTGGGACGCCATTTGGCCAGAACCAGATAAAGGGAACCCGGTCCACCTTGCTCGCCTTCATGGAAAGCAACAGCAGCCGGTCGAAGATAGCCTCCACCGTCCCGTCCACCGGCCACGATGGAAACGGAACCGTATCCCATCCCTTCAGATACATTTTCTGGAAATGCTTGCGCACCGCCACCGGCATCAGCGGACGCACCAGATAGTACATGCTCCGAATCGCCGCTTTAGCCGCGCTCTTATCCCTGGCCGCCGCATCGGAGAAATACTTCTCAAATCGCAGATTGTCGATGACCTGCGCCGGGTTAAAGGGAAGCTGTACCGCCCCAGCCTCAGTCAGCCCCGCTTTCACCTCGGGCAGGCTGTCTGTCACCCGCAGCGCCGGAGCCACCGACGAGCACTGTCCATAACAGATCGCATCACTTCCCAGCCGGAAATATCCCGATTCCTTTGAAAGCTCCCCGGCCACGGAAAGGTCGGCCAGACTCTCGGCGCACCGGAAGTAATCTTTCACGAGTTGTTTAGACATATATCGAATCAGCCGGGCGGACCCCCGGCTTGACGGCGCGTTCGCGCAGATAATTTGGCGGCCTAGGTTTGCGCCACCGGATAGGCGACGGAAGAATCCAGAGTCTCCGAAACCTCTTCGGAAACTTCCGCTTCAGTTTCTTCGGTCGAACCCGCCAGCACCGGCGTCGTCAGTGTGCAAATGATTGCCAGCAGCGCATACCAGCCGTAAATCGACTGGTCGGAAAAGCTGATTCCGAAGAACGAAACAATCTGCGAGAACATCGCTCCGCCAAGCAGCCAGAACGACCATTCCTGCAGGCGATCTCCTTCCACCATTTTGCGGGCAGTGCCCAGCCGTCCGAAACTACGGGAGATCACCAGAATGAAACAGATGAACGTGAGCACCCCTCCGCTCTCGCCCTCTTGCACGAACTGATTGGCCTGATCCCACATATCCCAGCCCCAATGCGCCGTGGATGTGACTCCGATCAGCCACCACTCATTGAAATGATTGATGAACCCGTCAATCAGCATGGCGCGGTGATAGGAAGAGTTCCCGCCCACCAGGTCGATGTGATTGATGATCATCCACACCGGCGCCTTCATGCTCAGATGGATCGCCAACAGGACCGCGACCAGAAGCCACCGGACCGTACGCATGTAATTCCGCGCAGGCCAGAAGCAAATCGCCAGCAGTCCGGCGGGCACAGTCATCAGCGGCGTGCTGGAAGCGGATGTGTACACCATCACCAGGCTTCCGATCACGCCCGCCGTCCCCCAGGACGCCGCCTTTCCCACCTGCCGCAGCCACAGAAACAGACACAGCAGCGTCGCGCCGAAAACTCCCGCCGGAATCGGTCCCAGGAACGGCCCTTGCGACCGGATAAGCCCGTCGCGAACGAACGGCGCTAGCCTGCCCCCGATATATCCGAACACGTTCACGTAGTTCAGCCGCTCATTGGTCATGGTGATCGCGAAGATGACCACGATCATCGCGAACGTTTTCAGCAGCCGTACGACGTCTTCTTGATCGCGCACCAGATAGCGGAACAGGAAATACCCGCCGAGGGTATCCCACAGGAACGCGGCCTGATTGATCACCGCGCCCATCGCCATAAACTCTAAGCTCGTTGCGATCGCCCGGAAAATCGCCCACGCGACAAAGATCTTGTCGATTCCATTCCAGCCGCCCGAAACCAGTCCGTCTTCCGACGATCCTCTCAGCAGAATTCGCGACCAGGCAAAGAAAACCAGCAGCCGGCCGATGTAAAGATGAACGCCCGCAACGTAGAACTGCTGACCGTTCGGCGCCAGCACCGCCATCAACACAAGCGGCACAATGACGTATTTCCGCGGCAGCACGAACGTCAACACCACCGTAATCAGCAACGCGATTAAGACGTAGAAGTCGACGAAGGTCTGGGCTGCCCCTCCTCCGAATCGCATGTTTTGCGGATCTTGATACATGTATGTGCCGGTCGGCCTTAATCTATTTTTTCACAACGCGATAAGAAAATGCTCTCAGGCCGCCGTCCCCGTAAGCTTCAAAACGCGATCCTTGGCGCGGCTGCAGATCTCCGGAAACAGATTCAGAATCGTTTTTCTCACGTCCACCACGTTGCTCGCCAGAAGCGTCTCGATCTTGCCGCGGTTGTCGTACTTCTCGCCGATCACGCGCAACATCTCGTCCACGCTCAGCTTCTGCGGATCCACCACCAGCTCCCCGGCTCCCAGCGTGTCCAGCACGCCGATGAACTTACGGCTATACGCCACCGCGATCGCTGGGATGCCTTGCGACAACGCGGCGATACACGCGTGCATGCGCGAACCCACGAAGAAGTCGCACTGCCCGATGATGTACTTCATCTCCGCCGTCGCGTACCGTCCGCGCACCACCCCGAGCATGCCCGGATACTTCGCCTTCAACTCCTCATACAATCGCTCACACGCGACCGAATCGCTTTCATCGCCCGTTCCCAGGCAATGCGGAACCAGCAAAACTCTCGCGTTCTTTTCCTGGATGAACCAGTCGATGACCTGGTAAGAGAACTTGATGTATTTGTCTTGAAACCCGAACGCGTCGTCCCGTTTATACCCGCCGATGTACAGCAGGCCGCTGATGTTCAAACCCACCAGCGGAGTCCGGTCCCCGAGCGACACGCCTTCAATATTCAAATGCTCCGGCCGCTGCGGCTGCATCATGATCCCAAGATCGGGACAGAATCGCATGTGAGCCGGCAGCGCGCCTCCGCCCATCACCGCCTTCGCTTCCTGAAGGCTGGCTTTGTCTCGCGAGAACACGAGCTTGGCCCGCGTCATGATCGTCCGCGCCGCCATCTTTGCGATTCCCGACTTGAACGGCCCCAGCGTCTGCGGCAGCAGCACCAGTTCCTTGCCCACCAGCAGCACCAGCATCTGCGGCAGAGAAACATCCACCAGCCGCCGCATTCCGTAAATATCGCTGAAGCTGTCGCCGCCCGCGATCGACACGATCACGTCGCTGTTGTGAATGTGATCCAGCACGCGATTCTTCGCGTACAGCGATTCTCGAACGCGCCGCGGCAGCAGCCGCATCAGCAGCGCCAGCGCGACCAGAAAAACGATATTATTCGCCGGCGAAGACGGCTTCATTCGGAGGTTCACGGTCCGGATCGTCTTCGTCCCGCCGTTCAGCTTCAGATGGAAAACCTCCGGCTCCTGCGCGAAGTCCAGTAGAGTAATCTCCGCGTCCGGAGCGGCTTCTTCGATGCACGTGACGATGCCGACCGCCAGCGCGCCGACGCCCAGATTTTCGTTATTGAACGCTGCCCCGAGGATCGTGATCGTCATGAGGCTAAGCAGCGGGGTTCGCTGGCAATCTCCGCGTACACCGGCTGATTCGCCAGCAGCGGATGCTGCCCCGCGACCGAGGATAACGGCTCCATCATGTGCTTCATCATCGGAACGATTTCATTCACCGGCTTTTCCCACCAGCGGCTCGCCAGAATAAGCTGCCGCAAGTCCGGGGAGAATCGATACCGGATAATTCGCGCCGGGTTGCCGCCCACGATCGCAAAGTCCGGCACATCCCTGGTGACCACCGCCCCCGCGCCCACTACCGCTCCAATTCCGACGCGGTTACAGCCCGGCATGATCATGGAATTATCACCCAGCCAGGCATCATGCCCGATCTCGAGCGTCCCATGAGCCACGGAATCCTCGCGCATGAACCCCAGAACCTTGCTATAGAAAAACGGGTGAAGCGACAACCGCTCCAGCGGATGATTCCGCAAGAACACCTTGACCGTGCTCGCAATTGAGACAAAACGTCCCACGCTCACGCCAGATGGGAAGGCCCCTGGGTCAAGAGCGCGCCCATAACTGTATGCCCCAACGCGAACCCCGTGATACTTTTCCAGGATCTCCCGCAGCGTCGCCGAGTAGAAATCGCCGCCTTCCAAGCGCCGGGCCAAGCTGATAGCGATGCGCCGGCAATGCTTCCAGCCATAAGCCCGAACCAGCAAATCGGACCAAAGGCAGTGTCGCAGTTCACTCATACAATTCCTCGAAGCTCTTCTTGAGCATCCAGGTTGCCACTCTGCTCTCCGCCACGCGACTTGAACAGTAAAGTCGAAATATCTTCGCGCAGACCTTGAAACAGAGCGAGCATCGTTGCGACCACGATAACCGTACAACCCAACCAGGTCAGGGCAGTCACCGCTAAGCCGCCATCCAGTACTCGCGTCGCGAAAGCACTAAGGCCCATGCCTAAGGCGACTACGGTGACCGGCTTAACGCACAGACGCGGCGAAATCGCGTTCGTTGAATGCAGCCGCCACACGCTCGCAATCAGCGCAAGCGCTTCCCCGCCGAATCCCGAGATAGCCACCCACACCAGCCCGGCGCCGCTCGCCGCCGCGACCGCCATGCCGATCAGAGCCAGGCTTCTCGCGAAGTTCGAAATCATCGTATTCTTCGTATCGCCCAACGCCATGGCCGCCAGTGTCGGCGCGACGCGCACAATCCGCAGCGCCCACATAGCTGCCAGCCATCCGATCACCAGCGACGCGGCCGCGTAGCGCGAACCGTAGATCAACGTCACCAGCTTGCCGCCCGCGGTGATGAACAGAATCGAGATCACCGCCGCCGCCAGGCACACCGCTTCCAGGCACGCGACATAGCGCCTTTGGAATTGCGCCGCAATTCCCTGCACCGTCGACAACAGCGGCAGGAACAGCGACGCGCTGATGTTCGCGATGAACAAAGTCGGCGCCATGGTCAGCGAAAACGTCGCCGAATAAACGCCCAGATCCGTCAGCGAGAATCCGCTGCGCGGAAACAAACGCTGCGAGGATCCGATCACCAGCCGGTCGCCCTCAAAAATCCCCAACAGCAGAATGCCGTTGATCATCAGAGGCCAGCCGAAGGAAACCATCCGCTTCCAGTGCTCGCGATCCCATACCCAGCGATAACGCCTTTCGGCCAGCAAGTGCGACGCGATCGTCGAACCTGCCACCTGGATCACCATGGCCCACAGCATCGCGGAGTAATCGCGCAGCCAGAATGCCAGCGGCACGGTGATCAGCGTCGCGAACACGTTCGCGCCCGCATCCGAAATCGCCGATGGCGCAAACCGCATGTGCCGCTGCAACCGGCTCATGTCCAGATGGAACAGCCAGCGTGATAACGGAACCAGCGCCAGGCATCGAAATGCCCACGTCGCCTGCGGCACGCCAAACAACTTCGCCAGCGGCCCCGCCAGCACGAAGATGATCAACGAATTTCCGGCCCCGCGCGCCGCCCGGATCAGTTGGGCCGTCCCTTGCAGCCGCGGGTCGTCCCCATCCGGCGCCTGAATCAGCAGCATCTCGGTCGCGACGTTACTCAGCACCTCGATCATCGTCAGCGACAGACCGAAAATAGCCGCGATCCCGAAATCAGCCGGGCTGATCAGCCTCGCCAAAATAATGTTGCGGACAAAGGAACTGATCTGCATCGCCACTTGTCCGATGGACAAATGCAGCCCGCCCTTCATCACCTTTGCCTTAAGTTTCATTCGTTGAGTTTTTGTTACGTGGCTCGCTCAGCTTCCAAACACCTTCAGCGCCGACACCGAACCGCGACCAAAGGAAGCGGTCGATATCGTGCTCCCGCTGACTCGTTAGATCCGCAATCCCACGCCCTGCCGTCGTGACTCAAAGCGCGTGATCCGGTAGACCACCGACACCGAGCCGCGACCAAAGGAAGCGGTTGCTCGTCCTTTCCCGCAGTCTCGTCAGTGTGCAGTCCCAGCGAGACCAGTCGGAGGAAGAGGACCGGTGCGTGGAAATGTGTAAGCGCCGATATCCCAGGGTCCGGCAGCCGCACGGCCGGTCCCGGTGATATCCGAATCCAAAATCGTCTTGCCAAGACTTGTCAGGTTCGTCCCCGCTCCAATTGCAGGAGAATTAGCCGCCAGCCGCTCATTCCCCGGCGCGCCCACCCATCTTGGATCGACGCCCAGCCGGCTGTGCGTATCTCGCCCCGCGGCCTGCCACGTCCCGTAGTCCTGAAGCGTCGTGCCCCAAGCCAATTGCCCCGATGTGCCGTTCCAGATATTGAAGTCGGTGACCAGAGTCGCTCCCGTGCCCGTCGGATCCTCGATCGCGAGCGGATATTGCATGCCGGAGGCGATATTATTCTTCATCACTACGTTGTTGTAGCCGCCCGCAATATCGATCGCCGCCGACATCGCGTTAGTGCCGATGTTCGCCATCGAGTTATTCAGAATCTGAAACCCCGTGGATTTGGGATTCGAGTAGCCGTACATGACGATAAATCCCTGAAAGATGCTTTCTTGCGACGGAGAGAAACTAAAATCGTTGTTGCACACGGTACCGGACAAGGCCGCCTCGACATAGAACAATGCCGTCATTCCTCCGCCGCCCGGAAAACTGGTGCGGAAGTCGCCATAAAAACGGTTGTCGCAGAACGTGAAGTTGTCGGCGTATTGGGTGCTGTCCGCGCCCGGAATCACGAAGAAGTGCAACGCCCCGTCTCCGTGCACTCCGCCGCCGATCTGCGACGTGAAGTCATGAAACGTATTGTTGTTGTACGTGATGTTGTGCATCGTCGTGTTCGCCGCGCCCGATGCAAACCAGATCGCCCCCGACGTGTGCGACCAGTCGTTTCCCGTGAACGTAAAATTCGAATAGCTGACGCCGCTGTCGAAAACGAAGAAGACCGAAATCCAGCAGTATGTGGTAAACGTATTATTCGTCAGCGTGATGTCGTGCGTGTTGTAGAACACCAGGCACTTGTCGCTGTCGCCCGTCTGCGAAACACCGCAGTTTGTGAACGTCAGATCGTTGAATGTCAAATAACCCACGCCCGTCGCATTCAACATCCCGTTCTGCGCCGGATGCGAAGCTCCATCGTCGAAAATCGGCTGAGCGTAACTCGAACCTGTGAACCACGTATGATCGGTCGTGTAGGTATCCGGCGAGCCGTTCTGCCCGCTATTCGCGACCTTCCACGGATAAGCGGCAACCGGCCAGCGAACACCACCCTTGAAAATGAAAATATCTCCGGCTTGATGCGTGTACGTTCCCGCGAACCCGTTCATGCCCGGAACGCGCTGCCACGGCGTAGTCTTGGTCGTGCCCGCGTTGGTATCCAATCCCGAAACATAATCGATGTAATACGTCGCGGCGGAAGCCGTTCCCGTCGTAACCAACGCGGCCAGACCGATCACCCAACGCGAAATAGAATTTCTGTTGATGGAGTTCACTGGAAAGAACCTCGGAAAATCTCCGGCGCTTATGCCGGCGTCTTGGCCCAACCTTCGAGACCGACCGACCATCGAAGCACTCCGACCCATTTAGAAAACGCCGCGCCCAGGCTCGCTCTGCGGGGCGTCTTCAAACTCACCAACACCATAACACCGATAATCGTCACGCGGCAAACCGCGGCCAGTCCCATCGCCAGGCGATAAGCAAAAGCGTGCAGCCGGCCTTTGCGGATTCTGAAAAACTTCTGCAAAGACTCCCGCATCATCACCGTTGAGAAATTGCTCTCAGGCTTGGAGTTTGAGCTGCGCCCTCCGTAATGCATCACCACGGCATCGCTGACGTAATAATTGCTCCATCCCGCCCGCGCCGTCTTGTAGCACAGATCCAGATCCTCGGAATACATGAAGTACTCCGTGCTGAACAGATTCACGCTTTCAAAAACACTCCGCTTAATCGCCATGCACGCGCCGGAGATCCCCTCGACAACTACCGGCTGCTTGTGGCTTTCGAAGATGGCTCCATTCCCCCACAACGACGACTTAGGAAATCTGTGCCGGAACGCATCGAAATCCAGAACCTGATTCAGGATCGACGGAAACGCCTGCACGCAGCTCGTCTGAAGAGTCGCGTCGTGATTCAACAGGCGCGCCCCGATGACGCCCGCCTTCGGCATCGTTTCGACGACTTTCGTCAACCGCGTGAGCGCGTCTCCGATCACCTCGGTATCCGGATTCAGGAACAAAAGATTCCGGCCCTGCGAATGCTGATATCCCAGATTGTTCGCATGCGCATAGCCCTGGTTCTTGTCGTTCTGGATAAACTTCACCCAGGAAAACTCACGCGCCACCATCTCGCCGCTTCCATCGAACGAAGCGTTATCCACCACCACGACTTCCAGCGACAGTTGGCCCGCGTTGATCTCGATACTCCGCAGACACTTCCGGAGAAAGTCGCAGGAGTTCCAATTCACGATGATCACGGACAGCGCGATGCCGCCGGAGCCAACAGGCGAAGATTGCATACTTAATTTTTGATAAACGTCCGATGCCACAGCTCGAAGGAAAGCAGCAGATAAATGTGCCGCAAATTGCGCTGCTCTCCGGCCTCATGCTGACCCACCAGTTCCTTGATATACCCGGCGTCGAAATATTTCCGCACAGCCGACCGGTCGCTCATCAGGCATTCGTCGATATAACCGCGCATCCTTCCACGCAGCCATTGGTCCACCGGGTTGGCGAAGCCCTTCTTCTTTTTGTAGATCATCTCCTTCGGCAGCCATTTCTCGACTGCTTTCTTGTGGAGATATTTCTGTTTGAATCCCTTCACCTTCAGACTCGGCGGCAGCGTTTCAATGAACTCCACCAGCCTGTGGTCGAGGAACGGCACCCGGGCTTCCAGAGAATTCGCCATCGACGTCTTATCGCCCACCATCAACAGATCGTCCGGCAGATTGGCGCGCGTATCGATGTACAGCATCTGGGAGAGCGGATCGATGCCTTCGACGTCACCGTAAAGTCTACTCAGCGCCCGATGCGCCTCCACTCCATCCGAGGAAAGCTGGTTCTTCAGCCACGGTTGATAAAGCCGTTCTTTCTGCTCAGAGCTGTAGAAGGAATAAACCTTGACGAACCTTTGCAGCGGCTCCGTCTCGCTCAAAGACAGAACTCCGCGCCGCAATCTTTCGTCTTTCGCGAAGCGGCTTACCACCGGCGTCAACATTCGTTCCGTCAGGAACGTTGGAAGCCGGCTGTAGTAGGACGATAGCTTCGCCCCCATGTGCCGCGGATACCCGGCCCACGGCTCATCCGCCCCCTGCCCCGTCAACGCGACTTTCACCTTCTTCGCGGCTAGAAGACTGACGAAATAAAACGCCGCCGCCGATTCGTTTCCGACCGGCTCTTCCAGATCCAACAGGTATCGTTGGTAATAATCCTGATAGTCCTTCGGCCCGATCATCATCTCCGAGTGATCTGCGCCGAACATCTTGGCGATGTCTCTCGCATCGTCGGTCTCGTTGGTCTTCTCGCCGTACTCAAACCCGATCGTGAACGTATGTACCGGATTGCCTCCGTACTTGTTCATCAACGCCAGCAGCGCGCTTGAGTCGATCCCCGAACTCAGGAACAACCCGACCGGGACATCGCTTCTCATCTGCAGCCGGACCGCGTCTTCCACCAGCCAGCGATACTTTTCGACCGCTTCGTCTTCGCTGATATCGTGATTGATCTGCGGCGTCCAGTTCCAGAAGCGCTTCACCTGAAAGCCGTCCGCATTCGCGATCATGAAATGCCCCGGCGGCAATTTCTTGATCCGGTCGAACATCGTGTCCGGCGACGCCACATACCGCAGCGTGAACAACTGCCCAAGCGACTTCAGGTCCACTTCCCGCGGACAATCCGGATCCGTCAGCAGCGCCTTGATCTCGGATCCAAACAGCAGCTTCTTGCCCAGTTCGACGTAGTAAAGCGGCTTGACCCCTAAATGATCTCGCGCGATGAACAAGCGCCTGAGATTCGCGTCCCACAGCGCGAACGCAAAAATCCCGTTGAACCGGCTGACGCAATCCACGCCCCACTGTTCGTACCCATGAACAATGACTTCCGTGTCTGACTGCGTTCGGAAGATATGCCCCTGTTTCTGGAGCTCTTCTCTCAGCTCCACATAGTTATAAATCTCGCCGTTATAAACCGTTTGCACCGAGCCATCTTCGTTCGCAATCGGCTGCCCGCCCCCCGCCACGTCGATGATGCTCAAACGGCGATGCCCGAATCCAACTTCGCTCGACATGAACTCGCCCGCGCCATCCGGCCCCCGGTGAGCCATGGCCGTGGTCATCCTGCCCAGCAGCGATCGGTCTGCCGGCGCTCCGTCGAAATTATAGATTCCGCAAATTCCGCACATCTAGTTATGACTCGGTATTTCTTCTCTGACGCGAGATTCGCTCCCCGCGTTTCGGGCCCGTTGGAACAGCCGCTTATTCAGCATCCTGCTGTAAAATCGCGCTTCTTCACTGGTGACGGATCTCTTCTTCCCGGTCAAATGGCACCGCAGATATCCCCACAACATCGCCGCGCCTCCCACGATCCGAGGCGTTCCGCTCACCATCCGGTGCAGAACCTTGAGCAGAAAGAACAGCACCCCGCCGCCGGTCAGGTAATAAATCTCGCCATGGAAGCTGTTCATCCGCGTGGAGCCCATCGCCGATCCTTCGCGCTTCAGATGCCGGAACTTCACGTCCGCGAAATGCCGCGTCTCCCATCCACGCATCTGGGCTTTGATCTCATCGACGGTATCCCAGCCCCGATACAGGATGAATCCGTCAATCTCGTCGAAGCATTTCTTCCGGACCACCTTCGATGCCCCCGCCGCGTGATAATCCGGCATCTGCACCGGCAGCCACTCTCCGCCGTCGGATTTCTCCAGATAAATTCCCGATACGATTCCCAGCCGCGGGTCCTTTTCAAACTCGGCGAGCAGCCGCTCGAAGTAATCCACCGGCAAGTCCAGATCGCAATCCAGTTTGACCACGAAATCGCTCGGCACATTCTTCACGCGCGAATAGCCTTCCGCGAACGCGCGAATCTCCGTGACGCCCAGATCCCTCTTCGCGCCGCGATCGATGCGCACCACCTGAATCCAGTCATGCCGCGCCGCGTATTCTTCCAGGATTCGCGGCGTCTCGTCCGACGACCCATCGTCCACGATCACCCACCGCACCGGCCTCACCGTCTGATTCACCATGGAATCGAGCGTCAGCCGGACATGGCTCGCTTCATCCTTCACGGGCGAAACAACGACGTATCGTGGTTGAGTGGCTTTTTCCGGCATGATCATCGCGTCCCCGCAAACTCAATCGCTCGCCGCTTCCACCAGCGCCGCTGCACGATCCTTCTCATCGTCCCGGCAACCGTCTTGAACTGCATTCGAGGAGACTGGCGAATCCATCCCCGGAAAAGGTAGAAGCCGCGGAACCTTGGCGTCGGCACGCCTAACAGCCGCATTGCCAGAAATCTTCCAAACAACTCCCGACGCCGCCGCAACAAGTTCGGCTGCGCGGCAAACACCGCGCCCGAATCCACCCGCTCCAATTGCACATAACCCGCGGCGATCGCGCGATGCAGAATCTCCCGGCCCCGCTCCGTCCGCACCAGCACGATGGACCGCCCCTGATCGCCATCGCCCGTGTGTCGTTCCCACGCATCCCCGCAGGAAAGATCCCCGAAGCGCCCCAACCCATCCGGGCAAAGATTACAGCGCAGCGGACGATACCCCGTCAGCTTCGCCCACGATTCCTGGTAACTCAGCGACTGCTCTTTGCTGCGCCCGTCATACTGTACTTTGAACTTACCCGGCCACCCCTGCCCCCGATACCGCACCGTATCGACTTCGCTGCGCTGGATCTTCATCGAAGAAACCAGATCGAGCGTGCCCTTCGTATTCGGAGTTCCCGCGCAGAAAAACGTCAATACCAATCCGAGCTTCTCATCGAGTGCAGGCCGCTGCGTCCGCAGCTCCGCGACGGCCGCCGCGTCACACGGCTTCCCGATAAATACACACTTTCCGTCGCTATCGGCAATGTCCTGTAAACTGTCGCATGGCGACGACGGAGCATACCGCGATCCCGTCCGCGAAAGAATCTCGGCTTTCGTTTTGCTCTTGATGGTCTTGTTGATCCACGGCTGCTTTTCGTCCACGCCGGTATGCAGGACGAACTCCATCTGCTCCTGCTCAAGGCAGTAAAGCGCCAGCGCCGACAACAGCCCGCCAGAAGACGCCTGGTACCGGACCTCCGGATCCTTCGCGTATCCTTCCCACACCTCCAGCGCCGGCCCGAATTCCCGGTCTGCCCGGGTCTCGCTATGACTTGGCGCCTTAGCCGCCGCTGCCTGCAGGTTCCCGTCCAGCGAATATCCCGGGCAGATCGCCAGGCACTTTGTGCACGTGCCGCACCCGTCCCCGTCAAAACGCGGCCGGATGCCCGCCGATTCGATATTGACGAGCGTAACTGCGCCCTTGTCGCAGGCGTAAGCGCACGCTCCGCAACCGATGCACAAACCCCAATCGACGACGTCTTGCAGACTGCTTATTTGTTGGAACACAATGAGGCTCGAATACAGCTAATGACGATTCGTCATCAGCTTGGACGCGTATTGAACGGTGTGTAGCCAATCGTAGGCTCCGTCGAGCTTGGCCTTGAACAGGCGCTCGTCGTCCCACGTGTTGATCGGTAACCGCTTCATGAAGTAACGATCGTCGCTCCGGTCCGCCGTTCCGAGAATGGTGGAGACGCCGCACTGATATCCACTCTCGTCCAGCAGCGACCGAAGCACCTGCCGGAACGGCCGGTCGGCTTCCGGAAACGCGTATGGATACGCAAACGACGTAACCGCGCAGCCCAGGCGTTCTTCAATCACCGCCTTCGACTGGCGTACTTCATATTCGACATCCGTGACGCCCATCTCGCTCAGATGCGGATGCGTTACGGTATGCGATCCGAACTGAATGCCGATCTTGTGAAGATCGCGAATCTCGCTCCACGTCATGCACTCGGCGCCGTTGAAGCTTCGGTGAGTCTCCCCGACGTGCGCCGTCGGCAGAAACATCGTGGCGCTGAACCCGTACTTCGCCAGCACCGGGGCGGCGTGAACATAGAAGTCGCGGTATCCGTCGTCGAAGGTAATCACCACCGGACGTTTCGCGGGACCATCCGGCTGATGCAGACTCGCCACCGCCTGGTCCAGATTCACCACCGCGTGACCGTGATCGTGCAGAAATTTCATCTGGCTCGCGAACGCCGCCGGAGTCGTCACCGTTTGATAATACGGGTGCCGCTTTTCCTTGCGCCCATCCGAAACGCTGTGATACATCAGAATCGGAACCCGCCCCTCGCGAGACGAAATCCGCTTTCGGATGGGATGGAACAGGTATAGCGTCGCAAAAGCGTCCGCTCGGAGCATCGGAGCCACGGATTCAGCCTTCAGCAGACCTTTTCCGCCGTCACGAAGTTCATCACTTCGCGCACGACTCTTTTCTGCTGCTCGGCTTCCAACTGCGGGAACATCGGCAGGGAAAGAATCTCGGCCGACACGCGCTCTGCGATCGGGAAGTCCCCGCGCTTGTGACCCAGGAACTTGTAAGCGTTCTGAAGATGCAGCGGAATCGGATAGTGAATCCCGGTGCCGATTTGTTCCGCCGCCATGTGCTTCATCAGCTCTTCCCGATTCGGCACGCGCACCACAAACAGGTGATACACCGCCTTGCTCCAGGCGGGCTCGAACGGCAGCTTCACGGATTCATCGCCGTCCTCGAACATCTCCTGATAGCGTGCCGCGGCCGCGCGGCGTTTTTCGGTCCACTCCGGAAGATGCTTCAGCTTGATCTTCAGGAAGCCCGCCTGAATCGCATCCAGGCGTCCGTTGTAGCCTTCCACCTCGTGATAATACTTCTGGCTCTGGCCATGGTCGCGCAGCATCCGGACTTTCTTCGCGATTTCCGCGTCGTTGGTCGTAACCGCGCCCGCTTCGCCGCACGCTCCCAGGTTTTTCCCCGGATAAAAGCTGAACGCCGCGGCCGCGCCCATCGAACCGGCTTTCCGCCAGCGATTTTCCTTCTTCGAAAAATACTCCGCACCATGGGCCTGGCACGCGTCTTCGATCACGGTCAGGTTGTAGCGCGACGCAATTTCCAGAATCGCGTCCATGTCCACCATCTGCCCGTAGAGATGCACCGGCACCACCGCCGTCACGCGGCGCCGCGTCTTGCGCTCGATCAGATGTCCCGTGTGGCTGTCGACGTCGCACTCCATTTCGATATATTCCTGGAGCTTCGCCGGATCCATGTTGTAGGTGCTCTCGTCGATGTCGACAAACACCGGGTGCGCACCCGCTTGCGAAATCGCTTCCGTGGTCGCGATGAAGGTATTGGGAACCGTGATCGCAATGTCGCCCGGCGCGATGCCGGCGGCCATAATGGCGAACCTCAAAGCGTCCGTGCCATTGGCGACGCCGATGGCGTGCTGCGCATCGCAGTACTTCGCGTAATCCGTCTCGAACCCTTGCACCATCGGCCCGCCGATAAAACCAGCGGTCTCGAGCGCGGTCCGAACCGTCGCGCACAGCTCATCCATCAACTCCACATGCGGAGTCACCAGATCAAGAAAAGGAATTGGTTTATTCGTGCTCACTTTGCCACCTCGCATTCAAGTCGATCGATACTTCGCAGCATCCGCGCCGGATTTCCCGCCACAATCGTGTCGCTGGGAATGTCCTTCGTCACCACGCTGCCCGCGCCGACGATGGCGTTCTCGCCCACCGTCACTCCCGCAAGAATGGTCGAACCCGAACCGATCGATGCCCCTTTTTTGATCAGAGTCGTTTCCAGCCTCCAGTCCTTGTCGGTCTTCAATTCGCCTTCCGGCGTCGTTGCCCGCGGATACGTATCGTTGATGAAAACGACTCCATGCCCCACGAACACGTTGTCTTCGATGGTCACACCCTCGCAGATAAACGTATGACTCGAAATCTTGCAGCGCCTGCCTACTTTCGCGTTCCTCTGGATCTCCACGAACGCGCCCACCTTGCTCTCATCGCCCACTTCACAACCGTACAGATTCACAAACTGCGCCAGCTTCACGTCCCGGCCCAGCTTCACATCCTCCGAAATGCACCTGTGATCGTTCACGCGTAAACCGCCTCTCCTTTTCGCTTTAATGATTCTTCCGCCGCTTCCAGCATTCGCACCACCCGCAGTCCGGCCATGCCGTCGTTGAACGGCGTATCGCCGTGCTCCACGCAGGAAACGAAGTACGACAACTCCGCTCTCAAAGCCTCGGTGGTCTCGATCTTCGGCGCCCACATGTCGCCGGACCGGTAACTCACCAGCAGGTCGTACACGCCTTCGCGCCCGGTCAACTGGACGCCGCGGTCGTATACCTTGATCTTCTCGTCGGCTTCCAGGTCGTTCCACACCAGCATTTTCTTTTCGCCGCCGATCAGCGTGGTCCGGACTTTCACCGGCGACAGCCAGTTCACGTTGATGTGCGCGATCACGTTGTCCGGGTAATACGCCGTCATGAACGCGACGTCGGTCAGCCCGTTCAAGTGCTTCTCGCCAGTGGCGACAATCGCTTCCGGCCGCTCGCCGATCAGGTAATCGACAATCGAGAGATCGTGCGGAGCCAGATCCCACAACACGTTGACGTCATGCTGGAACAGTCCCAGATTCACGCGCGTCGAGTCGTAGTAATACAGCTTTCCCAGCGTTCCGTCGTCGATGAGCTGCTGGATCTTCTTCACCGCTCCCGTGAACAGGAACGTATGATCCACCATGATCCGGAGATTGTTTCTCTCCGCCAGTTCGATCAGCTCTTCGGCCTGCTGCGCCGTGGATGTCAACGGCTTCTCGACGAAGACGTGTTTGCCATTCATCAGCGCGGCCTTCGCCAGTTCGAAGTGTGTCCACACTGGCGTGATCACCGCGATGGCGTCGATGTCGGGCGACGTCAACAGCTCGGTCGCGTCTGAAGTGACTTGCACTTCAGGATAGGCGCGCTTGGCGCGCACCAGCGCTCCCTGGCTCTTGTCGCAAATCGCGACCACCTCGACCGAATCGAGGCTGTGCAGATTGCGCACCACGTTCGGCCCCCAATACCCGTATCCGATAACTCCGAATCGAATCATATGTGTACTTTTTCCGTTTCTAATAGGCACCGTCGCCGGTAAATACCGCGCGCGGCGTTTCGAGAAGAATCTTTACGTCCAACCACAACGACCACGTTTCCCCGTACTTCAAATCCAGCCGTACCATCTCGTCGAAGCTGGTCTTGCTCCGCCCTCTCACCTGCCACAGCCCTGTGATTCCAGGCTTCACGGCTAGTAATCGGCGCTTATGCCAGATGTCATAACACTCGACTTCGTACGGAATCGGCGGCCTCGGCCCCACCAGCGACATATCGCCGCGCAGAACGTTCAGAAACTGAGGCAGCTCATCTAAGCTGGTCTTACGCAGGAACCGGCCGACCGTGGT
>Ga0070731_10001790_pt1 | contig 21571 bp, 16 predicted proteins | sample Coa_R1_2_FD_66448 | JGI IMG/M metagenome (GOLD analysis project Ga0070731, IMG submission 66448) | Surface soil microbial communities from Centralia Pennsylvania, which are recovering from an underground coalmine fire - Coalmine... | ecosystem: Environmental > Terrestrial > Soil > Unclassified ... | reverse complement strand
TCATCAAACCGCACGGGATTTTTCTCGTCACCGGTCCGACCGGTTCGGGCAAATCCACGTCATTGTATGCATTTCTGAGCGCGATCAATTCCGTGCACAAACGCATTATTACGATTGAGGAGCCGGTCGAATACGAACTCAAGGGGATCAATCAAATTGCCGTGCGGCCGGACATCGGCCTGACCTTTGCCATGGGGTTGCGCCACATCCTGCGGCAGGACCCCAATGTGATCATGGTCGGTGAAATCCGCGATCTGGAGACGGCGGAAATCGCCATTCGGGCGTCACTGACGGGCCATTTGGTGTTCAGCACGCTGCACACCAATGACGCGCCGAGTGCGTTCACGCGGTTGATCGACATGGGCATCGAACCGTTCCTGGTGGCGTCCTCGGTGGAAGCGGTCATGGCGCAACGCCTCGTTCGCACGATTTGTCCGACGTGCAAGTCGGAGCAGAAGGTCGAACGCGGCTATCTGCAAAAAATCGGTTTCCCCGAAAATGAGATCGACACTGCAAAATTCTGGCACGGTACCGGGTGCGAGGATTGCCGGCAGTTCGGGTATCAGGGACGCAAGGGTATTTATGAATTGCTCATTCTGAATGAAAATATGCGTCCGTTGATTTTAAACCGCGCCCCGGCTTCCACCATCGCGGCCAAGGCCATCGAACAGGGAATGCGCACGTTGCGCACCGACGGCTGGACCAAGGTAAAAGGCGGGGAAACGACCATTGAGGAGGTTCTACGCGTCACCCAGATCGAAGAACACATGGACACCCTCATGTGAGCTCAACCCCGCCACTGCGAAACTTTTCCTGATATGGCCCGCTGGCAATACTGCAACATCCTCCACGTCGGCACCGACGCGTACCGCCTCTGGCAGTTTGATGCCAAAGGCGATGGTTTCGCGCTCAATCGCGAGCACTCGGGCGCCGCCGGCGAACTGGTGCCGTTCCATCTGGCGGCCAAGTCGTGGCGCTCGTTGTGGCAACCCCGGTTGAACATCGCCTGGTTGCCGCCGGAAAACGTTTTTCTTCGTGTCCTCGAACTGCCCCGGAGCAACTTTGAGGAGACGCTGGCCATGGTGGAATTGCAGTTGGAAAAACTGTCGCCGTTGCCGGTGGCGCAAATCGTGTGGATGATCCACCTGTTGCCGCGCACGACCGACAATTTGCAGACCATCATTGTCGTCATTGCCGCCCGCCACGCGGTCGAGGAATTTCTCGGCAAACTGGAGGGTCAGGGTTATCTGGCCGACCGGCTCGAGGCGCCCATGTTGGATGAATTGGAAGTCACCCCTACGACGGAGGATGGCGCCTGGATTTACCCCGCCGCTTTTGCCGGGCAGAATGTCGCGCTGGTGGCGTGGTGGTTCGGCGGGACCTTGCGGAATTTGAGCTTTATGGTTTTGTCGCAGACCGGCGACCGGGCGAAAAGCCTGCAGGACCAGCTGGCACAACTGACCTGGGCCGGCGAATTGGAAGGCTGGCTGACCGCGAAGCCAAACTGGCATCTGGTGGCTGACGGTGAGGTGGCGGTCGAATGGGAAGGCCTCCTGCATGCCAGCCTGGGCGAGCTGGTGACGACGACCCGGCCGTTGCCGTTCGTTGAACTGGCCGCGCACACGGCGCGGCGTTCCGCTCGCAGTGATGCACGAGTCACCCTGCTGCCCCCGGAATTTTCCGCGCGCTACCACCAGCAGTTTGTCGACCGGTTATGGCTGCGTGGCCTGGCGACGGCGGGAATGTTGTACGTGGTCGGCGTGGTGATTTATTTTTGCGCGGTTGGTTTTCTCTCCTTTCAGACGGGCAAGGCCGAGCAGGTGGTCGCCGGGCTGAGCGGGAGTTACACCAATGCGCTGCAACTCCAGGCGCGTTACCAGGTGCTCCAGGAACGGCAGAATTTGAAGTACGCGGCGCTCAACTGCTGGAAAATCGTCGCCGAACAGTTGCCGGCGGGAATTTCACTGCAGCGGCTGAGTTTTGCCGATGGCCAGCAATTATCCCTCAATGGAACGGTTCCCGCGGACCAGATTACCCAAATCACCGATCATTTTTATAACGCGGTCCGCAAGGCGACGCTCGATGGCCAACCCATGTTTGATACCTCGGGCAACGAGATCCCGATTTTTCGGCAGCAGGCCAATACGGTGACCTGGCAATTTTCGCTTATGCTCCGACACAAGCAGGAGGACGTGCAGTGAAAAAATTCTTCGCCCAATTGCGCCCGCTGGAACGCCGGCTGGCGGTGGCGGTCATGGTCGCCCTGTTTCTTGTGTTGAATTACATTTTTGTCTGGCCGCACTTTTCGGATTGGAGCCGGTTGAAGGATCGCCTGGCCGAAGCCCGGCGGAAACAATTATTGTATCAGACCACCATTGCGCAGTCGGCCAATTACCAGGGCCTGGTAAAAAAAATGGAAGGCGAGGGCGGGACGGTGGCGCCGGAGGACCAGGCCATCAGTTTTCTCCAGACCATTCAGTCCCAATCCACGCGCAGCGGCGTTGGCATTGTTAGCACGTCCCGGCAGATAACCCGCACGAATGAATTTTTCGTCGAGCTGACGCAAAACATCAATGTCGTCGCCAACGACCAGCAGCTGGTGGATTTTCTTTACAAGCTCGGTTCCGATGCCTCCATGATTCGCGTGCATGATCTGGAATTGCAACCCGATCCCGTACGCCAGCATCTCAACGCCAACATCCAGCTGATTGCCAGCTATCAAAAAGCCATGGCCGGTGACAATTTGAAGAACCCAACCGCAAAATCTAAATGACTGTGAAAACGACCCCGCTCATCCTGCTCATCCTGTTAACCGGCCTGGGCCTCCCCGCGCAGATGCCGCCCACCTTGTCTCCCGCGGCCCCGGCGATCAACCCCGCGGGCGGCATGGCCGCAACCTCGCCCGCCGGATCGCCGACTCCCGCGGCGGCGGCGGAACCCATGGTTCCGGCCGGCGACATCAACTTTCAAGGGGTGGATGTGGATCAGGTTCTGGACGTTTATGCGCGGTACGTGGGGCGCACCTTGTTGCGGGCGGGCTTGCCCCAGGTAAAAATCGTCCTCTCAACGGAGACCCCCTTGACTAAAAGTGAGGTGATTCAGGCATTACAGGGCGTGTTGGCGCTCAATGGCATCGCGCTGATCAATGTCGGCGACAAATTTGTGAAGGCGGTACCGGTGGCACAAGCCGCCACGGAAGGCGCGGCGTTCAGTGACCAATCCGCCAATCAACTGCCGGACGTTGGCCAATACGTCACCCACATCGTTCAGTTGAAATATATTAAGCCGAGTGAAATGGCCCCCGTGTTGCAGCAGTTTGCCAATATTCCCAACGGGGTTTTCCCGATCGACAGCAATGGGATTTTAATCATTCGCGACTACGCCGAAAACGTCAAACGGATGCTGGAATTTATCAGCAAGGTGGATGTGGTTGTGCCGGAGGAATTCATCTCGGAGGTGATTCCGATCAAATACGCGATGGTGGACGACATTGCCAATGCGTTAAACAGTCTGGGTGGCTCCAGCTCGTCCATCGGCAACGCGACCACCCCCAGTGGCGGGGGGCGTCTCGGTGGCGGCGGTGGTGGTGGAAATCAATATCAGCCTGGTGGCGGCGGTGGTGGTCTAAACCAGTCAGGTCTGACGCGGCCGTTCGGGTCGGCCGGGGGCGGGGCTGCCCCTTCGGGAAACACGTTCAGCCAGCGATTGCAGTCCATCATTCAGCGCGCGTCGGCGAGCGGGGGTGCGGATCAAATCCAGCTGCTCGGCCCGACCAAAATCATCGCCGACGAGCGGGCCAATGCCTTGCTCGTCTATGCCACGCAGCAGGACATGAAGACGATCAAGGACATCGTGGCCAAACTGGACGTGCTGCTGCCGCAGGTGCTGATTGAATCGGTCATCATGGATGTGTCGCTGGGCAATTCGTGGAACTTCGGTGTTTCCGTGGCGCAAAATCCCAAAACCTTTCAAGGCAACTCGTCGAATATTATCGAGAATTTCATCGGTGGCGGCGGCATGAACAACGGGCAGTCATTCTTTAATTTTCTGAACAATTCCCTCGGCACCAACAACAGCGCGGTTTTTGGCAATAATCTGGGGAGCGGCCTCAGCTATTTCGGAAACCTCGGGCCGACGTGGGACGTGGCCGTGGCGGCGGCGGCGGCGGACAATTCGGTTTCCATCATCCAGCGTCCGCGCATTCAGACGTCGCAGGCCAAGGAGGCGCAGTTTTTCGTCGGCAGCACGGTGCCTTATGTCACCAGCGTCTATTACAACAGCGGCATTGGCGGCGGCCCCAGTTCCTCGTATTCGCAATTGCAGGTGGGCATCTCGCTGGATGTCACCCCGTTCATCAACCCGAACGGCCTGGTGGTGATGGATATCAGCCAGGAGATTGATGATTTCAATGGCAGCACATTCATCCAGGGCGTGGGCAATGTACCCAATACCGACAAACGCCAGCTTTCATCGGAGGTCGCCGTCAAAGACCGGGACACCATCATTCTCGGCGGCTTCATCCGCTCGGAACATGACAAGAATCGAAGCGGGGTTCCCGTGCTGCAAGACATCCCGATTTTAGGCAACCTCTTCAGCAGCCACAGCAGCAACAAGACCCGCAGCGAATTGCTCGTGTTGATGCGTCCGACCGTCTTGAAAACTCCGGAATTGGCCGCGGCCCAGACCGTGACCGAGGAACAGCGGTTGCCGGGCATTTCCGAGGCCGCGGCGGAGGACGACGTGGAACAACGCAAGGCCGAACAGGCGGAGCAAAGACGGGAACGCCTGGAATTGCGAAAGGCAATGCAGCAGCCCGCGCCCCCTTCCGAGGCCCCCGCCCCGGATGCAGTAGTGGTTCCTGATTCGGTGCCGGTACCGGCAGTCGTGCCGGAGCCAGCTCCCGCACAACCGACGCAGGGCCAGCCGATGTCACCCCCGGCTCCACCCCGGAACAATTTATTCCAGCCGGTAACGCCGGAAGGTTACCCGCAAACCAACGCGCCGACCTATCCCAACCAGTAGCCTGCGCGTCGTGGTTTTATTTCAATGGCAGCGCGCCATTACCGGCGCCGCTGGAAAGGATGTCTTCCAGGCTGTGGAGCGGGTGCAGGGGCGTCAGTAGAAATTTGGGAATGTAAACCGGCTTGCTCTGCGGTTGCTGAAGGGTGCCGGTGATTTTGTATTCAAACAGTTTGCTGACCGGCCATAACGCGGTGCTCAGAAGCGGGCCAACCACCCAGGTATCACGCAGCAATTGGGCGGTGACACGGGCGTTCACGCGGCCTTTCAGTTCCACTGTGCCGGCGTATTGCATCCGCATCATCGTTGAACGGATTTCCAGATCGTCCGAAAAGATGACGCCATTGGTCATGTCGAATTGTGCCGCCGCATCCGTCGCGCGACTGCTGCCCAGACCGGGCATGACCGTATTCAACACCGGTGACAAAATGCCGAAAATGGGGACATCCCAAAGCAACCCGTCGTGCAGATTGACCTGACCATAGCCATTCCAGGTGTGCCAGTCTTCCGAGTTGGCGCTTGTCATCACAAACCGGCCGCTCAACACGCCCTCGAGGTGGTTGGTTGGCGACGCCAAGTCCGTCGCGAGCAGATGCACATTCGCGTTTCTGACGTCGGCGATAAATTCGAAATCCGCCCCCGCTTTTGGACGAAAGTCAAAATTGGCAAAGCCATCCGCGTCCCCGCCGTAAAACGCCCCCGCCAGATTCGTCAAAATCAACGTTTGACCCAGCCAATGAATTTTTCCGGTGACGCGAGAGGCTTTGACCTTCAGCCATTCGAGCGGCACCCCTTCCGCTTCAAACGACAAATCCGCGTCGTCCGTGCCGCGCAAGGGCGCATAACCATTCACCTGTGCCGGACACGGCAGGCCGAAATGATACGGTTCCATGATCGCGCCAACCTTGGGCCCGATGGCGCGCGCCACCGCGCGCGGATCCGCCGTGCTGACGCCGTTGGTGAAGTAAATGCGCCACGAGTTGAAATCCACCGCGATGCCGTCGGCCGCCATCGTTTGCACGCCGGTTTGCAAGCGCGGCTGAAAAAACTCAAGAAACCGGTTGGTGTACCGGAAGGCGCTTTCAACGCTGCCCACCGCCTGGCCGCGGATGGTGAAGTTTGTCAGCGCCAGATGCCCCGTGGCGCCAAGGCTGTCATTGTCGTACAAGCGTCCCCATACGTCCGCCTGCAACGCCAGGGGCCGGGTGAACGTGAAAAGTTCCGGAATCCGTTGGAGCTGGTTTGAGGCCAGGAGCGGCCGGAGGGCGTCCATGGCCAGCACGCCCTGCACCTGCCAGTGATAACTTTTTGTGGCATCATCCTCAACATCGGCCAGCAGCAACTTCCCTTCCGGGCGCGCCACGGTCAGGTGCGGCAACCGCCAGACGAGGTTGGAGTAGGAAAAGTCTCCCTGCGCCGCGTCCACGGCGATACCGCGAAACAGGCCGTTGGTCGTGGCGAATTCGCCGGCGAGCCGCAGGGTGGGTTGCACCTCGGCGCGCCAGTCGGGCTGGCGGTTCGTCCACGCCGGTAAAATCAGCGAACCCCCGGCGTGCAAGGCCGGCGGCTGTCCCCAGGAAAATTGTGTCAGCCAATCCCGGGTTTTGTCCGTCAACAGCGCCGCGATCGCACGCGGATCGAAGCAGGACGAATTGGTGAAGGTGAACTGGCGGGTATTCACATTCAATTGCAGGCCGGCATTCAACCGGCCACCCCCCAATTCGGCGGACAAATTGGTTACGGCCAGATTCGGCGCGCGCCAGGATCCGGCGCATTTGACGGTCTGGGCATTCAATTGTTCCGACTCCAGATCGGCCAGTTGTGCGGTCCATTCGATGCGGTAGGGCTGTACATTGGTCCACCAGTCCCAGGACGGGTCGGAATTCGTGGGGGCGCCGCTGAACGCCATCAGCTTGGCAGCCAGTTGAATGGTTCGGGCCCGGCCCCAGGGGGTGTCGGCGATGGGAACGGCGGCCGTCAAATAAATCCTGAACGAACGGGGATCACGCGCATCACCGGTCACGGCCAGGCTCAGCTGGGGCGTGCCCGCAAAATGAATTTCGCGCAACCGGTCGGCGATTCTTTGCCAGTGGACCTGCCACGCGGCCGCGTTGGTGGTGCCCTGAAAAATTTGCCAATGGCGCAGGGCCGAGGCGTGGACGATATCTCCGGACAGCGTAAAAGTGGCGCCCTCAAAGCCGGCCTGAAAATTATCCAGCGACCAGGTGTCGTTGGCTTCAAACCGCAAGTCCGTCTGAATGTGGTCAAGGGTCAGCGCGTTGGTCGGCGAAAGTGGCCAGACCAACGTGCCCTGGCGTAAAACCAATCCTTTGATTTGCCATTGACGGTGCAGCAGGGCACGGTAGTCCAGCCGTAATTGGACCTGCTGAAGCGAGAGCGTGCCACCTTTGGCCGCTTGCGCCCGCCCCAGGCTGACATGGTCGGCGACCAAACCATGACGGAGACTCAACCGCAAGCGGGCAAATTCCAATTCGATTCCACGGGTGCGGAGGGTTTCCACCAACGGGCGTTTGAGAAAATCGGGCACGCCGACCTGATTGAGCCAGCCGACGGCACAAATCAGGACGAGCATGAATAAAATGACCAGGCGGCGCAGCTGGCGGAACAGCGTCCGGCACCTTCGCCAGAAGCCAGTGGGATTGCGCATATCAGGGAACGTTCTCCGGAATGGAGAGATAACTCAAGACGAACTGATAAAGCGCCGGTGGAAACACAAAGACCCACTGCTCGCTGCCGTCCAACGTCAAGGCGGCCAGCGCGGTTTGTGTGCCGGACAGGCCAAAATCCACGGTGTGTTTCTCGCCGTTTTTAAGCTCGAAGGTGATGGAAAGGTTCCCCGGTTTCAGGCCGAATTTTTGGGGTTCGGCCGGGTTGCGGGCCAGCCAGGCGGCGGCGGCAAGCTGGCCAAACTGATGCGCCGTTTCCTCGATGGCCGCCGGGATGATGATGCCCTGTGAGCCCGGCGCGAGCGACCATTGGTTCAAGCCGTTATGAATGATCTGCCGGGTCTTGCCGTTCTGGTGAATGGTTATTTTTGCCACGTCCGCTTCCGAAAAATCCCAGACCTGCCGCTCCCGCAGTTCCCAGCCGGCTTCCGGCAGTTGATTGAAATCCTCCAGCGAGACGGCATAAACCGAATCCTCGTCGGCGCGCCGCACAAAAACCTCATTGGTTTGCGCCGCGCCAAAGAGCAGTTGCGCGATGACGGCATTGGTGTCATCCACCGCCGAGAACAGGGTGATTTGCCACGAGGGCGTGGCCAGTCCATAGGCCGGCAGATCCGGGGTGGTGACCACGTCTTTGACGAATTCCGCCACCCGCAGACCGGCCAGGAGTTTGATGAACTGCTGTACCCTTTCGGGGTCCACCGGGAATTTTTCCCCGACCACGCGCCAGTCGTTGGTGCCCTGCCGTTGGAGGGTGAAATGGTTCGTACCGCGCACCTCGATCTCGGCGACGGGGGCGGACAGCTCGAGCAAATACGGATCGCGAAAGTCATTCACGGTGCCGAGCCATGGCGACAGCGGGTCCCGGGGGGTGGTGGTGACGGTACTCCAACCCTCGCGCCGGGCATAGACCAGCGATGAATCATTGGTCGCGCCCTTGCCGGTGTGAAGGGCGGTAATGAAATTGGTTCCGCGACCGATCCACAAATCAAGTTCGGCGGGTTGCAAATCAAACGCCGTCAGGTCCGCCTTGGGATTGTCGGTCACAAATTGTGAAACCTGCGCGGTTTGCAGACGCTGGAGCGCCTCGGTGATCCGGCTGCTGTCGGCGCGCGCCACCAGCGGACGGGTCATTTGCCAGAGGTGATTGGTGGTGTTACGATGCAGTTCGATGACTTTTGTGCCGTTGGTCAGAACAATCCAGTCCGGCGCGCGGTCGCCGAAATCCACCAGCGCCGTGGCGCGCCAATCGTTGGCCGAGCCGGGAAGATACTTGAGCCAGCCGGCGTCAGTTACATACGCCCCGTCGGTTCCGACGATGCGGAGGAAAACCTGATCGCCGGGGGCGGTTTTGTTGCCCACCTTCAACTGCCAGCGCTGGTCACCGGCTTCCAGCACGAGGGAAACTTGTGGGGTATCAAAGCCGTAACCGGCCACGGCGCTGGGTTGTTCGCGAAGCTCGCCGGCGCTGATGCGGATGGCGGGGGTAAGCTTCTGCAACGCCGCCAGCAGGGCCTCGATGGCCGCGGGCTGCGCAGGGTACACGATCGGCTTGGTCAGGAGCCACGTGCCATTGGTGCGGTCGGCGCGAATTTCGAGGGCGTCGGCGGGAATCACCTGGACGCTCGTGACCGCGGAAGCTTGCAGATCCGTCAGGATGGCCGTCGGTTTCACCGGTTCCGGCCGGAAAAAATGTTCGAGAACAGAAATGCCCAGAAACAACACTGCGGCCACCACCAGCCAGATCAGGGTATTTTTTGAGTTCATTATTTTCTCCGCCGCAACCAGACCAGTCCGCCCAGGGCCAGCACACCGCCGGGCAATGCCCCCAGCAACAGCCAGTGCACGTTCCGTTGTTGCTGCCGCGTCATGATGATCCGGAATTCGACCACGGGACGCGGGCCGATGCCCTGCAGCAAGGCGGGCCGGTCCAGCAACCAATTGGCCGCGTAACCGATAAAATCGCGGTTCGCGCCGTCATTGATGAGTTGGTTGTCGAGGAACAACGAATCACCCGTCACCACCATCCGGCAGCTGCCGTGCGCCGCCGCCAATCCTTTGACCTCGTTCTGTTCGACGGCGACCATCAACGGATAACTGCGCGGCGCCGGGCCGCGCTCATTCATGAGGGTGGAATCAGGACCGGAGAAGGCCAGTTCCGTCACGTTCGGCGCATCCGCCGGCGGGTTTTGCCAGTTTATCCGGCCGACCGGGCGCGGCAAAATCATTTGCAATGCCAGCTGGGTGAGCGGATTGGCGATCGGATGCTGGCTGAAATCGTAAACAATCACATCCTGTCCCGAGTAGGTGTGCTTGGGATCCTGGACCACGTCCAGGCCGGCCCGCACGCCCCAGTGCCGGAGGATATCCTCGAGACCGGTGGGATGTTGGATGGATGAATAATCCAGCAGTAAAAACAAGCGTCCGCCCTGCGACAGGTACTGATCGATTTTTTGCAGTTCCGGATTTGAAAACAGGGTTCTGGGTCCGGCGATGACCAGCAGATTGCAATCGGCCGGCACGGGGTCGTCTCCGACCAGTTCGAGCGGTTCCACCCGGATGTAATTTTGCTCCAGGACCGCGCCAAATTTCAGGTAGCCGGTCTCGCCGCTGTCCGTGAGGGATGGTTCACCGTCCCCTTGCAGAAAATACGCCTTGAATGGTTTGGGGTTGATGACGGCCAGTAACATCGAGGTGAACATCACCTCGCCATTAAACGCCACCGGTTTGCGGCGGAATTCCCGTTCCTTTTCGTTAGGAACCTGCTCGTACGTGTACTGCGTCAGCGCATCGCCGTTGGCGATTTTGGTCCGCCCGTCGCAATCGAAAATGATGAGATTTTTGGCGTTCGGCGAATTGAGTTGATATTGCGCCTTGATTTTTTCCGCCTCCCCCGCGTCCCGCACGTAATCCACGGTCCGAATCGAGAAATTCGGGTTTACCGCCTGATATTCATCCAACAGGGTGACGATGGTCGGGTAAAAGTCGGAATCATCCTGGGTGTCATAATACAAGGTCACCAGGACGTGGTTGGTCATGGATCGGAGGACATCCACCGTGCGCGGGGAAATTTTAATACGCGTCTGCGAACTGAGATAAAACCGTTCGGGGAAGAGGCTTCCCAGATAATTGGCCATAACCAGGACGGCCAGCACCAGCGCGGTTCGCACGACCACGTCGAATCCGATCTTCCACCGGCGGCCGGCCGAGAAGCTCAATTGAGGTTTGGGATTGGCGGCCATCTTATTTCCAACGTCGGCTTTCCACCACGCGCAGGGTCAAAAACAGAAAAAACAACGTGAGGCTGACGTAAAAAATCACCGTGCGCGTATCCACCACCCCCTGCGCAAAGTCGTTCATCTGGTCGAACAACCCGAAATAGGAGAGCAGTTTCGTCTTCCATTGGGTGGGCGCGGTAATCGCCTGGGCCAGAAATCCGAGTGAAAACAGGCTCACGCCGAGCACAAAGCTGATCATCGCCGCCGCCATTTGGCTCCGGCTGAGCGCCGAGGCAAAGCAGCCCAGCGACAAAAACAGGCAGCCGACCAGAAACACCCCCAAATACATGCCCCCAATCGTGCCCGCATCGAGTGTTGCCGGCTGGTCCGTAAAGTGACGCACCACAAAGAGGCAGGCCAGCAGCGGCAGCCACATGATGAGGTAAAAAACGGCCGCCGCGGTGAATTTCGCCGCGACCACCTGCAAATCGCCGACGGGCGCCGTCATCAGGGTCTCAAACGTGCCGGAAAATTTTTCCAAGGCAAATAATCGCATCGTGATGATGGGTGTGGCCAGCAATACGATCAGCCAGAAAAAATAAGTTCCGTAAAACATTTCCGTCACCGGCATCGGCGACGGATCGCTGCCCAGGTTGGTCATCACGACCACAAAGCTCCATCCGATCAAAAGCGTTACCGCCGCGATGATGACGTAACCCGAGACGGAAACGAAAAATGCCGCCAATTCCCGCCGTGTGAGCGTCAGAAAGATTCGCATTAGCTGTTTTCTTCCTCTTCGCCGGGTTGCGTGACCTGGACGTAGATGTCTTCCAACGAATGGCGGTTGCGCGTCAACTCGCGCAAGACCCAGCCATTTTGCAGCGCCAGGGCGAAAACCACCGGTCGCAAATCCAGTCCATCCCGCGGCGTCAGCGCACAGCGCTGGTATTCCCCTTCGCTGGCGGATACGTCAAAGTATTCAATTTCAGGCAATTGCGACCAGCAATCGCGCAACGCGGCGGCGGGCGCGGCCAGCTCCACAATAATTTGATTCTTTCCCGCCACGAGCCGCTGCAGGTTTTCCGGCGTGTCGGCGGCCAGAATTTTGCCGTCGTACATGATCAGCATCCGGTTGCACATCATTTCCGCCTCGGGAAGAATGTGCGTTGAGATGAGGACGGTGTGGAGCGGCGCGAGGCCTTTGATGAGCTGCCTGACCGTGCGAATCTGATGCGGGTCAAGGCCGATGGTCGGCTCATCGAGGATGATCAGTTCCGGATCGTGCACCAGGGCGTCGGCCATGCCCACGCGCTGCCGGTAACCTTTCGAGAGCTGTCCAATAATGCGGCGGCTCACGTCCGTTAATCCGCATTGCTCCATGACGGTGTTCACCCGTTCGCGCGAACGGCGCCAGCCCAGTCCTTTCAGCCGCGCCCGGAATTTCAAGTACTCCCGCACGCGCATTTCGAGGTAAAGCGGGTTGTTTTCCGGCATGTAGCCGATCCGGCGGCGCACCTCGACCGACTGGTGGAAAACGTCAAACCCCCCGACGTGCACCGTGCCCGAGGTGGCCGGCAGGTAACACGCCAGAATCCGCATGGTCGTGCTTTTCCCCGCACCATTCGGGCCGAGCAGGCCAACAATCTCCCCCCGGGCGACTGTGAACGAAATGCCCGCCACGGCGGTTCGGCCGGCGTAGCGCTTCGACAAATTCGTGACTTCAATCATGGCATTTTCGTTCATCGCAACGACGTGGAGTGTAACCGGAAAAACAGGGTTTCGGCCAACAAAAACTCACCACCCCCGCGATGCCTGTTTCTATAAACAGGCAAATTGACCATTAGATGCGTTCAAAATTTTTGCGAGCCAGCTTGACTTTGCGCCACCACCGGCGCAAAAGCAATTTCAAGATGTCTCCGCCTTCCGGGAATTTCTACGCCTGCTGGCGCGCACGGTTGGGAACGACGAACCGCTTGCGTGACGAAAATGACCTGCCGGCCGAACGCCTGCTTCAGGCCGTCTGGCTGCATCAACGCCTGAAGCGTGATCAACTGAGGACGGCGGATGGGAAGAACGTCCGGATTTTTCACCCAGGCTTTGCCAGTACCGAAGGGGGACCGGATTTTTATGACGCGGTGATTCAAATTGGCGATGACCCGCCGCGTTCCGGTGACGTGGAAATCGACTTGCGCGTTTCGGGTTGGCACGCGCACGGGCACGACCGAAACCCGAATTTTCGGAATGTCCTGCTCCACGTTGTTTGGGACGACGCGCGGCCGGTGGCGGATACGCTGCCGCTGTTATCCCTGAGCCGCGTACTGGATGCCCCATTAAGCGAACTCGCCATGTGGTTCGAAAGCGAATCGCCATGTTCGTTTCCCCGGGACCTGCGTGGCCGGTGCTGCGTGGCCTTGAGATATCTGGACGATACCCGGTTGACCGGCCTGCTGCGTGAGGCTGCGAGCGTGCGCTTTCAATCCAAAACCGCCCACTTTCGCACCCGCGCCCGGCACGTGGGTTGGGAACGGTCCCTGTGGGAGGGATTATTTCGGGCGCTGGGCTACAAACAGAACGCGTGGCCGATGCAAAATCTGGCGGAATCGCATCCGCGTTGGGCCGGCGGCGTGGATTCGGTGTTTGACTGGCAGACGCGGTTGCTGGGAGTAAGCGGTTTGTTGCCGCTGGAATTGTCCCGGGCACAGCCCGCGGGGGATGGCTATTTGCGGCAAATTTGGGATCGCTGGTGGCGTGAGCGCGACGAATTCAATGATTGTACCCTGCCGCGAACGGCGTGGAAATTCCGCGGCCTGCGCCCCGCGAACCATCCTCAACGCCGGCTGGCACTCGCGGCGCACTGGCTGGCGGCCGGCGACACCGTCCAACAGCTGGAACACTGGTGTGCCACGGAACTGCCGGACGCCCGATTGCTGGATTCGTTGCGCCGAATTCTGGACGTGAGGCACGACGAATTTTGGTCCTGGCACTGGACGCTTCGTTCGGCCCGCTTGCCGAAACCCCTGCCATTGCTGGGCGATGCGCGAGTGACGGACCTGGCCGTCAACGCGGTTTTACCATGGCTGTGGACGCGGGCGGTGGCGGGCAAAAACCGGAAGCTCCAACGCGTCATCGAACGGCGTTATTTTACGTGGCCGCCCGCCCAGGAAAATTCGGTTCTGCGGCTGGCGCGTCAGCGTTTACTGGGGTCCGGGCGAAGTCATTTGTGCCCCGGTGCCGCGGTGCAACAGGGGTTGATGCAAATCGCGCATGATTTCTGCGGGCATTCCAACGCCCTGTGCGACCATTGCCGTTTCCCCGAATTGGCGTCGGCCTGGCGGACGCAAACGATTACTCAGCCTCCATCTTTGCGAGCGGATTGCTGGTAAGACCTCCGGTTTTTGGCCCGCCGAGGTCGGCGCCCTGTAGCATGATTATTCACCGTTCACCGGTGGGGATGCGTGGCCCGCGGCTCCCGCCCGGGGATTTTTGGCGCGCTTGTTCCGCGGCAGCGGGCTGACCATCACGTTGATGCCGCGACCGATGAGTTTGGGTTCGAAGTCGGGATGGCCATAGGGTGCCAGTTCGGCAAGAAATTTGCGGATCACCTGGAATCCAAATTCGGTGTGCGCCATTTCGCGTCCGCGGAATTTCAACGCGATTTTCACCTTCATGTCCTCGCACAGGAAATCAACCGCGTGGATGACTTTGATGCCCAGGTCGTGCGGATCAATGCGCGGGCTGAGCTGGATTTCCTTTACCGTCGACGCGTGCTGGTGTTTTTTTGATTCCTTTTCCTTTTTGGCCTGCTCGTAGCGGAACTTGCCGAAGTCCACGACCCGGCACACCGGCGGGGTCGCGTTGGGGGAAATTTCCACCAGGTCCACGCCGTGTTGCCGTGCCAGCGCCAGCGCGTCGTTGAGCGAAATGACGCCGATGTTCTTGTCATGGGCGTCAATGACCCGGACTTCACGAGCGCGGATTTTGCCGTTGACCCGGACGAACGAGGCGGAAGAGAAAGTGCGTGGGGCAAAAGGGCGGCTCAAGAAACCCTCGTCGGTTGTGACTTTACTGAATGGTTCTGCATCAAAAAAACCGGCAACTGCCAAAATAGATTACAGCAAGTAATTAAGCAATTCATCGGCCTTTACGCAAGGAAAATAAACATGATTATTCCTTTGTCCTAATGGCCCGGTTTGCCGCGTCATAAACCCGCTTTAATGGAATTTTTGCCCGGGCCGCCAGTTTTTTACACGATTCGAATTCCGGTGCCGCCTGAACCACTTTTTCGTTAAATTTCCCCAATTTGACAGTGATTCTGCCGTAGGTTGTTTTGACATCGACGAATTCACGCCGCAATTTGCGCCGCTCCGCCACCGTGCGTCGCACACCAAAGGCACTGGTCTCGCATAAAATCATTTCACTGAATCGGTCCGCTTCCGATTCCGCGCACAAAACCGTGAGCAATACCCCGGGCCGGTTTTTCTTCATTTGAACCGGGGTATAAAAAACGTCCAGCGCACCCGCGGTCAGGGCGGTTTCGACGAAGTGGCCGAGAATCTCAGGGTTCGTGTCGTCCAGATTGGTCTCCAGGACCGCAATGGTGTCCGTTTCCCAATCTCGTTTGGGAGAACCGGTTGTTTCAACCCTGGATTTTGGGTTTTGGATTGTGGACGCCTTGCCGAGCACGGCGCGCAAAACATTGGGCCGCGTTTTGTTCTCTCGCGTCCCCAGGCCAAAACCGGTTTTTCCGGCAACCAGATTTTGCATCGGACCGAAACTTTCGGCGAACTCCGCCAGCAATGCCGCGCCCGTGGGGGTGACCAATTCATGTGGCTCATCGCATTGGGTCAGGCCGATGCCCCGCGCACCGAGGATCGCCAGCGTCGCCGGCGCTGGAATCGGAAATCGCCCGTGCGCGCAATCCACCCACCCCACGCCCTCGATTACCGGCGAGGCGACCACGCGCGGTTTGCCGAGCAGTTCCAGCGCGATGCAGGCGCCCACGATGTCCACGATCGAATCCACCGCGCCGACTTCGTGGAAATGGACGCGTGCCGGGGGCAGGCCGTGAATTTTTCCCTCGGCTTCAGCAATGCGTCGGAACACGGCGCTGGATTTTTTCTTCACCCAATTCGAAAGCCGGCTGCGCGAGATGAGACGTTTGATTTCGGCGAAATTGCGGCTGTCGTCGTGGTGATGATCATGGTGCGAATGGTGTGGGTGTCCGTGCCCTTGGCCGCGGTGCACATGCACGTCGAACTTGACGCCGGCAATGCCGGATTTCTGCTGGTGGAGAACATGAACGTGCCAGCCGTCGAGTTTCATCTTGTCCAACTCGCGCTCCAGTCGGCGCACCTCCACGCCCAGATCGATCAACGCGCCAATAAACATGTCGCCACTGATGCCGCTGAAAAGGTCGAGATAAAGCGTTTTCATATCTTTTATCTTGTAGCGGCGGTCTGTGACCGCCGCATTTCTTCGTCAAATCCCAAGGCATGTATTTCTCCCTGAAATGGCCAATCCGTCCAGTCTTTTACCAAACCGGCGCGAACACAATTTTCAACTACATAGAGCCATTTTTCGGAGTAGGATTCACCGGAGCGAAGGATGTGATCAAAAAAGCCTTTTTGCCAGTGCGGCGATGACACACCACGCCTCCTCAATTCCTTGGACAAACAATTCTTCAAGCTTTTGACCCAGATGGAGAGATTTTCCGCGGGCGGAGGAGGTTTGACGAACAAATGAATGTGATCGGGCATTAAAATATACCGGCCGACAAAAATATTCCTTTTAGACGCTTCTGCAAAAAAATTCAGGCAAACAAAATGTATTTGCTGGTTGGTGAGGATGGCCATCCGTTTATGTGTGCAAAAAGTGATGAAATAGACCGGATTTTCAACCTGCAACCGCTCCAAACGATGCAAGCGTTCCATAAAATGGCGGCGGTCACAGACCGCCGCTACAGAGCATGTTGATCTGGCTCGCGGCGTAACCGGCGCCGAAGCCGTTGTCTATGTTCACCACCGTGACCCCGCTGGCACAACTGTTCAACATCGCCAGCAGCGCCGCCACTCCGCCGAAACTCGCGCCGTAACCGATGCTCGTCGGCACGGCGATCACCGGCCGGGAAACCATCCCGGCGACCACGCTGGGCAGCGCGCCTTCCATGCCGGCGACGACAATCAACACGCTGGCGCTTTGAATCGTTGCCAAATGCGGGAGCAGCCGGTGCAAACCCGAAACCCCGGCATCCCGGACGCGTTCGACCCGGTTGCCCATGATTTCCGCCGTGACGGCGGCTTCCTCGGCCACCGGCAGGTCGCTGGTGCCGGCGCAAACGACGGCGATGGCCCCGGGCCTTTTCGGCAATGGCTTTTTCTCGATGGTCGCGCAGCGGGCAATGGCATGATGAACCGTCCGCTTGAATTTTTTACACAGCGCCCGGGCGTGTTCAGGCGTGATGCGGGTGATCAGCACGCGTTGTTCCTGCGTCAGGATTTGCGCGGCGATTTGGACCACCTGCTCCGGTGTTTTGCCGGAACCGAAAATCACTTCGGGAAAGCCCTTGCGCAGGGCACGATGCGTGTCCACCTGCGCAAAGCCGAGGTCGGCCAGCGGCGCGGATTGAAAGGCGCGCAGGACCCGCTCCCGTGTGGCCTTCCCGGCGCGAAACGCTTCCAAAAGTTTTATGGCTTCAGCAGTGGTCACAAAAAGAGGATGGCTGGTCCGGGGTGGAATGGGAAACGGGAAATTTCGGGTTCAGTCAGTGGTGATGCCGGAAGAGCCGTTCCCGGTTTTTAAGCAAATACCAGACGATTAATACGTTCAACGCCAGCACGATGGCCAATCCGATTTTGGGATGGGCGAACATGGGTCGTACCGGGCCCGTCAATTCGGGCCGGCGGTGCACCAGTTCAAAGACCTCGATGGGGATGAAAAATGCCGATTCGCCGATGGCCAGCCAGATGGCCCATTTTGCGCGCCACGCCAGTCCCAGGCTCTCAACGAGCAGGAACAATCCGCAGAGAAATGTGCCCGACGCGAACACGCGCACGTTCGTCGGCGTGATCGTATCCAGCCAATCGCCGATGCTGGCAAAAAAGTTTCGTTCCGGGTCGAGATGCACCCACCGCAAAAATTGGTCGAACATGTCCGACAAATCCCGGTTCGCCAGTGAAAAGACGCCCAGCGCCAGCAGAATCAACACCGCGGCCTTGATCAGCTTGACCGCGATAATGAAGTAAAGTGTCGGCGCGATCTTTTTCCGGAGGGATGGTTTTGTGCTTTCAGTCATCAGCGGATTTTCGGCAGCAACCAATTTAACAGTTCCCCGATCGCGAGGCGTTCCTGTTTACCGTCGTCGCGATGGCGCATCGTGACCGTGTCCTGCAACTCCGGCTTCTCGCCCAGGGTATCGAAGTCGATCGTGATGCAGAACGGCGTGCCCGCTTCGTCCTGGCGGCGGTAACGGCGGCCGATCGCCCCCGCATCGTCATAGAACACATTCATCCACGGACGCAGTTGGTCGCGCACCGCCTGCGCTTTTTTCACGAGCTCGGGCTTGTTCTTGAGCAAAGGCAGCACGGCCACCTTGATGGGGGCGACCCGCGGATGAAATTTCAGCACCACCCGCGTCTCCGGTTTGCCCTTCTCGTCCGGCATCTGGTCTTCGCTGTAAGCGTTGGCAATCAAGGCCAGAATTAGACGGTCCACGCCCGCCGAGGGTTCAATGACGTGAGGAATATATTGGCCCTTCGCCAGGCCGTTGGCGTCCTCGGTGGCGTCCCGCGCGGCCGTTTCCTCCGCCACGCCCATTTTGACGAGGTACTTTTTCCGGTTTTCGTAATAGCGCCGCCAAAGTGCATCCTGTTTTTCCTTCGGCAATTGGTTCCAGGCCGTGCGGAGTTCCTCCTCGAACACGCCCATCGGTTTGCCGGAAAAGCGTTCATGCTGGCTCAGGTCGAAGTCGCTTCGCGCGGCGATACCTTCCAGCTCCTGCGTGCCAAACGGGAAGGTGAACAGAATGTCCACGCAGGCGCGGGCGTAATGCGCCAATTCCTCCGGCTTTTGCCAATACTCGACCAGCGTGGTGCGCGGCAGTCCGATGCCTTCATAAAACGCGATGCGTTGTTCCACCCAGTATTTGTGCCACGCTTCCCAGCCCCAGTCCGGATTTCCGATTTCCGATTTCCGATTTCCGATTTCGGCGGTGGACGCGACGCGTCCGGCGATGGCTTCAACGACTTCATCCGGTTTGATGAAAAATTCCAGTTCCATCTGCTCAAACTCGCGGGAGCGGAAGGTAAAATTGCGCGGCGTGACCTCGTTGCGGAACGCCTTGCCCACCTGGGCGATGCCAAAGGGAACCTTCTGGCGCGACGTTTCCAGCACGTTTTTGAATTGCGCGAAAATCGCCTGGGCGGTTTCAGGGCGGAGATAGGCGATGGCCGAATCGTCCTGCACCGGGCCGACGTAAGTCTGGAACATCAGATTGAACGCCCGCGGAGGGGTTTTCTCACCGTGACATTCCGAAACCATCTTGCTTGGCTTTTGCGGGCAGGGAATTTCGTGGGTTTGGTCGGCGCGGAACCGGCCCTTGCAGGTTTTGCAGTCAATCATCGGGTCACTGAAGGTGTCCACGTGACCGCTGGCCTTCCAGATTTGCGGCGACATGATGATGGTGGCTTCGAGGCCGACCACGTCATCGCGCTGGCGGGTCATGGTGTTCCACCAGAGCTCCTTGACGTTGCGCTTGAGTTCCGCGCCCAGCGGGCCGTAGTCCCAAAAGCCGTTGATGCCGCCGTAAATCTCGGAGGATTGATAAATAAACCCGCGCCGCTTGCACAACGACACGATTTTTTCCATCAGAACATTTTCTTTTGATTCAGCCATTGGGTTGGCCAGTGTTTGCGATGAACGCACGGCTGTAAATGAGATTTTAGCCGGCCCGGACGCGTGCCGGCGCGTGGTTTTCACGCGCGCTGCGTGAAAATTTTGCGCGCGTGGCGGTTTGGTTCCGCGGAAATTCAATTTTCACGGCGATTTCGCAAATTTTTTATTTGGCACCGCCAGTGCTAGAGATTTTCCTGTAAAGTGTATTGACAGTCCGCGTAATTCCGATAGTTTTGGCCAACTGTCACTCGAACGAAAAAAAACAAACACCTAGTCAAGTTATGAAAAGAATTCTAAAACGACAAAAGGCTTTCACCCTGATTGAACTGCTGGTGGTGATTGCCATCATCGCCATTCTGGCGGCCATGTTACTGCCGGCGCTCGCCGCCGCCAAACGCAAGGCGCAACGCATCAGTTGCGTGAGCAACCTCCGGCAGCTCGGCGTGGCTTTCCGGGTGTGGGGGGATGACAATAACGGCCAGTTTTCGATGACGGTTCCCAATAGTCAGGGCGGCGCCGAGAACTATGTTTGGAGCACGGCGAATCCAGGCACGATGGCCGGTTTCACTTACAACACTGCGATGGTTTTTGCGGTGATGTCGAATACCGTCAGCGACCCCAAGCTGATTATCTGTCCGTCAGACAGCACGCGCAACGCGGCGACGAACTGGGATGCAGAATTCATTAACGTTCCGAATACGGTCTCGCCTCAAGTACCAAACGTCAACAGCACCAACTATTTGAGTTATTTTGTCTGCGGTGATGCCATTGATACCCAGCCCCAATTGCTCCTGATTGGTGATCGCAATATCAGCAGTACTGCAGCTCCTACGACGATGTTTACGAAGGGTAATAATGGTAATATATTCGCGGCCTTTCAAAATTGGACCTATACCCCGGGAGACCTGCATTTGGGCGAAGGCAACGTCGGGTTGGCCGATGGAAGCGCACAACAAGAAACCCCGGCAAATTTGGTATCGGCCCTGGAGCAGGCTACCAATAGTTTTGGCAACACCATTATTTATTACAATTTCCCGCAATAAACGGGTTTGTTTCCACAATCTGAGATTCATGAGGCATCCCATCGGGATGCCTCTTTTTTTTGGCGGATCTCAGTTGTAAAATTGAATTTGGTGCCTCTGCCTTTGTCCATTGATTTCGAAGATGGCCCGCATTCGATTTCTGCTATTCCTGCCGGGCGTCGGATTTGTTTTTTGGCCTCGGCAAAAGCCGTTGTGCCGCGAAAAAGTTCTGCAACAGCGCGCGGCACTCAGCCTCGCACACGCCAGGGGTGACTTCAGAACGATGGTTCAGCGTGGGAAATTGCAGCAAATTCATCGCGCTGCCGGCGGCACCGGCCTTGAGGTCAGCCGCCCCGAACACCACGCGCGCCAGCCGCGTATGCACCATGGCACCCGCGCACATCGGACACGGCTCTTTCGTCACATAAAGCGTGCAATCGGTCAGCCGCCAGTCGCCCATGACCTCCTCTGCCTGGGTGAGGGCGAGCATTTCCGCATGCGCGGTCGCATCCTTGAGCAATTCGACCTGGTTGAACGCCCGGGCAATGATGCGCCCCGCGCGTACAATGACCGCACCGATGGGAACCTCGCCCGCTTCGTAAGCCTTGCCCGCCTGACGCAGCGCTTCGCCCATGAAATAGTCATCGCTGTGCAGGTCAATGATGGGTTCGTCGGGCATGATAATGGATGACTGTGTTCGCGCGCGAAGCTTACGAAAAAATCCCGAATCGTAAAC
>Ga0070731_10001789_pt1 | contig 21576 bp, 21 predicted proteins | sample Coa_R1_2_FD_66448 | JGI IMG/M metagenome (GOLD analysis project Ga0070731, IMG submission 66448) | Surface soil microbial communities from Centralia Pennsylvania, which are recovering from an underground coalmine fire - Coalmine... | ecosystem: Environmental > Terrestrial > Soil > Unclassified ... | reverse complement strand
CGCCCGCGCCCGCTGAAAGCATGCTGCATGCGAAAAATGCTGCCGCTGCCAGCGCTGCGGCCGGCTTCCATTTTTTCATCGCCATTCTCTCCTCCAATTGCGGCGAAAGCCGCGACGACAATGCTAATTGAGTCCGCGGGGCCAGACAAGCTTGGCACGGTGCACAATAGGCGCGCCGGGCCGCCGCGGTAATAAAATACCGCCTCTTCCAGGAGAAAACCGAATGGCACATGTGATTCCGCTGTGGGGGGTCCCTTCGCTTGCGGTCAAGGATTCGAAAGACCTGTTCCCGGTGCGGCGCATCTTCTGCGTCGGCCGCAATTACGTCGAGCACCAGAAGGAAATGGGCGGCGACGGTCGCGAAACGCCGTTTTTCTTCATCAAGTCCGAGTTCGCGCTGGTGACTGGCGGCGAACTGCACTACCCGCCGAAGACCACCAATTTCCACTATGAAACCGAGATGGTGGTGGCCATCGCCAAAGGCGGCCGGCGCATCGAGGCGAAAAAGGCGAACGAGCACATCTTCGGCTATGGCGTCGGTCTTGACATGACGCGCCGCGACCTGCAGCAGCTCGGCAAGGACCACGGCAGGCCCTGGGATTTCGGCAAGAACTTCGACGAGGCGGCGCCATGCAGCTCGCTGGCGCCGGCGGCGAAGATCGGCCATCCAGGGAAAGGCGCGATCTGGCTCAAGGTGAACGGCAAGGAACGCCAGAAAGCCGACCTCTCCGACATGATCTGGTCGGTGCCCGAGCAGATCGCCTTTCTCTCGGAGTACTACACGCTCGAGCCCGGCGACCTGATCTATTCCGGCACGCCGGCCGGCGTAGGGCCGGTGAAGCCGGGTGACGACATGCACGCCGGCATCGACGGCGTCGGCGAACTGAAGGTCAAGGTCGTCCCGGCGCTCTGAGCAGGAAACCGGGCCGCAAGAAAGAAATGAGGTTCAGGTCGTTGCGGTTCAAGCAGCGCGGCGCGGTCGGCATCCTGCTGCTCGACCGCCCCGCGAAGCGCAATGCCTTGAGCGACGCCATGGTCGCGGAGCTCGACGTGTTTTTCAGCGCGCCGCCCGCCGGCGTGAAGGCTGTGGTGCTGCACGGCGCGGGCGAGCATTTCTGCGCCGGCCTCGACCTGGCGGAGCTGTCGGACCGCTCCGCCGCGCAGGGCGTTGCGCATTCGCGCGGCTGGCACCGGACCTTCGAGCGGATCCAGTTCGGTCAGGTCCCGGTGGTGGCGGTGCTGCGCGGCGCCGTGGTGGGCGGCGGCCTGGAGCTCGCCAGCGTCGCGCACATCCGCGTCGCCGAGAGCAGCGCCTTCTACGCGCTGCCGGAAGGCGAGCGCGGCATCTTCGTCGGCGGCGGTGCTTCGGTAAGGGTGCCGAGACTGATCGGTGCGGCGCGCATGGCCGACATGATGTTCACCGGCCGCGTGTATTCCGCCGAAGAGGGGCAGGCGAGCGGGATTTCCACCTATCTGTTGCCGGCCGGCAAAGGCCTCGCCAAAGGGCTGGAACTCGCCGGCCGCATCGCGGGCAATGCGCCGGCCACCAACTTTGCGCTGATGCACGCCTTGCCGCGCATCGCCGAACTCGGTCAGGACGCCGGCCTGCTGATGGAATCCCTGGTCGCGGGAATCGCCCAGAGCGAGCCGGAGGCGAAAAAGCGCATGAAGGATTTTCTCGAGAAGCGCGCCGCAAAAGTAAAGAAAAGCGGATGACCGCGGCGCAGGCACGCAAGGTCCCGCTGGGCGCGGCCGAAGTGGAGGCCAGGCGGCGCGCGGACGGCTCGATCCTGCTGCGCTCGCCGTACCCGCTGGAAGCGTATCCCGGCAAAATCACCGAACGCCTGGTGCACTGGGCGCGCGTGGCGCCGGAGCGCCTGTTCATTGCGCAGCGCGACGCCAAAGGCGCCTGGCGCTCCCTCAACTACGCCGAGTCGCTCGCGCGCGTGCGCGCCCTCGGCCAGGCGCTGATCGATCGCGGGCTGTCGCAGGAACGCCCGGTGGCGATCCTGTCGGACAACGACATCGAGCATGCGCTGCTCGCGCTGGCGTGCATGCACGTGGGCATCGCCTACGTTCCCGTGTCGTCGGCGTACTCGCTCGTTTCCACGGACTTCGCGAAGCTCAGGTTCGTGATGGGGCTTCTCACGCCGGGGCTCATCTATGCCGCCGACGGCGCGCGCTTCGCCAAAGCCATCGCGGCGGCGGCGCCGACCGGCACAGAAATTGTCGCCGGCGGCCGGTTTTCCGAACTGGAGGCAACGCCACCGACTGTCGCGGTGGACCGGGCGCACGCCGCCGTCGGCCCCGACACCATCGCGAAATTCCTCCTCACCTCCGGCTCCACCGGGCAGCCCAAGGCGGTCATCAACACCCAGCGCATGCTTTGCAGCAACCAGCAGATGTTGGCGCAGTCGCTGCCGTCGCTGCGCGCGGCGCCGCCGGTACTGGTCGACTGGCTGCCCTGGAACCATACCGCGGGCAGCAACCACAACCTCGGCATCGTGCTGTATCACGGCGGCACGCTCTATATCGATGAAGGCAAACCGGTCCCGGGACTGATCGAGAAAACGGTGCGCAACCTGCGGGAGATCGGCCCGACCATCTACTTCAACGTGCCCCGCGGATACGAGGCGCTGCTGCCCTATCTGCGCGACGACGCGACGCTGCGCAAGACCTTTTTCAGCCGGCTGGGCTTGCTGCAATACGCCGCTGCCGTGCTGCCGCAGCCGATCTGGAAGGCCTACGAGGATCTGGCGATCGAAACCTGCGGCGAGCGCATCCTCTGGATCACGGGATACGGCGCCACGGAAACGGCGCCGGCGGCGATGTTCACGAACCGCGGTGCGGCACGCGCCGGAACCGTGGGCCTGCCGGTGGACGGCGTCGAAATGAAACTCACGCCGGTGGCGGATAAGCTGGAGGCGCGCTTTCGGGGCCCGAGCATCACCCCGGGCTACTGGCGCCAACCCGACCTGACCAAAACCGCGTTCGACGAGGAGGGCTTCTACCGTACCGGCGACGCGATGCGATTGGCTGATTCAGATGATCCGGCGCAGGGCATGGAGTTCGACGGCCGCATCACGGAAGACTTCAAGCTCACCACCGGCACCTGGGTAAGCGTCGGGCCGCTGCGCGCGAAAGTCAATTCGGCCTGCTCGCCGCTGGCGCAGGACGTGGTCATCGCCGGCCATGGCCGCGACCGGCTCGGGGCGCTGGTGTTCCCGAACGTCGTGGCCTGCCGTGATCTGAGCGCCGAGGCGCTGCGCGCCCGCCTGCAGCTGGTTTTCGAGCGCCTGGCGCGCGAAAGCACCGGCAGTTCGACGAAAATCGAGCGCGCGATGGTCATGCTGGCTCCCCCGTCGATAGACGCGAGCGAAATCACCGACAAGGGATCGATCAACCAGCGTGCGGTACTCAAGAACCGCGCCGCCCTGGTGGAACGGCTCTATGCGGATTCCCCCGATACGGACATCATCCTCGCCGGGCCATGAACATCCGGAACCTCGTTGCGATCGACGTCCACACGCATGCGGAAACGTCGACCCGAATGCTGCCCGACGCGGCAGAGAAGGAAGCGCTGGAAGCGCGCGGGCGCTACTTTCGGTACAAGGTCCAGCATCCGACCATCGCGCAGATGGCGGCTTACTACCGCGAACGGAAAATCGCCTTCGTGGTGTTCACGGTGGACCATGAACGCGGCATGGGGATCCAGCGCATCTCGAACGAAGAGGTAGCGGAATCAGCGCACGAGCATTCCGACATCGCGATTCCGTTCGCCAGCATCGATCCGGCACGCGGCAAGATGGGCGTGCGCGAGGCGAGGCGCCTGATCAGGGACTTTGGCGTGCGCGGCTTCAAATTTCATCCGATCATCCAGGGTTTCTTTCCCGACGACCACGACGTCTATCCGCTCTACGAGGTCATTGCGGAAGCGAAGTTGCCGGCGCTGTTTCATACCGGTCAGACCGGCATCGGCGCGGGCATGCCCGGCGGCGGGGGCCTGCGGATCAAGTACGCCAATCCGATCCACCTGGACGACGTCGCGGCGGATTTTCCGGAGATGCCGATCGTCATGGCGCACCCTTCCGTGCCCTGGCAGGACGAGGCGCTGTCGGTAGCCTTGCACAAGCCGAACGTCTACATCGACCTGTCTGGCTGGTCGCCGAAATATTTCGAGCCCAAGCTGGTGCAGTACGCCAACACCCTCCTCAAGGACCGCGTGCTCTTCGGCAGCGACAACCCGGTCATCCAGCCGGACCGCTGGCTCGCCGAATTCGAGAAACTGCCGATCAAGCCCGAGGTGCGGCCGTTGATCCTGAAGGAAAATGCGGTGAAACTCCTGGGATTGAAATGAAGCTGTACACCTATTTCCGCAGCTCGGCCGCGTTCCGCGTGCGCATCGCCCTCAACCTCAAGGGCCTCGTTTACGAGCCGGCCTTCGTGCATCTGGCCAAAGGCGAGCACCGCGGCGCTGGCTACGGCGCGATCAATCCGCAGGCCCTAGTGCCGACGCTCGAGGTCGACGGCAAGCGCATCACGCAGTCGCTCGCGATCATGGAATACCTGGACGAAACGCACCCCAAGCCGCCGCTGCTGCCGCTGGACCCCCTCGGGCGAGCCCGCGTCCGATCGCTCTCGATGCTGATCTCGAGTGAAATCCACCCGGTCAACAACCTGCGCGTGCTGCAACACCTGAAAAGAACGCTCGGACAAAACGAGGACGGCGTCAATGCCTGGTACCGGCACTGGATCGGCGACGGTCTGGCGAAATTCGAAGCCGACCTGAAGAACGGCAAAACAACGGGAACGTTCTGTTACGGCGATGCGCCGACCATGGCTGACTGCTGCCTGGTGCCGCAGGTTTTCAACGCGCAGCGCTACCAGTGCGACACCGCACCGTATCCGGCGACAATGCGGGTATTCGCCGAATGCATGAAACTGGATGCTTTCGACCGTGCGCAGCCTTCAAAGCAGCCCGATGCGGAAAAGTAGCGAGGAGATCCACGCCATGTCCGAAATCACCGGCTACCGCCGGCCGTCTCCCGGCACCCAGCCGGATTACCTGTTTCCGAAATACGTCTCGACCATCAAGCGCGCGCCGACCAGACCGCTGGTGATCCTGCCGCATACCCTCACCGAGCTCACCGGACCGGTATTCGGCCACGACGAGGTCAAGGCCACCGACAGCGATCTCACCAAGCAGCATGCAGGCGATCCGATCGGCGAGCGCATCATCGTGAGCGGCCGGGTGCTGGACGAAAACGGCAAGCCGGTGCCGCACACGTTGGTCGAGGTTTGGCAGGCGAATTCCGCCGGGCGCTACCCGCACCGGGCGGACCAGCACGACGCGCCCACCGATCCGAATTTCACGGGCGCCGGCCGCGCGCTTACCGACGAGCACGGCCACTACCGCTTCGTGACCATCAAGCCGGGCGAGTACCCCTGGCGCAACCACTTCAACGCCTGGCGCCCGGCGCATATCCACTTTTCACTGTTCGGGCCCGCGTTCGCGACGCGCCTCGTGACGCAGATGTATTTCCCGGGCGACCCGCTGCTGCCTTTCGACCCGATGTTCAACTGCGTGCCGGATGAAAGGGCGCGCAACCGACTGATCTCCGCTCTCGATTGGGAAACCACGATTCCGGAAATTGCGCTCGGCTACCGCTTCGACATCGTGCTGCGCGGTCCCGACGAGACTCCGATGGAGAGGAAATCATGAGCCTTCAGGCGACTACCTCGCAGACTGTCGGCCCGTACCTGCATATCGGCCTGACGCCGATGACCATCGAGAACCTGGCGCCGGCGGGCGTCGCCGGTGAGCGCATCTCGATCGAGGGACGCGTCGTCGACGGCGATGGCAAGCCGGTAAACGACGCCATGGTCGAGATCTGGCAGGCAAGCGCCGCCGGCAAATACGGCGGCAAGGATTTTCGCGGCTTTGGCCGCTCGCCCACCGACGACAATGGCATGTTCCGCTTCCAGACCATCAAGCCCGGCCGTGTGCCGGGGCCGGGGGGGAAACTCCAGGCGCCGCACATCGCGGCCAACATTTTCATGCGCGGCCAGCTAAAGCAGCTGGTATCGCGCATCTATTTTCCGGACGATCCGGCCAACGCCGAGGACCCAGTGCTCGCGCTGGTGCCGGCCGAACGGCGTGTCACGCTGACCGCAAAAGGGGCGGGAAAATCCGGCGCGTTCGAGTGGAACGTGATCCTGCAGGGCAAGGACGAGACGGTTTTCTTCGACTGCTGAATCACATGATCGCAGGCAAGCCCACCGACGAGCGGTTGCTGGTCTCGGAAATCTTCGAGGGCCAGCGCACGCGGACCGAACGGAAGGATTTGGGCACGCTGCGCGAGCCGGCTCGGGACATTCCGGTCTACCGCGAGTGCGACGTGCTGGTGGTCGGCGGCGGGCCCTCGGGCACTGCTGCTGCGGTTGCCGCGGCGCGCCTGGGCGCCGAGGTGGTGCTCCTCGAGCGCTACAACCACCTGGGCGGCCTCTCGACCGGCGGCCTGGTGATCTGGATCGACCGCATGACTGACTGGAGCGGCAAGCTGGTGATCCGCGGCTTCGCCGAGGAAATCATGGATCGCTTGCCGCGCGAAGCCGTCGCGGGCCCGGCACGAGAGGATTGGGGCTCGCGAGATGCCGCGTCAGCCGCGCACTGGTCGCAGCGCACCGCCGCATTCCACGGCATCGTCACCTGGTCGCCGACCGTGGATCCGGAGCGGCTCAAGCTCGCGTCGCAGGATCTCGTGCTGGAGAAGAAGGCGCACCTAGTGTTTCATTCCTGGGCCGCGCTGCCGTTGCTGGAAGAAGGCAAGGTGCGCGGCGCCCTGTTCGAGAGCAAAGCCGGCCGTCAGGCGGTGCGCGCCAAGGTGGTGGTGGATGCGACGGGCGATGGTGACCTGTTTGCCCGCGCCGGCGCGGCCTACGAATCCGACATCGAAGCGGCCGACATCCACCACTGCATGAATACTGCCTGGCTGTTCGGCGGCGTCGACATGGACCGGTGGATCGAATTCCGCGCCGGGCTGCCGGAACAATTCACGCAGTTCATGGCGCGCGGCCGCGAGCAACTGCGCGCCTTCGAGCGCCCGTTCGTTTCCTGGCGCAACGACATTGCGCTGTTCATGGGTCCGCGCCAATCCGGCTTTTCGGCGCTGGACGTGGACGACCAGACCGAAGTCGAAATCCGCTCGCATCGCCTTATGGCGCAGCACTTGGACTACTACCGGGCCTACGCGCCCGGCTTCGAGAATGCCTTCCTGTTCCTGAGCGCGCCGCAGCTCGGCGTGCGCCACGCGCGCCGGCTGTCGGGCGTCGCCAAGATGCTGCGTGCGCACTGGCCGACCGGGCAGATCCTGGACGACGAAATCGGCGTCACGCCCAGCGTGTCGCCCAAATTTCCTAATATTTCCATTCCCTACGGCAGCCTGGTGCCTGCGGCGCTGGACGGCCTGCTCGCCTGCGGCAGGCACATCGCCTGCGACCCGAATTCGCACGGTTTCATGCGCGAAATCCCGCAGTGCTGGATTACCGGCCACGCCGCCGGCGTGGCCGCGGCGCTGGCGGCGAACCGCGGCATTGAACCACGCAAGGTAGATATGAACGAACTGCAGTCGGCGCTGATCGCGCAGGGCGCGTACCTCCGCCCGCGCGCGCGGAAGGTCGCAGCGAGCGCATGATGGGGTGGGCTATGTCCCATCGGTCCCAGGCTGCACAGTTCATTACAATTCACTCCTTTCGCCAGCCTAGGAACCTCATGTCGCAACGCGCCAAGCCTCCGTTCCGCGCCGACCACGTCGGCAGTTTCCTGCGGCCCAAATACCTGCTCGACGCACGCGAGAAGAAGGCGCGCGGCAATATCAGCGCCGCCGAATTGCGCAAGGTCGAGGACACGGCGATCGCCGAGATCGTGAAATTCCAGGAGGACACCGGCCTGCAGAGCATCACCGACGGCGAATTCCGCCGCACCTATTTCCACATCGACTTTCTGGAACAGATCGGCGGGGTGAAGACCGACATCCCGGTGATGATCAAGCGGCCGGATGGCAGCGAGGAACTCGCGCCGCCCGTGATGCGCGTGGTGGACAAGGTGCGCCACACCAAGGACATCCAGCTCGCGGACTTCCAGTACCTGAAGTCCCGCACCACGCGCACGCCGAAAGTCACGATCCCTTCGCCGACGATGCTGCATTTCCGCGGCGGGCGCGCCGGCATCAGCAAGCAGCACTATCCGGAACTCGAGCCGGATTTCTACGAAGACGTCGCCAAGGCCTACGGCGACGAGCTGCAATCGCTGTCGAAAGCCGGCTGCACCTACGTGCAGATGGACGACACCAACCTCGCCTACCTGTGCGACGACAAGATGCGTGATGCAGCACGCGCGCGCGGCGACGACCCGAACGAGCTGCCGCACCGCTATGCGAAGTTCATCAACCGCGTGGTAGCGAGGAAGCCCGCTGGCATGACGCTCGCGGTCCACCTGTGCCGCGGCAATTTCCAGAGCACCTGGGCGGCGCAGGGCGGCTATGAGCCGGTGGCCGAGGCGCTGCTCTCGGAGATGAACGTCGACGCCTACTTCCTCGAATACGACGACGCGCGCTCGGGCGACTTCAAGCCGATGCGCTTCCTGCCCAAGGGGAAGATCGTGGTGCTGGGGCTGGTCACCACCAAGCTGGGCGATCTGGAGAAGAAGGACGACCTCAAGCGGCGCATCGACGCGGCGGCGAAATACGTGCCACTTGAGCAGCTGGCCCTGAGCCCCCAGTGCGGCTTCTCCAGCACCGTGCATGGCAACAAAATCGCCGTCGAAGCCCAGCGGGCGAAGCTGCGCCTGGTGATCGAAACTGCCGACGAAGTCTGGGGATCGGCCTAACGGCCGGTTCCGGCCGCACCGCCATGTCGGCGCTGCAGTACGCCTTCTGGGACGACGCCTGCGCCGAGGCGCTGTCCGACGCAAACCTGCTCTCGGCCATGGCGCGCTTCGAAGGCGCACTGGCGCTTGCGTCCGCCCGCGCCGGCGTCGTACCCGACGCCGCGGCCCGGGCGATTGCCGAGGTCGCCGCCAGCGCAATGTTCGATGCCGCCGCGCTCGCACCTGCGGCCCGGCGCGCAAGCACGCTGGCGATTCCCTTCGTCAAGGAGCTCACTTCGCAGGTTGCCCGCAAATCGGCCGACGCGGCGCGCTACGTGCACTTCGGCGCCACCAGCCAGGACGCGATCGATACCGGTGTCGTGCTGTGCCTGGTCGCCGGATCGGCGCGTGCGCTTGCGCTTTCCCGACGACTCGGCGACGCCGCTGCGGCGCTTGCCAGGCGCCATGCGCTGACGCCTACGGCGGCGCGCACGCTGCTGCAGCCCGCGGTGCCTGTTCCGTTCGGCTGGAAGGCGGCGGTCTGGCTGTCGATGCTGGCGCGCTCGCATGCACACTTTCGCGCCGCCGCAAGCAAAGCCTGCGTGCTGCAGTTCGGTGGCGCGGCAGGAACACTGTCGGCTTACGCCGGAAAAGGCGACGACATTGCCGACGCGCTCGCCGCGGAACTCGGACTACCGCGCTCCCCCGTAACCTGGCACAGCACGCGCGACAGCTTCGCGCGGCTGGGCGCGGAAGCCGCGATGCTCGCCGGGGCCGCCGGCAAGATCGGGCGCGACGTATCGCTGCTGATGCAGCCGGAAGTGGGCGAGGCCGCCGAGCCCGCGGGCGCGGGCCGCGGCGGCTCTTCCGCCATGCCGCACAAGCGCAACCCGATCGGCTGCCTTGCCGCGCTGGAAGCGGCGCAGCGCGCGCCGGGCCTCGCCGCCACGCTGCTCGCGCAGCTTTCTCCCGAACACGAGCGCGGCATCGGCCAGTGGCAGAGCCAGTGGTTCACGTTGCGCGACCTGCTGTGCAGCGCAGCCAGCGCACTTGCCGCAATGGCAGAAGTGCTCGAAGGTCTGCAGGTGGACGCTGCGGCAATGCGCGCGAATCTCGAACGCTCGCGCGGACTGGTGTACTCCGAGAACGTTTCGGTGCACTTGTCGCGCACGCTCGGCAAGCAGGCCGCGCATTCCCTGACCGAGAAACTGTGCGAGACGGCGCTGCGCGAAGGCAAGACGCTCGCCGAGGCGCTGCGCGCGGACCCGGCAGGCAAGTCCATCGACACCAAGGCGTTCGATGCGCTGTTCGACCCGCAAAGCTGCTACGGCTCGTCGGCAGCCATGATCGAGCGCGCGCTGGCCGAGTGGTCGAAATCCATCCAGACCTGAAGGAAACCCATGGCAACCATCAAGACCGAGAAACAGCGCTATGCCCGCGGCCTAAAGCGGCGCAAGGAAGTGCTGGGGGTGAAATACGTGGCGGCGCGGCTGAAGAACAAGCACCCGTTCACCGACGAATTCCAGTCGCTGATCACGCGCTACGTCTGGGGGGAACTGTGGACGCGCCCCGCGTTCGACGACCGTACGCGCCGCCTGCTGGTGCTCGCGATGATGGTCGCGATGAAGAGCTGGGAAGAATTCGAGCTGCACGTGCGCGCCGGTCTCGAGCGCGAACTTTCGCAGGCTGAGCTGAAGGAAATGTTGATGCTCGCGGCGATCTACTGCGGCGTGCCCGCGGCCAACTCCGCGTTCGGCCACGCGAAAAAGTTTATCGGGCCCTGAACAAGGCTTTGAGTTCCTCGCCGATCGGCTGGCCCTTGAGTGGCGTCCCTGGGCCGTTTTCGTAGCGCCCCCATACCCGCGTCTCCGAGCCGGCCGCGAGCAGGATGCCGTCCTTGCGCACCACCTCGTGATTGACAACGAAGGATTTGCCGCCCCAGCGCGCGATGCGCGAACGCACTTCGCAGCGGTCTTCCTGCTCGGCCGGATGCTTGAACTCGCAGCCGGCCGCGACCAGCGGCATCGCCAAGCGCTCTGCGCGCATGCGCTTCGCGTGGTAACCGACCTGCGCGAACATGTTCCAGGCCGCGGCGTCGAACCACAGGAAGTAGGTCGGATAGAAGATGATGCCCGCCGGGTCGCATTCGCCCCAGCGCAGCTGCACCGGGAGCAGGAACACCGCCGAATTGAACTCGTTTTCCGCCACGCCGCCGGATAATATCAGCACGATGCGCACACAAGTCGGGATCATCGGCGCAGGGCCGGCGGGGCTGCTGCTCGCGCATCTGCTGCACCTGCGCGGCATCGAGTCGGTGGTGCTCGAGACTCGCAGCCGCGAGGAGATCGAGGCGACGCTGCGTGCCGGCGTGCTTGAGCAGGGCACGGTTGACCTGCTGAACGAGTCGGGCGTCGGCGAGCGCATGCGGCGCGAAGGCATGCGGCACGAAGGCGTGATCCTGCGTTTCGGCGGCCGGAGCCACCGCATCCATCTCTCCGAACTCACCGGAGGGCGCTCGATTACGGTCTACGCGCAGCATGAAGTCATCCGGGACCTGGTGAAGGCAAGGCTGGACGCCGGCGGGCGGATCCTGTTTGACGTAAAGGATGTGAGCCTTCTCGATCTGGACACGCAGCTGCCGAAACTCCGCTTCCACGACAGGGAAGGCGCCGTGCCCGAGATCGATTGCGACTACATCGCGGGCTGCGACGGCTTCCACGGGGTGTCGCGGCCATCGATCCCATCGCGCATGCGCAGGGAATACACTCGCGTCTATCCCTTCGGCTGGTTCGGAATCCTAGTGGAAGCGCCGCCTGCAACCGAAGAACTGATCTATGCATATCACGAGCGCGGCTTCGCGCTGGTCAGCACGCGCTCGCCGCAGATCCAGCGCCTGTACCTGCAATGCAACCCAAACGACGAAGCCGGCAACTGGCCGGACGCCCGCATCTGGGAAGAACTGCATGCCCGTCTCGCCAGCGGCGACGGCTGGCGGCTCACGGAGGGACGCATCTTCCAGAAGGGCGTCATCGCGATGCGCAGCTTCGTGACCGAATCGATGCGCTACGGGCGCCTGTTCCTCGCAGGCGACGCGGCCCACATCGTGCCGCCGACCGGCGCCAAGGGCCTGAATCTGGCGGTGGCGGACGTGCGGGTACTGGCCCAGGCATTGGCCGGTTTCTATGCCTCCGGCCGGACCGATCTGCTGGAGCAATATTCCGACACCGCGTTGCGCCGGGTATGGCGCGCCGAGCATTTTTCCTGGTGGATGACGTCGATGCTGCATTACTTTCACGACGAGAGCCCGTTCCACCACCGGCTGCAGTTGTCGCAGTTGCAATATGTCGCCAGCTCGCGCGCCGCGGCAACCATGCTCGCCGAAAATTACGTCGGCCTGCCATTCGAGGAAACCTGAACATGGCTGATTCCGCCAATTGGGCGTTCCCCGCCTCGCTGCAGCCGAGCCCCGATGAGGCGCGGTTTGATCTCGCCGCAGCGCTGGATTCCGTGGTGCTGCTGCGCGCCGAAATCCCGGAGGATGCGTTCACCGCCTCGATCCTGGGAACCGAGCGTGCCGGCAATGGCGTGGTGATACGGGAAGACGGCCTGATCCTTACGATCGGCTACCTGATCACGGAGGCCGAAGCGATCTGGCTCACCACGAATCGCGGCGCCGTGGTGCAGGGACATGCGCTCGCCTACGACCAGGGCACCGGCTTCGGGCTGGTGCTGCCGCTGGGCTCGCTCGGTGTGCTGCCGCTGGAGCGCGGCTCGCCGGCCACGGCGAAAACCGGCGCCGAAGTCATCGTCATTGGCCAGGGTGGCCGCGCTCATTCTCTCAAGGCGAGAATCGTCGCCAAGCGCGAATTCGCCGGCTACTGGGAATACGTGCTGGACGAAGCCCTGTTCACCGCGCCGGCGCATCCGCAATGGGGCGGCGCCGCGCTGGTCGGCGCCGACGGGCGGCTGCTTGGCATCGGCTCGCTGCTGGTGCAGGAGGCGGTCGGCGGCAAGGCAGTCGATGGCAACATGTTCGTGCCGATCGACTTGCTGGCGCCGATTCTGGACGACATGCTCGCCACCGGCAGGCCGGCCCGGCCGCCGCGCGCTTGGCTGGGCATCTACGCCACCGAAATGGACGACCGCCTGGTAGTGGGTGGCCTCGCGCCCGGTGGTCCGGCAGAGCGCGCCGGCGTCAAGCTCGGCGACCTGATACTCGAGGCCGGAGGCGAGAAAATCGCCGGCCTCGCCGCATTGTTCCGCAAGATCTGGAGCCTCGGGCCAGCGGGCAGCGAGGTCACTCTGACGCTGTCGCGCCGCGGCGCCGCCTCGAAAGTCCAGATCCGCTCGGCCGACCGCAACGACTTCCTGAAAAAGCCCCGCCTCCACTGATTTCAGGACCTGGCGCACGAACCCGCCGATATAATGGCCGGCGGCACTTCAACCTAGGATCAACGAAATGGGTAAAGGCGACAAGCGGACCAGGCGCGGCAAGATCTACAAAGGCAGCTACGGCAAGTCCCGTCCGCAGCGAATCAAGAAAAAGAAAAAATAGTTCAGCTTTCCTCGCGCCTGCCGACGGGCAGGCCGAGCGCTTTCAGCTTGCGGTACAAATGCGTGCGTTCCAACCCGGAGCGCTCGGCGACTTTCGACATGCTGCCGTTCTCGCGCGCGAGCAGGTGTTCGAAGTACAGGCGTTCGAAAGTTTCACGCGCTTCCCGGTAAGGACGGTCCAGCGCTATTTCCGGCGGCGGCGAGGAGCCGGCATGCGCGACGAGCACACGCTCGACGTCCTCGAGCTCGATGTCCTCTTCCAGAGCGCCCAACGCCAGGTTCTTCACCACGCTGTCCAGCTCGGCGAGATTTCCCGGCCAGGAGTGGTGCCGCAGCGCATTTAGCGCCGCCACCGAAAAGCGCCGCGGCGGGCATGCCCGCGCTTCCACCAGCTGCACCAGCATCAGCGCGGCGAGGTCGGGAACGTCTTCTGCGAATTCGCGCAGCGCAGGAAGCTTGAGCACCAGCTCGGAGAGCCGCGCCACCGTCCCGGCGTCGAATTCATGCTTGTCGATCAGCGCGCGGCTGTCCACGGCCGAGAACGACACGACGCGCGCCTTGTGCTTGTCCGAACGGGCGAGCAGGAACTCCAGGTTCTTCTGCTCCGTGCGCCCGATGCGGGAAAGATCCCCGACGAACAACACGCCTCCAGCGGCACGTGCCAGCATCTCGGAAGAAGCGTCGGTCAGCATCTCGGGCCCCTCGATGAACGGCGCGCCGGTCGCGGCAAGCAGGCGGGCGAACAACTCCGGCCGCATGCCGCGCTCGCCGCGCAGCATCAGCGGCGCACCGGTCTGCGCCAGCTGCGCCAGGCGCTTGCGCATTTCCGCAAGCACCGGCGAGCGGCCCAGGGTGGAGAGCGAGAGCTCGCGTGGCAGCGTCGTTTCGTGGTTGCGCAATGCACGCTTCACAGTCGAAAGCAGGCGCTGCAGCGCGATCGGCTTTTCCAGGTAATCCAGCGCACCGATGCGCGTCGCCTCGACCGCGGTCTCGATCGTGCCGTGCCCGGACATCATCACCACGGGCATGCCGAGCTGACCGCTCGCGGCCCATTCCTTGAGCAGGGATATGCCGTCGGTGTCCGGCATCCAGATATCGAGCAGAACGAGATCGGGGCGGTGGTGTTCGCGCAGCCGGCGCGCCTCGCCCGCGCTTTCGGCAAGCAATACCTGGTGGCCTTCGTCGGCAAGTATTTCCAAGAGCAGCTCCCGGATTCCGACCTCGTCATCCACGACCAGAATCTGTGCCATGGTTCTAGGCTGCCTTTTCCGCCGCGCCCGCGCCGACCAGCGCGGGCAGCAGAACGGTCACCGACACGCCTCTCGCGGGACGGTTTTCTATCGCCAGCTCGCCGCGATGCTCGTCGACGATCTTTTTCACGATCGCCAGCCCGAGCCCTGTGCCGCGCGGCTTGGTGGTGACGTAAGGCTCGAAAATTCTCGCCATCATCTCCTCCGGAAAACCGCCGCCGTTGTCCGCGACTGAAAGGCGCACCCTGTCGCCGACCGCCTCGGTGCACACCTCGATCATCGGCTGCTCACCGGAATTCTTCCTGTTGTCGAGCGCATCCTGCGCGTTCTGCACCAGATTGTGGATTACCTGGCGGATCTGTGCCGAGTCCGCCCGCACCTGTGGCAATCCGGGCGCGAGCTTCTTGACGATCGGCGTCCGCGAGGTCTCATACAGGGCCAGTACCTCCAGCACCAGGCCGTTGAGGTCCAGCCCCGCCATGACCGGCGCCGGCAGCCGCGAGTAATCGCGGAAATCGTCCACCATGCTCTTCAGCGCCGCCACCTGGTTGACGATGGTCCGGGTGCCGCGCGCAAGCGCCTCCGCATCCTCGGACCCTAGTTTGCTCGCCAGCTTCATTTCCAGCCGCTCGGCCGACAGCTGGATCGGCGTCAGCGGATTCTTGATTTCGTGCGCCAGCCGCCGCGCCACCTCGGCCCAGGCGGTCGCCCGCTGCGCCTGTATCAGTTGCGTGATGTCGTCGAACACCAGTACGTAGCCTCCCGAGGGGTCATGCGGCAACGCCGTGCCACGCACCAGCAGCGTCTTGCCGGTGCCCTTGAGCTCCAGCTCGAGTTGCCATGCCAGCGTACCGTGCGAGCGAAATTGTTCGCGCATTTCCGCTGCGAACGCCTCGATCTCGGCGCCAAGGATGGCATGGGCGCCGTGGTTGGAGAGGGACAGACCGAGGTCGCGGTCAAAGACCAGAACGCCAGCGGACAGGTTGGCGAGGATGTTCTCTATCCGCGCCTTGGCGCTCTCCAGCGCAGCGCGGTTCGCCTCGACCACGCGCCGGGCATCGTCCAGTTGCCGCGTCATGGAATTGAAGGACTCGATCAGCACGCCCAACTCGTCCCGGCTGGTGACCGGCGCCTGGCGGCCGAAGTCGCCGCGCGCGACCGCCTGCATCGCCTGGGCGAGGTTGGCGAGGGGTTCGGAGAGCCGGTTGGCAAGAACCACCGACAGCGCGATCGCCACCAGCAGTGCCATCGACAGCGCGAGCGTGAGCGTCACGATGTAGATGCGCTTCAGCGCCTGCCGCGAGAGGGCGAGCGCGCGGTAGTCGCGATAGGCGGATTCGACGGCTTCGGCGCTGCGCGCAAATTGCTCGGGTACCGTCTGCCGCAACTGCAGGAAGCGCATTTCATCGGCCAGCATGAAACCCGCGACCGGCACCACCACCCGCACGGTAAGCGGTTTCCCGGGCGCGGCATCCATCGCGACATAAACTCGCCCAGAACGGGCCTGGCGTAGCGCCTGCGGCGTCGGCAGTTCGTCCGGCATGAGCCGCGAGACGTCCTCGCTCGCTTCGGCAAGCACCCGCCCGGCCGCGTTGACCACGACCGCTTCCTGAACGCCGGCCTGATCCCGTAGCCGGCTGAGCGCTACTCCCTGCTGCGCTACTGGCCGATCGGCAAGTTCCAGCGCGATGCTGCGCGCTTTCGCCTGCAACTCGCCCTGCAGTTGGTCGATCGCCGACTGGCCAAGGTTGATGCCGCCCTCGAGCGCCGCGTCCACCTTGACGTCGAACCAGGACTCGATGCTCTTGGACAGAAACTGCAGGGAAACGGTGTATACGAGCGCACCGGGAACCACCGCCATCAGCGCCAGCAGCAACAGCAGCCGCACGGTCAGCCGGGAGCCGAAGACTCTTTCCCTGTACTTGCGCCACAAACCGCGAATCTGCCAGGCCACCAGAGCCGCGAGCAACGCCGCGAGCGCCGCGTTCAACCCGAGCAGCAGCGGATAGTGGTTGGCGAACACGGTGGTATTTCCGCTCGCCGTCGCGAGGAGGAACAGCAGGACTCCAGCAAGGGCCGCCCCGAGAAGGATCAGCAGCTTCACCGCGCCTCCACTTCCTTCGGCTCGCGGCTTTCGACCGGGGCAAGCGAAGGCGCCGGCAGCCGGAAGCTGAAACGCTTCCACGGCGACTCAAGATTCAAGTCGCGGCTGGTAAGCGCGCTCAACTGAAACGGCTTCGGTAGCAGGGTCACGTCGAGCCGCATCCGAACGGACGCCTCGTAGGCAGCGTCCGTCAGTCCGGCGCCGCGGTCCACCACCTGCCAGTTGCGTACCCGGCGCAGCACGTTCAGCGCTTCTTCCAGCGTCTGATAGTTTTGTTGCAAGACGCCGGTGGAAAGCCGGTAGTGGCGCGACAAAGCATGGTAGGACAAGCGCACCTGCATGCGCTTTACGGCGGCCTTTTCGTCGAACCAGTACCAGCGCGGGCGGGTCAGCTCGAACTCGACCACAAAATACAGCGGCACGCCGTTGGTGATCACTTCTGCAAGCCGGGGATTCAGTTCAAAGGCAAAATCGGCCGCCAGGACTAGCCCATCTTCGGTCGCGGAGAGGTGCGCGTCGGCGACTTCGATCTCGTCGGCGCACGCGGCCGCGGCAACGGCGCCAAGCGCGAACGCGCACAGGAGTTTCCTCAGGAAAGCGATGCTGGGCATCGCGCGTCGCCTCGCTTTTTCCTTAGCCCGGCTTCTCTAGCAGGGCGAAAAAGAACCCGTCGTGCTCGGAGCCGGGCAGAAGTTGCGCCGCGGCACCGTGCGGAAGAGGCAGGCGGCGCGCCTCCGGCGTACGCGCTGCGAATGCATCCACCACTGCGCCGTTCTCCTCCGGGAAAACCGAACAGGTGACATACAGCAATTTACCACCCGGGGCGAGCGTGCGCCAAAGCGCGTCCAAGATGCGCGCCTGGCGCGCCGCGAAGGCGGGAACATCGGCGGGACGACGCAGCCACTTGATGTCGGGATGGCGCCGCACGATCCCCGACGCGGAGCAGGGCACATCGGCGAGGATCCGGTCGAAGGCCGTGCCGTCCCACCAGGATGCGAGCGCGGTGCAGTCAGCGACCTGTGCCCGCGCTTTCAGTCCGAGCCTCTCCTGATCCCGCGTCATGCCGGCGCATCTGGCGGCATCGGAGTCCAGCGCAGTCAGCGCCACGTCCGCCGACTCGAGAATGTGGGCGCTCTTGCCGCCGGGCGCGGCACATGCGTCGAGCACGCGCTGGCCCGCCAGCAGCTCCAGCAGTCCCGCCGCGCGTTGCGCGCCCGCGTCCTGTACGGACACTTCTCCTTGAGCAAATCCGGGCAGCCCCTCGACCGGGACCGGCTTCTCGAGCAGCAAGGCTGTAGCGCCGATGCGCCTAGCAGCGATTCCGGCCTCCGCGAGGCGGGCGGCGTAGCCGTCCGGTGTCGTGCGGCGGAGGTTCACTCGCAAGCACATCGGAGGATGCGTATTGCCCGCGGCCAACACCTGTTTCCAGGCCTCTGGATATGCATGCCGCACGCTTTCCACCCACCACTTCGGATGGCAATGATGGGCTACTTCATCGGCTCCGAGCCGCGCCTCGAGTCCCACGCGCGCGCGCAAAAAATTGCGCAGCAGCCCGTTGACATAAGGCTTGGCGCCGGAGCGTTGCATGGCCGCGCAGGCGCGCGCGGCCTGATCCACCACCGTGTATTCGGCGTAACGACCAGACTCAAGGGCGTACAGGGCGCACCACAACAGCGCCTCGACTTGCGGATCGGCCGCGCCGGCCCGGCGAGAAAGGGCGGCAACGATCGCCTGCGAACGGCCGTAACGCCGCAGCGTGCCGTAGCAGATGTCCGCCACTGCAGCCCGCGCACTGCCGAACGAATCGCGCCCGGGGCGTTCCAGTTCCGCTGTTAGGCTGCGGCCGGCCGCGACGCGCGCGACCAGCGCCGCCGCCTCCGCCAGCGCCTCAGCAAGGGGTGCCAAAGCGATCGCCACGGTGGATTGGAAAACCGCGAACGAATTCGACGGCCGCGAGACGGGTGCCGCCCGCACGCTGCAACTCCGTGGCTTGCAAAGCGCCCTCGCCGCAAGCGATCAGCACGCCATCGGCGCCGACTTCCAGCACGGACCCAGGCGCTCCCTGTCTTGCAACGCAGCGCGCGCGCAGGATTTTTATCGTGTCGCCGCGCAAGGTCGATCTGGCGCCGGGTGCCGGGCGCAAAGCCCGCACCGAGCGTTCGAGTGCGACGCTGGGCTTCGACCAGTCGAGATCCGCCTCTTCCTTTCTGATTTTGCGCGCGTAGACCGCTCCGGCTTCGGGTTGAGGTGCGGAATTCGCCCGTCCCGCCGCAATGTCGGCCAGCGCGGCGACGATCGCCTCGGCGCCGAGCGCGGCAAGCCGATCGTGCAGCGTCTGCGCGTCGTCATCTTCTGCGATCGCGAGCCGGTGCTGCGAAAACACGGGCCCGGTATCCAGCCCCGCATCCATTTTCATGATCGATATCCCGGTCTCGCGATCGCCGGCAAGCAGCGCACGTTGGATCGGCGCCGCGCCACGCCAGCGCGGCAGCAGCGACGCGTGGATGTTGAGCGCACCGTGCGGGGCAATCTCGAGCGCGCGCGCCGGGAGAATCAAGCCATAGGCGGCAACGACCAGTGCATCGGGCCGAGCAGCGTCCAATCGATCGAGCGCCGGGCCATCTTTTAGGGAATCCGGCTGGAATACCGCCAAGCCGCGTTCGACGGCGAGTTTCTTGACCGCGCTCGCCGCCGCACGCAGGCCGCGGCCCGAAGGACGATCCGGTTGCGTCAGTACCAGCGCGACTTCGTGGCGGGCGGCGAGCAGCGCGGCCAGCGCGCGTGCCGCGAAGTCTGGCGTGCCGGCGAAAACTAGGCGCAGGAAAGCTTCAAGCGCTCTTGCGAAGCTGCTTCGCGAGCCGCGCCCGGATGCGCTGCTGCTTGAGCTGTGAAAGACTCTCGACGAAAACCTTGCCCTTCAGGTGATCCATTTCGTGCTGGATGCATACCGCGAGCAGGCCCTGCGCTTCGAGAGTGAACAGATTGCCGTTCTGGTCATGCGCGCGAACCTTGACGCGCTCGGCGCGTTCCAGCGTGTCGTAGATGCCTGGCACCGACAAGCAGCCTTCTTCGATGTCGGAAACGCCGCTCGCATCCACGATTTCCGGATTGATCAGCACGACCAGCGAATCGCGACGCTCGGAAACGTCGATCACGATCAGTTGCTTGTGCACGTCTACCTGCGTCGCGGCAAGCCCGATGCCGGGCGCCGCATACATGGTTTCCGCCATGTCGGATACGAACTGCTTCAGCGACTCGTCGAAGACGGTCACCGGCACCGCGACTTTGTGCAGCCGCGCGTCCGGGTAGCGAAGGATGTTTAGAAGGGCCATAAATCAGCAATTTGCTTGCAAATTGAATCGATTACGTGCAGTATCTCAGGCGGTGGATAAACAGTCGGGGCTTTATGCTACATTTGGGTACGAAGACCGCAATCTCAACCAGCCCGGGACCTCAGCCACCGATCGGGGGCTCTATGCAAGAACAATGGCGTAAGTCTATCACAACGCTCGCTTTTGTCCTCGCCTGGGCAGTCTCGGCCGGAGCCCTGGCGCAAGCGCCCAAGACTCCCTTGGTCATGAAACCGGACGCGCCGGAGAGTTATGTCGTGGTTCCCGGCGACACGCTATGGTCCATCGCTCAGCGCTATACCGATTCACCCTGGCGCTGGACCGAACTCTGGAGCCAGAACAAGGACGAAATCAAGAACCCGAGCCGCATTTATCCCGGCAACGTGATCGTGCTGGATCGCACGCAGGGCCGGCTCACGCTGTCCGACACCACCGTAAAACTGAGTCCGCGCGTGCGCGCGGAATCAATCGCCCAAGCCGCCATACCGAGCATTCCGCCGTCGATCATCGAGCCCTTCCTGGTGCGTCCTCTGGTGATCGAGCCCGACGGCCTGGACAAGGCGCCGACCATCATCGCCTCCGAGGATCAGCGCGTTTCCATGGAGCGCGGCGACCGCGCGTTCGTGCGGGGAATCGAGGATTCCAAGGACGCATCCACGTGGTTCGTATACCGGCAGGGCCGGCCGCTGGTCGACCCGGACAGCAACACGACGCTGGGCTACGAGGCGATCTACCTCGGGACGGCACGCGTGGTACGGGCCGGTGCGCCCTCGCTCATCGTGCTCACGTCGGTAACGCAGGAAGTGCAGCTTGGCGACAAGTTGGTTGCCGCCGGAAAGCCCGAAATACCGACTTTTACGCCACGTGCGCCGTCGACTCGCGTAGAGGGCCGCATCATTTCGCTGTACGGCGACAACACCCAAGTCTCGGAGACCGGTCCGCTAACGGTCATCACCATCAATCGCGGCAGATCCCAGGGGGTCGAAGTTGGAAACGTGCTCGCGATCTTGCGCTCCGGCAAAGGGCTGCAAGCTGAAATGACCTCGTCCATGGGGTCCAAGAAGGGGCAACCATTCACCGTGCCCAACGAGCGCTACGGCGTCGCATTTGTATTCCGCGTCTTCGACCGCGTATCCTACGCATTGGTCATGAATATCACTAGGCCCGTCAATAAGCTGGATCTTGTCCAGAATCCCTAATCGCAACGGTAGTTTTTGCCGGAGCCGCCCACCGGCATGAGTTCAGACCCGGGGCTGGCGAGCTGGCTGCAGTTGACCCTCACGCCGGGCCTCGGTGCCGCAACGATCCGCCAGTTGCTGTCGCAGTTCGGTCTGCCCGAAAAAATCCTCGGCGCCAAGCGCAGCGAGCTTGCGCGCCATGCCGGCGCGCAAGCGATTCAGGCCCTTGATTCCGAAGCGGTCGGCAAAGCCGTCGAATACGCGCTCGCCTGGG
>Ga0070731_10001786_pt1 | contig 21591 bp, 17 predicted proteins | sample Coa_R1_2_FD_66448 | JGI IMG/M metagenome (GOLD analysis project Ga0070731, IMG submission 66448) | Surface soil microbial communities from Centralia Pennsylvania, which are recovering from an underground coalmine fire - Coalmine... | ecosystem: Environmental > Terrestrial > Soil > Unclassified ... | reverse complement strand
CGGTTCTTGGTGTAGTTGAGCTGGTTTGTACGGTTGATAAGCTCAATGGCCCGGTCCAGATGACGAAGCACGTCGTGCTCGATGCAAACCCGGATGTCGCAGCCCCGCAGGAAGTCGAAATTGTCGCCGGAATGCTGCACCTCGTCGCGCTTGCGGGTCTCCAGGAACTTGTACTGGGCAAGACGGGTTAGCGCTGAATCATCCTTGCCCTTGAATCGGGGATCTTCCAGCATCCGGGCAATGAAATCGGCCCCCTCGACCTGGATGCCGGGAACGGCGTCACACGCCTCCGCGAGGTTGCCCGGATTGTCATCGATGAACATCACGGAGGCCGGTCGAAGCTGCATGGACTCGATCAGGGCGGTCAGGCGTTGTCCCTTGGGCCGCCAGGAGATGCTGGGAAAGACGAAATAATCCAGGATTTTCCTATCCTCAAGAATCGGCAGAACCTGATCCGGATCGTTCCTCGAGCAAATGGAACTCATGATGCCCCGGCGCGCGAGTTCGATCACCGCATCATGGTGTTTCTGTACGTACTCCGAGATGCCGCCTTCCGTAAGCGTGCCTCTCCAGAAAGTCTCATCAAGATCCCATACTACGAGCCGTACCGGCTCTCCCGACGGCGCACTGTGAACTGACGAAGAGGCCGAAGAATCTGCAGCCGTCATGCCATTGGGTGGCTGCAAGAATTTCGTGGCGAATTCGACGATGGTTTCTCCGTCCGCCCCGAAATCCTTAGCTATTGCCGCAATATCCGCTAGGTCCGCTGCGTCGATCCGCAAACCGTTTCCAGATGCTTCCAACTGCGGAGGAGGAAGGCGAATTCCAAATTCGTCCTCCAGGAATCGCCGGTCGGCGGCAAATTCACGCTCTGCGAGCGCCGAGGCGGCCCGTCCAAAGATGAATGCCGAAAGAGCATGCTTGTCCGGCATGCGTCTGAAGGCCCTCAGCAGAAACCTGCGCCTCTCACGAGAGGCGATTTCCTTCAGGGCGAGGTTGACGACAAGCATCTTCGGGCCCGAGGCGACCAGCTCACTTTCGATTGCCGGCAGGCGCTCCCGCGAAAATCCGATGTACGTTAGGAATCGTTCAACCCAGTCCGAAGACGGATGATAATTGAGTGCAGTGATTGGAAAACCAGTGCGCTGCATGTTTCGCACCAGTGGAGCATAACAGACTTCGGCAGCACATTCGGCCAGAAACTGGTCCGGCATCCGGCGCTCCTCCGAAGTCCATCGTGCTATGCGATGTTTGTACAGAGACGCGGCTCGCGAAAAGTGCTCCCGGCAGGCGAAAAGCAGCTCCACCTCCATCGGAATGTTCAGTCGGCCCAGGAGCGCCCTGGCCAACGCCCCGATGTCCCTGCTTTCAAGAATTTCCGCGCTGAGCAGTATGTCTCTGTCGCTCTGCCGGCACTCCGCGGCGAGCGATTCCATCGAGAGTTCGGGATTTCGATCTTCCCCGAAAAAGCCAAACACCAGCCCGTGATGTCCATGGGCCTGACCTGGTCCTGCCAGTCCAAGACCGGTCTTCGGATAAAGGACGACAGAGTTGTCATGACTGGCCAGGGTCCGCTGAATTGTGGACGTTGCTGTCTTGCGGGGGCCCACGTGAATGTACAGTCGGCGAGTCATTTTGGACTCCAACTGCTGCGCACCAAATCTGTCATCGTTTGGAACACTCTGGCCCCATTGCGGCACTCCCCGGAGCACCGGCGATTTTGTCAAAAAGAACTCTGCCTGTCGCGCGGAAAACAATCGCGCTCGTCGGATGGCTCGAACCCTTCAAATCCATAGATTGAGCGAGAGACGGGAATGGTAGGTTACAGGGTTACGCCGACCGGAAGGCTTGTTAGCGCACAAACTTGCTCGCGAAATCCACTACGGCTTGTCCGTCCGTGCCAAAATCCTTCGCTACCGCCGCGATGTCCGCGAATTCGTCTCTGCCGATCCGCAAGCCGCTCCCGCGCGCCTCCGCCGGCGGAGGCGCCAGTTCGATTGCAAATTCATCCTTCAGAAATTGTCGATCGGCGGCGAATTGCTGCTCCGCGATTTCGGCGGCCTCGGGTCCGAAGATGAATCCCGAAGGCGCTCGCGGGGCCGCCATCCGAGTGAGTGCCCTGCGGAGCGCACGGCGGCGCGGTTCGGACTGAACCTCGGTCACCGCGAGATGCGCGACGAGCATCTTCGGACTGAACGATATCAACTCGTTCTTGATTGCCGGTATCTGGTCTCTGGCAAATCCGATATGCGTCAGGAATCTTTCGACCCAATCCGCGGACGGGTGATAATTAAGTGCGGTAATCTCCACCCCCCTCGGCCCCAGCCTGCGCACAAGCGGAGCATAGCAAATGTCCGCGGCGCGTTCGATCAGAAATTGGTCCGGCAGGCGGCACTCGTTCACTTTTCTGAGCCTGGCGCGATTATTGTACCATGAAGCCGCTCGGGAAAAGTGTTCCCGGCAGGCGAACAGTATCTCCACGTCCAGCGTAGCGTTAAAATGATCCAGCAACGCTTGTGCAAACGCGCCTATGTCCTTGCTGTCGAGCAGTTCGCAGCTCAGCAATATGTCTTTATCTGTCTGACTGCACTCCGCGGCCAGCGAATCCATGAGAGCGTCAGCACTCCGATCACCGCGAAAAAATTCACGCACAAGGGTGTGGTGGCCATTAACTTGCCCCGGCGCTTGTAGGCCGCGGCCAACCATTGGATAGAAGACAACCGAATTTTCGTGGCCAGCCAGGACCCGCTGAATTGTGGAAGTAGCAGTCTTACGAGGGCCCACGTGTATGTATAATCGACGCGTCACCAACGACTCCAATGATTCCCGCCCACGGCCGGATTCGGCAGTCCGCCTGCCATGTTATTTGCCCCCTTGGCATGAGCACTTCGACGCAAAGTATCAGATATGTCCGTGGGCGAGAAACACAAAGTGTACCTAGCCGGTTTCGAGGCGCAGTCACGAACAACCCACAACGTCAAACGGGCCACAACGCATCAGCGGAGATATCCGCTCCCGGCTGCTGCCGCAAGAACCCCGCCGGAGGCTCTGTTCCGGCGGATGAAATTCACGACTCCGTCCGGAGAGCAAAAATGTTCGCACCAAGTCGCGAGGTTAGTAGCGTGCGTCCTGGTTTGCCCCGACAAAAACATGAGGAACACCTCTCAGAGTCAAGGGTTTTTATTGCTTAACTTTGTGCCAACCGTGCGCTTGAGCAGGCCCACGAAAGGCAACATTCTGGAAAGCCTTCAAGGAGATTCCAGTGTTCTCTGCGCCGTCGCAATTCATATTTGGAGCGACCGTAGTTGCTGAAGCCGAGCGAATTTTCGCACTCGACCGAAAATACGTTTTGGACGAGTTGGGCATCGGCCTTCCAGAACCTCATCTGGGGAATCGGGAATGCAGGTTTTTCCTTGACAGTGACGCGCTCGCGGAGATTTCGACAGCCGCGCGGAACCTGGGCAACTCCGCCGATGCGCTAATCAATGCTGCGGCCCAGTACGTACGGACCCGACCCAGATCAGGTCCTCAGGCAGGTTCGCCAAGAAAAACATCATGAGTCCGCGGAAAGCGTTCCTGAATGTGCGGAGCACTCTCGCCCGTGCCGGCGCTTCCGTTGATGGGCTTCTCCGATCGAAGGTGCGCACTAAAGCCAGCAGCGCACGATTCGGAACTTTCCTTCGGCGGGAGCTGCCGCGCGACCTCGAGAATTTTCTCGGCTGCGCGCCAGTACACCTCACGTTCATAATGGTTGCCGCCGGTGAGGATTTCGTTTTCACTGTGTATGGCATCGGCAAAGGCGGCCACGCCCACGTAGGGAAAGCGCTCGGCAAACGAACGTACCCATTCGTTGTACCGAACCCGCTCGGGCTTAATTTTTATCCCGGTGCGCTTGCTGCGCTTGCGTTCGTCGTCGAGCAGAATCACGAGCTTGCAGCCTTTCGGCACCCGGCGAGCCAGTTCCTCCATCCCCTTTTCCAGGGAGCGCTCGCAGCCAACCTCGTAGTTCTCGGGCACATGCCGAGCTGCGAATTCGATCTGCCGCCGTTGGTCGTCCGATTTCGCATCCGCCACCAACCGGTCGATATGCTCCGGGGGCGTGGTGACAAAATCGGTCGAATCGCCGCATTTGAAGTGAAGCTCCCAGCCATGCAGGCGGTGCCGCAGAATATGGTAACCTGAGTACGGGTCCAGACCACCATTGAACACGAAGAGCGTGCCTTCGGGAGCATCCTGGAAGTAACCGGTTCCCAGAAGTGGAGCCGGAATGCCCAATAGAGTCATCTCCGCCTCGAACGCCTTGTCGTCTGCATGATCCGTAGCGGAAAGGAGCAGAAAACAACTGTTGGTTCGAACGAACAGAGCCCCGGCCTGGAAATTGCCGGTCACTGACACCTTGTCGCAATAGGCGCTGAAGTAGTGCGCCACGGAATTGGCTTCACACCCACCGCAGAAACGGATTTCCGGCGCAACCTTTCGTTCGGCCGCCGTTGCCTCCGAGACGGATGAAACGGGCCGAATCCAGTCGATCGTTCGGGGTTCATTCAGATCAGTGAGGACATCGCCAACGACTTCGAGCGCCGGCCGGCGGAGCTGATCGTACAGCCACTGCTCGACGTACATCCCGAGCGTACGGCAGGAGAAACAGTAGTGCACCAACCGGTTATTCGCGAGGCCTGGCGCGGGATCGGGACGCCTGTTGCGCATCACGTAAAAGCCGACAAAACCATAATCTCCATATTTGTCGACGACCCGCACCAGTCCTGCCTGACGGTGCGATCCGCTGCATTGCTCTGCCAGTCTGGTCCGGGCCACTGCCAGATCCTCGGGCAGCCGCTTCTTCGTGTAGTTGAGCTGGTTTGTACGGTTGACGAGTTCAATGGCGCGATCGAGATTGCCGAGCACGTCGTGCTCGATATAAACCCGGATGTCGCAGCTCCGCAGGAAGTCGGAATTATCGCCGGAATGCTGAACCTCGTCGCGCTTGCGGGCTTCGAGCAGCTTGTATTGGGCGAGACGCGTGAGCTTCGAGTCGTCCTTGCCCTTGAAGCGGGGGTCTGCCAGCATTCTGCCGACAAAGTCCTCGCTCTCGATCTGGATACCGGGAACCCTGTCACGCGCTTCAGCGAGGTTACTCGGATTGTCGTCGACAAACATGACGCTCGCCGGCCGAAGCTGAACCGCTTCGACCAAAGCGGCGAGACGCGCCCCTTTGGATTCCCACGAAATACTGGGAAAAATGAAGTAGTCCAGGATTTTCTTTTCGGCGAGGATCGGGAGAACCCGATCCGGATCGTTTCGCGAGCAGATCGAGCTCATGATACCGCGACGGGCGAGTTCGATGACGGTGTCGTGATGTGCCTGCACGTACTCTGAAATGCCGCCTTCCGTAAGCGTGCCTTTCCAGAAGGTCTCGTCCAGATCCCAGATGACAAGTCGTACCGGTTCCCGCGGCCCGGAATCGCTTACCGATGCTGAGAGAGTCGAATCGACAGATGTCATGACACCGGATGCCCCACAACTAAATCAAGACAGGTTGCGCCGCCTAGCGGACTTAGTACCGAAATCCGCTTCCGGGGAGATGAAAGCGCCGGGCAATTTGCACCCCCGAACTGCGGCAGACCGGGGTATATATCAGGGTAACCGGACGTGGCAAGGCAAAGACCGTCGCCAAGAATCGCTATGCGCTTCGTTAACGCACAAACCGGCTCGCGAAATCGGCAACGGCCTGTCCTTCCGCCCCAAAATCCTCGGTCACCGCCGCAATGTCCGCGAATTCTTCCGCGCCGATCCGCAAACCGATCCCGCGCGTTTCCGGGGGTGGAGGGACCAGTTCGATGCCAAACTCGTCCTTCAGGAATTGTCGATCACCGGCGAATTGCTGTTCCGCGACTTCTGCGGCATCCGGTCCGAAAATGAACCCTGACGGAGCACGCGCATCCGCTATCCGGCTGAAGGCCCTTCGAATTTCCCTGCGTCGCTCTTCCGACGAAATTTCCTTGAGACCGAGATATGCGACAAGCATTTTCGGGCTGAACGCAACCAGATTACTAGAGATCGATGGCATCTGGTCCCCGCTAAACCCGACATGCGCGAGGAATCGTTCCACCCAGTCTGAGGACGGATGATAGTTGAGCGCCGTTATCGCGAATCCGGTCCGGCGCAGGTTCCGCACAAGCGGAGCATAACAAAGTTCCGAAGCACATTCGGCCAGGAATTGGTCTGGAAGTCCGTAATCATGCGATTTCTTGCGCCTTGCACGATGATTGTACAGAGAAGCCGCCCGGGAAAAGTGCTCCCTGCAGGCGAAGATTATCTCCACATCCATTGCAACGTTCAAGCGATCCAACAATGCCTGCGCGAGTGCGCCTATGTCCTTCTTGTCAACTATTTCCGCACTCAGCAGTATGTCTCTGTCGGTCTCACGGCATTCCGCAGCGAGCAAGTCCATGAGAACGTCACGATCTTCGTTCCCGCCAAAAAAACCATGCACCAGCCCGTGATGACCGTGAGCCTGCCCCGCGCCTCCAAGGCCACGACCCACTCGTGGATAGAACACAACGGAATTGTCGTGGCTCGCCAGGGTCTGCTGAATCGTTGAGGTTGCCGTCTTGCGCGGGCCAACATGGATATAAAGCCGCCGGCTCACGTGCCACTCCCAACCATTTCGGACGCCGACTGCAGCAGTCGCATAAGCATGACAGACCTTTCTGTTGTCGCCGGTTTGTCGCAATCGTGAATGCCCTCCGGCAAGATAATGGACAAGAGGGGCAACACGAAACGGCAAACATCCGGCCGCCCCTTTGCGACGCCGACCGGATTGCATGCTCCGCCGGGTCGCGAGCGTCCCTTGCAACCGCAGCCGCCTCGCGGCAAACAGCGCAGACACTAAAGCGTGGTGCCCGATGCGCATAGCCATGGTGGGAACGGGATATGTAGGCTTGGTCTCGGCCGCCTGCCTCTCCGAATTCGGCCATCACGTCGCGTGCGTCGATTCCGACACCCGAAAGATCGCCGACCTCAACGCCGGCCGCGTACCTATTTTTGAGCCGGGCCTGGAGGAAATGATCGGGGCCAACGTCAAGGCGCGCAGACTTTCGTTCACGGCGCAGCTGGATGAAGCCGTCCAGGGCTCAGAAGCCATATTCATCGCGGTCGGCACGCCAAGCCGGCGCGGCGACGGCCACGCCGACCTGAGTTTTGTGTTCAGTGCGGCCGAAGAGGTCGCCCGATCGGTCGATCGGGAAGCGGTGCTCGTCACGAAGTCGACCGTGCCCGTAGGAACCAGCCGGGAAGTCGAGAGAATCGTTCGTCAGGTCCGCCCCGAACTCGCCTTCGATTTCGCGTCAAATCCCGAATTCCTTCGTGAAGGCTCGGCCATTGTCGACTTCTTGCGGCCCGACCGGGTCGTCGTAGGCTGTGACACCGAGAACGCAAAAGGCGTTCTGAAAGAAATTTATCGGCCGCTGTACCTCAACGAAACGCCGATTTTGTTCACCGGGCGGGAAACCGCCGAACTCATAAAATACGCGGCCAATGCGTTCCTCGCCACCAAGATCACATTCATCAATGAGATGGCCGACCTTTGCGAGAAACTGGGCGCCGACGTCCAGGACGTGGCACGGGGCATTGGATTGGACGGCCGAATTGGATCGAAATTCCTGCACGCCGGTCCGGGTTTCGGTGGTTCGTGCTTTCCCAAGGACACGGTCGCTCTGCTGCGAACATCGCAGGAAGCCGGCGCGCCTACGCGCATTGTAGAGACCGTCGTCGCCGTGAACGAAGCGCGCAAACGCGAAATGGCGAACCGGATAATCGCTGCGTTTGGGGGGATCGCGGGGAAAACGGTTGCCGTCCTCGGCCTCACCTTCAAGCCCAACACCGACGATATGCGCGAGGCGCCGAGCCTGGCTATTATTCCTGCCCTCAGAGCCGAAGGCGCGCGGATCCAGGCTTACGATCCGGAGGGAGGACGGGAGGCATGCAGGCTTCTCGACATCGATCTTTGCAACGATGTTTACCAGGCGATCTCCGGAGCCGACGGCGTCGTGATCCTGACCGAGTGGAACGAATTTCGCGCACTCGACCTCGACCGCATCAAAACACTTCTGAAACGCCCGCTCATGGTCGACTTGCGAAACATCTACAGACCACAACAAATGGCCGAAGCAGGCTTCGACTACTTCAGTGTGGGCCGTCCACCGGATCGAGAAAGAGCAACCTGACCGTTCCCGGTTTGACGCTGTAGCGATGGCGCGGATCGGCCTGCGAGGCGTCGGGATTCAACACAAAATCGGCTGTTACCAGAAAGATGCGCCCGCTTTGCGGATCAAGCGTCATGGTGCGGGCGCCAAACTCTGTTGGAACCGTAGCGACGGGGACGTAGCGCGTCGGTGATTGTTCCGCGATTACCGATAGGGTTCCTTCGCGGTTTGAGCTGAAGATCAGATGGCGATCGGGATCGAAGGCTGCTGCATCCGTGCCTTCACCTATGGGAAGCGTTGCGACGACCTCGCCCGTGTCGGTGTTCATCACCTCAAGCACTTTGTTTCTGCAGCTCGAAAACAGACGATGAGCGGCATGGTCCATCGCGAGGCCGGAGGGGCTCTTGCATCCGGGCATTGGCCAATGAGCATCGACCTTGTTCGTGGCGGTGTCGATCCGAACGATCTCGTTCTTTTCGGCGCCGTTCACGTATACTTTTCCCCCATCTCCGGCGGCGCCAAATTCCAATCCACCGCCGCTGTCGACATTGGCCACAACCGCATCCGTCTTGGCATCGATGACGGTAACCTTTGCCGAGTCCCCGTCGATGACAAAAACGTGCCCGCTTGTCGGATCGAAAACAATCCCGTCCGCGTCCGCGGCAGCGTCGATCCGGTGTACGATCTTCAGGGTCTGAAGATCGAAGGATGCGGCGATTCCGGCACGCCCGTCATCGGTGTAACCGCGATTGAGGGCCGTCACGATTGCAATGCCGTGGGTCCCTCCCGGAAGCCCTTCGACCGCCCCAACCACTTCCCCGCTCTTGCCATCGACCACGGTGACTCTATCGCCGTGAGAAACGTAAACACGTCCGGTCCGCGGATCGAAGGTCAGATAGTCCCACCGGTCGGGTGCGCCCAACGCGATCGATTTCGTAATCCGGTACGATTGCGCGGCCGAAGGAGTCTCGGCTGCGAGAGCGGGCGCAGCGACGCACGCCGCGAAGAGAACAAGACCTCGAAGCGCAGTGGCGATTTTCATTTCGGCCGCGGCCTTTCGACGTGAGACTGAGGGGTCATTCCCCTGTTATAGAAACCGGAGCGGAACAGCCAGGAAATATGCGATAAATTGCCACCGCGGGTTCTGCCGTCAGGCACTCTCCCGGACGGAGTTCGCGTCACGTCCTGTAACCAAAGAGTTCCATTACCTCGCTGAGTTGCGCGTTCAGTTCCGTGATTGCGCTCGCCGAAAGTTTCTCGCGGTGATCGCCGGGGGTCACTTTCCGGATGAAAGCAGTCGGATCCTCCTCCTGGGGCCGGACATCAACCTTGTCGAGAAGCTTCGTGACGGCGAGGGGATTACACTCCCAACGAAAGTGCTTCAGAATTGCGTCGATCATTTCGCGCTTGCGGAATACCACGTTTTCGTACTTGAGGACGAGTGCGTTCGGGTCTGTCACGATGGGCCGATACTCGAGGAAGGTACGGCGCATGAGAGGAACCCGGCTGAATATGTACTCCTGAATCGTGCTCTCCAGAGCTTTTTTCCGTTCGAGCATGATATTGGCCGCCGCGCCCCTCTCGAAGGCTTGCTTGGCGGGCATGGAATGCGAGTAGGCGTTGGAAAAGAACTCGCTCACGAGCGCATCGCGCGGGTCGCGCACGAGAAGCACCTTCTTCGAGTTTGCAAAGGTCCTGGTTCCGTGGAAGCACATCGGCATATTGCGAAAGCCGCCATAGGCGTTCCCTGGACGAAGAACCTTTCTGAGCGGCTTTTCGTTTATCCATTCGGAAACGGGAATATTGTTCTGAAAAAAAGTTCCGGCGATATCAACGTAATTCACAGAATTGTACCTCGCCAGAGCGGCGCACGTACGGTTTAGAAGCGTACTTCCAGATTTCCGGATGCCGAGAACGAAAAAAGCGCGCCCGTGGCCGTGCGCCTCGACGTCGAACTGGACCGCGCCGACGGCCGGCAGATTAACCCTTACCTGCATCTGCCCACCCTCCGCCCTCGAGCGATGCCAAGCAGGGCATGATCATGTCGCCGTCTCATGTACCCGGGCTTTCATCCAGTTCCAACTCATCCCATGCTCGCTGGTCCTGCTCGCTGCGCGGTACCGCCACTCCGTTCTTCCGCTGCTCGCGCCATAGAGCCGCGCAAATCCGGACGCTCGCGTCCACAGATAGAACGTTGCCCGGGTGATCATCGGGATGTACGCTCAATGACGGCGGGAAGAGCGGGTCGTGCCTTGACCCAAAATATTTCTCGTTCACCTCGCAATTGGATTCTCGAAAGCGTTCCTCGATTTCGAGTGCCTTCGCGCGGGACATGCGAAAGCCTTCACCGCCCTGGCGGGCAAGGAGAGCCTCGACAACGCCGGCGCGCTCCGGATTGCCGCCTTCCCCCTTCACGCGCGGGAAGTGCGAATTGAAGCGTCTCAAGAATTCCAGTGCCTCGACATCGAGCGACTGGTTCAACCGATCCGTGCGCTCGAGCTCCTTTGTTTCAAATCCCACAACCGAAGCGAAATCCTCAACTATGTCGCCATCCTTCATGTCCCCAGCGTCGAACCTGCGCACCTGCATATTTTCCACACCGAAGACACGCGCCCACGGCGCCAGCATCCGAGCGTAATCGACCTGGCGCTCGATCCGTCGAACACCAAGACTGTCGAATGCCTTGCTGTTGCCCCCTTTGACGAGCGTATTATACCAACTCACAAGATAATCTACCTGGTTTCTGAGATATACGACGACTGTCACGCGGTCTGCGAATGAGCGGCAAAGGTCCTCCACTCTCCTGATCTCGACAGAACTCCGCACCCGGGCACTGAGGTGCTCGTTGGAGAGGATCACGGCGGACGGGCGCCACTGCTCGATTTCGCGGTTCAGCTCCTCGTTAAGCCGGCGCCGGTACGCTGTCACCTCATCGCTGCTCGCGATCCCACAGCGCTTGCGGATGAGATCAATCTTCTCCTCATTGCGGCTGTACGCCGTAATTCCAACGTGATTCACCCCCCCGGGGGAAGTGGGATACAGGAAATTCTGGTCCAGCAACCGCTCACGATTCGCCGAAAGACAATGTTGCAGCGAAGTCGTGCCCGTCTTCTGGGTTCCTATATGCAGCCAGCAATGCAACGCCTGGCCGGCACATGCCGTCCTCGATCACGCGTCCCGGTCATCGTGAGGTGGCACGTACGGTTTTTCCCGTTTCCTGCAGTTTGATCTCCCTGAGACCCTGCAGAACGGTCTTGCGCTCCTGCTCAAGGGACTGAAGCTCCTTTCGGAGCGCGACCATGTGCTGGTTGCTGTAAATGCGCTCTTCGACAAGCTCCTTCGACGCTTCGCCACCGGATTCATTCATGGCCTTCTTTCGCGTCGCGACTGCTGCAATCTCCGCCTTCACGCGGGGAATGCGAAGTTGGATGTAGACCTTCCGCAATCGCAATCGCTTCATCTGTTCTTCAGCGGACGGGTCCTGCGGGGCGGCTTGCGCTGGCATGGGCACTCCTGTAATTTTGGTGGTGCAGCAATGGTTAACGGGGTACTGGTCGGCGGATAGCCGGTGAATATAAGGCAGGGGCGTGTTTTCTCACAAGTAGATAGGAATTTGTCCCCCTCTCTTCCGACCACCCGGCCCCGGTACGAAGCAGATCGGCCCTGAAAGGGGCCGGGGCGCGTTGGTGGCGGGGTATGCAGGCAGTTCAAAATCTTGTCGAACTGGGTACGGCCATTGCGCTGCGCCATGACAAGTCGGCAGCTTCCAATCTGCTGATTACCTATCCTCCCCCGTCGGACCTCAACGGCCTCAATCCACCGGCCCTGCGAGCATGGGGCGACATCGCGTACACCGCCGATGCCGACGACCTCGCCATCTCCTTCTATGAGCGGCTGGCAAAGACCGATCCCGATACCCACTGGCCATTATTCCAGATAGGAAGGGTAAAGCTTCGGTCGGACAACTACGCTGAAGCCGCAGAATATCTTTCCCGGGCCGCGACGCTGGAGCCGCGCTTCGGCTGGACGTGGTTTGAGCTCTGTCGATGCTACTTCAACCTGCGGGACGTCACAAGACTTGCACATTCGTCGCTGGGCTTCGCCGCGGCTGAAAGAGTTCAGCTCCTCCCGCCGCACATCCGCTTGCTTGCCGACGCCGCGAATTTCCTGTTCGAACGGAAGCTCCGTGAAGAACCGTTCGGCATCTATTCGATCCTGCTCGACCAGGGGTGCACGGACGATATCGTCAGAACACGGCATGCGGAATATTTCATCTGGAGGCAGGACTTCCAGACCGCTATCGATCTGCTAAGGCCGCATTGGGAAGCGAAGACACTCGGCGATTGGGGCGTACGGGCCCTGGCACAGGCCTATCGCGAAATCGGAGACGTCGATTCGGCGGCCTCCATGCTTTCTGAGATAGTCCGAAAGAATCCTCGCAACCTGGCCTATGCCCGCGACCATCTAAGGCTGCTGTTTCAACAGAAAAAATTGAATGAGGCCGCGGATTTCTTCTCCCAGGCCCGCTCTCATCTTTCGGACCGCGCGTACCTTGAACTTCGCATTATTTATTTCTGCGAGACAGCACAATACGAGAAACTGCTGAGCACCCTCAATGCCAGCCCGCAAATCCCCGGACACGGTATCCTCGAGTCGCTCGACCGGGCCATCGTACAATGCGCGTACCGGGAAAGGAATTTCGCCGTAGCGGCCAGCCTGATCGAACAGCGAATATCGCGATTTGGCACGAACGACCACGTGGCGTTGTGCCGGCTGAACGTTGCGTTTGGCAGCCGGAACTGGAGCGAGGTCGAGCGCTGTTTTGCAGAAATCCCGCCCGAATCCTTTGCGCGAAACCTTGAGTTTCGCATGCGGCAGTTCGAATATTTCTGCCATTCCGGCCGCAGTTCCGAAGCCCAGCAGGCCCTTGAAGCGCTCGGGCCGGTATCGCAGCTGCCGCGCAAATTCCTTCTGCCAGTTCTGCGGTTTTATGGAGAACTCGGGGACTGGTCGTCCGTGGCGCGGGTCGGCCTCGAGACGCTTGATTACACCTTTGATTTTGGAGATATGGGCCATTTGCTGACCAGGGCAATCCGGAAGACCAATACGTGCGACGTGGCGGCACACCGGATTGATGAAATGGTGTCCAGGAAGCATTCACCGTCTCTGGTGAAACTTCGTCTGGCCATAGCAGATGACTCGGAAATCGAAATGCTCGCTCCGCGGCTGGCAACGGCAAACGATTCCGATGACTTCTCGCCGCTCTGCCAGCGGGCAATTTTCAAGAAACTCGTTGAGGGCCTCGAAATTCCGGCGTCCCCGGCATCCCGGAAGTTCGCGATCTACTACTGCACGGATTCGGGCTATCTGGGCCCATCGCTTGTTTCCCTGCTTTCGCTGGTTGAATCAAACCCTGACCTTATTGCCGAGAGTGACCTGTACATGCTCGTCGATGGCGTCGAAGCCACGGCGCTGGCGCGCCGCGCCATCGAACGGATTTTCCCCTCCGGCAACGGCGCCGCGGTCTCGCTTCTCGCCCGCGAGGATATTCTGGATAGCGGGGAATCACTGAAGACGGCCTACGGAATGTTTACCGGCGGAGAGACGTTGGCCGAGGCGTGTTACTATCGCATATTTTTCGCAAAATACCTGCGACAGCAGGGCAAGCATCAGACCGCACTTTACATCGATTCCGATACCGTCGTTCAGGGAGACATAAGTCCCCTGTTCCACAGGCGCCCGCGGGCGGCGCTGCTGGCCCGGCTTGAAGTGACGCGCCCGGAGGTAACTGCGGCCATTGCGAAGCATCAACTCGAACCGGGGCGCTACTTCAACTCTGGTGTGCTGTCCTTTGACCTCACACATGCCGATCTTGACGAAGCTCTCGACAGGACGTTGCTGACGGTGCGGGACCACAAAGAACAGCTGATGTTCCAGGATCAGTGCGCCCTGAATCTCGGCTTCCGCGGCGTGTTCGGCGACCTGGACTCGAAATACAACCATTTCATCTCGCCTTTTGACGCCAGTCCCAACGCTTCGGGCGCAATTCTGCATTTTCTCGATCGCCCCAAGCCCTGGGATACCGCCTACGGTGGGAACCTCTGCAGGATATGGTTCCTGCAATGGTACAAGCTGGCGCGTCGCATAGGCCGCGACGATGCTATGGCGCTCCTGCGGCTGACGTCGTAGGGGCAGCGAATGCCCGTCATACGTTATCGCCATGCCGTGGAATTTGAAGTCGCGGACGACGAAGATCAGGAATCATATTTTGTATTCGGCGTCCGGAAATCGGGAAGTTCCATCCTGAACAGCATTGTCGGCGCGCTGGCCGGAATGAACGGCGTGCAGTACATAGATGTCGCGGGAACGCTCTTTAAGAGCGGCCTGCGCGTTTCCGACTGGCAAAACGACAGTGAGCTATGTGGACTGCTGCGGCCGGGGAACGTGTACGGCGGATTTCGCAATTTTCCGGTCGGCCTCGCCTGCGCGCCACGGTTTCGGCAATCGCGAAAAATTCTAATGGTGCGGGACCCTCGCGATGCGCTGGTGAGCGAATATTTTTCGAATGCCTATTCACATTCCATTCCGCAAGGCGGTAGCGGTCGTTCGGCGATGCTGGCGGAGCGTGACGCCGCCCTGAGATCCGATCTTCAATCCTATGTGTTGAGAATGGCGCCTTCGCTGAGGCGGGCGCTCCGGGAATACCTGCCCCTGAAGGACGACCCTACCGTCCGCATCGTCCGCTACGAAGACCGCATCATGCAGAAGAGACAGCTGATCGGGGATATTTGCGCGTTCTTTTCCTGGTCGGTGAGCGATGAAAACGTTGGCCACATCCTGGGGTGGGCCGACATCATTCCCGATGCCGAACGCCCGACCGCGTTCGTCCGGCGCGTACGGCCCGGGGACTATGTGGAGAAGCTTGCTCCGGAAACAATCAGGGAACTGGAGCTGTTTTTCCAGCGGGAGCTGGCGTGCTTTGGTTATCCGGCGCCGAGCTGAGCCTGGCGCTTCCAACCTGCTGCTCGATTTGCACGAGTAGCTGCTCAGAAGAGTAGCCGTCCGCAACAAGGCCCCGCGACTTCTGATACGCGCGCACCGCGTCGCGCGTCTGCGAACCCAGAATGCCGTCGGCCAAGCCGGGATTGAAGCCGAGTCTTGCAAGATCGGTCTGCAAGGCGATGCGCTCGGCGCGAGAGAGAGGCAATATTCCGGTCGGCCAGCGGGCGGCAATCGGAGCATAGCCCTTCAGGCTGTCCGCCAGAAGGCACACGGCGAGCGCATAGGAAGCGGCGTTGTTGTACTTCAGCAATGTGCGAAAGTTGTCGAAGACCATAAATGCCGGTCCGGCGGCGCCGGCCGGGAGATAAATGGCCGCTCGTGCAGCGCTGACCGGCAGCTCCCATCCTGCGGCGCTGCGAACGCCGAGATTGCGCCAAGCCGTTATAGTCTGCAGCTTTTCGAGATCCGCAATTTCGTACGGAAAATTCGCAGGAAGGCTGACGCTGTATCCCCAGGGCGCGCCCCTCTCCCATGACGATTGGGCGAGAAGGTTTGCCGCCGAAGCGAGCGCGTCCGCAGGCGAACGCCACAAATCCCGCCGTCCGTCGCCATCCCCGTCTACCGCGTAGCGCAGAAACGAAGAGGGCACGAACTGCGTCTGCCCAAAGGCTCCGGCCCATGACGAGGTCATTTCGTCTGGCCGAAAACGCTCCTGTTGTTCAATCTTCAAGGCGTCGAGAAACTCGCGCCGGCCAAAATCCGCACGCGGCCCATCATAGGCGAGCGTCGCCAGCGCTTCGAAAATGTCGAAGCTCCCCATTTCCCTGCCGTACTCGCTCTCAAGCCCCCAGATCGCGACGAGAATTTCTCGTTGGACACCGAAGCGATTTTCGATGGCATCGAACATCGGACGGTCGGCTACGAGCAGCTGCTGACCTGTGGCGATGCGCTCGGGTGACAAGGTCGAGGCGAGATATTCCCATATTGGCTTGGTGAATTCTGGCTGTTCAAGATTCAGCGCCTCAACGCGCGGGTTCCGGGCGATTGCGACGGTGGCGGCGTCGTAGACTTGCGGCTCGATGCCCGCCCGAAGCGCCTCCGTGCGAAACGCGTTGATGAAGGTGCGGAATTTCCCATCCTGCGTGGGTGCCTGATACTCAGGATTGCTCGGCTGCTGCGCCAATGCCAAATCGGAAGGGCTGGCAGTGGACAGGAACGCGCCGACGAAAACTATGGTTGATAGCAGGATGGACGTTCGCAAAGCGCATGTCATCATGGGACAAATGCGCCGTTAACGCAGGCTTCGCCTCGGTTGACAGCGCGAAATGACGCCACTAGGTTCCGCGCCTCTTTTGCCACATGTGCCGGATTTCGAAGACAGGTCATGAAAATTCGCAATTCGCTGCGCTCGCTGAAAAAACGCGACAAGGATTGCCGCGTCATTCGCCGGCGCGGGCGTACCTATGTCATCAACAAGAAAAACCCGCGATTCAAGGCCCGCCAAGGCTGAAATCTCGAAAACTCACCGCGTGCCGGAACCCAAGCCATGCTCAAATGCTTGGGGGAACCCCTCGGGCATGTGAGGCGTAGTGCACTCTGCGGCAGGGTCTTCGAGGTTCGCATGCGGTCTCTTCTCTTCGCGGTTTCAGCGGCCGCACTGTCGGTCGCGGGTGCCACCCCGCAACCCGCTGCCATCAAGAATGAGGCGCCGCAGCAGGCGCCGGAATTGCAGTCCCTGTTTCAGCAGCTCGGGAAAGTCGGAACGCCAGACGAAGCGAGGCCAATCGAGGAGAAGATTCTGACGCTGTTTCTGGAATCGGGAAGCGCCAGTATCGACCTGTTGATGACAAGAGCCGCCGCGGCGCTCGCGGACGGAGATGGTGACACGGCCCGAAAACTCCTTGACGTGGTGACGGAAGTCGCGCCGCACTACGCGGAGGGCTGGCATCAACGTGGGAGGCTTCAGGCCGCAGCCGGCGATGACGAAGGCGCAATCATCAGTCTTCAAAAAGCCGTCACCCTTAATCCGCGGCAGTTCGCAGCCCTGGCCGAGCTGGGGGCAATTCTGTCCGAGTACGGAGACAAGCGTGACGCGCTTGCACTACTTCGAAAAGCGATGGCCTTGGACCGCCATTTCGGTGCCGTAGATCGCGAAGTGCAGAAACTCTCGCGCGAGGTCGAAGGCGAACGAATTTAGCGTCCGCCGACGAACGCGACCCGGAGAAGATTCGTTGCGCCTGGAGTACCCAGGGGAACGCCCGCCGTCACCACAATGCGTTCTCCCCGCTTGGCAAAGCCCTCCGATTGGGCGATCCGGGCGGCGCGTTCGACCACATCGTCCAGATCGTGTGCGTCGTCGGTCAAGACGCAATGAAGTCCCCAGGCGAGCGAAAGGCGGCGAGCGGTCTCGACACTGGGAGTGAGCGCAATGATGGGCGCTTCCGGGCGCTCGCGAGCCGCGCGAAGCCCGGTCGATCCCGATTTGGTCCAGCTCACGATGGCGCGCGCATGCATCGTGTGCGTTACTTGATGAACCGCTGCCATAATGGCATCCGGCGTCGTCTCTTCCGGCTCGCTTCGCTGTGCATCCATAAACGACTGGAAGATTGGGGCGGCCTCCACCGTCGAAACGATCCTGTCCATCATTGTCACTGCTTCCGCCGGATACCGTCCCGCAGCAGTTTCCGCCGAAAGCATAACGGCATCCGCGCCATCGAACACAGCCGTGGCAACGTCGGAAACTTCCGCGCGGGTCGGCGCAGCCGATTGAATCATGGATTCCAGCATCTGTGTCGCCACCACGACAGGTTTGCCCGCGTGGCGCGCGGCACGCGTAATCTCCTTCTGGCGAATGGGTACAGATTCCAACGGCAGTTCGACACCCAGATCGCCGCGCGCCACCATCAATGCGTCCGTCAGGTCGAGAATTTCCGGCAGCCAGTCCAACGCCTTCGGTTTTTCGATTTTGGCGAGGACGGCCGCCCTGCCTGAAACAAGTTTCTTGAGCTCTGCGACGTCATCGGGCCGCTGGACGAAGGAGAGCGCGATCCAATCCAGGCCCAGAGCGAGAGCCGCGTCTGCATCGCTTCGATCCTTCTCCGTCAAGGCCGGAATGGGAAGGACGGTGTCCGGCAGATTGACTCCTTTGCGGTTCTTCGCGATCCCGCCCGTCAGAACGACGGCTGAGGCCGCATCGGGGCCGGCGCTGTCGATGCGCACGCTGATTCTGCCGTCGTCGATGAGCAGTCTGTCGCCCGTTCTCAATGCGGCGAAGATTTCCGGGTGGGGGACCGGAATAATGGCCGCTTCGGAAGCCGTCGTGCCGAGAACCAGCTTTACCCTGCTCCCTTCCCGGAGTTCCACCTCGCCGCCTGCCAACTCCCCAAGCCGTATCTTCGGTCCCTGCAGATCGACGAGAACACCAATCGGTCTTTTTTTCTCGCGCTCAAGTGCACGAACGTGGCTGTGCAACTCGGAGAGCAGCTGCCGGGGGGTGTGGCTCATGTTGATGCGGAACACGTCCGCGCCAGCTTCAAACAAAGCTTCCAGTTGCGCGGGTGTTGATGATGCGGGCCCGAGCGTGGCCACGATCTTCGTTTTTCGGCTTCTTCGCATCAGCTCTATTTTGCGGTGGTGGCATCTGCCGATAACGCAGCATCGAAGCAGTCCGTCGTGCCGGCACAAATGTCGTGCATCTGAACGATGACGATTTCTCCTATTGAGGCTACTCTGTCAAACAGACGCCCCAGCGCATTAACGCAGGAACAAGCCGATGGACGAGCGGACGAGGACCGAAATAGAGGCGGCGGTCTTTCGCCGGCTTGTCAACCACCTTAGCGAGCGCACCGGCGTGCAAAACATCGATATGATGATTTTGGCGGGATTTTGCAGGAACTGCCTTGGCGACTGGTTCCGCGAGGCAGCGGCAGAACGACACATCGTTCTTGCCAAAGACGAAGCACGCGCGATCGTTTACGGCATGCCCCCGGAAGAATGGAAGAGTCGGTATCAAAAGGAGGCGACCGCGGAACAGAAGGCCGCTTTCGCCAAGGCACAGAAATCCGCATAGCTCCTGGTGATCACATGGCAAAAGCATTCGCGAAAGACCAGCTGAGGTCGCTCGTCGAGCGGGTCGAGCGGCTGGAAGAGGAAAGGGCTGCGCTCTCAGCCGACATTCGCGAGGTTTATTCCGAGGCGAAGGGCGTTGGGTTCGACACGCGAATCATGCGGCAGGTTGTTCGATTGAGAAAGCTCGATCGCGCCGACCGTCAGGAGCAGGAAGCGATCCTCGATCTTTACCTTGCGGCCTTAGGCATGCGCAGCTGAACCAATCAGGTCGCCGCTTGCATTGCAGACTCTTCGGCGAAGTCCCCTTCGACCTGTTCCAGACCGAATTCCTTCAGCTTGCGATACAAGGTCGAGCGTCCGATTCCCAGCCGGCGTGCCACTTCGGACATGCGGCCGTCGTAATGGTCGATAGCGAGGCGGATAACCTCAGCCTCGATATCGTCCAGGCGTCGCATGTGACCGGAGTCGTTCACAGCAGCTATCGAAAACAGGCTCTGGGGTGGCGCGATCTCAAAGCCGCCATTTGTATCCGCGACCGTTAAGGTGTCCTGCAGCAGGGTTACGCTGCGAGGTCGCAGTTCGACGCCAGCGGCTGCAGCGATCTGCGGGAAATCGCAAACATCGAGAATGTCAGCGTCGCAAAGGACGACGGCGCGGAATATCGTGTTCTCGAGCTGGCGCACATTGCCTGGCCAGTCGAAATTCCGGATCAGTGCATTCGCCTCCTCTGAAAGGCCGCAGATCGGTTTGTTTTCCTCGGCGGAGAAACGCGCCACGAAATGCCGTGTGAGCTCAGCGATGTCTTCGCGGCGCTGCCGCAGCGCCGGTACGTATATCGGGAACACATTCAGCCGATAGTACAGATCCTCGCGGAACTGTCCTTCACGCGTACGCTCTGCAAGGTTGCGGTTTGTCGCGGAGATGATCCGCACGTCGACCTTGATCGAGCGCTTCGAACCGATCGGGTCGATATCGCCATGCTGCAGGGCCCGGAGCAGCTTCACCTGCATGTCGAGGCGTAGCTCGCCGATCTCGTCGAGAAACAACGTGCCGCCGTGAGCCTCCTGAAATTTTCCGAGGTGCTTCTCCGTCGCTCCGGTAAACGATCCCTTTTCATGACCAAACAGGATGGACTCGACCAGGTTTTCGGGGATTGCGCCGCAATTGACAGTGACGAACGGTTTTCCTGCCCGATCGGAGGAGCCCTGGATCGCTCGTGCAATCAGTTCCTTGCCCACTCCCGATTCGCCTTCAATCAGGATCGGAATGTTCGATTGCGCCGCCCGTTGGCCAAGACGGATGACCTGTCGGATTTCAGCACTGAGACCGATCAGATCCTTGAAATCGAGCCGATTGTCGGCCCGCTTCTTCAGCCGGTTTACCTCGCCTGCAAGGGTGCCGATCTTCAGCGCGTTTCGGATCGAAACTGTGATGCGCTCCGGACTGGCCGGCTTGACGAGAAAGTCGCTGGCCCCGGCCCTCATGGCCTCGACAGCGGAATCGATTCCGCCCTTGGCGGTAAGCACGATGACCGGAAGAGCCGGATGGGCTGCCTTGACCTTCGAAAGAACGGTCAAGCCATCGATATCGGGCATCACGAGATCGAGCAAAACAAGCGCGAAGTGATCTGCTCTCGGGCCACCGAGCAGATCGAGGGCTGGCTGCCCGCCGGGTGCGCTTGCAACCGCCATTCCGGCGCGTGTGATTGCCGTTTCGAGAAGCCGGCGCTGCACGGGATCGTCATCGACAATGAGGATGGTGTGGGTCATAACGCGGCGATCTTCGCATCGGAAAGGTAAAAGGCAGGTTCACGGTCCCGCTTTGCGACAGCCAAGGTCGCCCGTGCACGTGCGCAGTGATCATTGATGAGAAGTGAACGAGGCACGAGTGGCGTGCCAGTGACCGCCAAGCGCGAAAATAGTGTAACGCGGCGTCTGACCCGGTTTGCACGTGTCTCGGCCGGACTGACCGGCGTTGCGGCCCGCGGTGCAGGCCGCGCGCTTGGCGGAACACGCCTGTTCAGTGCGTCCAATGCTGCGGACCTTACGACTGTGCTCGGCAATCTGCGCGGACCGGTGATGAAGATCGCGCAGTTTGTGGCCACGGTTCCCGGTGCGTTGCCCGCCGAAGTCGCGACGCCTTTGCTCAGTCTCCAGACCAATGCGCCCCCGATGGGCGCGACCTTTGTACGTCGTCGCATGGCGGCCGAACTCGGCTCCGATTGGGAAAAACACTTCCGTTCTTTTGACCGCGAAGCTGCCGCGGCGGCGTCGCTCGGTCAGGTACATCGCGCAGTCGCCAGAGACGGGCGTGCGCT
>Ga0070731_10001785_pt1 | contig 21605 bp, 17 predicted proteins | sample Coa_R1_2_FD_66448 | JGI IMG/M metagenome (GOLD analysis project Ga0070731, IMG submission 66448) | Surface soil microbial communities from Centralia Pennsylvania, which are recovering from an underground coalmine fire - Coalmine... | ecosystem: Environmental > Terrestrial > Soil > Unclassified ... | reverse complement strand
CTCATATACACAACGCAACGCAGTGCCTAAAACGTGTTAGCTATGAAAAGGTCTTTCGTCATCGGTTTTCCAATGCTGGTATCTGTGATGACCGTCTTCGCACAGGATTCGACGGGATTGCCGGGCAAATGGAGTTTGCAACTATGCATTGATTACGCCAAGAAGAACAACATCCAAGTCAACAGCCTTCGCCTTTCCGAACAAACCGCGCAGCAGGAAGTCCTGCTGGCTAAAGCTCAAAAATTGCCGGGCCTAAGTGGCACGGTCGCGGCCTCTCTTACAAACAGCAAAAATGCAAACCCGGTTGTCGGTGGTTTCCAGACACAGGCCAATTTCGCCAACAACTTGTCTTTAAACTCTTCATGGACAATTTACAACGGTGGTTACCTGAACGACGTGTTAAAGCAGAATCAATTAAACGTCCAAACAGCGTCGCTAAATGTACTTCAGCAGGAAAATAGCATCACGCTGCAAGTCACACAGGCCTATCTGAATATTTTACTGGCAAAAGAAAACGTGCTCTACCTTCAGGATCTGCTGACCACGTCCCAGGCTCAAATTGGCCAGGCTCAGCAACAGTACAACGCAGGAAGCATTGCTAAAGTGAGCCTCATTGAACTCCAGGCCCAGTTGGCAAATGACAAATACAACCTCGTTACCGCGCAAAACACCGAGAGACAAAATGCCCTGACCTTAAAGCAACTGCTTTTATTGCCAACAGACTACAAATTTGATATTGTCGTGCCCGATACGCTCATGGCATCGGCACTCACAGCCTCACTGGCCGAAGCACAGAAAGCAGCATTGGCAACAAGGCCCGAGGTGAAGATAGGCGAACTTGGCGTTCAGGTTGCACGACTTGACCTGGCCAAAGCAAAAGCAGGATACTATCCAATTGCGACTTTAGGGGCTGCGATCGCGACAGGCTATTCCGACAATAATGATTTTTCCTATTTGAAACAACTTGACAACAATTTTTACCAACAGATCGGGCTTACACTTTCCATTCCAATCTTTACGAAACGTGTCAATAAGACGAATGTCGAAAACGCGAAAATTGAAGTGTCCCAGTCCCAGCTTACATTGACGAACACCAAAACGGTTTTGACACAACAGGTAGAACAGGCCTATATAAACGTATTGAACTCACAAGCCCAATATGACGCCTCGGTAGAACAATTGAATTCGGCGAAAGAGAGCTACCGGATTGTCAACGAAGAACTGAAGGTCGGGGCGGTGAACACGGTTGATTACCTCACACAAAAAACACTTTATGTGCAGGCGCTTGAAAATTACATTCAGGCAAAATACAGCACGGCCTTAAATATAAGAATTTACGAATTCTATATGGGCGAACCGGTCAAACTCTAAGCCGGCCGGAATAAATTATAAATTGCAGAGATGAAAAGTTTAAAAATAGTCGGTCTCCTTCTCCTCTTGCTGCTGATCGGGGCAGCACTCTGGTATTTTCGATTTCGGGAAGAGGATAAACCGTTGATTCTGGATACCGAGCGTCCGCAATACGGTTACATTTCAAGAAGTGTAACGGCCACCGGTACCGTGCAACCTGTCGACACTGTCTCAGTCGGCACGCAAGTTTCCGGTACGATCAAGAATATTTACGCGGATTTTAATTCCAAGGTAAAAAAGGGTGAATTGATCGCGCAGCTGGATCAGTCGCTGCTAGCTGCCGCCGTCAATCAATATAAAGCAAACCTCGAGGTAGCAAAAAGCCAGCTTGTCTATCAGAAGAGCACATTTGACCGGCAAAATCTCCTTTATCAAGCGGGTGCCATCAGCAAGGCCGATTTCGAAACAGCCCAATATAATTATAACAGTGCCCAGGCAAATGTTCAAAGCGTGCAGTCCCAGCTTGACGCGGCGACCAAAAACCTGCAATACTCCAGTATTTACTCGCCAGTTGACGGGGTCGTCATGACACGCAACGTCAGCATCGGGCAGACGGTTGCCGCGAGTTTCAGCACTCCCACGCTTTTTGTAATTGCTAAGGACATAACAAAAATGCAGGTCCAGGGCGCGGTCGATGAAGCGGACATCGGCAATGTCAAAATAAATCAACGGGTGACTTTCACCGTAGACGCCTATCCTGACGATGTTTTTAGCGGGGAAGTCGCACAGATACGACTCGAACCTACTGTTTCGGCTAACGTAGTCACTTATTCCACTATTATCAGTGCCCAGAACACGAACATGAAACTAAAACCGGGAATGACAGCTAACATCACAATATTTACCAGGGAGGATAACAATGCCATGTTAATTCCAGCAAAGGCACTGAAGTTTCAGCCCGCATCGACGATGGAAAAGCAGTACAAGATCGGCGAGCGCGAAGTCGACTCAAGTTCCTTTCATCATAAAAAGTCGGGAGCAGATACTTCCAGAAGGAAAAACAGTGATACGACGGGAGCAGTCAAAAGGACACGCGCTTACGTTTGGGTAAAGAAGGGCGATAGCCTTATTCAGAAACGGATCATTACCGGTCTCAACGATGACACAAACGTTGAGGTCTTTGCGGGATTATCGGATGACGATGATGTGGTGACGGGCGTGGAAAATCCCACGGATAAATCGGCTGCCAAGCCATCCACTCAGCGCAGCCCTTTTATGCCATCACGTCCAGGAAGCCGCCCCGCAAACAGCGCGAATCGGCCACAAGGTGGGGGAAACAAGTAACAGACAGTGCCGGATCGGCGAACCATTTAAATTTTGACATGGGTACCAAAATCCTGGAACTTCAGAATATTAAACGTGAATTCCGTATGGGAAGTGAAATCGTCCGAGCCCTCAAGGGTGTCACGTTTGATGTTCAATCCGGCGAATTTGTCACGATTATGGGCAGCAGCGGTTCAGGAAAAACAACCTTGCTAAACACCCTGGGCTGCCTGGACAAGCCAACTGAAGGGATTTATTTGCTTGACGGGGTTAATGTCGGCACGCTCTCCCGCAACGAGCTTGCCCGCCTGCGAAACAATAAAATTGGCTTTGTTTTTCAGGCGTACAACTTACTACCTCGAACCTCAGCTTTGGAGAACGTAGAGCTGCCACTCCTGTACAACCCGGCCATCACTCACAAAGAGAGGCGAGAGAAGGCGATCAAGGCGCTCGAATCAGTGAAGCTAGCCGACCGTCTCGACCACACGCCTAACCAATTGTCAGGAGGACAGCAACAGAGAGTAGCCATCGCCCGTGCCCTGGTCAATGAACCCGTAATGATTCTTGCAGACGAAGCAACGGGAAACCTCGACTCGCGGACTTCTTTTGAAATAATGGCACTTATGCAGGAGTTGAACCAGCAGCAGGGAAAGACGATAGTCTTTGTAACACACGAACCCGATATTGCGTCGTTCAGTAACCGCACTATCACGCTAAAAGACGGAAAAGTGATGAAAGACGCATCAAATGAAAACAGGCGATTGGCTAGGGAAGTTCTGGCTTCGCTCCCCACAAGCGACGACTACTAGATCTTCATTTGGTTTGGAATTTGTGGTAGGTGCCCGGAAAGTTACGAGCGAAGATTCAGGAATAGTGACGCAGGCTAGAGTGAATGAAAAAAAACTTGATTAGCGGAAGAATAGGTTGCCAATAGTTTTTATTATGAATGTTCTCAATCTCATCAGAATTGCGTTTAAAGCATTGCAGCGCAACAAACTCAGGGCATTTCTGACCATGCTTGGCATAATCATCGGTGTAGCAGCCGTCATTGCCATGGTGGCCATCGGCCAGGGTTCGAAAAAAAGTATTCAGGACCAGCTGTCCAGCATGGGGTCCAATATGATCACCATTCGGCCCAACAGCAATGTCACAGCCGGTGTGCGCCTCGATGCTACTTCTGTACAAACGCTGACCATTGCGGACGTGAAGGCGATCGAAAAGCAGGCGCAGTATATTAGCGGAGTATCACCGGCAGTTTCATCGAGGGGCCAAGCAATTAACGGTTCGCTGAACTGGTCGACCACCATGCAGGGAGTCAGTCCTTCATATCTTGATATTAGGAATTGGCCTTTAAAGGACGGTATTGTTTTTTCCAGTTCCGATGTAACGAGTGCTGCCAAAGTCTGTCTTTTGGGACAGACGGTTGTAAATAACATTTTCAGCCCGGGTGAGAACCCCATTGGCGCAACCATCCGATTTAGCAAAATCCCATTTAAAGTTATCGGGGTGCTTGTGACCAAAGGTGAAAACGCATTCGGCCAGGATCAGGATGATATTATCATCGCTCCTTACACGACCGTTCAGGAAAGAATAACTGCCACGGTATATTTCCAAAATATTTATGTTTCGGCAAGGAATGAAAATTTGACGGATTCTGCAACCAATGAGGTTTCGCAAATCCTTCGCGCTTCTCACAGACTTAAGCCGACGGATATCGATGACTTCGCGGTACGAACCCAGGCCGAACTGATCAACACGTTCAGTTCAACCAGTCAGTTATTGACCGTGCTGCTAACGGCCATAGCAGGAATTTCCCTGGTGGTTGGCGGCATCGGGATAATGAATATCATGTACGTTTCGGTCACCGAGCGTACGCGAGAAATCGGTCTGCGCATGTCGATCGGAGCGCGCGGAATCGATATCCTTTTGCAATTTCTGATCGAGGCCATCCTGATCAGTATTACAGGGGGATTGATCGGCGTCGCGCTGGGAATCACAGCGTCCAAACTGGTCTCAGTTTTTCTGTCATGGCCGACTTTGGTTTCAGAATATTCCATCGTTCTTTCATTTTTTGTCTGTGCACTGACTGGCGTTTTCTTTGGATATTACCCCGCGCAGAAAGCCTCCCGCCTTGACCCCATTGAGGCGCTTAGATATGAATGAGCCATGGAAGCGCCTGTTCGCAGACGTTTTCATTTTGTGAAATAAAATTCTTGATACTTGGTAAGAATTTTCGTAAATTGGTTTTAAAAGGGTGAGATAGCACCAAAACATTATTCGCTTTCATTCGACAATGATCCCCTACCCTGAGAACTTACTAATGGTTTACCATTAATCTTTTTTGAACCAAAAAATGTTCTTATGAAACTACAAGTGTCCCCGTGCATTCACAAAAGAAAGAAAACCATCGAATTTAACATTCGATTGCAGACTGCGTCCCACATCTCTCTCGCTGGAAGTTTTAATCATTGGGCAAAGGATGAACTGGAAATGCAACAAAAGAAGAACGGCTTGTGGCAGATTGAGATCCCGATGCTACCCCAGGGAAAATATTTTTACAAATTCTGCATAGATGAAAAAATGTGGATGGAAGACATCGAAAATCCCCTGCGCGAACCAGATGGAGTAACAGGTTGGAATAGCGTCCTCACGGTTTAAAAATCATTTCCGCGGCTAATGATATTTCCAGCATCTGAATTTTCCCATGATGGATGGGTAAATTATTTCGACAAAAGCACTTCAACCATTTTTTCAGCGACAAGTTGGTTGCCTTTATCATTGAGGTGCACCCTGTCCACCGTAAGAATACCCTGGTCTTTGTTATCGGGGTTATTTTTCATATTATAGGTGAGAAAATCCTCTCGCAGGTCAACCAATTCGCAGCGGTAATTTTTAGCCAGTCCTCGAACGATTTGCGCATACTGGTTGAGATCCCCGTCTTGCTGGTTGGTAAAATCCGTTCGTTCCCCGATGCAGGCTGGAGTGCATAATATGATCCGAACCCCTTTATCTTGTAACTTTTTGATGATCGCGACGTAGAATTTTTCAAATTTGTCAGCGTCCGTACCTGTTCCGAAACTTGATTTATGCCACACATCATTCACGCCGATCCAGATAAACACAATGTCGGGCTTCTTTGCCAGCACGTCGTCATCCATGCGAAGATAAAGGTCGTATACCTTGTTGCCGCCGATACCAGCCCCGACCAACTCATATTGCTTCGCCAAACCTTTCTGCTCAAGCAATTCTCCGATTCGGACAATGTATCCTCCCGGGTTGACGCCTGCTTGAGTAATTGAATCTCCAAAAAAAATGACACGCTTGGGCTTTTCAACGATCATCGACATTGCGATGACCATGAGTCCGGCGATAATTGACAACCTACCAATGGGGTTCATAATACCAAATTTTATTTCAAATCTACAATTTGAGGTGGATAAGCGCGCACCTTAATTCTGTTAACGATCTCCATGCAGGCCCTGGCGTTATGATAGGGGCATTTCCAAAAGCCGATCTTGTCCTGGCCGGCCATCACCTCGTTATCTTTCGTCACCCCCCAGTGCCACTCGCCGAATTTTTTGTCCCTGATGTAACGTTTCACAAATTCCCAGCATTTTAGGGAATGCTCAAAGTATTTCTTTTGCTGAGAGATTTGAAATGCGTTGAAATATCCGACCATTGCCTCGGCCTGGACCCACCAATGCTTTTCCGCGTTCACGACATCATCATGCTTTTCATAGCATAACCCTCCATCATATTCCCACCCTTCCGAAGCCGCTTCTGTGATCCTTAGAGCTTCGGATTTCATGGTAATATTCCAACCTTTGTGGCCAATGACCTCAGCAGCGTATTGCAAAAGCCATGCTGCCTCTATATCATGGCCAAAAGAGATCAATTGCGATTTGCAGGTCCAGTTTTCATCAAAAAAAAGCATGAGGTGGTTAGTCCTGTTGTCGATAAAATGATGAGCGAAGACCTCGAGCAGGTTTTCAATCTGCATTCCCAGGAATCCGTCCCTCCAAACACTATACAGGTTCGTATAGGCTTCGAGCAGGTGAAGATGGGTGTTCATCGTCTTGGCATAATTTCCGTCCCTGGGACTTAGTCGCAGGTCCTCGATGGGCTTCCAGTCACGGTTAAATGCTTCAAAATATCCCTTCAGCCTGCTGTCAAAGCTGTGTCGTTCAATTGTCTTGAACAACTCCCTGGCCTGGGCGCCAATGGATTCATCTTTGGTCGCTTTATAATATTCGCTCAGCGCATATAGGTAAAATGCCTGACCGTAAATTTGTTTTCTAGCACCAGAGGGATTCCCCTGCGAATCGACACTCCAGAACACCCCCCCGAATTGCTTATCCACGAAATGATCCAGCAAATAGTGATGTGCGCGACGGGCAAGTTTAAAATATTCTTCTTTTCTCGTTTGGTTATATGCAGCCGAAAAAGCCCAAAGGATTCGCGCGTTTAAAACCAGCCCTTTTTCGGCATTCAAATCGATATTGTTTTCGTCATCAACACGCCCGTAAAAACCGCCCTTATCATTGTCAGGCGAATGAATAGCCCAATACTGAAGGATGCTGGCAAGTTCGGCCTGCAATTCTTTCTTGTATCGTTGTATCAAATTTTGCATGTCTGAGTGTGCAGTCGGGGGCCTCAACGTTAACGCCAAGACAGACCGGGAAATCCAGGGTTTGACGCTTTAGTGATAAACCTGTTCTTTGGTTATCTCCCGCTGGAAAAGTGTCCGTTTTTCATTGTAGAACCGGACAAAGTCCCCAGCGGAAATCTGTCTATCAAATGGCACGTAAAATTCGCTGCTTCCATTGCCTTTGCCTCCGGCGTTTCTCCATGCGAGCGCATAAGCGATCCTGTACGGAGCAATTGCTTTCCAAAACACCTGGGTCCACCACTCAGGGTCAGGCAATCCTGCATATCCAAACTCAGTCAGCGCCGGTATTTTGTGGTTTTCGGAAGCGACACTGTCGAGCATGGAAAGCATGAGTCCCGCCTGCCTGACAAAATTATCGTTGGAGGCCGTGTTATATGCCTGGTAGATGTCAAAGCCAATCACGTCAACGAAATCGTTGCCCGGGTAACGCTCCATATATTCTGCGCGGGAATAAAACTTATCCGTATTGTAGGCATAGAGCAGATTATGCACCTGCTTTACATCTCGCAGGTATTTTACCGTAAATTGGTAGAGTTCCCTGGTTTCCTCGGGAGTGCAATTCTTGCCTCCCCACCAAAACCAGCTCCCGTTCAACTCGTGAAAAGGTCGGAATATTACGGGAATGAGTTCTCCGTGATTACCCTTTAAACTCAGAAAGAATGAAGCTACCCGGTCCAGCCAGCTTTTAAAAAGCTCATTTTTTGCCCCACCCGGCAAAACCGAGGCGACGCTGCCTGGTGCCGGATCCCAGGCGGTTTTGCCTGTCAGCGGATTGTTCAGATGCCAGCTGATGGTAACAATACCACCGCGGTCATAAATGAGCCTGATGAAGTGGGCTATTTTTTCAAAAGGCACGCTGTCGAGATTTACCTGGTGATCCAGTTCGATGCGTCCAAGCTCCCAACCGTATACGGCCGGATAGTCTCCGGTCACATCTTTGATGTCGCTGCGACCCTCCACGTACTTCCATCCGACCCCGTAAGCCAAGTCATCCTGGTGGCCGATCATGGTGCCTTTGTTGAGTAATCTGGCCAGACTATGGTATAAGTTGACCGTTTCTACTGTAGCCCGGGAGTCAGCAGGTTTGGATTGGGCAAAAGAAAAATCGATCCAGATCAGCAGAGCGATGACCTGCAGTAGAACATCTTTCATATAGCAGCCAGTTGCGTGAACAATCGATCCTTCTTCAAATCTAAACTGAATAGCCTGCTTATATCTATACTTTTTTGACAATTACTCACCCAAGTTTATCATATTTGATGAATTCAGCGTCTGTAAAAACCTGATGGTAAATAATTTGAAAGCCATAAATCTGGCGAGATCATATGATATTTATTTATCCCTATACGATCTTTATTCAGATATTTTTTTGCCGAAGCAGCGAATAGTCTACATATTTTGTCTGGAATCAACCAAGACTATGCATAAGGATATTATGCGGGAGATTATCCCGCTAACCCCCAATGATTGCTTCACTCACTTTTCGCGGGTCAAAAAGGAGTTCAATTTCCCACTCCATTACCACGACGAATATGAACTCAATTTTATTTCAAATGCAAAAGGCGCCAAACGCATTGTCGGTGACAGTATTGAAGTAATCGACGATCTTGAACTCGTCCTGATTGGTCCCAATCTCTATCATGCCTGGTTTACCCATCAATGCAAAAGCAGGGAGATTACAGAAATAACAGTCCAATGGCATCGTGATCTATTTGATGACAAATTCCTGAACAGGAATCAGCTCAACTTCGTAAAATGCCTTTTCGAACGGGCGCAAAGGGGCATTTCATTCCCGCGTGAAGTTGCAGGGCGCATTGCTGCACGCATCAGATCGCTGGATCAAAAAGGGGGATTCGCATCAGTTCTTGAACTGATGTCCATTCTGCATGAGCTGTCATTGTGTGACGTAAAAACTCTTTCCGACGCAACGTTCATCAATTCACAATTGAGCTATAACAGCCGCAGAATTGAAAAGGCATTCCAATACATGAACATCAATTACGACAGGAGCGTTACGCTCGGTGAAGTAGCAAAATTGGTTAACATGACCGACGTATCATTTAGCCGTTTTATTAAAAAGAGGACGGGGAATACGTTCATAGACACACTTAACGAAATCCGTCTTGGGCACGCGTCCAAGATGCTGATCGACACGACTCATTCCGTCGCCGAGATCTCGTTTAATTGCGGATTCAACAACATCTCCAATTTTAACAGGATCTTCAAGAAAAAAAAGGGCTGCACTCCAAAAGGTTTTCGAGAAAGTTTTGCTTCTGGTACCCGCCTATTTATCTAGTTAAGAAAAACCGCCGGTTGTGGCCGACGGTCGAATAGGTTAACTGAATCGAGGCAGCATCTAAGTAGCCCAGGCTTTGTCGCCTTTTTTGTATGGAATACATCCCTCGTATTTGCCTGGCACCGCCACATAACGCAATGCCTGGGTCGCTCCTGGTTCGGAAGTAAAATATCCCCAAAGCGTCAATTCCTTCATCATGCGAAAATAATGGGCAGGCTCATCTGGTTTTTTCTTAGCCATGTAATCTTTAGCTTCCTTATCGAGTCCAACAAGAAAATCGTGTTTGTCATTCGGGGCCAAATCGACAAAATTCTTGCTATACTTCGTCTTGGCGCCATCATTCAGCTTCTGCATCCCATCCAAGAATATTTTTTGGTCCTTGTCTTCGTAACAGTCGTTTACAATGACGGTCATGAACTGACCGACCTTGGCATCTTTCGCACCGGGAGTGGAAGTTGCCGGAATAATCGTTTCGGCAATATCATCCAGGTAAGCCACATCATCCGGAGTGAAACTGAGGTTGGCTCCGTATTTCTTGTCGGCCGGTCCGCAGCCTGTCAGAAAAACCTCCGCGCCTACAATGGTTCCTCCCAGCAGCAGTGCGACACTTGATAACGCTTCACGTCTATTCATAATTTATTTTTTTTTGACGTTATGAAATTAAATTTCCAGATTTTTATTGATATAGCAATGAGTTAAATTTCTTTAATCTTAAAAACCTGTTCACACATTTGCCGCGCCGTTTCAAAGATTCATTTTTTTCATTTCAGCGACTGCATAATTTGCGGCACGCGCAGTCAATGCCATGTAAAAAATTGAAGGGCTTTGGTTAGCCGTACTGGTCATACATGCGCCATCGGTAACGAAAACATTCTTGCACTGATGAAACTGGTTCCAGCCATTCAGTAAGGAAGTCTTCGGACTTTTACCCATGCGGCATCCTCCCATCTCATGGATATCCCTTCCAGGCGCCCAATGATTATCGTGATGCTGTATATTCTTTATCCCGCATTTATCAAACATCTCGCTGCTTTGCGTCAGGAAATCCTTGAGCAGCTTCTCGTCATTGTCGTCATAGGCCACGTTGGTGACAAGAAGCGGAATTCCCCATTGGTCTTTTTTATCCTTACTCAGCGTCAGGCTGTTCGTTTCCTTGGGAACAGTTTCTCCCTGCATATAGATATAGATCTTCCAGGGTCCTGCTTCTGACATCGCGTCCTTGTACGCAGCGCCTATCTGGTCACTTACCGAATCGCCATTGCCCCGCTCCCTGTAGCATCCCATAAACGCCATATAACCCCCAACGAAATCCATATCATTTTTGTGGATATTCCTGAAATTTGCCATCATGCATTCTGCCGTCCTGCGTCCGTAGAAATATTTGTCCATGTATCCATCCACTTCACCCCCAACTGACCCGCGATAATTTTGGAAACATGCGTATTTGCCCAAAAGGCCGTTATCATTGCCGAATCCGTTGGGAAATCTTCCGGAAGTGGAATTAAGCAGGATAAGATTGCTGTTCAATGCTGATGCATTCAGGAAGATAACACGCGCATAATAATCAGTGGCCTGTTTTGAATTCGCATCAATTACTCTTACCCCGGTCGCCTTATTTTTTTTCTCGTCGTAAATGATGGAGTGTACAACGGAAAATGGCCGGATAGTGAGGTTGCCCGTCCTTTCTGCCCAAGGCAACGTGGAAGATACTGAACTAAAATACCCGCCAAACGGGCAGCCGCGCATGCACTCGTCCCTTGCCTGGCATTGGCCCCTGCCCTGCTGGATATGGATGGGCTGTGGTTTGGTCAGTTGAGCCCATCGACCCTGGATCATGAATCGATCCTTGTAATGCGTCATGATCTTGTCGCGAAGGTCCTTTTCGGGGCAATTGAAGTCAAAGGGTGGCAGATATTCACCGTCAGGCATTGCTTCTAGGCCATCACGATTGCCGCAAATGCCGGCAAACAACTCAACGTGCGAATACCATGGTGCAATATCATCGTAACTGATCGGCCACTCTATGCCGTAACCATACCGCGCCGGGTTGATAAACTCGTACTTGCTCCATCGCGGGCAGGCCCTTCCCCAAATAATCGACTTTCCCCCGACCTGGTATCCCCTTATCCATTCAAATGGCTTTTCCTGAACATAAGGGTGGTCCTTATCTTTTATAAAAAAATGTGACGTAGATTCGTCAAAACCCGCCGCTTCCGTGATCAGCGGATTTTCTTCGACAAATTTCCGGGGCATCACGCCACGATGCGGAAAATTCCAGGGATTCATCGTGGCCGTAGGGTAATCCTTGTTATGTACAACCATTCTGCCACGCTCCAGGACTAAAGTTTTCAGCCCAAGATCACAAAGTTCCTTGGCGGCCCAGCCTCCGCTGATGCCGCTGCCGATGACAATGGCGTCATAGGAATTTTTGGCAGCGCCGCCGGAATTGATATTTACCGTACTGTCTCCTGGCATAGAATATTTTGTTTATATCGGCCCCGCAAGCCATCCTGCTCAATGCAGCCCAATGCGAGCCCTGATGTCAAACGTTTCCTTTTTTCAATTCTTCGACTGCGTGATTCGCTGCCCTTGCCGTCAATGCCATGAAGGTAATCGACGGATTTTGCGTACTTGTTGATGCCATGCAGGCCCCGTCCGTAACAAAAACATTCGGCACATTGTGGAATTGGTTCCAACTGTTCAGCATTGATTTTTTCGGATCCTTACCCATTCGGCATCCGCCCATCTCATGGATATCCAGGCCCGGCGCCTGCTTGCTGTCCCGCCTCTGAATATTTTTACAGCCGCCCTTTTCCAGCATCTCGGCAGTTTGGTCGAGAAAGTCGTTGAGCACTTTTTCATCATTATCATCATATCCGACAGATGTAATGAGTTGAGGAATGCCCCAGTCGTCGTTCTTATCAGAGCTCAGCCGAACGTGATTATTTTCTTTAGGAATCGTTTCTCCCTGCATCATCGCAAATACACCCCAATCGCCCGCTTCAGATATAGTTTCTTTGAATTTTCCTCCCATTTCTTCTTCTCCGGGTCCTACATTTGCGTTTCCTCTGCCGGCACTATAGTGCACCATGTAACCTCGCTGAAAATCCATTTCCTGTTTTCGGACATTTCTGAAATTAGGCATCATGGCCTGCGTGGGCCGCCTGCCAAAATAGTATTTATCCATCGGGCCGTCGTATGATGCAGACACCGTGCCGCGATAATTATGAAAACATACGTATTTGCCCAATAATCCATTGTCGTTACCGAGTCCGTTTGGAAACCGGGTCGAAGTTGAATTAAGAAGAATGAGGTTGCTGTTGAGGCAGGCCGCATTAACAAAAATAATTCGTGCAAAATACTCCGTAGCCTGTTTAGTATGAGCATCAATGACCCTTACCCCGACCGCCTTGCCTTTTTTATCATCATAGATGATGGAATGTACGACTGAATCAGGTTGGAGGGTCAGGTTACCCGTCTTCAGCGCCCAAGGAATTGTCGCGGAGTTGCTGCTGAAATACCCTCCGAATGGGCAGCCTCGCTCACAGAGGCTCCTGGCTTGACATTGGCCCCTTCCCTGCTCAATGTGAATGGGATTCGGCTTGGTCAGGTGCGCGCACCTGCCCACAATTGGAAACCTGTCTTTATAGCTTGACGCAATTTTTTCCTGTATATTTTTTTCGACACAGTTTAGCTCCCACGGCGGAAGAAACTCCCCGTCTGGCAAGGTCTCGAGTCCGTCGCGGTTTCCGCTAATGCCGGCAAAAATTTCGACGTGAGAATACCAGGGAGCAATATCTGCGTAAGTGATGGGCCATTCGGCAAATCCGTCCCTCGCCGGTCCGTCAAAATCAAACCTGCTCCATCGTTGTGTCTGGCGCGCCCAAAGAAGCGACTTCCCTCCGACCTGGTAGCCCCTGATCCAGTCAAATGGTTTCTCCTGGACGTAAGGGTGCTGCGTATCTTTGACAAAAAAATGCTGTGAAGCTTCGCTAAATGCGTAGCACCTTGAAACCACGGGGTTCTCATCAGTAATCTTTACAGGCATCTGGCCCCGATGGGGAAAATCCCAGGGATTCTTGGTAGCAGTAGGATAATCCTTCAGGTGCACGACATTTTTTCCTCTTTCCAGCAACAATGTTTTAACGCCATGATCACATAACTCTTTTGCTGCCCAGCCTCCGCTAATACCGCTGCCGATAACAATCGCATCAAAAGAATTTTTTCTGACGCCCCCCGAATTAATATTTACTGTACTGTCTCCTCCAGGCATAAATTATAAATTGTGGCAATAAAACACAATCAGATTTGTACGTCATTGCCTTTGATAGAAAACGATTAAATGTTCCCTTTCTTTAACTCATCGACTGCGAAGTTTGCAGCCCTCGCAGTAAGTGCCATATAAGTCAGGGAAGGATTTTGACATGCGCTTGACACCATGCATGCGCCGTCAGTGAGAAAAACATTCCTGGCGTCCCACACCTGGTTATGCATGTTGAGTACAGATGTTTTCGAATCTCTCCCCATCCTGGCTGTTCCCATTTCATGGATCCCGTCGCCGATTTCATGACCATTATCCCAGGTCTGCACATCCCGGACACCTGCCGATTCAAACATGGCCTTTGCCTCTTCTACAATTGCCTTTCGCATTTTCTTTTCATTATCTTTTAATTCAGCGTCCATAGCAAGGATAGGCAGTCCCCACTTGTCTTTTTTATTTTTATCGAGTGAAATTTTGTTGTCGTGATAGGGCAACAACTCTCCAAACCCTGTCATGCCGATCGTCCATGATCCTGGCTCTGCCAATTCTTCTTTGAACTTTGCTCCTATGCTCAGCTCGGCAACACTTCTACTCCAACCTTCCCGTCCGGCGCCACCCTGGTATCCGAATCCACGCATGAATTCACGCTTATCGTCAAAAAGGTTGGCGAAACGAACGATGTAGAACCCGTTAGGCCTGCGGCCATAATAATATTTGTCTTCATAACCATCGACGATACCCGAGGCTCCGAGGTTATAATGGTGGTCCATCACGTTATGTCCCAATTCGCCACAACTGCTGCCGAGGCCATCCGGCCAAACATCGGTTGCCGAATTCATCAGCACCCATGCGCTGTTAAGCGCCGAAGCATTCACAAAAACAATTTTGGAATAATAGGAATAAGTCTGATTGTTCTGGGCATCTAGAATTTCCACGCCGGCTGCTTTCTTCTTATCCTTATCATAAAGGATCCTGGTAACGATACTCCATGGTCGAACGGTAAGTTTGCCCGTTTTGCTGGCCGCAGGCAGCGTAGATGACTGGGTGCTAAAATAGGCCCCGAAGGGGCAGCCTTCCCAACAGCGGTTGCGATATTGACACTGGGTCCTGCCTTCGATTGGTGCTGTCAGGTTTGCACTGCGCCCGATGATCAGGTGGCGCTGCCCTTGGTATTTTTCGCGAATGCGGGCCGATACATCTTTTTCAACGCAGTTAAGTTCCATTGGCGGCAAAAAATGACCGTCTGGGAGTTGCGGCAGGTTTTCGAGAGAACCGTTGACACCGATAAATTTTTCGACATGACCATACCACGGTGAAATATCCTTGTACCGAATCGGCCAGTCGATTGCCCACCCGTCTTTTTCATTGGCTCCAAAATCGAAATCGCTCCAGCGGTAGCTTTGACGGCCCCATAGGATTGAACGTCCCCCAAGCTGGTATGATCGCCACCACTTGAAAGGCTTCGTTTCCGTGTAGGGGCAGTCAACATCGTTGGCCCAATAATCCATGATAGGTTCGTATTTCCCCCAGGTGCGAGCAATAATTGGATGTTGTTTTAACTGTTCCTGCGTCGCCCGGCCATGATGAGGAAATTCCCAGGGATCCTTGGTCGCAGACTTGTAGTCTTTAACATGCTCAAAATCTCTTCCGCGCTCAAGCATCAGCACCCTAAGCCCCTGCTCAGTCAACTCCTTAGCAGCCCAGCCACCGCTAATACCTGAACCGATGACAATTGCATCATAGGTATTTTGCAGTTTTGCTTTGTTATTAACAAGAACTGAATCTCCGGGCATAAGTTTTACTTTGTTCGGTATTAATATTGGCAGACAACTGCGTCGCCGGTTGCAAAACCAGTTACGCTATTCGCAAACTCAAATATTTCTTTTCTTCATTTCGCTAACGGCATGATCAGCCGCGCGCGCAGTCAAGGCCATGTAAGTAAGCGACGGGTTTTGGCAGGCCGACGAAACCATGCAGGCGCCATCAGTTACAAATACATTTTGAGCGTCCCATACCTGGTTCCATTTATTGAGAACCGAAGTCTTTGGATCTTTTCCCATCCTGGCGGTTCCCATTTCGTGGATTCCCCTGCCGAGATATGGATTTGCATCGCGCGAATGAACATTCTTGACACCGACGGAGTCCAGCATTTCTTTGGCATCCTCGAGCATGTCCTTTCGCATTTTTAATTCATTTTCTTTCAATTCAGCATCGATGGCAAGCACCGGCAGACCCCACTTGTCCTTTTTACTTTTATCTAGAGTAACTTTATTTTCATGATAGGGTAAAGTCTCTCCAAATCCTCCCAGGCTCATCGTCCATGCCCCCGGCTCACACAATGCCTCTTTCAAATCGGCGCCAAGTGCAATCTCTTCGGCAGACCGGCTATATCCAGACCTTGAACTTCCGCCCTGATATCCGAACCCGCGGATATAATCACGTTTGTCTCCGAAATAATTTCTATAACGGGGAACGTAAATTCCGTTTGCCCTGCGGCCATAATAATATTTATCCTCGAAACCTTCCACTGCACCCGAGGCCCCGACATTCAGATGGTGGTCCATCAGGTTATGACCAAGTTCGCCACTGCTGCTGCCAAGTCCATCCGGCCAGACATCCGTAGCCGAATTCATCAGGACCCACGCACTATTTAGCGTGGAAGCGTTCAGGAATATTACCTTCGCCTTATACTCATAGGTCTGATTGGTCTGACCATCCAAAACTTCGACGCCCGCTGCACGTTTTTTATCCTTATCGAATAAAATTTTGGTGACAATGCTCCAGGGACGCAGCGTGAGATTATTGGTAGCCCTCGCAGCAGGCAACGTCGATGATTGCGTACTAAAATAGGCGCCGAAAGGACAGCCCAGCCAGCACTTGTTCCGGAATTGGCACTGAGTCCTGCCCTCGATCGGGGCCGTCAAGTTGGCCGTGCGCCCTATAATCAAGTCACGGTTCTTATATTTTGCCTTGAGCCTTGCAGCAACATCCTTTTCAACGCATGTCATATCCATTGGAGGCAAAAATTGTCCGTCAGGCAACTGAGGGAGCCCATCTTTGTTTCCACTTATTCCTGCAAACTTTTCGACATGATCATACCACGGCGCAATTTCCTTATACCGGATCGGCCAGTCGACGGCAATTCCATCTCGGGCATTTTCTTCAAAATTCATATCGCTCCACCGGTAGCTTTGCCTTCCCCACATCAGCGAGCGGCCGCCGGTGTGATAGCCGCGAAACCAATCGAATCGTTTAACCTCTGTATAGGGACATTCAGAATCTTTTACCCAATAATCCAGGTTAGTCTCGTTCAGCGGATAATCGCGCCTCAGGACAGGATAATCCTTTTTCATCTGGGCAGTCGCCCTTCCCCGATGCGGGTAGTCCCAAGCTTCTTTATTGGCATTCTTGTAATCTTTGACGTGTTCAATATGCTCCCCCCGTTCCAGCATCAACACTTTTAATCCTTTTTCTGTAAGTTCCTTGGCGGCCCAACCGCCGCTGATCCCTGAACCTATCACAATTGCGTCATAGACATTATCGGGCATAACCTGTTATTTAGAATTTTTAATTAATCAATTGAGGAAATTCATGCAATTCAAAGGTTCATTTTTTTTAATTCGCTTACTGCGTGGTCCGCAGCACGAGCCGTAAAAGCCATGTATGTCAATGAAGGATTCTGGCATGCAGTTGATGCCATAAAAGAGCCATCCGTAACAAAAACATTGGGCGCATCCCATACCTGATTCCACTTGTTGAGTACTGAAGTCTTGGGGTCTCGGCCCATCCGTGCAGTTCCCATTTCATGTATGCCGCGGCCAAGGTAAGGTTCGCTGTCACCGCCCTGTACATTCTTAACTCCCGCCGCCTCGAGCATTTCTTTGGCGTCGTTAAGCATATCCTTACGCATCTTTAGTTCATTGTCCTTAATTTCTGCATCGATAGCCAGGATATTCAAACCCCATTTGTCTTTTCTAGTCTTGTCGAGAGTCACTTTGTTGTCATGATACGGCAACGTTTCACCAAAACCTCCCATTCCAAAACTCCAGCCTCCCGGCTCGCAGAGCGCTTCCTTAAAATCCTTGCCAATGCTATATTCCGCAACATTGTGGCCCCATCCATCACGTCCTCCGCCACCCTGATAGCCGAAACCTCGAATATAATCACGCTTGTCTCCAAAGAAATTCCTGTACCGGGGAATATACACGCCATTTGCGCGGCGTCCAAAGTAATATTTGTCATCGTATCCTTCCATCGTACCGCCTGCGAAAACATCCAGGTGATGATCCATCAGGTTGTGCCCCAGTTCACCGCTGCTGCTTCCAAGTCCGTCGGGCCAAACATCGGTTGCAGAGTTCAAAAGTACCCATGCACTATTTAATGTAGATGCGTTCAGGAATACAATTTTAGCCCTGTACTCAATGGTCTTCATGGTCTGCGCGTCAAGTACTTCAACGCCAATAGCGCGTTTCTTGTCTTTATCATACAAAATCTTGGTAACGATGCTCCATGGGCGCAACGTGAGCTTATTGGTGGCCATTGCTGCAGGAAGGGTTGCCGACTGCGTGCTAAAATAACCGCCAAACGGACATCCATACCAGCACTTGTCACGATACACGCATTGCCTGCCGTTTAAGGGCACGGTGGCATGAGCGCAACGTCCGATAATCATTTTTCGTGCGCCCTTGTAATGTTCCTTAATCCTTGCTGATACGTCTTTTTCAACGCAGGTCATTTCCATGGGAGGCAGGAATTCGCTGTCAGGCAACTCCGGAAGGCCTTCTTTTGATCCACTGATTCCGGCGAATTTTTCGACATAACTATACCACGGCTCAATATCCTTATACCTGACCGGCCAGTCTACTCCGATTCCCTGTTTGCCATTTTCTTCAAAATACAAGTCGCTCCAGCGGTAGCTCTGTCTTCCCCACAAGAGGGAACGCCCGCCCACATGGTAGCCGCGAAACCAGTCAAAACGCTTGATCTCGGTATATGGCGAATCCTGGTCGCTTGCCCACCAAGAAAGGTTTCGCTCATTCAAAGGATAGTCTCTCTTAAGAACCGGATAATTTTTTATCATTTGCTGGGTCCGCTCGCCTCGGTGTGGATAGTCCCAGGCCTCCTTGTTTGCTTCGGTGTAATCCTTGCGGTGCACGATGTCCATGCCCCTTTCAAGCATAATGGTCTTCAAACCTTTTTCAGTCAATTCTTTGGCAGCCCAGCCGCCGCTGATTCCTGAACCGATCACGATCGCGTCGTAAACATTGTCGGACATAGTTGTTATTTTACGTAGTTGATATTTTCCTTATTGTTAGTTTCATTTATTAAACGTCGCAAGTCTCCACCGCTTTTTTCAAAGAAGCTACTTTATCAGGTGCTGCCGGAATAAACTCTTGCGCCACATAGCCCTTGTATCCGGTCTCAAGAATTGCCTTCATAATTGCCGGATAATATAATTCCTGCGACTGGTCGATCTCATTTCTTCCAGGCACGCCTCCCGTATGATAGTGTCCAAGATATTGGACGTTTTGTTTAATGGTCCGAATCACATCTCCCTCATCGATTTGCATGTGGTAAATATCATATAACAGTCTGAAATTGGGCGAATCGATTCGCTTGCAAAGCTCGACGCCCCATGGTGTGCGATCACACATGTAGTCTTTGTGATCGATTTTACTATTCAGCAGTTCCATATGTACGGTAAGGCCATTCTTTTCAGCTCCGGGAAGTATCCGCTTCAGACCATCAACGCAGTTTTTCAAGCCTGTTTCATCATCCATACCCCGCCGGCTACCGCTGAAGCAAATCACATCTTTGTAGCCCGCCTTTACCATCAGCGGAAAAACATCGAGATACTCTTTAACAAGCTGGTCGTGAAACTTTTTATCATTAAACCCGTCGGTTAGGCTGACCGTACCCCCGTGATAACACATCGAAGAATAAATGCCGTATTGCTGAATCGTAGGCCAGTCTTTCGGTCCCAAAAGATCTATGGCGCTAAACCCGATTTGTTTGACGACTTTGCACAAATCATCCAGCGAAAGGAAGCCATATGTCCACTGGCAGACCGAGTGATTGATGTTGCCTTTCAAAGAAGATTTATTTTGTATTTTATTTTCGCTGAGCGCATATGAAGGTAGAATCGCTGCCGTACCCAGTGCTGCAGTTCCAGCGACAAAGCTTTTGATGGCACTGCGTCGCGAATGTTTCTTAGGCATGTAGTTGGACCATTAAAAAAAACAATATACAAAAACGAAAACTATTTCTTGTCCTTTATTTGATGATCTGCGTTTATTAAAATATGAGTGGGGATCACAATTCCGCTACAGGATCGAGAACCTCTTTTGGCGCTGCGTAGTGCTTTCTCCTGGCGAAATAGATCAGCGAGAAAATAACGATCAAAATCACAGGCATTATGGCAACTTTCATCAGGGTGTCTGACCCCGCTGCAGCGTTGGCCTGGGCATCAGTCAAACCTTTGGCCAGGGCTCCACTTTTGAAATCATCATACCATTTACCCATGAAGGGAATTATGAAAGAAGTCGAGAACATTCCCGCGCCACCCATAAGTGACAAGCCCAACGCACCGGTATTTGGCAAATATTCGGAAACAAATCCAAGCATGGTCGGCCAAAAAAAACAAACTCCTGCCGCAAATACGAATGCAGCGCCGAATGCCATATAGCCGCTCGATCTGCTCAGCAGAATAAGGCCAATGCAGGCAAGCACGGCGGACGTAATCAGCATGCCATTCGGGTTGAGGCGGTGCACGACCGGCCCGGCAAACGATCGACCTATAGCCATCAATCCATTAATAAACACGAGAACCAAGATACCTGACACATTGGCTCCCTGCAGGAGTGCGACAATCCAGGTGTTGGTACCCAATTCCGTAGCACCTGTCATAAACATGCAAATGAAAATAATCAGAAACAGCGGTGTAAGGCAGGATGCAAACATTTGTTTTGTGCTGACACCTTTTGTCACCCGTTCCGTCTGTGGAAACTTTAGCTTAAGGAACATGAGTCCGTAAATAACCGCCGGAATAAACAGAATGGCAATGAGGTAATGCCAGTCAATTTTCAATTGTTCGACAAAAACATAAGAAAGCAATCCGCCAATGACTATTCCGCCGGGAAACCAAACATGAAACCTGTTCAACATCGTCGTTTTATTTTCGGGGAAAAGCGTTACCGTCAGGGGATTACAGGCCGCTTCGACCATCCCGTTTCCAACGCCGATGCAAACCGTTCCTGCAAAAAGCATGGTGGCATCTTTGGCCACCAGGTATATAACTACACCCGCCACATGACCGATAAATGCGATGCCCAGCAGTCTTTTCATTCCAATTACATCGCAAAGCGGGCCTCCAAAAACCATCGCCAGGGTAAAGCCCCAAAAGGCCGGGCTGAATATCCATCCGAGCTGTTCCTTGGTTAAATGAAATGAATCACCCCAAACACCTTCTAACGACGCACGAAATGCAAAGGTCATGGCCGTAAAGATGAGCGCGACACGCGCGGCAACAAAAAGCTGTTTGCGATGAATTGCTGAAGTCATGGCAAGTTGGTTTGATTATAAAATTTTATCGTTAGTCTTTTTTATTTTCGCAGGGTATGCGAACAATGTAACTTTATCTGCTTACCCGCCGAAAAAAAATAATCTCAACCGGCTCATAAATGTAATTTTTTATTTTTAAAAATCAA
>Ga0070731_10001784_pt1 | contig 21606 bp, 20 predicted proteins | sample Coa_R1_2_FD_66448 | JGI IMG/M metagenome (GOLD analysis project Ga0070731, IMG submission 66448) | Surface soil microbial communities from Centralia Pennsylvania, which are recovering from an underground coalmine fire - Coalmine... | ecosystem: Environmental > Terrestrial > Soil > Unclassified ... | reverse complement strand
TCTGGAATCCCCCACCTCACCCTGACCCTCTCCGCCCCCGAGGGCGGAGAGGGGATTTTCAGCGAAGGCGGGCATGCCGCACCCCTTCCGCCAGCGCCGCCACCTGGGCGTGGATGGCGTTGGCGAGGCCCTTGCCGTCGAGATGCTGCGCCACCGTGTCGACCAGCGCCGTGCCCACCACCGCGGCATCGGCGAAGCGGGCGATTGCGGCGGCCTGCTCGGGCGTGCGGAGGCCGAACCCGACCGCCACCGGCAGATCCGTGTATTTCCGGATCCGCGACACCGCCCGCTCGACATCGGCGGCATCGGCCGAGCGGGTGCCGGTGATGCCGGCGATCGCCACGTGATAGATGAAGCCGCTCGCGTCGCCGACCACGGTCGGCAGGCGCACATCGTCGCTGGTCGGCGCGGTGAGGCGGATGAGGTCGAGCCGATAGGCCCGCATGAAGGGCAGGAACTCCTCCGCCTCCTCGGGCGGCAGGTCGACCAGGATCAGCCCGTCCGCCCCGGCATAGGAAGCGTCGCGGCAGAACTGGTCGCCGCCATAGCGATAGACCGGGTTGTAATAGCCCATCAGCACGATCGGCGTGGTCTTGTTGCCCTGACGGAAGCGCGCGACCGCCTGCAGGATGCCCGCCAGCGTGGCGCCGGCCTGCAGCGCCCGCAGCCCCGCCGCCTGGATCGACGGCCCGTCGGCCATGGGGTCGGAGAACGGCATGCCGATCTCGATGAGATCCGCTCCCGCCGCCGGCAGCCCCGCCAGCACCGCCTCGAACGCGCCCATATTGGGATCGCCCGCGGTGAGGAAGGTGACGAGACCGGCCCGTCCTTCCTCCTTCAGCTCGGCGAACCGCTTCGAGATGCGGCTCACAGCTTCACCCCGATCCGCTCGGCCACGGTGAAGATGTCCTTGTCGCCGCGGCCGCACATGTTCATCACGATCAGGTGCTCGGCCGGCAGGCGCGGCGCCATCTTCGTCACCTGCGCCAGCGCATGCGCCGGCTCCAGCGCCGGGATGATGCCTTCCAGCTTCGAGCACAGCTGGAATGCCTCCAGCGCCTCCTCGTCGGTGATCGCGACATAGTCGGCCCGGCCGCGGTCGTGCAGCCAGGCATGCTCCGGCCCGATCCCGGGATAGTCGAGCCCGGCCGAGATCGAGAACGCGTCCTTGATCTGCCCGTCCGCATCCTGCAGCAGATAGGTGCGGTTGCCGTGCAGCACGCCCGGCTGCCCGCCCGACAGGCTGGCCGCGTGCTCGCCGGTGGCGATCCCCTTGCCGGCCGCCTCCACCCCCACCAGCCGCACCTCGTCGTCGAGGAACGGGTAGAAGAGGCCCATCGCGTTGGAGCCGCCGCCGATCGCCGCCACCAGCGTGTCGGGCAGCCGCCCCTCGGCCTTCATGATCTGCTCGCGCACCTCGCGGCCGATCACCGATTGCAGGTCGCGCACCATCGAGGGATACGGATGCGGCCCCGCCACCGTGCCGATGATGTAGAACGTGTCGTCGACATGGGCGACCCAGTCGCGCAGCGCCTCGTTCATCGCATCCTTGAGCGTACCCGTGCCCGAGGTGACCGGCCGCACCTCGGCGCCCAGCAGCCGCATGCGGAAGACATTGGGCGCCTGCCGCTGGATGTCGGTCGAGCCCATGTAGACGACGCAGGGCAGGCCGAACAGCGCGCAGACCGTGGCCGTCGCCACCCCGTGCTGCCCTGCCCCGGTCTCGGCGATGATGCGGGTCTTGCCCATCCGCCGCGCCAGCAGAATCTGGCCCATCGTGTTGTTGATCTTGTGCGAGCCGGTGTGGTTGAGCTCGTCGCGCTTGAAGTAGATGCGCGCCCCGCCCAGATGCTCGGTCAGCCGGTCGGCCCGCCACAGCGGGCTCGGCTTTCCGACATAGTGCTCCAGGTACCAGGCGAGATCGGCGGCGTAGCCGGGATCGGCCTTGGCCGCCTTCCACGCGCGCTCGACCTCGAGGATGAGCGGCATCAGCGTCTCGGCCACGAAGCGCCCGCCATAGAGGCCGAAATGCCCGCTCTCGTCCGGGCCGCTGCGGAAGGTGTTGGGAAGGGTGGTGGTCATCGCGGGCGGGAAACTAGCGGGCGAAGGGGGTATGGGGCAAGCGGGGTGGGTCCGGCGGCAGGACGTTGCATACGCGGCTGGCACGGCGCAAATTACTACTGAAGCGGCTGTGGGCCGTCGATAGAGTAGTAACATGAATTTTTTCAGCGAGCTAACCGCCGAGCAAGTTCGTCAGGCCATCGATGCCGAGCAGATCTATGCCGCCTATGAGGAGGCGCGCCGCCTGCTGGCAAGCCGGTTCGACGGCAGCATGGTCTGGAAGACCGTCGGCGGCCGCGTCTACCTCTATCGGAAGATTGGCCAGAAATGGAAGAGCCTGGGTCCCCGCACCGGCGATGCGGAAGCCGCGTATAAGGCCTTCACTGAGGGCCGGCAGGCCACGCGCGAGCGGGCGGCGGCCACCGCGAGACGGCTGGACGAAATGGCGCCGGTCAACCGCGCGCTCCGGCTGGGCCGCCTGCCGCGGCTTTCGGCCCGTGTCATTCGGCGCCTGCATGAGACCGGCTGGCTGGGCGGGCGGATCCAGATCGTGGGAACGAACGCGCTCTATGCCTATGAGCGCGCCGCCGGCGTGCAGATCGCGGGCGACTATCTGGCGACCGGCGACGTCGATCTGCTCGTCGACGGCCGGGCCAAGCTGAAGCTCGCGGTGGCCGACGGGCAGGGCGAGGGCATTCTCGCCATGCTGACGAAGGTCGACAAATCCTTCGTCCGCATGGGGCGGAGCTTTCGCGCCGTCAACCGGGACGGCTTCATGGTCGACCTGATCACGCCGGCCGGCCGCGATCCGACGCGCCCGTCTCCCCATTCCCCGAGAGCTGGCGAGGACGATCTGCAGGCCGCCGAAATCCCGGGTCTCGCCTGGCTCGTGAACAGCCCGAAATTCGACGCCGTGGCGATCGGCGAGGATGGCTATCCCGTCCGCATGGTCTGCCCGGATCCGCGCGCCTTCGCGATCCACAAGCTGTGGCTGTCGAAGAAGGACGATCGCGAGCCGGCGAAGAAGGGACGGGATCTGATGCAGGCGCGAGTCGTGGCGGAAATCCTGCGTTCGCGCCTGCCCGGTCTGCCGATGGATGCGGCGGCGCTCCAGGGATTGCCGCTGGCCCTGCGGAACGAGGTCAAGGCGCTGGGCGAGAACCCGCCGAAGCCCGAGGATGATGCAGGAACGCCGACGCCGAAGTGGTAGGGATCTTCCGCGGCGCCGCGCGGCTTGCCCTTGCGGCTCGCCGGTCGCGCTTGTGAGCGGCACGCCCTCGGTTCGATCGTTCCGCGCCGAGTCCCCGGTCTACGCCATCATCCTACGATCGCGAGGGGTACGGGAGCGTCGCTGCCAGGTCCAGTTGGACCGCGACGCCGTGGAGCCTCCTGTCTTTCGTCCACAGCTTCGCCCCCTGGGTCAGCCGGGCTGCGGCCAGCAGATGCGCGTCGATATAGCCGATACCCCGTCCGAACAGAGCATGGCGGTCGATGAAATGCAGAATCTCGGCGTCCGTGGCGGCGCTGGCGTGGGGCAGGTCGGACAACGCCTCCAGCACGGTCTCCCGCTGGCGCAGATTGCCCAGGGCAAGCTCGCCGATGACGAAAGGATGCGTCAGGACCGTTCCCGCATCGAGCAGCCCGGCAAGCACCCCGTCGCCCCGGCGCAGATGGTCGATCCAGACCGACGTATCGGCCAGAATCACCCCAGGGCCGGCCGCCGCCGGGGCGGCGCCTCCAGACGCGGCTCGCTGCCGCCCAGCCGCGCCAGCCGCCGCGCGCTTTCGCGCTCGATGAGGGCCTTCAGCGCCTCGCGGACCAGGCTCGACTTCTCCTTCAGACCGGTGAAAGCCTGCGCCTTCGCGACCAGCTCGTCGTCGAGCGCGAGAGTCGTGCGCATGTCCGATGCCTCCGTGGAAGGCACGTCCGTATCATCATCTGATGTCGACTGCAATGCCACCCGGGCCGGCCGGACGTCCATGCCAAGTTCCAGTGGAGGCGCGCCGGGCCTCGAACGTGAGCTTTGCGCACTGGTACCGTAATGCAAAGCCGGGCGTGACGACGGTCTACACACAGGCAATGATGCCCGCACTTGCCGACCCGGTGGAGCTTGACGGCCGTACTCAAGGAGCAACTTCCGAGGCGAGGCGCTGAACCCTCGGATTGATTGGCTAGTCGCAGGTCGGAGCTATAAAGCTTTGACACGATGCATTACCACGTATATGTCCGAAACCAGGGAACAGAGATCGAACGATCCGCTTTATGATCCAGAGGAGCGAAGTGGGCCCCCCCGGTGTCGGTAGCCGCGAAATCCAACTCGGTTTCGGATGAAGCGACCCGGCACTACGTCGAAGAAGAGCTGGCGTGACCTAACAAATTTGTCCGAAGGTGCTTCCGATAGGTTCTTGGAACGTCGCCTAGTCGATACGGTGATTTAAGGAACGGTCACATGTCAGATGAACAGGATATAGAAGCCGAGACTGAGCTCAAGAACGACGAGTCTATTGGCGATGAAGCCGAGGAGGAAACGCCTCTCTTTGACGAAACAACTCCTTTGCGAGATCGCAAACTCCAGACAAATCCGTTCGATTTTGTGGTAAGTTCTATCACATTGCAGATCGGAGATGGATCTATAGTTTTGCAAGACCAATTTCAACGCCGACGAGTTTGGAACGACGTAAAATCCAGTAGACTTATTGAATCCTTGGTACTGAATGTTCCGATCCCAGTTTGCTACTTTGCAGAGATCGATGATGGTGCATATGCGGTAGTCGATGGGCAACAGCGACTAACGTCCATCTACAGATTTCTTGATAATCAATTTGCTCTTCGGGGCCTGAGAGTTCGTCCCGACCTTAATCGGAAGAGATTTCATCAACTTCCCCCGGCGGATCAAAGGATAATTAAGGCCCGCACTATTCGTTGCATCGTTATTCTGAAGGAGTCCCACCCCGACATCAGATTTGATGTATTTGAGAGACTTAATACGGCAACAGTAAGTCTGAATCGGCAGGAATTAAGAAATTCTACTTATAGAGGAACTCTGAACGACCTGATTATTAAGCTATGTGACAACCCAACGTTGCTCAAGATTAGAAAGGCAGAAACCCCTGATAAGAGAATGAGGGATGCAGAGCTGATATTGCGATTTCTTGCGTTTCATTTTGGAGGAGCAGCGTTCCGCAGCGGCTTTACTCGTCACTTGGACAAATATTTGGACGCCGGCCGGAAGCTTAGTGAGATTTCAATTTCCGAGCACAGACGGGCCTTCGAGGATACGATCAAAAAGGCCTTCGACGTGTTCGGCGACGAAGCATTTCGGCGCGTTGATCCTCAAGGCGTACCGGAGAGCCAGATCAATAGTGCGGTCTTCGACGCACTTATGTTAACGTTTGCGCAAATAGATGAATCTGTGCTGCAGCGCCAGCGTCAAACTGTCCGCGAGGCTTACCATGTCGCTTGCAGAGATCCAGATTTTTTAGATGCGATCAGCAGGGCCACGCGCGACACTTCGCGCCTCAACAGCAGGCTTGCGAAATGGGCTGCAACTCTGAGTGCTTGCGGTATACAATGGGAATTCTCCCCTTGACGTACCACGGCACATGATGTAGGTTTCTCGCATACCGAGGAACCCAGCCATGACCAAGCCGAAACTTACCCCGAAAACCAACCTTTCCGCGCCGATGTACCACGATGACGACGCGGCTCGGGAACACCTCGAAACCGTGCTGTGGCCGCAAGGTCCGGTTTGCCCGAAGTGCGGCGTCATGGGCGATCGTATCACCAAGCTCATGGGCAAGAGCACGCGGCCTGGCGTCTACAAGTGCAAGGACTGCCGCAAGCCGTTCTCCGTCACGGTCGGCACCGTCATGGAACGTAGCCATATCCCGCTGCACAAGTGGGTTCTGGCGACGCACTACATGGCCGCTTCCAAAAAGGGCATGAGCGCGCTGCAACTGCAAAGGATGCTCGGGACCAGCTACGAGACGGCATGGTTCCTGTTCCACCGGCTGCGGGAAGCGGCCGACAAGCCCTACACGGGACCGATCGGCGGCACGAACCGCGTTGTCGAGGTTGACGAGACTTATGTCGGCGGCAAGGAAGCCAACAAGCACGCTTCCAAACGGCTACATGCCGGCCGTGGCGCAGTCGGCAAGGCTCCCGTCGTGGCATTGGTCGAGCGGGACGGCGAAACACGTTCGTTCCACGTCGCGAACGTCACGGCCAAGACCCTGCGGCCGATCCTCGCGAAGCACATCGCCGCCGAGACGCATCTCATGACGGATGAGAGCGCGGTTTACCCCGCGATCACGGGCGGGTTTGCCGGCCACAGCACGGTCAATCACTCGGCCGAAGAGTACGTCGCACTCGGCGGGTTCCGGCATACAAACACGGTCGAGAGCCACTTCGCGCTGTTCAAGCGGGGCGTGTTCGGCACGTTCCACAGCATCAGCGAGGCCCACCTTGGCCGCTACCTCACTGAGTTCGATTTCAGGGCAAACACCCGCGACCTGTCGGACGCGGAACGGGCGACCGCGCTGCTCTCTGGCGCCAAGGGCAAGCGGCTGATGTATCGACAGCCTGACTAGGCGGGAGCCTAAGCCCAAACCCGCAAGCGAGCTAAAGCCTAGCCGCTTGCGGCTCTTCCTTTGGTTGCTTTCAAAGTAGGTTTCGACTCGCGTTGATTCCGGGTAGGCTTCTGCCCGGATTTGGCGCGGGACGGTAGCCGCTCGCCCCTCGGCTGCGGAGGGGTATGGAGCAGGGTGCGTAAGAGCGCGTCGCGCTGTTGGTCGTCGTCGTCCATGGCGGGAAGCATACCATGACGGAGGAAGATGCCGAAATGAGCATCAACAGCGATCTTCGAAAATTGCGCATGAAGCGCGCCGGAACTGCCTACTTGAGTGAGTATTTCAAGCAGATTGATGCACGGACAAACGATCGAGGCGCCGCTATCCTGGCCGCCACCTTTCTCGAAAATGGCATGGAATACGCTGTAAGTCGTCGTCTCCCCGGATCTCCAAAGATGTTCAGCGAACTATACGACAACAACGGCCTGTTAAGCTCATTCGATGCAAAAATATCAATATCTGAAGCGCTGGAAATTTATGGACCAATTACAAAATTGAATATTCACACGGTTAAACACGTACGGAATACGTTTGCCCATGCTTCTGTTCCTATAGACTTCCAAACACCAGAAATTGCTGCTGCATGTAATACTCTACAACTACCATCTCAAGACCCTCAACGATACAGGAAAGTACTACTATTTTCTACACCGAGAGAGAAATTTACTACAATCTGCGAGGTGACGGGAACAGCTCTTTTCAACTATGCGAGCCAGTGCGCGAATTGGAATTCTGACTTCATCTCCGCTAACTTCAAGGGGCGCATGATTCCCGTCGCGCCCGGACCATTGCCGTGAAGATATCGACCGCAGCGTCCTCTGGATCTTCCGTCATGAGGCTACGGCAGGCAAGAAACTCAGCCGCACCCGCCCGAATCATCTCGGGAGTGATCTCCATATCATCGGGTTCCTGGCGCGGGCTCGTACGCATACGCGTAAGCGTGAAGCGGGCAATATAGGGTCGTCAGCGGGCTGTCAGAGTCCATAGCGCGGGGAGGATGGTATGGGGAAGACCAAATGGAAGACCGGGACCTTAGCCGAAATCTTCCCTGAAATTAAAGAACATGACGAATTTATCATGGAAGTTGGAAAGTTTTTTGAAAGCTTTTCCACACTAGAGAATTCATTGTTTCTCGTTCTCTTGAAATACTCAAAAGTACCGTACGATATAGGAAGGGCTATATTATCTCCGCTTCGGGTAGATGATGCAATACAGAAGATAAAAAGAGTTATCTCCATAAGAAAAATGAAATCAAAGCAATCAAAGGAGATGCAGTATTTACTTAGCCAAGTTGCCAGTATAAATAAATTTAGAAATGATATGATTCATATCGGCCCAACATACAGAGGTATTTCTAAAAACATAAGAGAATACGTTGTGAGCAATAAAAAAGTATCCCCGAGGAAGGGCGAATTCAAGCATTTTCCTATTAATGTAGATATACTACAAAATGTAAATCACGATCTAGAATTAATCTTATTGATAATATTATGCCAATTACACCACCCACTAAACAAGATAAATGATGACTTCAATAGGATTCTTTTACAGGGAATTCGGCGGGAAAATTCCGTAAATAAGCCACACGCATGGCTCTATAAATATCCAGAACCAAAGAGTCTTCGTCAACGCACCCCAGCCCGCAAGAAAGCGCGCATCGCCCCGCCGCCATCATTGCCTTCGTGACGACGATCTCATCAATCTCTGGTACACGCGCCGGCCTGTCGCTCATAATCTAGATCCTGTGGTATGGTACGTCAAGGGGAGACTCCCCTATACAATGCCCAATACTTTCGTTCGGAAAGCCAGCCGATGCCAGCCCCGTGCCTGACTCTGCTGAATAGTCGGCTGCGAGAGGTCAGTTGCCTCGTCAGCATCTGCAGATCGCGCCGCGTCCGCCAAGTCGCTAACTTTCAAGCTGAGCAACCCGCCCTACTTAGAGGAGCTTTGGTTCTTTTATCTAGCCATATCGAAGGCTTTTTTGAGGAACTCATTGATGACGTGGTAGATGCGGTTGACACCGGAATCCAAACGCCTAGTGCAATGCCTGACGCCATTCGGGTTCGGCAAGTATTGGGGGATCCGTCGCGCTGGTCGGTAAGTGACCAAATGCAGCGATGGCGTCTAGTCCGGGCTGCGGCCCAGTCACCGCTCTTCGATGACAATGCCGCGCATGTGCCCGGTCAACTTGATTCTGGTCTCCACAATGATAAGTTTAGCAACCCTGGCACATCAGAAATACGAGACCTATTCAGAACAGTGGGTATCCCAGACTGTTGGATCGATTTTCATGCAATCGAGCCGAGGAATACCTACAAGAATGAGATCGACGCAATCGTTTCTCGAAGAAATCAAGTAGCTCATGGCGACATGAATGCAATTATCACGGAGTTGGATGTCCACGCTTACATAAAAAACTTCAGACACACCGCCACGGTATTCGCACAAGTGGCGCAGAATCATATCGCAGATCACTTGCCTCACTTTACGTGGTAATACTCTAGAGTTCCGATGACAATCCACAAAATTCCTAGATCTTCGGCTTTTCTTTAGGCGCCTCATCCAGCGTCTTGGCGATGCGTTGCTGCAGCCCGGCGTCGGCACAGATGATGCGGCCACGCAACAAGGTGGAGAAACAGCTTCAGGGAGATCGAAGAGGTCGGTCCCTCTTCAGCCGGCACCCGCCCGATTTCCCGCAGGTCCAGCGAACAAGCGGTCGACCAGCCCGTCGGCGTCCAGCAGCATCGCGCATTGTTCCCAACGGAGGAGTCGGCCGAAGGGCGTCGGACCGTCGGGACCGATCCCGGCCGGCTGGACGAATCCGCAATTCTGCCAGATCGGTGTCGGGAGGTCGTCGAAACGGTAGGGCGGCCCGCCGGGCTTGTCCGGCCGAGGGTCCAGCGGCGCGATCGCGATCGAGTAGTAGTCGCGCATCCGATGGTCGTCCTCCTCGCGTGCCAGCGCGATCATGGTCGCGGTGTCCGGGATGAAGCTCAGCAGCACGCCGGTGGCCGGGGGATCCTCTGCGTCGAAAACCTCCTCGCGGCCAGCGCCCGGCGCGTCCCGATAACGCGTCACGACCCACCGGTTTCCGCCGGCGGTTCCCAGCCGGTAGACAGGCTTCCCCGTAAATCGGGAGAGACGGCGGAAGAACGTGCCCTCCGCGCCCGCGCTCGACAGCAAGGGGGGCAGGTAGACCACCACCGAGTCGGCACCGGAGAGCTGTCGGCCGATCGCGTCGAGCCCGGCCGCCATCGCCGAGCGCTCGCGGTCGAGGGCGGCGGCGTGGGCTCGCCACGGCCCGAAGACGCAGGCCAGTTGCGCCGCCGGGAGCAGGATGGCGCCGGCCGCCGCGCCGATCATTCCCGGACGGCCGATCCGGGGCATCTGCCTGAACAGACGGAAAAGCGGGCGGCGGGCGAAGACCGCTGCGACGAGGACCGGGATCGCCGCCGCCGTCAGCAGGACCGTGGTGATGGTCTTGTCGTTGCCCCAGTCGTTCGAGGGCGGGTTCCAGAGATAGTACTCACCCGCGCAGCCGAGAGCGAACGCGGCGGCGGCGCCAAGGCCGAGTCCGATTGCGCCTTTCAGCCAGGAGACGGGCGGCATGCCGGCACCTTCGGGGGTTGCGGCTAAACGCGGCGAGCGACAGCGAGGTCGTCGACCTCGCCGCCTATCCGGTGCCCCTGCCGCAGCCCCGCTAGATCTTCGGCTTCTCCTTCGGCGCCTCGTCCAGCTTCTTGGCGATGCGCTGCTGCAGCCCGGCGTCCATCAACTCGATCGTGGCGTCGTCGTTCGTGTACTTGACGTGCGGGGCCGCGTCGCAATCCTTCGGCGGACCGCTTGGCGGCGCCACTGGCGTGCACCACTCGTCCCGTTCGGCCTTGCCGTTCCCGGCGGCGTCGGCGTCGCGGAAGGTCGGCGAGCCGTATTTCTCGACAAGCGCCTGCTTCAGCTGGTCGCGATCGGCGGTCGATGGGCTCTGGCGGGCATAGGTCAGCCGGTAGACCTGGTTGTCGCCCGCGCCGGCCTTGGCCAGCCGGTTGTCGAGCAGAACGGTGACCTGGAACGCCTTGGTGCTGCCGAAGATCGCCGTGATGTCGGCCGGGTCCTTGGCGCCCGGCTCGATCGTCGAGATCGTGAAATCGGCCTCGCCGCCATAGGTCTTCTTGAGCGCCTCCATGACTTTGTCCGGCGTCATGTAGAGCCGCACGCCGCCGACATCGAAGGTGGACGCGTCGTAGGTCTTGGCCGGGTCGTAGATCGCTTCGCCGGCCTGGGCCTGCGAGACTGCAAGAAGTCCTGCCCCGGCGACGGCGCCAAGGATATGCGACGTGAACGAGCCGAACGCAGCCATATCCTCTGATCCTTCCGTGGAACGGGCGCCGAGATGCCGGCCACTGTAGCGGCTACGCGGTTACCGTGTCACTCCCGGACGGCACTGCACGAATGAGGCGGCGGTAACAGCTGCCGCGCCATAAGGCCGGAACGGACGCCACTATGGCGCAGGGGCGATCCTTCCGCCCTCCTCCTGGCCGGCCTGCCACTCGCGATGCCAGAGATAAGAGTAATGGATGACGAGGCCAGGCCGCGGGGCCGGCCAACTCACCGCGTCCAGTCCTTCAGCAGCTCGTCGAGATGCGCATGCTCCGGCGGCACTTCAGAGCGGGCGATCGCCTCGATCTCGGCGTCGGTCAGGTCCTCGGCCCTGACGACTCGCCGGTCGCGGCGGCTGAGCCGGGCGTATTCCTCGGCCGAGATCACGACCAGGCGGTCGCGGCCGTTCTTGGTGATGGTGACCGCTTCCGTCAGCGCCCGGTCTGCTAGCGCACCGTAATTCTTGATGAACTCCGCCGTCGTTACCTTCATCGCCGGTCCCTCAATTCGAATTATATGAATTATAGGGATAATGCGAAGGATGTGGAAAGCCCCTTCCTACCCTGCCATCGCCCGCCGCATGAACCCGCCGAAGAGCGGCATCGCGACGGCCGCGTAGCGACAGGAATTACGGAGCGAATCCAAGATGGTAACGAATTTACCCTGATTTACCGGATTTCGATAAACAGGATCGATCCGCCCGTTCACTCGGCCTGCGTCACCGGCAGGCCGCTGTCGCGCCAGGCCTTCATGCCGCCGTCCAATGCCGCGGCATGGCGGAAGCCCAGCGTGCGGAGCGTGGCGGCGGCGAGGGTCGAGATCCGCCCGAACTCGCAGCAGACGAGGATGCGGGCGGTCGGGTCGGGCAGGTCCTCGTTGACGCGCAGCTCGAGCTGGCCGCGCGGCAGGTGCCTGGCGCCCGGCACATGGCCCGCGCGGAAGGCGTCGCGCTCGCGCACGTCGAGGACGATGAGGCCGAGCTCGCCGCTGTCGACCCGGCGGGCGAGCTCGTCCATGCCGACGAAGGGCACGACCGCCGCCGCCTCGTCGAGCAGCTGCGCCACCGTCTTGCCGCCGTTCATGTTGGTCCTGAGCGCCTCGGTCAGGTGGGTCGGCGCACTCAGGTTCAGATGCTGCATCATGTCGACGAACTCGGCCCGGTCGCGCTTCTGCAGCCGCGGGTTGCCGGCGATCTCGTCGGCGATCGTCGAATGCGACCGGCCCTTGTAGTCGTGCGCCGGATAGACCTTGAGCGCCGGGTCGAGCACGAGGAGGCGGTTGAAGAGGCTGTCGTAGAGCGCCTCGGGATCGCCGCTCGGCAGGTCGGTGCGGCCCGTCGCGCCGATCAGCAGCGTGTCGCCGGTGAAGACGCGGTCCTGGGTCACCAGGCACATCGAATCCCGCGTATGGCCGGGCGTGTGCATCGCCTTGAGCCGGATCCCGCCGATGCGCAGCAGCTCGCCGTCCTCGATCCGCATGGTCGCGTGCGGCGCCGGGCTCAGGCGATGCATCACCACCGGAATGTCGAGCCTGAGCGCCAGCTCGCGCGAGGCCGAGAAATGGTCGGCATGGGTATGGGTGTCGATCAGGTAGTGAAGGCGCAGCCCCTCGCGCGCCGCCAGCCCCAGATAGCGGTCGATCTGGCGCAGCTCGGGATCGATCAGCACCGCCGCCTGCGTCTCGGCGCAGCCGAGGAGATAGGACTGGCACCCGCCGGTCGCGATCTGCTCGAAGATCATCCGCGTTCTCCTCCGTGCCGGCGCTTACGCCCCGACTGCCGCCGCCACCGCGGCCGTGTCGTAGTATTCGAAGAACGAGAAGGCCTTGCCGTTGTGGAAGCGCCACATCGTGATGATCGGCGTGTCGAGCCGCCTTCCCGAGGCGATGTGGTGCCACGCGGTGGCCGCCACCACGACGATCGCGTCCCCCTGGCACACGAAACGCTCGACCGTGTAATGCTCCATGCGGAAGGTCGAGGTGAGGCCGGCGAGATAGGCCCGCACCTCCTCGCGGGTGCGGCAGGTTTCGGTCCACGGCACGCCGGCCTTGCCGCCGGCCAGCGAGCGGAAGTCCAGCTCGTCCGCCAGCAGCTCGGTCCACTGGTCGATGCTGGCGCCCTTGGTGTCGTTCCAGGCCTCGTAGGCCGCTCTCAGCTGGGGGAAGCCGGTCTCCCACTGCTCCATGGCGGCCTCCCGAGCACGCGGCGGGTGGATTGAACAACCTCTCTATAGGACAAGCACCGCGGCGGGGTCCAGGGCGGCGGCGCCGGCGGCTACAGCACCGCCGTCAATTCCATCTTCGTGCCGTCGCGATAGAGCACGATCGGCACGGCGGTGCCGGGCGTCGCCTTGCGGACGAAGGCGCGGACCGAGTTGTCGGAGTCGATCGTCGTGCCGCCGATCGAGACCAGCACGTCGCCCGCCAGGATGCCGGCCCGTGCCGCCGCCGTGTCGGGCAGCACCAGCGTCACCAGGCCGCCGATCGCGGGGTGGGGAGTGCCGCTGCCGTCGGTCATCGCATAGGAGAGGCCGAGCCGCGCCGGCTGGTTCGGCAGCGGATTGTCGGCGGGCTTGGCATAGGCGAGGGCCTGCAGCTCCGGGGCCGCCTTGTCGGCCGGCACCACCTCCGGATGGAGCGCGCTCGACGGCGGCGGACCGGCCGGCGCGATCACCGGAGCCGGATAGATGACGGTGCCGCCGGCATGGCTGGCGGCGCCTGCCGCCGCGGCGCCGGCCGCACCTGCGAGCGCCGCGACCAGCACGCCCGCCGCGATCTCGGTCCCGAGCGAGATATGCGATATGCGCACATAGTAGCTCCCCGGTCCGTCGATGGACACGTTCGCCGTTTCGGAGAGGGACGTGGCCTCCGGCCCGCCCGGCTGCCGCATCCCGGCCGAGACGCTGTAGGTGCCGGGCTTCAGGTCGAGATAGAGATAGGTCCCCGAAGTGATGCCGCCCACCTCGGCGCCGTTCACCCAGATGCGGAACTCCTTGCTGTCCATGACCGAGGAATCGACGCGGTAGACATAGAGCCGCCCGAGCTTCGCGGGTGCCGCCGCGAGTGCATCGGGATGGACGACAGGTCCTTGGGGGCCGGGGGCGGCGGCCTGGCAGCCGGCAAGCAGCAACGCGAGCGCGCGTGCCGCAAGGTACTTCGGTCTCATCTACGCCCCCTCGGCCGCCGGGCTGACGGGCGCGAACATGCCTCAGGCGCACATGTCCGGAAACCTTACCCGACTACTCCGCGCCTGCCCGTGGAGATTGCCTCAGCGCTCGCGCCAGACCACTGGGAACCAGCGCTCCGGCAGGCGTTCGCCTTCGACGAAGGCGCGATCCTCCAGCGGCGGCGAGGTCTCGCCGCGCCGGCGGTGGAAATGCGCGTCGTCGCCGAGGAAGCGCGCGGAGAAGGCGCGGCGGCGGTTGCGGATCGGGTTGGCGGTGGTGCCGTGCAGCGCCTTGAAATCGAACACCAGCGCGTCGCCCGGCTGGAGCGCCCAGCCGAGGATGCGGGCCTCCGACAGATCCGGCAGCGGCGCGAATTCCGGATCATCGAGATTCACCGCCTCGCCATCGGCGAAACCGCGCGGATGATAGAGCCGGCCCCAGCGATGCGAGCCCGCGACGAAGCGCACCGCGATATCCTCCGGCGTCTCGTCGAGCGGCACATAGACCGAGGCCGTCTGCGTGCCGGCCACCGAGTAGTAGGGCATGTCGTGGTGCCAGGGCGTCGCCTTGGCGGTCCCCGGCTCCTTCGAGAAGACGTGCTCGTGGAAGAGCTGCGCCGTCGCCGAGCCCATCAGGCGCGCGGCCAGGCTCGCGGCCGAGGAGGTCAGGCAGAACGCCATGAACTCGGGCACGACATGCCAATTGCAATAGGCGTCGAAGAACCGCCCCGCCTCGCCGCCGCCGATCGCCTCGCTGGGGAAGGCGTAGGCGGCGGAGTTCTGCAGGATCCGTTCCAGCCCCGCCTGCAGCCGCTCGACCCACTCGGCATAGAGGCCGCGGATCAGCACCACCCCGTCCTCGCGATAGCGCCGCACGATCTCTTCCGGTACGTCGATCGCCGCCGGCCGCAGCGCCGCCAGCCGCGCCGCGAGCATCGCCTCGTCCGGCCGCCAGTCGATCGTCCAGTCGCCGGCGAGGGTCATGCGCTTGTCCTTCCGTGGGCGCCGTCTCCGATCGGCGCGGCGCGCATCCTACACCAGCTCGGCCTCCGGCACCTCCCGCGCGAGCACATCTCGGAGCGGCCCCAGCTGCTCGGCATAGTGCCGCCACTTGCCGACCGAGCTGGCGTAGACCGGCCGGCGGACCTGCACGGCGCTGGCGGTGGCCGACGGGGCGGTGCCGGCGTGGAAGCGCAGCACCTCGTCGTCCCAGTCCTCGCCGAGGAAGCGGATGAGGCGGCGGCTCACGCCTTCCTGGTCGGCGACGATGTCCTCGTAGGCAAGCTCGAGATAGGAACTCTCCGGCAGCGTCGCCCGCCAGTGGCGCAGCAGGCGGCGGAAGGCGAGCAGGTACTCGCCCAGCTCCGCCTGGTCGTAGGAGAAGGCGAAGGTGCCGGCGAAGAGGGCCTTCAGCAGCGCCCAGCCCTGGTCCATCGGCCGGCGGGTGAGCATGACGATCTTCGCCTTGGGCAGCGCCGCCAGGATCCGGCCGCAGGCGAGATAGTTCTGCAGCGTCTTGTCGATGGTGCGGCGGCCGGGCTGCAGGCCCAGCGTCCCCAGCGCCTCGACATAGGCGGTGCCCAGCGCCACGCCCCCGTTGCTGCGGGAGAGCCGTCCGAACAGCCCCGTCTCCCCGGCCGAGACGAAGGCGGGGTGGCTGGCGGCGATGCGTTCGACCAGCGTCGTGCCGGACCGCGCGAGGCCCACGACGAAGACCGGCGCCGCATCCTCGTATCCGGGCCCCGCGGGCGGCTGGGCAAGGATGACCTCGTCGATCGCGGCGATCTCGGCGGCGACGTCGTAGCGGTACTGCTTGCGGTGCAGCGCGGCGCCGGCGGCGAGATGGGCGAAGGCGCGGGGATAGTCGCCCAGATCCTCGCATTCCTTGCCCAGCGCGTAGCGCAGCAACACCTCGCCTTGCCAGTTTCGCGGCCCCTTGGCGAGCAGCGATTCAAGGGCCGCAACGTGGTTGCGCTCCGGGCTCCAGGTGCGGAGATCGGCCCGCAGGTGGTGGGCCATGTAGAAATGCGGGTCGAGGCCGACGGCGCGGTCGCAATGGCTCTCGGCCTGCGCGAAGGCGCCGGTCATGCGCTCGGCGGCGGCGAGGTTGTAGACGAATTGCGGGTTGCGCGGATCGGCGGCCACCGCCCGGCGAAAGAGCTCCAGCGCGCGCTCGTGCCGTCCGAGCATGCTGAAGACCGCGCCCAGCCCGTCCTGCACCTCCGGCGGCAGCAGCTTGACCGCGGTCACGGCCTCGGCCGCCTCCAGCGCCGACCGCCGGTCGCCGATCAGCGCCCGGCACTTGGCCCGCATCAGCAGCGCGAAGGGATCGTAGGGTCCGAGCGTGGCGGCGCGCTCGGCGCAGGCGATCGCGGCGTCGGGCCGGTTGCGCTTCAGCGCCGTTTCGGCGAGCAGGCTCCAGGGCCTGGCATCGCGCGGCGACACGGCGGCGAGCTGGCGGCTCATCGTCTCGGCGGTCGGCAGATCGCCGGCGGCGAAGGCCCGGCGGGCGCCTTCCGACAGCCGGTCGGCCTCGGACATCTTCATCGGCAGGAATCCCGGCTATTTGGCGTAGGCGTCGTCGCCGCCGGGCTTGCCGGCGGCACGGGGATGCGGATGGATCGGCGGGCGGTTGATAGGCCTGGGCGGCGGAGGCGGCGCCGTTTCGGTCTCGCCGCCGTCGAGATTGAGCCGCGCCTCCTGGCCCTCATGCGTCAGCACGACGTAGCGGGCGCCGACCTCGCTGACCTCCCAGTCGTCGAGCGTATCGCCGGCCTGCAGCGTCTTCACCGTGTGGCTGCCGGATTCCTCGACGAGGGCCGCCTGGTACCCGTCCGCGGTGACCGTGCCGTCGAGGCAGAGCGGCGGGCCGCCGGCGGCAGGGGCGCAATCGCCCGCCCGCGCCGCCCCGGAGACGAGCAGCGCCAGAGTCCATGCGGCACCACGGGCCCACCGCCTGTCATTCACCTGTAACGAATCCATCGTTATTTCGGCCGGTCCTGGGGCCGGGGCCGCATGTAGCATCGCCCCCCGCGGAGGACAAGGAGAGCCGAAGGGAGGTCGGGATGCGACAAATCACCAGGGCGCGGCTCGCCGCCGTGCTGCTTGTCCTGCTGGCCGGCCCGGCTTCCGCGGCAGGCCTTCCCGAGATCCAGGGGCGCGGCTGGATGACGGTCGCCGTCGCCAGCGACGCGCCGCCCTTCGCCGCGGTCGCGAGCGGCAAATCGCAAGGCTTCGATATCGATCTCATCGACCGGCTCCGCCGTGTTGCAAGCTTCGAGGTCCGCGTGCAGCCGATGCCGGCCGACAAGCTTCTGGCGGCCCTCCGCTCGGGCGCCGCCGACCTCGCGGTGGGCGGCATCCCCATCACCGAGGACCGGCAGCGCGCGGCCAGGTTCGGGCCGCCGCTCGCCGAGATCGGCGACTGGTACATGAAGCGCAAGGATGACACAAAGATCCGGGGGATTGCCGATCTGGGCGGCCGCGATTTTGCCGTGACCGACGGCCCGGGCGGCGTGCTCGTCCAGAGCGAGCTCGAGCATCGCATCGCCAAGGCGGGCGGCGCGCTGGGCAATCCGGTCGAATTCCCGACCGCCGCCGCCGCCGCCGATGCGCTCACCCGCCACAAGGTCGACTATGTGGTCGGCGACCTCACCGCGCTGACCCAGGCGATCGCCGCCCATCCCGACCGGTTCGAGCTGGGCGAGCGGGTGGCGCAGACGCGCTATGCCGGCTGGGCCGTCGCCGTCGGCAACGACACGCTGGCCGCGTGGCTCGGCGATTTCCTCGGCAAGGAGCGCCAGTCGGGCGAGCTCGCGGTGTTGCAGCGGCACTGGCTCGGCCGCAGCTTCCCCGACCTGCCCGACAATGTCACGGCCCAGGATTGGTGGACCGCCCGCCAGGACAAGCCCGCCGTCCTGCCGATCCCGACGAACCATGTGCAGGACTGATCCGGGGGCCGCGCATCACCGGACGTCGCCCTGTCCGGCTCCCGCCGATGCCGTCCTCCGCGTGCCGCCGCGGCAGATCGGCGGCGTCCCGACCGGTACCAGCGAGGCCTTCCTCTCGCCGCCTGCAACCACCCGAATCACGCCCATCATCCCGTTATCCTCGTGGTCGGCGAGATGGCAGTGGAACGGGATGTCGCCGGCAATGTCGGCCGGAAAGGCGAGCTTGATCCGCACCCGCCCCGGCCCGTCCGGCCCGGCCTGCCGGACGTCGACGGTGTCGAGCAGCGGCGGTTCGCCTTGTGTCTTGCCGTCGATCGCCAGCACCCGGAAATGCATCTGGTGGATGTGAAAGGCGTGGACCTCGTTGGTCCAGTTCTCGACCGTCCATTCCTCGACGGCGCCGGCCTGGACGGTGATCGCCGGGGCGGCGCCCGGCTCGAAGGGGCGCAGGACGGTGCCCGGGCGCTGCTCGGCGATATAGAAGTCGCTGCGGTCCTCGCTCCCCGGCCGCGGATACTCGGCCAGCACGATCGTTCGCTCGCCGGTCGTCCTCTCGGCGACCAGCCCGTCGAACCGGCTCGGCAGCGTCAAGGGCGCCGGGATCGGCTGGTTCGGCGGTGGCGTCGAGGAGGCGAGCGTCTGCGCCAGGATGAGGCGGCGGGCCGGCACCTTGTCGCCGGCGCAGCCCGTATCGACAGCGCGGCTCACCAGATAGGCCTTGCCGCCGGCCGGCGGCGCCTCGACGTAGAACTCGATCCGTCCGGCCGGCGGCACCAGCAGCGGCTCGGTCGTCGGCGCCGGCGCGATCCGGTTGCCGGCGTCGTCGGTGATCGGCGCACCGTCGCGGGCCGCCACGATCAGCGGCAGCGGCTTGCCGGTCTCGTCGATCAGCGCGAGATTCAGATAGGAATCCGTCGCGGCATTGAGGAAGCGCCAGAACTGCTTGGTGCCCGGCGCGAAGGCGACGGGCGCCAGATCCGCATCGGGCGCATCGCCGTCGACCACCTTCGAGCCATTCAGCGAGATCTCGTCGATCCCGGTATTGGCCGAGCAGGGCAGCTCGTGCGTGGTGTCGACCGGCGCCTTGCCGCCGATCGGCGGGTGCTCGACGAGCGGCTCCTTGTCGGCTGCGGCGCTCGCCGCCTTGGGCGCGTCGATGTCGCGCGACTGGCGGACGATGAAGACGTGCTCCTGGATGCCGGCCTGGTGGCGGAGATCGTCCTCCTTGCCCTCCACGACGATGGCGCCCGACAGGCCCATCAGCATCTGCGCCTGGATCTCGCCGTGGACATGCGGATGGTACCAGTAGAGCCCGGCCGGCATGTCGGCGGGCACCTGGACGCGATAGGCGAATTCGCGGCGGCCGCAGGCGGCCGGCCCCACTGCGGGATCGACGCAGGTCTTCAGCACCTCGTCCTGCGGCGGCACCGGCGGCACCGGAAAGCCGTGAAAATGCAGGTTGCTGGCGCCGGTCGCATGATGGGTCATGCCGGGCACGACGGGATCGAGGCCGTCGGCCGGCGTCACAGGCCGGTTCGGTTCGTCAAGTGTCGCGACCGGCACCGTGCGGTCGATCGCGCCGGGATCGGCGATCTCGTTGCGCAGCGTGATCGTCAGCGTGTCGCCCTGGCGGACGCGGATCAACGGCGCCTCGGCGATCGTGTCGATGACATAGCAGAGCCGGTTGGGGTCCTGCCGGATCGTCAGGGCGATCGGCTTCAGCCGGCTGGCCGGAACGATCTCCAGCGAGAAGTGGCCGCGCGGCGGCGTGCCTGTGCCGCAAGGCGCTTCGGGCGTCGATTGCGGATGGAAATCAAATCCCGGCCGGTCGTCGTAATCGGCCCGGGCCGCTGAAGCCGCGAGCCATGCGAGGCAGGCCACTACCAAAATACGCAAGAAGGCCGAAATCATTACCCAACCTCAGGCAGAATTCGTGGATCGTGATAATTGCTCACCAAGCATGATCGCAACACAGACGGCAAATACTCAGCCTCGGTGAGCCCGGCGTCTCGTGAATTTCTCCCGTGGGCATCGTAAATCTGAAACACACCGGACATTTTTCCGACTTGGTCGGCGAGGTATTACAGGGATCCTATCCATTGACCTCCTGGGGGAGCTAGGCAATGACGATGTCCTTTGCTCGTCGGTTGCGCGATCGTGCGGTCGTCACCGCGTCGATTCTCACGTTCGTCGGCGCGAACGCCGCGCTGGCCGAGTCGCTGGCGCCGAACGACGAGATGACGACGACGCCGATCCACCACGTGATCGTGATCATCGGCGAGAACCGGACCTTCGACCATGTCTACGGCACCTATGTCCCGAAGGCGGGGCAGACCGTGCTGAACCTCCTTTCGCAGCACATCGTCAAGCTCAACGGCAAGCCAGGCAAGGATTTCGGCAAGGCGACGAAGTTCGGCCTGTCGGCCCAGAACAGCGCGCAGGATCTGGGCGGCGACTCGGGCGAGGGCACCTTCACCATCAATCCCGGCGGCAAGACGCCCTACGCGACGCTGCCGCCGCCGGGTGCTGCCGGGTCGCCGGCCGCCGCCAGCCCCGACTCGCCTCCCTTCAGCAGCCTGGCGATCGCCGCGAACTACGAATACGGGCTGTTGCCGGGCGATCTCAAGCTGATCACGACGGGTGCCAGCGGGCTTTCGGGGATCGGCAGCATCGGGGCCACGCATGTTCCCGACACCCGCATCCCGAACGATGCGAACCTGCCCAACGGCCCGTTCTGGCTGCACGGTCCCAGCCTGCCCTACGATTCCTACACCGGCAGCCCGGTCCACCGGTTCTATCAGATGTGGCAGGAGACCGACTGCTCCGCGGCCTCGGCGACCGCGGACAATCCGAGCGGCTGCATCAGCGATCTCTTCCCGTTCGTCGAGACGACGATCGCCGCCGGCACCAACGGCAGCAATCCGCCCACGCAGTACGACGCCCAGGGCAATGTCGTTGCGTATGACCCCGCCACCTACTCGAATCTCGAAGGTTCGACGTCGATGGGCTACTACAACGTGGCCAAGGGCGATGCGCCGTACTTCAAGGCGCTGGCCGACAATTTCACGATCTCGGACAACAACCACCAGGGTGTGATGGGCGGCACCGGCGCCAACCACGTCATGATCGGCTATGCCGACGCGGCCTGGTACAGCAACGAGCCGACCACGCCGGGCGGCGCGCCGCCCGACAGCCCCGGCCCCGCCACGCCGGCCTCCGGCCAAATCGAGGACCCCAATCCTTACCAGGCCACGAACAACATCTACGCAGAGGACGGCTACGGCTACGGCGCCATCCCGGGCAACGGCGGCAGCTATACGAACTGCGCCAACACGAGCCTCAACGAAGTGACATCGATCGTCACGAATTACCTTGCCAAGCTCTATCCGACGCTGGCCAATCCCTCCAATTGCCAGGCGGGCGGCTA
>Ga0070731_10001783_pt1 | contig 21611 bp, 2 predicted proteins | sample Coa_R1_2_FD_66448 | JGI IMG/M metagenome (GOLD analysis project Ga0070731, IMG submission 66448) | Surface soil microbial communities from Centralia Pennsylvania, which are recovering from an underground coalmine fire - Coalmine... | ecosystem: Environmental > Terrestrial > Soil > Unclassified ... | reverse complement strand
ATCATCCGTATTCCGCAAAACGAAAAACTCATCCCCAAAAAACCGCCGCGCGGCGCCGTCCACGCCTGCGAAATCGAATACGCGATGGGCAATCTTGGCTACAACAAAGTCTACGCGTGGACGACCGAAGATTACAAAGTTTCGTTCACGATGCAGTCGTATTTCGCCAATTTCATCAAAACCGGAAATCCCAATGGGGCGAACGTGCCCGCGTGGCCCAAATTCGAATCTGGCCAGCGGCAGATCATCGACGTGAACACGAGCGCGGAGCCGGAAAAAGTGCGCGCGCGGTATGAGCTGTTTGATCGACTGGAAAGCAAGAAATAAAGTATATATGCATTGCGCATGTGCAGAATTGCGCTGCGAATCTTGAAGATTATTAATGCCATTCGGCGGCTGCTCCACCTTATATAGGCGGACGCAGAGGAGCCGGCTTATGACACACCTGAGGCTATCCGTATTATCCGTCATCGTTTTCGCTGCGCTGATGCCGCGCGCGGCATTCGCGTTTCAGCCACCCAACGGCATGGTGCGCGTCAATAAAGTGACCATGACCGATTCTACAAACGGTGGCTTGTATTCCGCTGCGATCGATCCGGTCAATGGCTACGCCTATTTTGGCGGCAAGCATTTTATGAACAAAATCAATATCAAAGGCGCGCAGCCGCTGACCGTGGCCAGCGTGGCGGGCAACTCGCAATTGGTGGGGCTGGTCGATCCGGCGGCGGGATATTGTTATTTTTGCGCGGGCAGCGTTGTCACGCGGTTTTCACTTGGCGCCGGTGACGCTGCGCCGGCCATAGTGGATACGCTCACGATGAGCAACAGCATCTTTGGAGGCGTGATCGATACGTCCGATCCGAACCCGGCGAATCACTACCTTTATTTTCTGTTGACTGCAACGCCATGCATCATTTCGAAAGTTTCAGTCGCCACGTTCCAACCAGTCGCGTCGCTGCCGCTGAACGCCGGCGAGAACAACTTTCGACGAGGGGCCATCGATACAAAAAATGGTTACCTCTACTTCTGCGGTCCGGCTGCCGCCACCGCAAACCCGTCGGTGGTCAAGGTGGCGCTGGGCGCGGGAAGCAGCACACCCGTGCGCATTGGTTCCGTGCAATTGGACAGCCAGCCGTATGGAATGGGAGCGATGGTCATCGACGTGGCGCACGGCTATGGCTATTGCGGTACCTATTTTCCAGCGGCGGGAAATTCAACCATTCCCAACGTGTACAAGATTTCGCTGGGCGCCGGCAATGCTCCGCCAAGCTTGATTGGATTGGCGACGCTGAGCGCCGGCACCGGCGCGTTAAACGGCCCCGACGCGCAGGAGCGCGAAATCAGCACGGGCGTCATAGACGTGACATCGGGAAACGCTTATTTCGGCTGCGATCACACTTATCCGGCCAAAATCTTTCAAATCAACCTGGGCGCGGGAAACGCTGCGCCCGTCGAAACGGGAATGCTGCAATTGGCCGGCGGCACTCACGCATTGGGCGAGCCGAACGGACCCAACGATGGCGAGCAATACTCGCCACGCGTAAGCGACGAGGATATCGAATACGGCGAAATCTTTCACCAATCGTCGGTGATCGATCCGACACGCGGCGACCCGACGATACCGGGGAGCCATTACGCTTACTTCGGATGCGATTCCTACTCTGGCCAAGTCACGAAGGTCCTGCTGCCGCCGCCGGCCTCGACATTTACCTGGAACGGCGGCGACGGTACGTGGGCCATTGGCGCGGGCGGGTGGGATTTGGGAAATTGGACGGACGTGGGCAATGTGGTGATCGGCAAAGGGACCGACACTTCCGGCACGCTGACTATTTCGTCGAGTGTCAATCCAGCGTCGATCACCTTCAACGCTCCGCAATCGGGCGCGTACACGCTGATGGTGAATGCGGCAATCGAACTGGGCACGCCCGTGACGGTCGGCTCCGGCGCGGCGATTCGCGGCACGGGGGGCTCAGTCAATCGGCTCGTTCAAACGACATCGACGGGCGTCGTTTGGCCCGGCGCGGCGTCGTCCGGAAGCGCGGTGCCCGCGAGCGGCGAGGCGCTTACTGTGCTGGGTTTGGACATGAGCGGCGGCGGGACGCTGAAGATCGCGCTGAATGCGGTGAGCGCGAATAGCACTCAGAGTCTGATCGTGACTGGACCGGCGTGTACGCTCGGCGGCGCGCTGTCGCTGGGCGTTCCGCCGGGGACAGCCAGCGCCAACACGTATACCGTGCTCAGTTCGGCCAGTCCGATCGCGGGAACTTTTTCGACAATCAAGCTCAACGGCGTCGTCGTGTCGGGCGCGTCGCCGGTGAACGTTCAATATTCAGCGAATGCCGTGACGATCAAACTCACGGGCGCGGTCACGCCGGTGACGCTTGAAGATTTCGCGGCGAAAACAGAAGGCGCTGGAATTTTGCTGTCGTGGAGCGCCGTCTCCGAATTTCAAAACGCGGGCTTCAACCTGTTCCGGCGCGCGGTTCAAGCGCCGCGCACCTCAGTAAGCGGCCAACCAGAGCCGCGCACCTCAGTAAGAGGCTGGACGCGAGTGAATTCGTCGCTCATTCCGGGCCGCATCAGTGCGCCGGATCTGAAAAACTACTCGTACTGCGATTGGTGCGAGCCGGGGATTTACGAGTACAAGTTGGAATGCGTGAGTATCGGCGGAGATTGCGAGACGTATCCGCGTCGAGTCGGGCCGGTGGAACTCGATCCGTTAGTTGAAACGGCTGAGCCTGTATCGCGGGAGAATCTTGCGGCGTTGAGCATGAGTGTCTACGCGCGAGACGCGCGAAGCCGAAGCGATGCGTCGCGCGCTCAATTCGCCATGTTCGCAAGCGCAGCGACCCCTCAGCCCCGGCCCCCCTCCCCCAAGGGGAGAGGGGAGAACGGCGGCCTCCTCTCCTCCGAGGGGAGAGATGAAAACGAGAGCGGCGGCGCTTTGCTTTGCGAAACACATACAGCGGTATCCGTGTGCTGCAATGCCGCGGCGCGCTGGTTTTCGGGCAGCGGTTCTGTTTCATCATCCAGTTACGAAGCTGCGAAAATGCTTTACGCGGCTCCGGGCGTGTACTTCATTCCGCAAACGATGCTGCCGGTTGACTACGACGTGCGACATCTGGCGATTCAACGTGAAGGGCGCGTCGTGGCCGCGCTCGCGGTTCTGCCTGGCGGAATGCTCGTTTATGGTCCGGGTTACAACGACGACTACACGAACAAAGACGCGCTGTTTCTGCGCAAGACAGGGGCGGAAACGCTTGCCGGAAACGCCGCGAATGCATCCGGGTTATTTGGCGGCACGCTTGCGGCGAGTGTCACCACCTCCGCGACGTTCACGCGCGAATTCCACGATGTCTACTTCGATTATGCGCTGCGCCCGCTGAATTATCCGCCGTGGTTTTCGAGCCAATATCTTAGCGGCGGGACGGCGCAGGATTTTTCGGTGGAAACAGCGCTTCCCGCGGGCGGCACGGCAGCGTTGACATTGAATCTCTGGAGCTTGACGGAGGGCGGACATACGCTAAATGTCGCACTGAATGGAACGCCGCTGGGCCAGAGCGTGTGGAACGGCGGCGGCCAAATGCTGCAAGCTGCCTGTGTCATTCCAGCCGGAGTATTGAATGACGGGAGCAACACCGTCAGCCTCATCACGCTGGATGACGGCGCGAATTCCGCGCAGCTTGCGCTGCTGCATTCGATCAGCATTTCGTACACGAAAGCGCTTGACGGCTCGCATGCACTGGAGCTGATCGCGCAGAATGCGTCGAATCAGCTTTTTGAAATCAGCCACGTGCCGGCCGGTGGCGCGTGGGTTGTGGACGCTCGATTCCCGGATCGCGCGTCGCTGGTTGCCACGGAGACACAGCCGCAGGCGGACGGCACGTTGCGGCTGCGCTTCAGCGCAAGCGGCGGAGGCAGCGGGCGATTTTTGGTCGTCCCCGTCGGGCAGGAACTTCAGCCGCTGTCGATTGTGAAACGGCAAATCAAAGCGGTGAAGGCGTGTGCTTACCTCGCGACGGGACCGGCGCAATTCGGCGCGGCCGTTCAGCCAATGCTGGCCGCTCGTTCGAAAGAAGGCTTGCGCGCGCAGTTCGTCGATCAGGAGCAGCTTTTCGATTATTACGGGTACGGGCGATACGGTCCGAACGCGATCCAAAATGCGGTCCGCTCATCGCGGCCTCAATATCTGTTGCTGCTGGGCCGGACGACTTACGATTATTTGAATTTCAGCGGCAACAACGTCGAGCCGCTGTGCCCGACGTTTTTGGTGTCGACGACGTTCTGGTCGCAGGCCACGTCGGATTCCGCGTTCGGCGATTTGGGGCTCGGCTTTCCTGAAATAGCGGTCGGACGCTTGCCGGTCAACGATGAATCGGAATTGAACATGGCGGTGCAGCGGATTCTGGCGTATCGCGGCGCGCCGCAGTCCGGCGCGCGGATTCACGCGGCGGCGGATCGTGCCGACCCGACCACGGCGGATTTCCCGGCGCAGGCGGATGGGTTGAGCCAGGCCTTTCCCGCGATGAATTGGCAGGCGAATTATCTGGGCGTGACGGCGCAAACGTCGCCGGAGATTAATGCGAACCTGACTGCGGCGGCCTGTGGCGGCGCGGATTGGATTCTCTATGTTGGCCACGGAAACTCAGTGCGCTTGGGCAACGAGGCGCCGCGAATCCTGGATACGGATTCGGTGCAGGCCTGGACGGGAAACGTTGTATTCCTGCAATCGACCTGCAACGCAAACTGGATGGCCAAGGACGAAGACGGATTCCGAAGCATCGCCATTCAGGCGCTGGTTCAGCCGCAAGGCGGAATTTGCGCAAGCATCGGAAGTTCAACGTACATGAATTCGGATTTCGGCGTCACGTTTATGCGCGAACTAATCTGCAACGCAAACGCAGACAATCAGCGGTGGGGAACGGCGCTGTTAAAAGCTCAGCAATGGGCCTATGCGATGAGAAGCCAATCCGAGTTTTATGAAGACTTGAGCCGGACGGAGCAGATTTTTGGCGATCCGGCGATGCGCGTGTTTTTTCAGCTGCAAAAAGAGGCGCCGCAAGCGGCCGCGGATGGCGGCCGTTTTTGAGTCCGAAATCTCGAAATCGCGCGCGTGTTTCAATATAATAACAGCTTGCCATTGAATTTTTGGGCAAGTGATTGCCTTGCGTCTGAATTCCACTATATTCCGTGAACGAATTCGCCGATTGCATTCACTAAATCGAACGGCCGCACGGGCTCAACTACACATTATTTAATTTAAAGGATGGGAACATGCTGTCAAATTCCACGCGGAGACCTTGGATGATGTTTGCCCGAAGCGGGGCAATCGTGCCTGCGCTACTGCTGGCGGCGCTGTGCATTTCGCGGACAGTTCACGCGGCTTACGCGCAGCAAGGGGCGAAGCTGGTGGGGACGGGGAATGTGGGCACGGCGTTTCAGGGACGAGGCGTGGCCATATCGGCGGATGGCACTACGCTGATCGAGGGCGGAGCATCCGACAATAGCAATGTCGGAGCGGCGTGGGTATTCACGCGGAGCGGCGGCGTGTGGACGCAGCAGCAAAAACTGGTGGGCACTGGAAATGTGGGGGCAGCGCTGCAAGGCCTTTCGGTTGCACTCTCTGGAGACGGCAATACTGCTCTAATTGGCGGCTCTAGCGACAACGTCTCAGTCGGGGCGACCTGGGTTTTTACGCGGAGCGGCGGGGTGTGGACTCAACAGGGCGCTAAGCTGGTCGGTACGGGAAGCACCGGAGCTTCGCAGCAAGGGTACAGTGTTTCAATTTCTGACGACGGGAATACTGCCTTGATCGGCGGTTATGGCAATAACGGCGATAACGGTGCATCATGGGTCTTTACGCGCACCGGCGGCGTGTGGACGCAGCAGGGTGCAATGCTATTGGGGACAGGAGGCGTGGGGTTTTCAAGACAGGGGAGCAGTGTTTCGCTTTCGTCCGACGGTAATACGGCCTTAATCGGCGGATATGCGGATAATAACACCATCGGCGCAGCGTGGGTGTTTACTCGCAACGGCGGAACGTGGACGCAACAGGGCGCAAAGCTCGTCGGCACCGGATTTTTTAGTCCCTCGCCGGGGCAAGGCATAGGTGTTTCGCTTTCGTCTGACGGGAACACGGCGTTGATTGGCAGTTACTCTGGTGGGGTCGGTAGCGACGTCGGCGCAAGCTGGGTTTTTACGCGTAGTGCTGGCGTGTGGACACAACAGGGGGCCAAGCTGGTCGGCACAGGAAATGTGGGCAACTCGAATCAAGGGTACAGCGTTTCCCTTTCGGCCGATGGGAACACGGCTTTCATCGGGGGGCCTGGCGATAATTCCAGTGCCGGTGCAGCGTGGGTATTTGCCCGCAGTGGCGGCGTGTGGACGCAGCAGGGTGCTAAACTTGTTGGAACGGGAAGTATTGGAGGCGCGAATCTAGGCTTTTTTAATGGCACGGCGCTTTCGCGCGACGGCACGACGGCGGTTGTTGGAGGATACCTCGATAACAGTGCGCAAGGCGCGGTGTGGGTATTCGCGCTCGACCCGAAGCTCACCGCAACACTGGCGGCTTCACCCAGTTCCCTGATGCCGGGCGGGACGATTAATTACACGGTGAAAGTCAGCAACATCGATACGGTCACGAAGACCGGCACTGCGTTTAATTTGACGCTGGATCCGAACACGACGCTCAACGCCGGGACGTTGAACTCCTCGCCCTATACGATCGATCAAACAGTGACGGCGACGGCGGGCGTCGCACTTCCGATCACAATGGCGGCGGTGGACCCCGATGTCGGTGAGACGGCGACGCTGGTTTACAGCATCAATGTTCAGCCGCAGCATGGGACGTTGGGCGCGGTCAGCGGCACGGGCGTGACGTACACAGCGACGGCGGGATACTCGGGTTCGGACAGTTTCACATTCAAGGCCAAAGATGTGCATGGCGTTTTTTCGAATGAAGATGGCGTGGTGTCGATCGTGGTGACGCTGCCGGCGCCGATTGCGGTGAACGATCCGAATTATCAGGCCGGCAAGGGCACTCCGCTTACCGTCGCCGCCGCGCAGGGCGTGCTCGCCAACGACACGGTGAATTTTGCAACGATCGTCAGCTTCGGCGCGTCGACGGGCACGGAGCAAACCACCCTTGGGGCCAACGCGTCCACTTTGCAAGGCAACAGCGTCTCGCTTAATGCAAACGGAAGTTTCGGCTACGCCCCAGCGCCCAACTTCGTTGGCGCCGATTCGTTCAAATACAAGCTCAGCAACAGCAGCGGCAGTTCGACGGCGACGGTGACGATCACGGTGTTAGCGCCGCCCGTGGCGGCAACGGACGGCATCAGCCCGCCGTATGCGACGCCGGTGGGGCAGCAGTTTGTGCAAACTGCTCCAGGTGTTTTGGGCAACGACACGCTGAATGGCGCAACGCTCAGCAGCTATGGCGCATCGACCGGCAGCGAGCAAACGACGATTGGAACTGCGACGCCGACGGCGCAAGGCGGCAGCATTGTGCTGAATGCCGACGGCAGTTTCACGTTCACGCCGAAAGCGGGTTTTTCGGGCAACGACACGTTCAAATACACAATCACGAACGTGGCCGCGTCGAGCACCGCGACGGTGACGATCGCCTGCACGCTGCCACCGCCGGTCGCCGTCGCCGACCCAAATTACCTGGCCGGCAAAAACACTCCGCTCACCATCGCCGCCGCGCAGGGCGTGCTCGGCAACGACACACTCAATGGCGCAACCATCGCCAGCTTCGGCGCGTCCACGGGCAACGAGCAGACGACCCTCGGCGCCAACACGCCTACCGCGCAAAGCGGCAGCGTCTCGCTTAATTCAGACGGGAGTTTCGGCTACGCCCCCGTGCCCAATTTCATCGGCACCGACACGTTCAAATACAAGCTCAGCAACAACGGCGGCAGTTCGATTGCGACGGTGACAATCACGGTGCTCGCGCCGCCTGTGGCCGTGGCGGACCCGGCGACCGGCGTCACTTGGGCCACGCCGGTGGGCAATCAGTTTGGGCGCACCGCCGGCAGCGGCGTGCTTGCTAACGATACATTGAACAGCGCGACCATCACCAGCTATGGCGCGACGACTGGCCTCGAGCAGACGACGATTGGCACTGCGACGCCGACGGCGCAAGGCGGCAGCATCGTTGTGCAATCGACCGGCGCATTCACGTTCACGCCGAAGGCGGGATTCTCCGGGAACGACACGTTTAAATACACAATCACGAACATCGCCGGTTCGAGCACCGCGACGGCCACGATTTATTGTGATGTGTTGCCCACGGTGACCGGCACCAGTCCCTTAAACAATGCGACGGGCACCAACATTCAGGCTCCGGTCACGATCACATTCAGCGAACAAATTACGACGACAGCGGCTTTTGCGTTCACGGATACGACGGCGTCTTCGAGCGTGGCTTTCGCGCAAAGTCCAACCGATGGCAATCCGGGCACGACGTTCACGCTGACGCCGTCGAGCAATCTAACGCCTGGGCATTCTTATACGGTGACGGTGCTGCACAATCAGACCGCGGACGTGGATGGCGGGCTGTCCATGCCGGCCCCCGATTACACGTTCTCGTTCACAACGCTGCCGTTGCCCAGCGCGTTGAACGATCCTGACACGCAAGGCGGCCGCTACCAGGTCACCGCCAACATTCCCATCGACACAAGTCTGACGGCCACGCCATCGTCGGTGCTCGACAACGACACGCTCAACGGCGGCGCACTTTCCACGTACGGTCCCACGGGGCCGACCGCATCGACTCCAATCGACGGCACTTCGACGATCTCAAGCCAGCAGGGCGGCACCGTGCTGATGCGCACGAATGGAACGTTCACTTACACGCCCAAGCCGGGCTTCACCGGCACGGACGCGTTCTTCTATAAGTTGCACAACGCCTCGGTCGTTTTCCCGACTCCGGACCCGCAGGCGCAGGTGTTAATCAATGTGACCGGGCCGGTGGTGTGGTTTGTGAACAACACAGTCGCCTCGTCCGGCAACGGAACGCTCAGCAGTCCGTTTAAGGATTTGACGAACATCACCAATGACGGCGCGGCGTTGCATCCGGCGGCCGGGGCTGTGTTCTTCATTTACAACAGCGCGACGGCGTACACGGGGCCGATCACGCTGTTGAATACGCAGAGCATGATTGGCCAGGCGGCGGCGGGCACGTTCGCGTCGCTGACGGGTGTCACCGCCACAACGTATTCTGTGGCGCTGCCAGCGACGGGTACGGGCACCAAGCCGACGATTGGAACCGGCGCGATCTTCCCGGCATCCAATAATGTGATCAATAGCTTCACATTGTCGCCGACGACGACCAGCGGAATCATTCTGAATACCGACATCGGCAGCACGGGCAGCGTCACCAACGTGGACATCGCGTCCACAAGTACCGGCTCAGCGGTGTCGAGCAACGCGACGTTCGTGGGGACGCTGAATTACACGACCGGCACGATCACGAGCAGCGGCAGCAACAATGTGATCAATCTGCTCGGCGCGTCGAGCGGCTCGATGACATTCTCGAATGTGAGTGTGTCGAACACCGGTTCCGCTTCGACGTTGAACGTCAACGCGCACACGGGCGGCTCGATCACGTTCAGCGGCACCAGTTCGCTGGGCAGCACGGGCGCAAGCACGGGCCTGGCGGTCGCCGTGACAAATTGCGCGAACACGACGGTGAATCTCGGCGCGATTAATCTTCAGCCAACGGGCGCGGGCGCGACGGGTTTGAGCCTGACTGGAAACAGCGGAACAACGGCGGTGAACGCGGCGAGCGGGACGATCATAGTCTCCGGCTCGGCGATCACGGTGTCGGGAGTCAACGCGCTGACTTTGCCGCTGGGAACCGTGACGTCCACTGGCGGAGCGAACGGCATCAACATCGGCGCGGGAACGAGCGGCTCGATCACCGCAACCGGTGGCGCGTTGAGCGGCGCGGTGGGCGTGGAATTCAATGTGACGGGTGGGACATGTTCGATCACGTATCCCGGCAACATTACGGGTGGCAACGGGCAGCATTCGGTGAACATCTCCGGCGCGACGGGCGGGACGATTGCGCTGAGCGGTTCGGTGACGGAGAACGCCGCGGGGGCGGGCATCAGCCTGACGAACAATACGGGCGCCACAATTAATTTTAGCGGCACGATCACGGCCAGCACGGGCGCGGCGACGGCGTTCACGGCGACGGGCGGCGGGACGATTTCGGCGACGGGAGCAAACAGCGCGCTGACGACGACGACGGGGACGGCGTTGAATGTGGCGAACACGACGATTGGGGCGGGCGGGCTGACGTTTAAGAGCATCAATTCGACGACGGCGGGTGGCAATTCGGGAATTGTGCTGAATACCACGGGCAGCAGCGGCGGGCTGACTGTCACGGGAACCGGCACGACAGCGGGGTCGGGCGGGACGATCAGCAACAAGACGGTGGCAGGCATCAGCCTCACCAGCACGACAAATGTGTCGCTGAGCAATATGAACGTTCAGGCTAATAGTCTGGAAGGCATAATCGGTACCAGCGTCAACGGATTCAGCATGACGGGTTGCTCCGTGACGGGGAACAGCACGGCGGCGAATAACCGCGACGGAATCAAGCTTACGGATACGACGGGAGCAGTCAGTTTCGTCAACGACACGGTGACGGGAAACTTCAACAGCAATGTACAATTGACGACGAGTCCTTCATCGACGGCCGTCATGACGACCTTGACCGTGACAAACGGCACCTACAGCAGCAGCACGCAGAACGCTGGTTTTCTTGTCGATCTTCATGGCAGTCCTTCGCTGTTGACGGCGTCGGTGAACGGCGCGACATTCTCGGGGAATTTCTCAAAGGGGATTCAGTTCCAGCACAACGACAATGCAACAATGGGCAACGGCGTTGGGGCGCCGGCCACCGGAACGATCACGGTCAATAACTGCACGTTTACGAACAACGATGTCGCCGCGAGCTTTGAGAGCGGCGGGACAGGTGGCAATGGGTCCGCGTACTATCGCTTCACCAATAACGCCACTATCATCGGCAGCCATAGCCTTGCCGTCAACTTTGCAAACGGTTCGACGGTCGGGACGGGGACGTTCAAGGTGTTCTGCGACAACAACCACATTGGCACCAACAACGTTCCCAATTCGGGCGCAGCAATCGGCGAAGGAATCCGCGTGTTCATGCAGGGGCGCCAGACTGCTACGGCCACGATTACCAATAACGTGATTCGCGCGCTTTACAACGGAGCCGGCGGATTCGATGCGCGCGGCATTGACGTGGAGGAGCTCGGCTCCTCGAACACCGGCCAAGGACCGACGTCGCTCGACGTGAAGATCACCGGCAACGACGTGGACCAGCAGTACACGGGAGCGTCGTTCAACAATCAATATGCCATCTACGTTGCGGCGGATGGACAGGCTAGTGGCTCAGGCTCTAACGTCAGAGCGGAAATCCACGACAATATCGTTCCAACGCAGGTCGCGTCCGACAGCAGTCCGTGCGGCGGCACCGGCGGCTGCGCCATGATTTGGATTGAAACGGTTAGCAATGCAAACAATCCCGCGGCGGCGCTGTATAACGCGTTCGGCGACGCCAGTGTGAATGCGGCCATCATCAACCACAACACGGGCCTTGCCGGGAAGACCCAAGCGACGCAGAGCGGAGCCGGTCAACCGGCAGTGACGTTGACCGGTACGCCGCCAAACACGGTCGCACTGATGTACGCGCCGGGTGGAGTGGAAGCTGCTAACGCTGTCGCGCAACATGTCGTTCCAATAAGTGTCGGTGACGACACACCTGTGTTGGATCCGCAGATTGCAGCAAATCCATGCCCGTGTGCGGAACAAAAAAAGGCAGCGGCAGCGGCGCGGACGGCGGCAATTGAGAACGCGAAGCATCGTGGCGAAAACTCGAATACGTTGACGCAAATACAACTGGATAAATTGGTCTTCGCCGCACGTGCACAATGGGAGGCCACGGGGCTTTCGGCCACACAACGTGCAGTTTTGCAAGAGGTCAAGTTCGAAGTCGCGAACCTTGGTCCGTGGCGCTTGGGCGAGGCGGGGAATGGAGTGATTCGGGTGGATGCGAATGCGGGCGGGCACGGATGGTACATCGAAGGGGAGGAGGGAGGGGGGAGGGGGGAGGAGAAGGGCCAATTCCCCAACGTTCTGTCTTCCACCCGATTCTACACGACGCCGGAGAAGGCGCCGGCGGGGCGGATCGATCTGCTGACGACGATCATGCATGAAATGGGGCACGCGCTGGGGTTGCCGGATGAGTATGATGCGCGGGCGCGCGACTCCATTATGTATGGGTATCTCACCAAAGGTGAGCGGCGCTTGCCGGCGAAGGGTGATTTAATTCAAAATTCAAAATTCAAAATTCAGAATGGACAGCGCGGAGCAACGGACCCCGGAGGGGTCAAAGAAGGTAGCCGGGGGTTGAGCAAAGCGATACCCCCGGATTCGGAGGAAAGAACGAACTCGACCCCGGAGGGGTCGCAGAGAAATTCACGTGGGCGCCGGGAATCGTCTGCGACCCCTCTGGAGTCGATAGAAATTCTCGCTGGGCAATCCGGGGGTATCGCGCTTCGCGCTCAACCCCCGGCTACCCTCTGTGACCCCTCCGGGGTCGGGCCAGAGCGGAGTACCGCTCCTTGGCGCCCGGCGGCGCTGATCGTTGCGCTGGCGGGAATTTCGCTGTTGTGGCGTTCGCGGCGCGCGGCCGCGTTGGCGTTCGTCGCCGCAATGAGCCTCGCTTCGTCGGCGCAGGCCGCAACGACCGTCAGCGTGCCCACAAATCTGGCCGGAACCCGGGGTTCGCCGTTGAGCGTGCCGGTGTCCGTGAGCAATGGCGCGGGAATCACGGATGCGACGATTGTGCTCTCGCTGGATGGGACGGTCTTTTCGCTTTCGGGCGTGACCGTCAATGCGGCCTTGTCGGGGGCCTCGTTCACCGGTTCGTCATCCGGCAGCAATCCAATCCAGATTACGCTGACGTTTCATTCGTCCACCCCGCTGGCCGCGGGCAGCGTTACGCTTGGAAACGTCAATTTGAATGTCCTCCCCCCAGCGCCCTCCGGAACAAGCGCGTTGCACTTCACCAGTTCGTCGCTCAACGGTGGCGCGATTGCGTCGGCAACCTCAGACGGCTCCGTTATTCTGGGGTTGTTCGAAAACATCGGCAACTTGCCGCCCGGCAAGAGCACGACCATCACCTTCACCGCGACCGTCGCTAATCCGACGACGCCGTCGAACGCGCCGACCGTTTCGCAGCAAGGCCAGATCACCGCGACGAACATCACCGGCACCGTGTTCACCGACGATCCGAACACGCCCGCGACGCTGGGCGATCCGACGGTGACGACGATTGTCCACGCGCCGACGATTGCGACGATCACGGCTCCCGCGAACGGCAGTTACCGCGCGGGGCAGAATCTGGATTTCACGCTCAATTGGACGTCCGCCGTAAATGTGGCCGGCGGCGTGCCTTCGTTTGGAATCGTAATTGGAACAACGACGAAAAATGCGACGTATATCTCAGGCACTGGCACGACCGCAACGCTTTTCCGCTACACGATCTTGGCGGGCGACAACGATTCCGACGGCATCGCGCTGGTTTCACCCGTGGCGCTCAACGGCGCGACGATTGTCGATGCGAACAACAGCAACGCGGCGGTGTTGACGTTTACGCCGCCAAACACGACGGGCGTGCTGGTCGATACGACGGCGCCGACGATCGCGAGTGTCACGCCGCCGGCGAACGGCAGTTACCGCGCGGGACAGAATCTCGATTTCACGGTGAATTTCAGCGAAGTTGTTGCGGTAAATATCGGTGGGGGTGCGCCAACGCTCAGCCTAACTGTCGGAGCGACGGCGCGCAACGCATTGTACATTTCCGGCAGCGGTTCAACGGGGTTGCTGTTCCGTTACATCGTTCAGGCCGGTGAGAATGACAGCGATGGCGTCGCTTTGACTTCGCCGCTCGCATTGAATGGCGCAACAATCACGGACGTTGCGGGCAATGCAGCTTTGCTGACGTTTACTCCGCCGGCTACGAACGGGGTCGTGGTCGACACGATAGGGCCTTCGATTACGGGAGTTATTCCGCCTTCGAACAAGACCTATGGTGCTCCGCAGAATTTGGATTTCACAGTTAATTTCAACGAAACCGCAGTGGTCAACACAGGAAGCGGGACGCCGGGAATCACGCTGACTGTGGGCTCCAACTTGCGAACAGCCGCGTATGTTTCAGGCAGCGGCACAAGCTCGCTTGTTTTCCGCTACACGACGCAAGCGAACGAAGTTGACAGCGATGGAATTGCGTGCGCATCGCCGATCATCCTTAACGGCGGCACGATTCAGGACGTTGCAGGCAACAATGCCGCGCTGGCATTTGCCGTCCCGAATACCAGCGGAGTGCTGGTGGACGGTGTGGCGCCCGTAATTACCGCAATTGCCGATCCCGGCAATATGTATTTCGGACTCGGGCAGACCATTCCGTGTGTACTCACGTTTACTAAACCGGTCACAGTGATCGGCAGTCCGCAGTTGAACTTGACGGTGGGCACAACGACGCGAAGCGCGTCGCTGGTATCAGGCAGCGGAACCGCGACTTTGACATTCCAATATACGGTGCAGGCCGGAGATCAGGACAACGACGGAATCGACATGCTTTTTCCGATTGTGCTCAATGGCGGATCGATCAAGGACGGCGTGGGAAACAACGCCGTGCTCACGTTCCAGTCAAACACGGAAAACTTTCAATTGACAAGAGTGGACGGAATTGTGCCCACGATTACCAGTTTGACTCCGCCGGCGAACGGCATTTATCACCTCGGACAAAATTTGGATTTCACCATGAATTTCAGTGAGCAAATTGCGGACAACACTTTCGGAGGGACAAAGTTCTCGTACATCCTCATAACAATCGGATCGACCGTGCGTCAAGCGAACCAAGTGCCCAATGTCTCCGGGGTTATTTTCCGTTACACCGTTCAAGCCAGCGATAACGACGTCGATGGAATTACGGTATCGTCGCCGTTGGTCCTAAACGGTGCATCGATTGTAGATCAGGCTTCGAACAATCTTGTCCTGACCTTCACGCCGCCCGATACCACCGGCGTAAAAGTGGATGGCGGAGTTCCCGCGATTTTGACTGTGATCGCGCCAGCCAATGGCACGTACATCGCAGGGCAAAACCTTGATTTCACTGTGAACTACAGCGAAAGCGTCAATGTCACAGGGTCGCCCTCAATCCCTCTGACAATCGGAGCCGCCTCCCGCAATGCAGTTTTCGTCTCCGGAACCGGAACGCCGGCGCTGCTGTTCCGCTATACGGTGCAGCCGGGCGATAACGACAGCGACGGCATCGTCGCATCATCGCCGCTGGCATTGAACGGCGGCACGATCAGCGATGGTTTCAACAATGCGGGATTGACGTTTACCCCGCCAAACTCCAACGCTGTGCTGGTCGATACGACCCCGCCGACAATCGTCAGTGTCACGCCGCCGGCCAACAAGACCTACATCGTCGGCGATAACGTTGACTGGACAATTAATTTCAGTGAGCCGGTGAACGTCGTCATCACCGGCGGTTCGCCGCGCATGTCGATCTTTTTCGGCTCATCGACGAAGAACGCGAATTACATTCAAGGCAGCGGCACAAACGCGTTGTTGTTCCGGTACACCGTTCTCGCAGGCGACTTCGGCCCTGACGGCGTGGCGATCAACTCGCCGCTGAATTTGAATGGCGGAACCATCAAGGACGCGGCGGGCAACGATTCAACGCTGACATTCGTATCGACGTCACTGCCCAACCAGATCGCCATCGACGGCGTGGCGCCGACGATCACCAGCGTCGCGCCGCCGGCGAATGCGACCTACGTCGCCGGACAGAATCTCGATTTCAGCGTTAATTTCAGCGAGAACGTCGCGGTCAGCGGCACGCCGCAGCTTTCGCTGGTCGTCGGCGCAACCGCGCGCACAGCCAATTACGTCTCAGGGACCGGCTCGGCCGCGCTGCTGTTCCGCTACACGGTCCAGCCCGGCGAGAGCGACACGGACGGCGTCGCGCTGAGTTCGCCGGTGGCGCTCAACGGCGGTACGATCAAAGATATTCCGGGCAACGCCGCCGTGCTGACGTTCACGCCGCCCAACACGGCCGGCGTTTTGGTCGATGCGATTCCGCCGACGATTGCGAGTGTCACGCCGCCGGCCATCGGCAGCTATCGCGCGACGATCAATCTCAATTTCACACTCACCTTCAATGAAGCCGTCACGGTCAACACCGTTGGTGGCACGCCGAGCCTGAGCTTGACCATTGGAGCGGCCGCGAAGAATGCTACGTACGTTTCCGGCAGCGGCACGACGGCGCTTTCGTTCCGCTACACGATTGTGGCCGGCGATAATGCGCCCGCCGGCATCGTGGTGAATTCGCCGCTGGCTTTGAACGGCGGAACAATCCAGGACGGCGCGGGCAACAACGCGGTGCTGACGTTTTCCGCGCCGACCACCAGCGGTGTGATCGTCGATACGACGCCGCCGACGATTGTCAGCGTCACACCGCCGGCCAACGGAAGCTACCGCGCTGGACAAAATCTGGATTTCACGATCGCGTTCAGCGAGAACGTGCTGGTCGCCGGCGGCGTGCCGAGTTTGAGTTTGAGCATCGGCGCGGCGTCGAAAAATGCGGCATACGTTTCGGGCTCCGGCACGTCCAGTCTGCTTTTCCGCTACACGATTGCGGCTGGCGACACTGCCGCCGCGGGTATCGCGCTCACGTCGCCCATTGCGCTCAACGGCGCGACGATGCAAGACATTGCGGGGAACAGCTTGGTGCTGACATTTACGCCGCCGAACACCACCGGCGTGCTGGTCGATACGACGCCGCCGACGGTGCTTTCGATCGTGCGCGCGGATTCCAATCCGAGCAACGCGGCGACAGTTCGTTTCACGGTGAATTTCAGCAAAAGCGTGAGCGGCGTGGATAACGGCGATTTCGCGCTGGTTCAGAGCGGCGTCGCGGGCGCGAGCATTGCAAACGTGAGCGGTTCGGGCAGCGGGCCGTACACGGTGACAGTCAACACCGGCAGCGGCGACGGCACGCTGGGTTTGAATCTCACCAATAATTCGTCAATCGTCGATCCCGCGGGGAACACGCTCAGCGAAGTGCAGACGGTAACGATCACCGGCGCGTCGGGGTCGTTCACGCTGAGTTTCAACGGCAGCGCACCGACGGGGCCGCTGGCCTTCAACGCCTCGGCGGCTCAAGTTCAAGCCTCGCTGAATGCGCTTTCGACTATCGGCGGCGTGGGCGGATTTGTGTTGGTGAATTTGTCCGGCGGCGTGTACACGATCGAATTCGCCGGCTCGCTGGCGGGAACGAATGTGCCGCAACTTCAGGCGACAGGAATCGGTGGAGCGAACGCCACACCCGGCACGATTGCGGACGGCGGAACATTTGCCGGCCAAGTCTACACCATCGACAAAACGCCGCCGTCGACCCAAATTTCCGCGCCGTCCGTGACGATTACAAAGGGCGGACCGGTCGTGTACACGATCACGTACAGTGACGCGAATTTCAACGCGAGCACACTCTCGCAAGCCAACGTGTCGCTCAACGCAACGGCGGGTGTCAACGTCGGCAGCGTTCAAGTTACCGGCAGCGGCCTGACGCGCACGGTCACGCTCAATTCGATTAGCGGCGACGGGACGCTCGGCATTTCCGTTGTCGCGGGCACCGCGTCCGACACGGCGGGAAATCTCGCGCCCGCGGCCGGGCCGAGCGCCACGTTCATCGTGGATAACACGCCGCCGAGCGCTCAAATCGGCGCGCCGTCGGTGACGAACACGCTGCACGGGCCAGTGAGCTGGACGGTGACGTACAGCGACGCGAATTTCAATTCAAGCACGCTCGCGTCTGGCAACCTCACGCTCAATGCCTCGCCGGGAATTAACGTCGGCACGATCAGCGTCACGGGAAGCGGGACCACGCGCACGGTGACGCTCGACAACATCACCGGCTTCGGCACGCTTGGATTTTCGATTGCCGCCAATACCGCGACCGACCTTGCGGGAAATGCGGCGCTGGGGGCGGGACCAAGCCAGACGGTGCAAGTCAACTCGCCGCCGACGATCACCGGCACGCTTGCGAATCAAGCGGTCAACGACAACGCGACGATTCAGCCGTTTTCGGGCGTGACGATTGCGGATGTCGATACGCCGCCGCAAACGCTGAGTGTCACGTTCACGCTCGACGATCCCGCGAAAGGCACGATCACGTCGCTCAACGGATTCACCAATGCCGGCGGCGGATTATACACGTTCAGCGGCATCGCGACCGCGGCGACGACGGCGATTCAAGGTGTCGTTTTCACGCCGACGCCAAACCGTTTGCCCGTCGGCAACGCCGAGACGCTCAACATCGCGCTCACGGCCACGGATAATTTTTCGCCGGTTGTGAACGACAACACGACCAGCGTCGTGATCACGTCGGTCAACGACGCGCCGTCGAACGTGCAGACCGTGCCGTCGCTGTCCAGCATAAAGGAGAACGATTCGATCACGCTGCTCGGCACGTTCGTCGATCCCGACCCGCAGGACACGCACACCGTCAGCATCGACTGGGGCGACGGAACAGCGGCGAGCGTGCAGCAACTGGCGGCGGGCGCATTTAGTTTCAGCGCGCCGCATCAGTACCTGAACAATCCCGCCGGCCAGCCGCAAGGCAGTTTCACGATCAAAGCCACCGTCACCGACGCGAGCAATGCGAGCGGCAGCGGTACGGCGAGCGTGCAAGTCAACAACGTCGCGCCGAAAGTGACGATCAACGGCGCGCCGGTCGCTTCGGTCGAACCGGGCAATGCGATTGCGCTCACCAGCGCCGTCACCGATCCCGGCACGCTCGATACATTCACCTATGCGTGGGCGGTGACGAAAAACGGCGCGCCGTTCTCGACGGGCACGAGCGCAAGCTTCAGCTTCACGCCAGATACCGATGCAACCTACGCCGTTTCACTCACCGTCACCGATTCCGACGGCGGAACCGGCAGCGCATCCGTGACGATCGCAGTGGACACGGTGCCGAGTTTCCTGAGCGGCCCGGCGGCGAATCCGAATCCCGCGGTGGTGGACCTCGCCGTCGCGTTCTCCGTAACGACCAGACCCGCCGGCGCCATTGTCACGTGGGATTTTGGCGACGGAACTCCGAGCGCCGCCGGCGCGAACGTCTCGCACATTTACACTGCCGCTGGAAATTACACGGTCACCGTCTCCGCGAAAAATCCGCGCACGGCCACGACTACTGCGGCGACGCTGGCGCTGACCGTCGGCGGCGGCAGCACAATTCCCACCACGCTGCCGACGCTCTTCACGCGCGGCATCGTCGCCTTCAATCCCAACGGCGATCGCGTGACGCTGCTGAGCGCGTTCCAGCTTCAGCCCGGCCAGGCCATCGCCGGCCAGACGCTGACGATTTCGATCAACGGCTTGACGCGCACGTTCATGCTGGACGCGCACGGCAACGCCGTCAGCGCCGACGGCCGCATCCATTTGCGCGGACTCCATTTCACGCTCAAAGGGGCCACTGGCAGACTGTCGCTGAATCTGAAAGGAAATCTCAAACCGGATTTGTCAAGCGGCGTGACTGTCGATGCCGCCGGCAATCCGGTGAAAGCCGTCGTGGAATTCACGCTCGGCACAAACGTCTACAGCTTCATCACGCCGCTGCAATTCAAGCACTCGGCGGCACGCTTTGGATTCCACTAAAGTACTGGGTGCTGAGTCCAGAGTAACGGCGGAGAGGCGCTTCGCGCTTCGATACCCAGTCCTCACACGCTTGCGTCAGTGCTTCCCGCTCCCGCTTTGCGGGCCGAGTTTGTTCACTTTCACTGTGTAAACAAGCGCCGGATTTGCAAAATGCGAGGTACCGTCCAGCACCACGATCACGGGAAAAATCAGCGAGGGATTCGATGCTGTCTTGCTAAAGCCCAGACTTTGCAGCGGAACGAAAAGATTTCGATTCTTCACTGCGAAAGAAAAATTCGCCGTCGAACTGCCTTTCTTCGAGCGCAGCGAGAAGGATTTGTCGCCCGACGTTCCCTTCTCGCTCAGCGTCAGGCTCGTATCGAATCCCCCGATGAGAATCCGCACGACTTTCCCCGCCGGAAAAAATCCCGGCGGCAGCGGGATTTGGCCGGAGAGCGACAGGTTGTCATTGGCGCTTTTCACGAAGCTGAACCCAAGTTTGACTTTCGTCACCGCAAATGTGTCTTGCGACGCTTGAGCGTTGACGACCAAATCGACGCTTTGTGTTGCGCTCGCCTGCCCGTCGGACGCCGTCACGGTCACGACGTACACGCCTGGCACGGCAAAAATCTTCGAGACGCTCGCGCCGTCCGCGACGGTTCCGTCGCCGAAATCCCATGCGTAATCGAGTGCGTCGCCATCCGCGTCCGTGGCCTGCGCGGTGAATGTAAGCGCCATGCCAACTACCGCAGGATTTGCCGACACAGTCGGCGGCGACACGATCGCCGGCGCGTGATTCGTGCCGCTGCCGACGACGATCAGCTTCAAATTCTTCGAATCGCTGCCGCCGTAATTTGTAGCCGTCAGCGTCACGTTGAACACGCCGCTGGCCGTCGGATTGCCGCCGATGTCGGCGCCGTTCAGCGCCAGCCCCGCCGGCAATCCCGTTGCGCTGAACACTAGCGGCGCGCTACCGTCGGCGGTGATCGTGTACGCGAAGGCCGCGTTGATTGCGGCCGTTGCGCTCAACGCGCTGGAGATCGCCGGCGGAATGGCGGGATCGACGTCGAGAGTGGTCTGCGCGTTCGTGGTTGTGTAATCGACGGCGTCGTTCGGCGTGAAGGTGACGCTTAACGTTTGCGCCAAACCGGGCGCCAGCACCGTGGCGGGCGCGGGCGTGTACGTGAACGTGCCGGGAATCGGCGCGCTTGAAAACACGTCCGCTGCGGTGGCGCTCAGTTGCGTCTGATCCAGCGGCACGCCGGCAAAAATCCGCGCGGGCGGGGGCCATGACAGCACGGGAACGGACTGCTGAATGGTGAGCGTTCCGTCGGTTTCGGCGAGCGTGTAATTTCCCAGCTTGTTGCCGGGATCGGCGAGCGCCGCGGTGATCGGATAGGTGCCGGCTGAACTCGCCACGGTGGTTTTCGCTGAAAACGTCGCGGTGATGGTGTCGCCGTTGACGACGCCGCTAAGCGTGCCGGTAAACACGGGATCGGGCGCGCCGTAAATGCGAGTGGCGCTGCCCACCACAACGCTCAACGCCGCGGGGTTGATCGTGAGCGTGCCGGTATTGAGCGTCAGCGCGTAATTGGGCAGCGCATTGCCGGGATCGTTCACCGTCGCGGTGATCGCGTACGCCCCCACGCCGCTTGCCGCCGCCGCCAACGTCGAATAACTCGCCGAAATTGCATCGCCATTCTGCACGCCGCTGACCGTCCCGCTCAACACCGGATTGGCGTCGCCGTACGTTTTGCTCACATTCGCCGGCGTCACCACCAACGGCGCTTTGCCCACGCTCAACATACCATTGCTCACCGTAAGCGAATAATTTCCAAGCTTCGACGACGGATCAGCCACAG
>Ga0070731_10001782_pt1 | contig 21619 bp, 19 predicted proteins | sample Coa_R1_2_FD_66448 | JGI IMG/M metagenome (GOLD analysis project Ga0070731, IMG submission 66448) | Surface soil microbial communities from Centralia Pennsylvania, which are recovering from an underground coalmine fire - Coalmine... | ecosystem: Environmental > Terrestrial > Soil > Unclassified ... | reverse complement strand
CCTGCCCGCGGGCGCGCTGATCAAGCTCTACTTCGGCGGCGAGCACGACTACTTCGGGCGGGCGGGCGCGACGTTCGGGCTGCCCCCGACCAAGGCCGGCCTGGAGGCCTACCTGGAGATGCTGGACGGCTCGGGTCTCCCGTGGTCCGTCGCCGTCGTGGGCGGGGACCTCGTCGCATCCGGCCTCGCGCGGCTCGCGCTCGAGCGCGGCGGGCACTTGCGCGTCGGGCTCGAGGACTACGCCGGCGCGCGGACGCCGACGAACGAGGAGCTGGTGCGCGAGGCGGCGGCGCTGGTGCGGGAAGTGGGGCGGCCGGTCGCGAGCTGTGCGGAGGCGGCGGCGCTGCTGCAGGTCCCGGCGACTATCGCCGCGAATCCGTAGCGGCATAGCGGCTCACCATCTCTCTCGCGACCCGGCGGCCTTCACGGACCGCATAGTTGGTCCCACGGTCCTCGGGGTAGATTTGCGCCATCGACGAGATCAGCACGTTGCGAAGCGGGGTCTGCTCGGCCGGGATGAGTCGGGAATAGTGGGGTTCGGCGATGTGCTGCGCGAAGCGGGCGCGCCACACATGATGCTCCATCACCCACGAGCGCCGGAAATCGGGGAACATGCGTTGCAGGTGCGGAATGGCGAACTCGAGCGCGGACTCGTCGTCCATCTGGTAGAGGGGATCCGTTTCGGCGAGATACTTCGACAGGAACACGATGTGCCTTCCACCATACGTTTCCGGCGGTTCGAAGTTGGTGTGCTCTATGACACCAACGAACGGGAAGCTCGGATCGTTGACGTTGAGCCAGTAGGTTTCGGACAGGCTTCGATCGAGCACGAGGATCAAGCAGATGTTGGCGAGATAATCGATCCGCCTCAGGCTGGCGACGTAGTTCGCATCGCCATGGCTCTCGAAGAGGCCTGCGATCTCCGGCAGTGACTGGGTCAGCAGGAGAGCGCGGAGCGGAATCCGTTCGCCGTCGATCCGCACCGCCGTCGCAACGCCCGCGCTCGCTTCGATCGCCGTCACGGCCGCATCGAGCCGTATCTCCACCCCGAGGGCTCTGAGCCGCGCGGCGAGCGCCTCCGCCAGCTCGGCAAACCCGCCGCGGTAATACGCCAGCACCTCGCGGCCGTCGCGCGTGCGACTCCCGCCGCGCAGCACCAGCTTCTTCCAGAACCAGACCGCGCCGACCCTGTCGGCGTACGGGCCGAACTTGCCGTGCAGCAAGGGCTCCCACACGACGCGGAACACTTCCTCGCCGGCGAGTTTCGTGAGCCACTCGCGCGCGGTCATGTGCTCGATCGACTTCCAGTCGGTGATACGCCGCGCACGGAGCGCAAGCAGACCCAGACGAATACGGCCGACGAAGCTCAGAGCGCTGAATCGCAGCAGATCGACGGGCGTCGAGAGGCGAAAGATGGTGTTCGCATGGTACATTCCGGTCCGCGTCGGACGGAACACGACCTGGTCCTGGCAGCCGATGTCGCGGATCAGGTCCATCACGTGCACGTCGTTCGTGAACCAGTGATGATAGAAGCGCTCGAGCGTGTGCGGACCGACCTTGAAGCCGCTCGCGAGGCCGCCCACCATCGAGTCTTTCTCGACGATGACGACCTTTGCCCCGCGTGAGGCGAGCTCGTAGCCGGCCGCCAGGCCGGTGAAGCCGGCGCCGACGATGACGATCGGATCGGTCACTGGCCCAGGCTCAGCGCATCGACTCCGAGCGGCTGATGCCCGACCCGCGTCGAGGTCGCTACGCCTCGGCAGCGCGACGTGTTTCGCCGTCCGCTTGCTGCAAGACCGGTAGGACTTCGCGCGCGAAGAGCCGCACGTTCCGCTCCGCCTCGTCGTACGGCATGCCGGCGTAGCTGAAGACGCCGACGAACGTGTCGCAGCCGACCTTCGAGCGGACGTCGAGGATCTTCGCGAGACACTGCTCGGGCGTCCCCCAGATCTGGAGGCCGAGGAAGAACTCCGTGAGCGCGTCGGCGCCGCCCTTGTCGCGCGCGATCTCCGACATGCGGCCGTAGTACTCGTAGCCCTTCGTGTGCTTCAGGTGGTCGCTCGTGAGCTCGTAGTGGCGGAGGACCGTGTTCCAGTAGCCGCCGATCCAGCGCACGGCCATCTCGCGCGCGCGGCCCGGATCCGGGTCGCAGAACGTCCAGCCGGCGCAGACGGTGGGGGGCGCGTCGACCCCGTTCACGTTCCGGTACGCGGCGCGATACGCGGCGAGCTCCGCCGTCACGACGTCCCACGGCTTCTGCGGGATGATCAGGATGCCGACGCCGAGCCGCGCCATGATGTCGATCGACTCCGGCGAGACCGCGGCGGCGTAGGTCCGCCCGCGGAACGACTTGTAGGGCGCGGGCCGGATCGGCGTCGCCGGCTGCTTCACGAGCGTTCCGTCGTACTCGCAGACGCCGGTCTCGAGGCCGCGCAGGATCATCTCGGCGCTCTCGACGAAGCGGCCGCGCGACTCCTCCATCGGCGCCCGGAAGCCGTTGAACTCGACCCGCCCGAGGCCGCGGCCAATGCCGAAGATGAAGCGGCCCTGGCTCATGTGGTCGAGCATCGCGACCTGCTCGGCCACGCGCAGCGGATCGTGCCAGGGAAGCACGACGACCATGGACCCGATCGAGACGCGCTGCGTGCGTCCCGCGACCCACGTGAGGAACTGCAGGACGTCGGGACACATCGTGTAGTCGGTGAAGTGGTGCTCGACACCCCAGACGGAGTCGAAGCCGAGCGGCTCGGCGAGATCCGTCAGGCGGAGCTCGTTGGTGTAGACCTCGTGGTCGGAGCGATGATCGAGGGGGTTCTGAAAGACGGTTGCCATGCCGACGCGCATCGGGGCACCCTAGTCCGTAAGGGATGCCCGTCTCAAGACCCGGGCGCTAGAGGCCGAAGACCCCCACGCGCGGCGTGCGCACGGCCCGAGCCCGACCCGGCGCACGCTCCTACCAGATCGATCATTGTAGTTTGGCTCGCTTGCCGTGCATGATCTCGGCGATGAACTTCCCGATCGTGGCGAAGTCGGCACGCTGAACTCGCCCACAAGTATCGCCAGTGGAGAGCCGAGAGGACACGCGAACGCTGCTTTCGAGCAAACGGCATCGCGGCTGGACGCATGCGCTCTTTGCGATCGCTCTCGTCGCAGCCGCACAGTGGCACACCGCACGCGTGGCGATGTTCCAGGGGTTCGCTCCCTACGACGATGAGGGCTACCTCCTCGTATCGCTCCGACAGTACGCCCATGGCAGCGCGCTCTATGACACGCTCTCGTCGGAATACGGGCCGGCGTATTTCGAAATCCTGACGTTCGTATTCCGGGTGTTCGGTCTCGACTTCACGCACACGGCGGGCCGGTGGTTCACGGTCGTGATCTGGCTCGGCACCAGCGCGACGTGCGGGCTCGTCGTCTACAGGGTCACGGAACGACTTCTCCTCGCGGTCTGCACGCAGCTGCTCGTCTTCAACGCACTTCTCCGACTCTGCGCCGAGCCTCTGCACCCGGGCGGACTGCTTTGCTTGACCCTTTCCGCGATCGTTCTGGCAGGCTCGTTCCTCGACACCAGACCAGGCATCGCCGCACCGGTCGTCGGCGCACTCCTCGGAATCGCAACGCTGATCAAGGCCAACGTGGGCGGCTTCGCGCTCGTGTCGACGCTGTTCGCGCTGGCAGCGGCGGCACATCCGCGACGGCCGTACGTGATCGGGGCAATCGGCGGGGCCGCCGTTCTCCTGCCGCTCGCGCTCATGGCCCGAGATATCGCCCAACCCTCGGTCGCCATCTTCGCCGTCACCGTGAGCTTCGCGATGGCGGCGATCGCACTCGTGCAAACCAAGTATCCGGCGCCCAAAGAAGCCATCTCCTGGCGCACAGTCATCGTCATGCTGGCATCCGTTGCGCTGACGTGCCTTCTGGTGTGCCTCATCCAGCTGCTGCGCGGCACGACGATGCAGGGCTTGCTGCGTGGCATCGTTCTCGACCCGATCCGGCATCCAGGTCTCTTTGCAGTTCCCCTCATCCTTCCGGCGTCGCTTGCTCGCTGGACGATCGCTTCCTTCGCCGCTGCGCTGCTCTATGCCGGCGTGCGTCGCCGTTGGGCCGCGCACCGGTGGGCACTGGCCACGCAGGGAATCGTTCAGCTGCTCGTCGGTACGCTCTTCTGCATCGCCGCAATGGGATACGCGCTGGCGGTAGCTTCCTGGCCGGTCCCGGGACGCGCGTTGTTTCCACGTGCGGTCGTCCTTGCCCGCTCGGCCTTGTGGTATACCGTGCCCTTCCTCTGGACCGCACATATTCGGTTCGAGCCCGACACGCGGATCGCCGCGACGACACGGTCGTTTGGCACGTCACTGTTGCTCGCGATCGCCGTTCTCCAGATGTTGCACGCATACCCGGTTGCCGGAAGCCAGCAGGCGTGGGCGACGTTTTCGTTCATTCTGGTCGGGGTGGTCACCTTCGCTCGCGGGTGGGACACCACGATTCGGATCGCGCAGGCGCGAAGAGCAACTGCGATCGCTGCACACGCCAGCGTCACCACGCTGGGAACCGCGCTGGTCATTCTCGCGCTGCTGTCGTCGCTCGTCATCCGAAAGCTATACGATACGAAATTCGCGATCGCCGTCCCGCTCGATCTGCCGGGTGCGGAAGACGTCCGCGTTCCAGTCGAGCTCGGTAATGACCTCCGAGCCGTTACGGCTGCACTGCGCGCACGCTGCCCGAGGTTCGTGACACTCCCCGGGCTGAACAGCTTCTACCTCTTCACGGGTCTGCCACCGCCAACCAGTCGGAACAACAATGCGGCACTGACGTTGTATCCTACGGCCACTCAGGCCGAGATCGTGGACCAAATCGCGCACCTCGCGCCGCCCGTGTGCGCCGTGCGCAACCGAGTTGGGATGAAATTCTATTTGCGTATGACCCGCCGCACCGATGACAGCCCGCTTCGTCGGTACATTCAGAGGCAGTTCGACACGACCGGCGTGTACGGCAGGTACGAGGTCATGGTCCGGCGAGACAACGCACCGAGCACGTGATTCTCGCGCACCGAAGGTCCGGTTACGTGCCGGTCAGGAGCGCAGTCAGCACCGGCTGAAGAGCTACGTGTGCGCTGGCGTGCGCGAAAATCGCCGTTGCGAGCCCGTGACGCCAGCACAGCAGGCCCCACAGGCAGCCTGCGAAGACGTGCACGGCGACCTCCCGCGCGACGATCGATGGCGTGAGCAGCGTGCCGCCGGTCAGGTGCGCGAAATGGAGCACCACGTATGCGACGGCGTCCGCGACGATGGCGACGATGAACATCTGGGCCGTGGGCTTCCCGGACGCGGTGCGGAACGCGGACAGAATGCTGACGAACGCCGACAGGAGTCCGAACCGGTAGACGAGTTCGTCGACGACCACGAGCGGAACGAGCACGACGATGCGCTGCCACGCGGGGATGCCGACGACACTCGCGATCTGCGCGGCCGGAACTTGGGCGCGGAAGAGGACGCCGTCGGCGATCGCCGCATAGACGCCGAACGCGAGCCCGGCGAGCACGCCGCGCAGGAGCGGCTGCGCGCCATGTGGCCGGACGGCGAGGCCAGTGCGGCGCGAGGCCACCGCACCGACGACGACGGCGGCAAGGACGACCCCGACACGCCCGGCGGCAGCAGGCAGCGTGATGCTCTGCGGGATGGCCCAGGCGACGACGGCCCCCAGACCACCGAGAGTCACCAGTGCGGGAATCTCGGCAGACGCCATGCGCCGGCTCCCGGAAAGACGGGATCGGCTATCTTGCAGGACCGCCACAGCCGATCCGGTTGCCCGAGCGGAACGACGGGAACATCGGCCCGTCGGTGGGCACCGCACTTGCTCCACCCCCTAGCGCAGCGACGCGGACGGTGCGTAGGTCCTCGGCATTGCCAATCATCGTGAGCCGAAAGTCCCTAGCATACGCGACCGCCGTCCGCGGTGCGGTCGCCTCCGGGCTCGCCGTCTTCCTGGAGTTCGCCATCCGTTCGGCTGCGCCATTGCCGTACGCACCTGGCTGCCTCGACCTTCTCGTATCGGGGGGTCTGTTCGCCGTCATGGTCGTCCCAGCACTGGCTATCGCGTGCATGGCGCCGCAGTTCCACCGGACCAGGCAACTGCTCACCGCGGCACCGTTCGCGCTGCTCGCACTGAACCTGCTGCTCGCGTTTGGACAGATTTCGCGCGTTTTCCTTGGCGTCGTGATCGTCGACGTCGCCGTGGCCACCGGCGCCGTCGTCGTCGCGTTGGACTCTCGCCGGGTCGTCGCAGTCGGCATTCTCCCATGTCTGTTGTTCGGGCTCGCTCTCCGCTGGCTGCCACGGGGCACCGCGCTCGCGGATACGCGCGGACCGAGCGTCGTCCTGATCGTCCTCGACACGACGACTGCGAATCATCTCTCGACGTACGGGTACGGCCGCGAGACCAGCCCGAACCTCGACGCGCTCGCCCGGCGCAGCATCGTCTACCGGCGCGCCATCTCTCCCGCGCCGTGGACGATCCCGGCGCATGCCGCGATCTTCTCCGGGCGGTATCCGTCGGAGCTCGGCTTCGAGCCGTTCGGCTTCACCGACTCCGCGGCGGGGTCCATCGCTTCGGACCTGCGCCGGTCCGGGCGGCCGGCGGCCGGCATCACCGCCAACCCGATCCTGTTCTCGCAGCCGATGCTGGAGGATGGCTTCGCGGACCTCTGGGGCGCGCGTCGGCTGACGCGGCCGTTCCTGCCGCGCCTGGTCGACACCCTGCTCTTCCGCCGCACGGCGCTACCTCGCGGCGATCAGGTGACGGACCTCGCCCTCGACTGGGTCGACCGCGTCGCTCCGCGCGGCGAGCCGTGGTTCCTCTTCCTGAATTACATCGATCCGCACGCGCCGTATGATCCGCCGCGCGACGAGGTCGAACGGTTCGCGCCCGGCATCGATCCTGCCAGCGTCGACGCGGTCGACTACGCGCTGGGCACGCCGCCGGAGTCGCCGGAGAAGATCACGGCGCTCCGCGCGCTCTACGATGGAGAGATCGCCACCATGGATCGCGCCGTGGGCCGTCTCCTCCGCGGGCTCGAGCGACGCGGATTCGACGAGAAGAACCTGCTCTTGATCGTCACCGCGGACCACGGCGAGGCGCTCGGCGAAAACGACTTCTTCGGCCATCTCCGCGGGCTTCCGGACACCGTGCTCCACGTTCCGCTCTTCATATCCGGTCCCGGCGTCGTGCCCGGCGAGGTGAGCGAGACCGTCCAGACCGTCCAGCTGCGCGCGACCGTCCGACATCTCCTCGGGCTGCCCGACCTGCCCTGTCTCGCGCCTCCGCTCCCGCCGTGGGGTGCGGCCCCGTCCCTCGTAATCACCGAGCATCGGGAGGTACCGTTCTTCGCAGAGGCGCTGCGCGCGCATTACGCCCGCGACGTCGACCCGTGGCACGGTGACTGGTTCGCCGCCGAGCGAGACGGGGTGAAGGCCATCTTCGATGGCCGCGGCCACGGTCTGAGCTACCGGCTGCACGACGATCCCGGCGAGCTGCATCCGTTGCCCCTCGACGACGCCGCGCCCCTGGTGCGCGACTACGAGGCGTGGCGACGGACGACGTGCGCGGCGCCCGGCTCCAGCGGCTGACGTCGCACCCGTCCAGCCGGCGTTTGCCCGACCGTACGCGGTGCCGTATGCGTCTCGCGCCGCCGCCTTCCACGCATGGATCTCTCCGAAATTCCGTCGCATCCTTTTCGACGACACCCGTGGGAGGAAGCGCGCTTCGGTTTCGTGTATCGGGCGCTGCGTGCGGCGGGGCTGGACGCGGCGCCGGCGCGGATACTCGACGCCGGCGCAGGCGACGGATGGTTCGCAGCGCAGCTCGTCCGCCGCATGGCGCCGGGGACGGAGATCGTCTGCTGGGATCCGGGCTATACGACCCGGGCCTGCCCTCCGGGTGGCGGTGAAACGGCGGGCGTTCGTTTCGTCGCGGCGCGGCCCGACGGACAGTTCGACATCCTGCTGCTCCTCGACGTGCTCGAGCACGTCGAGGACGATCGATCCTTCGTCCGGAGTCTCGTCGCGGAGAGTCTTCGGCCGGGCGCGACGCTGCTGATCACGGTTCCCGCCTGGCCGTGGCTGTTCAGTCCTCACGATGCCGGTCTCAAGCACTTCAGGCGCTACCGGCCAGGCGACTGCGCGCGGATGCTCGAAGCCGCCGGCCTCGAGATCGTCGAGAGCGGCGGCCTCTTCCACGCCGGGCTCCCCGTGCGTGCGGCCGCGACGCTTTTCGGACGTGTTCGCCGCGCGGAGGCGACCGGCCCCGAGCCGTTCCGCTGGCGCCACGGCGCGCTCGCCGGTCGCCTCGTGAGCGACGCGCTGACCGTCGACAATAGGATGTCGGCGTGGTTCTCACGCCTCGGGCTGGAGGTTCCTGGGCTCAGCTGGTGGGCACGATGCCGGAAGCCATCGTAGTCGTTCCCTGCTTCAACGAGGAGCGCCGGCTCCGCGACGACGACTTCGTCGCGCTCGTTCGCGACGGGGAGGTCCGGCTCCTCTTCGTCGACGACGGCTCCACGGACGCGACGGCAAGCCGCGTCCGGGCGATGAGCGAGCGTGCCGGAGGCAGGATCGCGCTTCTCCAGCTCCCGACGAACCGCGGGAAAGGAGAGGCCGTCCGCGCGGGTCTGCTGCATGCGCTGACAGCATCGCCGGTGGCGGTCGGGTACATCGACGCGGACCTGTCGACCCCGCCGGAGGAGATCCTGCGGCTCCAGCAGGCTCTCGAACGCCCCGGCGTCTCAGTCGTCATGGGCGCACGAATTCGGCTGCTCGGGACCCGAATCGAGCGAGAGGCGACCCGCCACTACCTCGGCCGCGTGTTCGCGACCGTCGCCTCGCTCATCCTGCGGCTACCGGTCTACGACACGCAGTGCGGCGCGAAGTTCTTCCGCGTCGGCGAGCCGCTTCGGCGCGCGCTGGCGGAGCCGTTCCGCTCGCGCTGGGCGTTCGATGTCGAGCTGATCGGCCGGTTGCTGACGGGTTCACCAGCGTTGTCTTCCGCGGAGTTCCTCGAGGTTCCGCTCGCTCGCTGGACGGACGTCTCGGGGTCGCGGCTCGGCTCGACGCAGATGATGGGCGCGGCGATGGATCTCGTCGCGATCGCCGCGGAGCTCAGAAAGCGACGGCGCGCGGGAACCTAGGGAAGCTGACCCAGCACGGGGGCGACCGTGTTGGCGAAGTTGGTGCAGCTCGTTCCGCCCGGTTTGCCGGCCAGATCGCTCTTGCACACCTGGCTCGCGGTGATTCCGGTCGCTCCGCTTGCTTGGACCCTCGCCGAACATCCCCACGAGGTGTTTCCGCAGTTCGTGTTGCCGCCGCCCGGCGGATTGACGTCCGTCGGGTTGTTGATGTGAATGGTCGCGAAGCCGAGTACGGGAGGAGCCGTGTTGCAACCGCCAATCGCCGAGCAATCCACGACCGGGATGACGAAATCGTGGATGCCCTGACACGCGATGCAGCATTGGAGCGCCTGCCAGACGGTGTTGGCCACCCCGTTCTGCAGGTTGATCGCCTCCTGCAGGTACGTTTCGACCGGCGTGCCGCCACATTGTGCGGGAAAGATACTCTGCGTGTAGGAGCTGCTCGCGGATGAGGAGCCGAGGCTCGTCCAGCAGGCGTTCTGCGACCCGTCCGGATTCATGAAGAACGATGGGGCCGTCGTACCGCACGTGTCATCTTGCCCGATTGAATCGAGCACTTGCTTACACACGGTCAGAGGCAACGGGTATGCGCTCCCCTGGCATTCGACTGCCGAGACCGCAGTTTTCTGTACGGTCGTCGAGGTCTGCCCGTTCAGGATGCTCGCGAGCAGGTACTTGACGTTGCTCACCGTCACCGTGGCTCTCGCGGCGTTGCAATCGACGCCCGCGGTGCACGTCGTGGTGAAGTGGGTGCTGGCCGAGGGATCCGAGGTATAGTGACCGATGTCGATCTGCACGCCGCTCGTCGGGACCAGCTGGCCGTTTGCATAGTTCCGGGCCGCCGCGTCCTGGCCCTCGGTGACCGCCTGTCCACTCTGCCCTTTCGAGATCGCGAGCGCGGCACCCAGTGCTCCCGAGTCGGCTGCGGCCTGGACCTCGGTCGCGGTGTCCGTCAGTCGAGCAATCTCCACAGCGATCGCGACGATGGCCATCATCGCGACGAGCCAGATGCCACCGGCAATCAGCGTCGCCCCGCGCTCTCGGGCGTGTCGGGTCCGGAGGTTCGACATCGCGTCAGCCCCGGAGCTCGTCGTCGAAGACGACGTCACGGTTGACGGAGAAGCCGCCGGGGCAGCCGGCGGAACCGAACATCTGGATGTTGAAGATGTACGGCACGCAGCCCTGCACGTTGACCTTCACCGTCGGCGTCGAACCGCTCGCCGGGCACGGTGGGGTCGCGGTGGAAGAGATAGCGGGGACCTGGCTGACGGTCACTTGGAAGGTCTGCGAGCTGACCGTCGCGAGCCTCGCCTTCACGGCGTTCACGATGGGGTCCGTGTTCGTCAGCTGCTGACACGCGCCCCGTCCGCCCCAGCTGGCACTGAGGCGGGCACCGTCGCGGGCGGCGTGCGTGATCATGTTCGCCACCATGAAGGCGTGGCCGAACTGCATCACCCCGCCGACGAGGAGGACGAACAGGACGCACAGGATTCCGAGCTCGACGAGCTCCTGTCCGCTTTCCGTCGGCCGTGCGGAGCGCTGTGGAGTTTGCTGGTCGGCGAGTCGGTTCCCCGATGACAGCTCCATACGCCTCGGGATATCGGCCGTTCGCCGGAGGAGCTTGAGGGGCCGCGAACGGCCGCTACGCTTCGGCGATCACGCGCACGGCTGCGTGCTCGTCGACTCGCGCCGGGACGTCGGGGGCCGCACTCTCGACCGGGGTCGTGAACCAGATGGCCTGCATTCCGTCAGGAGGCCCATCCGGTTCGGCGTCGAGGCGCAGCCCGCAGCGCAGGCACCTGCGCGTTAACGGATTGAAGGCCGTGTGGACGCTCTGGCGGCCCCAGTGCCTCGCCTCGAAGCTCCGCCCGCACCGGGGGCACACCGGATAGCCGAGCAACGAGAAGATCGCGCTCACGAACGTGATCAGGAGGAACGAGTCACGACAGGCTCGCAGGATCACATCCGCTGGACTTCGCAGCGCGATGGCCATCGCCGCGGTGACGATGAAGGGACCCAGGATCAAGGCCCACCGGAAACGACGAAAGCGTTGCAGGTCGTCCAGTGCGTTCCGGTGACCGCCTGCGCATCTCATGGACGGTACGGCAGCCTTGGGATCGCGGAGGATCGTTTCAAATTCGCTCGAGCGGACCGGCCTGACGGACGGGGGATGACGTAGGAGCGTGATGCGGCGGAGTCGTCTCCGGAGTCATGATCCGTGCTTCGGCAGCGTTGCACGGGGGGATGTGGATGACGCCCATGAAGAACGGTGGGACGCCGAGCATGCCGCAGACGAGCCACAACGTCGCCGTCGCCCCGCTCGTCACCGCGCCCGCGATCAAACCGTTTCCCCGCAACGTCCGCCCTGCAGCGAATCGGCGCCGAGCCAGCACGGCGAAGGCCAGCGTGAGCCCGACGGAAACGAAAGCCATGAAAAGATCGGACGCCAGCTCGAGCCGGGTGAGACAACCGAGTACCATGACGTTCGCCGCGCCCGGCGATCGACTCACTGGACGAGGTTGACTCCTCGGCTCCCGTAGAGTCCCGCGCTTCCGCTGCCACCACCGCTGGGGACGTTGTTGTTGCAGATCTGCGTGGCGTTGTGGATGCCCTTGTTAGCGGCGGGGCCGGTCGCGACCACGTCGGTCGAATTCGCGATGTGAATCGTGACGAAGTCGACTACCGTGCCGCTGCCGTTGCAGTTTCCGCAATTCTGCATCACCGGCAGCGTGTAGTCATGAACACCCTGCGCGACACAGTTTTGGAGCGCCTGCAAGAAGGACGTATCGGCCCCGTTCTGCAGATTGATGCTCTCGCCCAAGCTGACGATCGTCGGACCCGAGCTGCTACCGCCACACGAGCTCGGCAGCCTGCTGATGAACGTCTGCGCATTCGCCGAGCTCCCATCCAAGCTAGTGTAACAGGCGTTCTGGGAGGGATCGGGGACGAGCGCTATCGCAGCGCCCAATGGGGTACCTTGAACGCACGGTCCGGACTGCTGACTCAACAGATTGGGACAGATCGTGACAGGTAACGCTGGACCTCCCGCGCTGAAGCCCTCGATTGCCGCAATCGCCTGCTTGGTGATGTTCAGCGACTGGAGCCCGGCGTTGATCGGGAGCAACGCCGCAGTGATGATACGAACGGCCTGGCCCGTCGCCGTTGCGCGGACGGCTTGCAACTGTCCCGCCGGGCACGGAGGCGCCTGGACGGTGAACGTGCCGGTGCAGTTCGTCGTGCACCCGGCGGCCGGACGAGCGTAACATCCCTCGTCGACGGGAAGGCTGGCGATGGTGCCGTCGTTGACGAACGTCCGGCCGTCGAAGGTGTTTTGCAGCGCGGTGGTATTCGCGCCGGCCTGTGCATTGCCGGCGCCTTTCACGAGGACCGTCTTGGCGCCCGCGAGGGCGGCGTGATCGGCGACGGACTGCACTTCGGTCGCCGTGTGAGCGAAGCGACCGACGTCGACGGCGATCACGATCATGGCGAAGATCGTTGTGAGGGCGATCGCGATCAGTGCGAGGGCGACTCCACGTTCCCCTGTCCGGCGTCGGCGCTTCATTTCTCTTCTCCCTTTTTCTGAGTGTGTTGGTGAGGCTTCTAACGCCCCTCGTCGCGGAAGGTCATTGCTCGACAGAAGGGATATCGGTTCGTACCGAGAAGCCCGAACACGTCGGAAATGTGACCGGCGACGGTTACCTTCACGACGGGTATGTCCGTGCCGGTGAACGTCGTACACGGCGGAGTCGTGGGGACTGCGCTGCACGTCGGGGCGCCCCCTCCGGACGACGCGACGCACTGCGTGACGCATACTCCGCCGGCACAACCACATGACGCCGCGCTGTTTCCGTCCACTGCCACGACACCCGTCAACTCGTTCCTGACGAGAGGACCTACGCTGCTGGAATCCAAGATAGCGCCGCACGTCCCGCGGTTCTGCAGAGCAGCCGCCACGCGGGCTCCATCACGCGCCGCATTCGTGATCATCTGGAGCGCGAAGAAGACCCAGCCGAACTCGATGATGCCCAGAACGACGACGATCAGGAGTGAGATGACGATGCCCGTCTCGATCAAGGCCTGGCCGCGCTGATTGTCCCGTCGTCTCGTGAGGGTCGTCGCCATCGCGTTTCCATACTAACTGGTGGAGAGCCCATCCGTCGAGAGGATTAGACCATCTTTGAACGCCTCGGGCCCGGCTGTAACGTCGTCTCGAGCAGACCCGAAGGACAAGGCCCAGGCATCGAGCCGTCTGCTATGGCAATCCTCATGCCGCCGGTGGGGGCAATCAGCTGCTTGCCGGGGCGCGCCGGACTACGACCGCCGCCCTTGCAACGGTCCACCCGAGCGCGAGAGCAGCGATCGGCGCGAGCGCGATCGGAGCGACCCGCGCCGCCACCGCCGGGGCGACCATGCAGGCGAGCCAGAGACCCCCGAGCGCGACCCGGACCCGTGTTGCCGAGACGTGCAGGGGGCACCGCCGGGATTCCTCCACGAGAAGCACGCCGGCGAGCGCCAGGATCGTCAGATCGTGAAGCTGCAGATACTGGCTCACGAGCGGCGCGACGACGACGAGCAACGCGAGTCGGAGCCGGAAACCCGGCGGGTCGCCAGGCCATGGACCGGCCCAGAACCAAAGCAAGGCGCACAGGAGCGCGATTGCTGCGGCCGTCCCCATCATGAGGCCGACCTCGAAGTGCCCCGGACCGAGGGGCAGCAAGAAGATCGCGTGCACCGAGCTGAAGAGCGCCGTCGGCATGCCGGGCTCGAACATGATGCGGGACAGGGAACGAACCACTGCCACCCATGCGAGCAGCGATTGTGGCCCCACGAAGACGACTGACAGCAGACAGAGCACCGTGCCCACCATCGCGAAGCCGGTCAGTGCCCGCCAGCGGCGCTTCCAGGCGAGCAGCACGAGCGGCGCCATCAATAGCTGGGGCCGAAAGAGCTGAGCGCCCAGCAGCATGCCCGCCGTCGTGTCGCGGCCGGCTGCGAAGGCGGAGAGCACGGCGGCGAAGATCGGCAGCGCGACGATCGAGTTGCTCCCCGCGGCGAGGCCCTCGAGCACCGGGGTAAACGACAGTGTCAGCAGAGCGAGATCGCGCGAGTGCGACGCCGTCAGCGGTGCGAGCGGCCGGACCAACCTGAACGCGAGCGGGATGCAGCCGATGGCGACCGCGGTCCACAAGGCGAACGCGACACCGTGCGGCAACGGCGCGAACGGCAGATAGGCGAGCGCCACGAACGGGGGCGATGTGAACGGATTGACTCCCCGGAGAGGCTCCGGCGCGACCGCTGCCTGCTGGTACTGCCTCTGCAGCGAGAAATCGTAGAGTCGGTCGCCGGCGCCATCGCGGACGATCATCGCCGCTGTGCGAAACGCGAGAAGGTCACCTCCGATCACGTGGCCGAACCCGTCGATCAGGCCGTGCCGGCGGACGATCCCGACCCCGTACGCGAGCACGAAGAAGCCGATCGCCACCACCGCAAAGGCGCGGGCCTTGGGGAGCGTGAGGATGCGATCGGGCGCAGCCTTCATCCCGCCCGAAGTATTTGGTCGCAACCGCCGCTCCCTATATGACGCGCGCCGGGCGCGCTTCGAACGGTCGCGACTACGGAGATGACGGACAGCACACATAACGCCATGAAATGGAGATTCACGACGTGGCCACGGCCGAGGAGGTAGTCGTAGTGAACGAGCGTATAGATCGGCTGAATGAAGGAGATCACGCATGCGTAGACGAGCCATCTCTCGATACGCCGCGCAGGCCCGCGGAGCTCAACGAACAGAAGACACAGCGCTGGTACGGCGATGATCAGATCGTACAGGTGCATGTACGGTAGACCGACGAGCCCGACGGTGAATCCCAACGTCGTCCCGACGATCCACCATCTCTCCGTCGTTCGGTAGGCGAAGCCGAAAACCGCGACGATAACGACGGTCACCAGATAGAAGACGGTGCTCACGGCACCAGCCATCCGAGGCGTGACCGACAAGCGCAGGAGCTGGCCTTTCAATGTCGGCATCGTCGCGACCCCCACGATCTCGGGGTGCTGGGCAACGCGATCGAGCGCCCGCCCGTATGCCTGGTAGCCATCGACGCCGAACACGGGGAACGTGATCGCCAGCCACAGGAGAGCCAGCGCTGCCACGATCCCGACGAAGACCATGCGTCTGCTCCCGAGCGCGAACGCCAGGAACGGCAAGGCTTCGTGCGGTTTCATCACCCACATTGCCGCACATGCCGGTGCACGTCGCACGAACCCGCGGCTCAGCAGGTACAGCATCGCGCTGAGCGCAAAGTAGAAAATCGGAATCGGTTTGCCGATCTTGATGGTCTCGAACGCGGGACCGCTCAGCGCGGTCAAGAGGACCAGCGCGATCCGCTGCCTGGTCGACAGCTCGAGCGCCGATCCCAGCAGGAACGTTCCGCTCGCGAGGAGGACCACGAGGACACCGCCGACGACCCGGCGGCCGGTCTCGGGCGATAGCGCGAGGAGCGGGACGGTTCCCGCGAGCACGTACGGTGGATCAAATGGCTGGAGGCATCCTTCGGAGAAGAACCGTTGCCCTACCTCGGCCTGGTGCTCCAGCACGTAGACGTCGGCGGCATGGCCGCTGACGATTTGCTTCGCGGTGACGTAGTATGACGGAAAATCGCTCGCCTTGAGCGGCGCGATCCACGCGATGGGAAGCAGGAAAGAGCCGAACACCAGGAGCGAAAACCCGAGGTCGTAGAGACCATGTCCGGATTTCGCGCCCGAATGCCCCACCGTTCGCTCATGATCTCATGAGTCGTCCGCGTCCCCAAATCGTGCTCGGATCCCTTCTTCTCGCCGCGCTGTTCGTCCGGGTCTGGGGCATCTGGCGCTACTACTACAACCCGGACGAGATGGAGTTCCTCATCATCGCGAAGGCCGACACGCTCGCCGAGGTCTGGCGGCGCGGGCTTGCCGAACTGCACCCCCCGCTCGCGCAACTCATTCGGCATTACGTGGTCATGCTGACGGATGACCCGCTCGCGCAGCGTTTCACGTCGATCGCCCCCGGGCTCGTTGCCGTCCTCGGGCTCTACCGCTTCGGCGTGGTGCTGCGCGGACGTCGGCTCGGGCTCGTGCTCGCCGCCGTGGCGACGTTCTCTCCCCTCGCGGTCTCGACGTCCACGACGATCAGGAACTACGCCTTCTTCACGGCGTTCCTCTTCTGGGCGCTCGCATCGTTCGTCCGCTACCAGGAAAGGGGTGCGACACGTGATCTCGTCTCGTTCTCGGTTCTGATGGTTCTCGCGTGCGCGTCGCACTTCGGCGGCTTCCTGGTCGCGTTCGTCTGTGGCGTGCACGAAGGCACGCGCCTTGCCATTGCGCGGCGCTGGACGACCCTCACCCGCTTCGCGGCCGCGTTCGTCCCGCTGGTGCTTCTCGGCAGCCTCCTCGCGCTCCATTATCTCGCACCCGGAACGTCCATCCCGACGTGGCATCGCGTGATGACGTCCGCGGGCTTCATCGCACCGGATTCCGCCGGTCGGGCACGCACGGCCGCCGCCGGCTTCGTCGCCGTCTTCATCCCATTCGTGACCTTCTTCGGACGCGTGCCGCTCGCCATCCAGGCGCTGATGCTCGCCGGCGCCGTGGTTCTGCTTGGCCTGCACGTCGTGGGGCTCGTGCGTATGTTCCGGGTCGCACCCCGGGTCGCGGCGCTCGTGCTGACGGCATCGGCGGTCGGGCTCGCCGCCTCGTTCACCTATGTGTATCCATTCGGTCCGACGCGCCACAACGCGTGCTGGTTCCCGTTCCTGCTGTTGCCGCTCGCCTACCTCTTCGAGCCGCTCGTCGACCGCGTCGGATGGCTGTCGATCGCACTTCTCGTCCCGCTGTCGCTCGGGCTGGTGAGTACGGGCATCTACGCCCACTACGGTGAGGAGTTCGCGCTCCGGCGACACGATTTCGACGACGGGCAGCAATGGCTGCAGAGCCGGCTCCGGCCCGGCGACGCGATCGTGACCGGTCGCGTCGCCGCGTACTTCTACTTCGTGTACGCCAGGGACGCGGGCCGGACTCCGTACGACGGCTATGGGCCGGTCCCGTACGTCAACGGCAGCACGGTGCTGGCGCCTTTCGATCCGCCGTCGCGACCGGCGGTCGACTGGCGCGCTTTCCACGACGATCTCGCCCTCCAGCTCGCCGATGGCGCAAACGGCAACGCCAACGTCTGGTTCGTGATGTACGCCTGGCGCAACACGGAGATCTGGCACCTCATGGAGTGCGATCCGATCCGCGCCCGGATCGAGAACTTCATGACGCGTGACGGGGTCGTGATCTTCAGCATCCCGCGACGCGAGCTCGCGACCTTTCTCCGTCAGACGCGAGACTGGGAGTCCTGCTATGCGGACTACCGCCCCGTCATCTTCGCGTCCGCATTCGAAGCGTACCCGTGGAAGTCCCCGACGGGCAGCCCGTGAGTCAGCGCCGGAAGGGGTGCGCGATCTGCCGCAGGTACGCGGGAGGGATCGCCTCGTCGACGCCGTAGCGGTCGGGACGCCGGCCAGCGGGCAGGTAGAGCGTCCCGAACAGCAGATCGAGCCACGGGAAGTGGGTGACGAAGTTCCGATCGCGCGCTTCCGGCGCATCGCTGTGGTGCCAGCGGTGGAACTCGGGACCCGCGTAGAGGACCGAGAGCGGGCCGAGCGGTAGCCGGAGGTTGGCGTGCAGGAACAAGCTCTGCGCCGTGAAGTAGACTGCGTAGAGGGCCCAGGCGCGCGGCGAGAATCCGAGCGCGAAGCCGGCCAGGATCATCGACCCGCGCATGAAGGCGAGGTCCACCGGATGGCTGCGGGTCGCGACCAACCAATCCACGTCGGTCGCGCTGTGATGGATCGAATGGAATCGCCATAGCCAGGGCACGACGTGGGTCAGCCGGTGCGAGACGTAGATCGCGACGTCGCAGACGAACGTCAGCTCGACCACCTGCAGCCAGACGGGCTGTGCCCCGACTGCGCCGCGAACGCTCTCCGGCACCGCGGCGGCGACGATCACCATCGCGGGCACGAGGGCGAGGCCGAGCGCGGCGACGACGACGAACGAGTTGACCACGTAGTGGGCGAAGTCGACCCCGAACTGGGGACGAAGAATGCGCTGCCCCGGACGCGCCGGGAACAGCCGTTCCGCCAGCAGGAAGAACGCGCCGAGCGCCGCGATGGTCGGGAGATCGCGGAACATCAGCGACTCGTCGTCCAGGCCCGGTCGCGCAGGAGAAGCACCCCGCAGACCGCCAGGACGGGAACGGAGAGCTGGACGCTCGCGCCAACCGCCTGGCGCAGCACGAGCGCCAGCGGCTGCGACAGCCCCGCGGCGATCCAGATCGCTGCGAACGCGCCGAGGGCGCGGTCGGCAGCCAGTACCTCGACGGGGATCAGCACGCCCGCGAGCACGAGCAGGGAGAGGTCATAGAGCATCAGATGCGGGCTCGCGAGCACGGTCGCGAGCATCGTGCCGGCGAACCAGCGCGGCAGCTCGTCGCGACTCCACGCGGGCTGCAGGCGACGGACCACGACGATCGTCGCGAGCGCGGCGAATGCTGCGAGCGCGCCGGCGAGGCCCGGCTCCCCCGGAAGGATCAGCGCGAAGAACCCGAGCCACGAGTGGGACTTCCACATCGGATCCCTGGTCGCGGTGACGGCCGGCAGCCAGCGCGCCAACTCGAGGTACACACGGAGCGCGTTCGGGACGACGAGAAGCGCCACGGCGACGAGCAGCGCCACCGCGACCGCGACGCCGGCGAGCGCCCGCCATCGTCGCGCGAGCAGGAGGAAGAGTGCGGGCAACGCGACGAGCTGCGGCTTGTAAGACAGAAGACCGAGGACGAGCCCGGCCGTCGCGTCACGGCCGTCGCGCAGAAGCGCGTACGTGGCGCCGAGAATCCCGAGCGACACGAGACTGTTCTGCCCGTAGCTGACCGCGGCGAACACGGGGACGAACGCGAGCGCCCACCGGAGCCGCGCCCCCCATTCGGCACCGCTCGCGGCGCGCAGGGCGAGGACGAGAAGGAAGAGACCCGTAGCGGTCCAGACGAGGTACGCCGCGCCATAGGGAAGGCGCGCGAGCGGGACGAACGGAAGGGCGAAGAACGGAGGATAGATGAACGCGTGGACGCCACTCCACTGCGCCGGCGTGGTGAGCTCGTGCTCGATCCGCTCCTGCAGCTCGAAGTCGTAAAGGCGAGCGGAGTCCCCGCCCCCGACGATCCGGCCCGCGGTGTAGAACTCCATGAAGTCGGCGCCTTTGACGTTGCCGAAGAGGTCGAGCGGACCACGGCCGCCGAGCACGGAGACGAGCCAGACCGTCCACACCACGGCGCCGAAGAACAGCGCGAGATTCCGGCGCGGGCGGATCCAGCGACCGAACGCCGACAGGCGATCGCCGGCGTCGTCGACGGGGATCGAGCGGGGCTCGGGTCGCGCCATCACGACGCCTGCGACGGGAACGCAGGCCACGCCGCCCACCCCGTCTGCTCGCGGTTGGATATCTCGCGCTCGTCGCGTGCGACGTAGTGCTCGCTCGCCGGGTCGTCGTAGCGATCGCGACGCCCCCACACCTGCGCGAGCCCGTCCTGGTAGAGGAGGACCCATTCCGGACGCGCCGCGACGACGCGCACCGCGTGCTCGTCCGCGCGCGGGATCAGGACGAGGTCGGGATCGCCGTAGGACAGCGCGCGTGCCTCGTCGATGGGGGGCGACGTCGGATCGCGCCACCGATAGCCGGGGACGTCCCCCATCAGGAAGTCGAAGTGCATGTCGGCGATCGCCTGCGGGTAACAGGTCCGGAACCGGCCGTCGAAGGCAACCGTCGTCTCCGGCGCGAACGCGGCGAGCGCGTACTGCGCCCAGTCGAAGTGCGCGAGGAGCTTCCCGGTGAGGTGATGGCGCCCCATGTAGTCGATCGCCGCGACGGGATAGACGTTCTTCCGAACCCAGAGCGCCCGGGAATGGAACGCCATGCCCGCGAGGATCAGGAGCGTGACGGCTCTGGTGAGCCTGCGAATTCGCCGGACGGCCGCCGCAGGGGCGGCCGGACCGGCGCTCCGGTCACGTTTCGGCAGCCGCGCGCGCAGCTCCTCGAGCGCGGGCGGAAGCCAGAAGCCGGCGAGGATGGCGAAGAATGGAATGTGCCGGGTATGCGCGACCACCTGCCACGCTGCGACCGCGAGCACGACGAGCTGCGGCACGTCGCGCCGGCGACGGGCGACGGTGGCGATCACGGTCAGCGCGAGCAGCGCGACGAACACCATCGTCGGCGTGTTTGCCGTGAGAACGAGCCCGTGCCACTCCGAGATCTCCGGTCGGGGCGGCGACAGGTCGCGCACCAGCCACACGATGAGGGCGGGGCCGTACGGATTGACCAGTAAGGCGAGCCCCGTCGCGGCCAGGGCGGCGGCGAGCTTGCCGACGTCCGCGAGCCCTCGCCGGCCACCCGTCCACAGCATCTCGCTCGCGCGCGCCGCGACGTAGACCCCCGCGATCCCGAGCCCGGCGAGAAAGCCGCCGTGCGTGTTGACCCAGACCGCGAACACGACCGGCACGAGCCAGATCGCCCGGCCGACACGCCGACCCGCGGGCGCGTCGCGGTCGATCGCGAGGTCGAGCAGCCAGACGAGGATCGTGAAGAACGTGTAGGTGAAGACCTGCGGGCGGACGGACCAGCCGGGCTGGATGCTCCACCCGACCAGGACGACGACGAGCGCCGTGACCAGCAGGCTCGCGCCGCGTCGGTAGGCGGTTCCGACCAGCAGGCCGACGACGACGAGCCCGAGCACGTCCTTCAGGACCATCAGCCCCGGGCCGCCCGCGTGGTTCGCGATCGCGGCGAACAGTATCTCCGCGACGTTCTCGTGGTTGATCCAGGGATGGCCGACCGCCGTGAACGTATGCGTCGCCGTCGCCGGGAGGGTTCCCGTCGCGAGCACGTCCTGACCGTAGCGGACGTGGCCCCAGAGGTCGGGATCGGCGCCGTCGCCCATCGACAGCGTGAGGACGCTCGCCACGAGCAGGAGCAGGACCATGTCCGCGCGCAGCGGGTCGGGACGTGGACGGAGCGCGGGCCCGCGATCATCATCGGGAAGCGAGCGGACCGCGCTCATCGGGCGCGCACCTCGTTCAGTAGACGAAGGGCACGAAGCGCCACGGAACCCGACGCATGTACTCGCGGTAGGCGGGATCCCGGACGAGAAAGCGCTCCTCCACGACGGCGCGCACGTAGAAGCAGACGACGGCGATCGCCACGATCACGACGTTCCGCGTGCTCGGGAACGAGAGCATGTACCCGACCTCGCACAGCAGGTAGCCCGCGTAGAGGGGGTGGCGGACGAGGGCGTACGGCCCGGTCGCTTTGAGACCGCGATCCGCGGCGACGAGTCCGAGACTCCGGCCGAGCCACGCCGTGCCC
>Ga0070731_10001781_pt1 | contig 21621 bp, 22 predicted proteins | sample Coa_R1_2_FD_66448 | JGI IMG/M metagenome (GOLD analysis project Ga0070731, IMG submission 66448) | Surface soil microbial communities from Centralia Pennsylvania, which are recovering from an underground coalmine fire - Coalmine... | ecosystem: Environmental > Terrestrial > Soil > Unclassified ... | reverse complement strand
CAGCTTGATTACGCTGGATCTTCAGTTGCCAGGCATCAATGGCTGGGCATTTCTGCAGAAATGCCCAGCCATTGATGCCTGGCAACTGAAGATCCAGCGTAATCAAGCTGAGGGTTTGCCGGGGTGCCATCAGCAGAGCGGCCTCGGCGCTCGCGGCGCGCAGGACGGTGAAGCCCTCGGCTTCGAGCAGCAGGCGAACCAGGTCAGCCGCAAGATCATTGTCCTCGACCACCAGCGCAATGCGTTCCTTGGGCTGAGGCGCAGTCGCGGTCGCAGCGATGCCGTCGCGGGACGCGGCGGGAGCGGCCTGCGCCGGCGTGCGCATCGGCAGCCAGGCAGCGAAGCGCGCGCCCTCGCCCTCCGCGCTGGCTACTGCCACGGTGCCTCCATGGAGTTCGGCCAGAAGTTTGACCATCGCCAGGCCGAGACCGGTGCCCTCGAACTTGCGCGCAAGACTGCTGTCGATTTGACTGAAGGCCTGGAACAGCTTCGCCATGTCTTCCCTGGAAATGCCGATGCCGCTGTCGCTGACGCATATTTCGAGGAATTCCTCATACCCGCTGTCGGCCAGGGGAAAGCTGTGCACCGGCCAGGCGCCGGACAATTTGCAAACGGCGCTGCGCGGGACGCGGCGGGCGGTCAAGGTTACGCATCCGCCGCTGGCGCTGAATTTGACGGCATTCGACAGCAGGTTGTAGACGATTTGCTTGGTTTTGCGCATGTCCAACTGAAGCAGGCCCAGCTCTTCGCCTATTTCGAGTTCGAGCCGGATGCCCTGCGCGGCCGCTTTTTCCTTGACGATCGACAGGCTGTTCGACAGCAGGCTGTTCAGGTCGACGGTCTCCAGCTCGAGGGTCATCATGCCCGCTTCGACTTTCGACAGATCCAGAATGTCATTGATCAGGGAAAGCAGGTGCTGCCCGCTGGTAAAAATATCGCCGATGTGTTCGCTCTGGGTATCGGTCATCCGGCCCACCAGGCCGTCCTTGAGTGCCTCGGAAAAGCCGATGATGGCGTTCAGGGGCGTGCGCAATTCGTGCGACATGGTGGCCAGGAACTCCGATTTCATGCGGCTGGCACGCTCCAGTTCGACGTTCTTTTCCTGCAAGGCGCGTTCGAAGCGCTTGAGCTCGGTCACGTCTCGCGCCGCCGCGACCACACCTTGCAGCTTGCGGTCGCGGTTGTGGAAGGTCGCGGCGTTGTAGGACACGACAGTTTCTTCGCCGTTCTGGGCCCGCACGGTCAGTTCGTAGTTGCTGACCTTGTTCTCGGTGAGAACACGCTTGATCGCGGCGTCGGCCCGAACCGGATCGGTAAAGAAATTCTTGCACGGCGCACCGATCAGTTCGTCGCGCGTGCGCCCCGTGAGCGACATCATCTGCTGGTTCACGTCCGATATGATGCCCTGCGGGTCGGTCGTCATGAGGGCGTCGATGTTCGATTCGATCAGGGAGCGGGTATAGAACTGCTGATCGCGCAGCCGCTGATCGAGCACTGCCTGGGCCGCCTCGACTTCCTTGCGGGCTGTATTGTCGGTGCCGATCAACAGGTAGCCGATGATGTTTTCCTGCGCGTCACGCAGTGCAGTGACGGATACCACCGCCGGGAACCTGCTCCCGTCCTTGCGAAAATAGGTCAGCTCGTAGATGTCCTCGATGCCGCGGGAAGCCTTGAATACCAGGGCCTCAAAGCCCGGCGTGATCATGGTTCCGAGTTCGAGGCTCAGCGCCTTGGCGCGCGCGATCACTTCCTGCGGATCGGAAATGTCGGCCGGCGTGATCTTGTTGACGACGTCGGCCGCTGCATAGCCCAGCATGCGCTCGGCGCCGACGTTGAAAATCTGAATGACGCCCTTCTCGTCCGTGGCGATGCTCGAGAAATAGGCGCTATTGAAGATGGCGTCCTGCAGGGCGCCGGTCTTGAGCAGCGTTATGTGGCGCCCGGATTCCATGGCGCCGTCGTCGAATCTCGAGATGCTCGCAGACACGTGTCACCTCCTGCCAAAACGCGGAAAGGTCTTGGAGGCAGATCACGCGGCGCTTACCGCGGGAAGAGCGCAGAAAAACCGGTTCGGTCAGGGAAATGGCGATACTCCCCCTGATCCCGGCACTGTCCGCCTTATCGCCGCAACGGTATGTGCGGTAAGGCGCTTATGTCATCGCCGCGTCGTGGTGCCCGGGGCCGGAATCGAACCAGCATGGCCTTGCGGCCGAGGGATTTTAAGTCCCTTGCGTCTACCAGTTTCGCCACCCGGGCGATTGAAAGCATGTTGGAGGCGGGGGTCGGAATCGAACCGGCGTCCACGGCTTTGCAGGCCGCTGCATGACCACTCTGCCACCCCGCCGGGGGTCGGCTACGTAGGATAAGTACTTGGGGAAGGCCGGACGGCCTTCCCTAGGTTAATTTGGAGCGGGAGACGAGTCTCGAACTCGCGACCTTAACCTTGGCAAGGTTACGCTCTACCAACTGAGCTACTCCCGCGGAAAACGGACGCGCATTGTACCGCATACCGTAAATACATCAACTCCGCGCCAGAGGCAGTGCGCGGCGCATGTAGTAAAGCATCGATATCACCGTCAGCACCGCCGCGACATAGATCAGCGCCGTGCCGAGCGCGTAGCAGTCGATGACGCCGAACAGGCGGTCCTCGAACAGCAGCAGCGGGATCGCCACCATCTGCAGCACCGTCTTCAGCTTGCCGATAAAGGCGACGGCGACGCTTTTCGCGCGCCCGAGATGCGCCATCCATTCGCGCAGCGCGGAGATCGCGATTTCGCGGCCGATGATGATCAGCCCGACCACCATGTCCACCCTGCCGAGTTTCAGCAGGACGACGAGCGCGCCCACCACCACAAGCTTGTCCGCCACTGGATCGAGGAAGGCGCCGAAAGCCGACATCTGGTTGAGCTTGCGGGCAAGATAGCCGTCCAGCCAGTCCGTGATCGCCGCGACGATGAACACCGCGGTGGCGGCGATGTTCCTGCCCTGGTCGGTGAACCAGACGTCGGGCAGGTAGAAAATCCCCACGATCAGCGGGATCAGCAGGATCCGCAGCAGCGTGATGAGATTGGGAAGATTAAGCGGCATGCAAATGACTATAAATTTTTTCGGCCAGCGCGCGGCTGACGCCGTCCACCTTGGCAATTTCGTCCACCGCGGCAGCCTGCACGCCCTGCAGGCCGCCGAAATGCGCCAGCAGCTTCCGCCTGCGCTTGGCGCCTATGCCCGGGATCGAGGTCAGCGTGGACGTGGTGCGCGCCTTGCCCCTCCTGGCGCGGTGGCCGACGATCGCGAACCGGTGCGCTTCGTCCCGGATGCTCTGGATGAGGTGCAGCCCTGGATGCTGCTGCGGCAGCGATAGCGGCTGTCCTTCGGTTTCCAGGATGAGTTCCTCGAGCCCCGCCTTGCGCTCCGGCCCCTTGGCCACGCCGACCACGGCGATGTCGTTCAGGCCGAGCTCGGCGAGCGCGGCCAGCGCGGCGTTCACCTGTCCCCTGCCGCCGTCGATCAGGATCAGGTCGGGAATCTTGCCTTCCTCCGCGGACACGCGTTCGTAGCGGCGCGTGAGCGCCTGGCGCATCGCGGCGTAGTCGTCGCCGGGCGTCACGTCGCGCATGTTGAAGCGCCGGTATTCGGCTTTCTGCATGCCATGCCTGTCATATACCACGCAGGAGGCGACCGCGGCTTCCCCCATGGTGTGGCTGATGTCGAAACATTCGATGCGCTGGGCCGATTCCGGCAATCCGAGCGCTTCGCGCAGCGCCACGATTCGGCTTTCCTGCGTCGTCTTCTCCTTCGCGCGCTGGGCGAGCGCCAGGCGCGCGTTCTTCTCGGCCATCCCGACCCAGACCCTGCGTTCGCCGCGCGCGGGCGCGCCGGTGATGACAAGGGGCGGCCGGGGGTGTTCGATGTAGTGCTGCCCGAGGAAAGCCTCGACGATCTCCTCGACTGTCGCTTCCGCCGCATTCTGCGGAAAGAAGCTGCGGTCGCCGACATGCCGCCCGGCGCGGATCATGGCCAGGTTGACGCAGGCCATGCCGCCCTCCATCACGCAGGCCACCACGTCCGCGTCCACGCCGCGGTCCGATTCGACGTACTGCCGCGCCTGGATGCGAGACAGCGCGCGGATCTGGTCGCGGTGCAGCGCGGCCTCTTCATAGCGCTGTCCCTCGGCGGCGCTCTCCATGCGTTCGCTCAGCAGGCGCGTAACGTCGTCCTCGCGCCCTTCCAGGAACAGCTCGGCGCCGTGCACGTCCTGCGCGTAGAGTTCCGCCGTTATCAAGCCGGTGCAGGGTGCGGTGCAACGCCGGATCTGGTGCAGCAGGCAGGGACGCGAGCGGTTCTGGAACACCGAGTCCTCGCAGGTGCGCAGGCGGAACACGCGCTGCAATAGCTGGATGCTTTCGCGCACCGCGTGGGCGTGCGGAAACGGGCCGAAGTAGCGGTGGCGCTTCTCTTTCGGCCCCCTGTGGAAGCCCAGGCGCGGAAAGGCGTGGCCGGTGACCATCAGGTAGGGATAGGACTTGTCGTCGCGGAACAGGATGTTGTAGCGCGGCGCGAGGCTCTTGATGAGGTTGTTCTCGAGCAGCAGCGCCTCGGGCTCCGAGCGGGTCGCGGTGATCTCGACGGAGGCCACCTGCGCGACCATCATGCGGATGCGCGGGCTGAGCCCCCGCTTCTGGAAGTAGGACGAGACGCGCTTCTTCAGGTCGCCGGCCTTGCCGACGTACAGCACCTCCCCCGCCGTGCCGAGCATGCGGTATACGCCCGGCAGACTTGGTAAACCGGCGACGAACTGCTTGGGATCGAACACGATTCCTGGATTATAATTCGGCCCCTTTTCAGGGACTTGCGCATGTCAAAAGTATCCGCGGTCGAACTTCGCGTCGGCAACCTGCTCGAATGGGACAAGCGCGTCTGGCGCGTGCTCAAGTGCTACCACGTGCACGTCGGCGGCCGCGGCGGCGCCTTCATGCAGGTCGAGATGAAGGACATCGAGGCCGGCACCAAGACCAACCAGCGCTTCCGCACCGAAGACAAGGTGGAGCGCGCCTTCGTCGAGCCGCGCGACATGACCTACTCGTACCAGGACGGCGAGGCCTACGTCTTCATGGACAAGGAAAACTACGAGGAGTTGCGGCTGTCGGCAGAATTCCTCGAAGGGCAATCGGGCTTCCTGCTGCCGAACGCCGACGTGCAGGTGAATTTCTACAACTCGCGCGCGATCGGCCTGGAGCTGCCGCCCTCGGTGGTCCTCACCGTGACCGATACCGAGCCCGCGATCAAGAACGCGACCGCCACCAATACCTTCAAGCCGGCGACCACGGAAACCGGGCTGATCGTGCAGGTGCCGCCGTTCATCAGCGGCGGCGAGAAGATCAAGGTCAGCACCAACGACGGCAGCTACATGGAACGCGCTTAATGCGTTCCTGAGCAGAACCTAACTCTCTCCCAGCGCGCGATTCACGCGCGGCATCACCTCTTCAGCCATCAGTTCCATCGAGCGGCGCATCGCCGCCGGGTCGGCCCAGTCGTGGCCGCAGTACAGCAGCCTGCCGAACGGGCCGACCCGCTCGCGGAAGGCGAGCAGCCGGTCCACCACCTCGTTCACGGTCCCGGCGATCAGCATCTGCTCGATGAGGTAATCGTCGGTCAGCGCCGAGTCGGGCAGCGCGGGATCGTGCTTGAAGAAGGCATTGCCGCGTCCGGACTGGGCCTTGCGCTGCAGGTTGCGGAAGTAGTGCGCGAACGGGTTGCCGGGATCGCGCGTCATGCGCCGCAGCGTGGCACTGTCGTCGGCCACGAATATGCTCTTCGCCACGCGCCAGTCCTCGCCCTTCGCTGCGCGCCCTGCGCGCGCGCAGCCCTCGACGTATTTCGGCCAGTGGGTGGCGATGACCCAGGGATGCACGAAGTTGGCCGAGATCGGCGTCCAGCCGCGCTCCGCCGCGGCGGCGATGCCGTTCGACGCGGGCAGGATGGCGGTGATCATGATCGGCGGGTGTGGCTTCTGGTACGGCCTGAGCATCGCGCCCTGCCCGAGGTCGGCGATCAGGGTGCGCTCGGTGGTCAGGTTCCAGGTCTTCCCGGCCAGGCGGTACGGCGGCTCCTGCGTCCAGAGCGCGATCATGTGCTCGATGGATTCGAGGAGCAGCGCGTTGCGGTCGGCGTCCAGCCCGCCGAACATCTCGGCGTCGGAGCGCAGGCCGCCCGGCCCGATGCCGAGGATGAAGCGGCCCTGCAGCAGCGTGTCCACCATCGCGACTTCCGCGGCCGCCGCCGCCGGGTGCCGGTTGGCGAGGTTGACGGTGCCGCTGCCCAGCTTGATGCGCCTGGTGTCGCGCGCGAGCGTGGCGATGAAAATCAGGCAGGAGGTCACGGTCTCGGCGAGGTCGGTGACGTGCTCGCCGACGAAGGCCTCCTCGTAGCCGAGGCGGTCGGCGAGCAGGATCGCCTCGCGGTCCTCGGCCAGCGTCTGCGCCCAGTCCTTGCCGACCGGGTGCAGGGGCATCGTGAAATAACCGAGCTTCACGCCTGCCCCGCCATTCACGGAATCAGCTGCAGGAGCTCGAGCGCTTCCCGATAGGCCACGCTCCTGCGGAAATCGCGTCCGCCCTTGCGGCGCATCCGCTCCACCCTTTCCGGCACGGCAAGCGCGGTGCCGGCGAGCGACTCCAGCAGCAGTTCCTGGTCCTTCGGCTTCTGGCACAGCAATACCTGGTCGCAGCCGGCGCCCATCGCGGCGTGCGCGCGGTCCGCGATGCCGCCCGCGGTGCCCGCGCCCTCCATCGACAGGTCGTCGCTGTAAATGAGGCCGGTGAATCCCAGCTTGCCGCGCAGCACCTCCTGCAGCCAGTAGCGCGAGTAGCCCGCAGGCTCCGGAGCCGCCTGCGCATAAATCACATGCGCCGGCATCACCGCCGCCAGCCCGGCCTTGATCGCCGCCTCGTAGGGCACGAGGTCCTTTTTGAAGATTTCCTTCACCGGCCGGTCATCGGCGGGCACCGCGACATGGGAATCGGCAGCGGCGAAGCCGTGCCCCGGAAAATGCTTGCCTACCGCCGCCATGCCGCCGCCGGCGAGGCCCTCGACGAGTTGCGCGGCCAGCGCGCCGACCGCGTTCGGGTCGTAGTGGAAGGCGCGGTGTCCGATCACGGCGCTGGTGCCGTAGTCCAGGTCGAGCACCGGCGTGAAACTGAAATCAACGCCATGCGCTCCCAGCTCGGCCGAGATCACGGTGCCTGCCGCCCTGGCGGCCCGTTTTGCTACCCCCCGGTCGCGGTCCCACAGCACGCCCAGCTGCCGCATCGGCGGGATCGCGGTGAAGCCCTGCGCGAAGCGCTGCACGCGGCCGCCCTCGTGGTCGACGCAGATGGGCAGCTCCGGCTCCCGCAGGCTGGAAATCTCCCCGGTCAGCGCGAGCAGCTGCTCCGGACTTTCGTAATTGTGCGCAAACAGGATCGCGCCGCCCGCGGCCGGATGCCGCAGGCGGCGGCGGTCGTCTTCCGTGAGCGCCGGGCCGGAAGGATCGAGAACGACCGGCCCCAGGGGCGCCTTTAACCTTCGCATTCCAGAATCACTGTGGCGGCAGCCAGTTCGCGCTCATCGGTAAGCGACAAATGACTGCTTAGAATCTTTTTCTTATCGAGAAATTCTTTCAACGCCGGAGAAAATTCCAGTACCGGTTTTCCCGAAGGCAGATTGACGACCCAGACGCCGTGCCAGTTCGCCGGCGCATGAATGCCGGTGCCCAGCGCCTTGGTAAAAGCCTCCTTGGCGGCAAAGCGCTTGGCCAGGTAGGCGACCGGTTGCCTGTGGGCCTTGAAGCGCCTGAGTTCGGGTTCGCAGAGAATGCGGCGCGCAAAACGCTCGCCGAACCGCTTCAGCGCCCTGTCGATGCGCTGGATTTCGATCAGATCGGTACCGACGCCGTAAATCATCGGGCGGCGTCGGTGATCAGGCGCTTCATCTCCCGCACCGCCTCGCGCATGCCCACGAACAGCGACCGCGACACGATCGCGTGCCCGATATGCAGTTCGCGGATGCCGGGCAACCGCGCCACGGGCTGCACGTTGAAATAATTCAGCGCATGCCCGGCGTTGAAGCGCATGCCGAGCGCCCGGATGCGCTCGCCGGCCTTGCGTACCTTGTTCAACTCGCCTACCACCGCGCGCGCTTCGGCGTCGCGCCCCCTGGCATGGAAGGCGTGCGCATACGGGCCGGTATGCACCTCGCAGACCGACGCGCCGATGCGCTTCGCTGCCTCCACCTGCTTCAGGTCCGGATCGATGAATACCGACACCACGATTCCCGCGGCTGCCAGCCTCGCCACCGCCTGCCTGAGTTTCTTTTCCTGCGCCAGGATGTCCAGGCCGCCTTCGGTGGTGATCTCATGGCGCCCTTCCGGCACCAGCATCGCCATCTCGGGCTTGATGCGGCGCGCGACGGCGACCATCTCGTCTGTCGCGGCCATTTCGAGGTTGAGCTTGATGTGCGTGAGCTCGCGCAGCCGGCTCACGTCCTTGTCCTGGATATGGCGCCGGTCCTCGCGCAGGTGCACTGTAATGCCGTCCGCGCCGCCCAGGTGCGCCTCCACCGCGGCCCACACCGGGTCCGGCTCGTAAGTGCGCCGCGCCTGCCTCACGGTGGCGACATGATCCACGTTGACGCCGAGTTCGATCACAGTTCCTGCAGTTCCGAAAGCATGGCGCGCGTGAACAGCGACTGGCCGCCGAGCCGCTCGGCGATCAGCGCGCGCATCAGGCGCCGCGCTTCGTCGCGCGTCCGGGAATCGTCGTAGTTGTCCGCCGCCATGTCGAGCAATGTCCTGCCGCTGATGACCGAATCGCCGTCTTTCCGCCGGGTCTCCACCGGCCCCCGTTCGGCCTCGTAGGCGTAGTGCTTCGCCGGTTCGATCGCGGCGCCGTTTACCGCATCGCGGTCGAGCACGGGAGCATACCCGAGTTCGGCGAGCATCCTGCGCTCGAAACCGCGCAGGACGATCGAATACGCCGCCGCCCGCGCTTCGCCTTTCGCCAGGCGCGCCAGCGCTTCTCCATACGCATCGAACAGCGCTTCGTGCGGATCGTCGCGCGGCATCAGCCGCAGCAGCAGCTCGTTGATGTAGAAACCGCACATCAGGCCCGTGCCGGCCAGCGCGGGCTGGCCGCCGCCCCATTCCGCCGACATCAGCGTGCCCAGCTCCGCCGAGGCCGACCAGGTGAGGCGCAGGGGATGGAAGGCGAGCAGCACGCCGCGCATCATCGAACGAGGGCGCCGCGCGCCGCGCGCGAGCAGCCCGACCCGGCCGTAGCGGCGCGTGAAGGCCTCGATGATGAGGCTGGTCTCCTTGTACGGATAGGCGTGCAGGACGAAACCCGGCTCGTGCTCGGCCCGTCGTTTCATCAGCGGTAACCGAGTTGCCGCAGCAGGCGCTCGTCGCCGGTCCAGTCGCGCTTCACCTTGACCCACACGCCGAGGTAGACCTTGCCGCCGAACAGGCTCTCCATGTCCTTGCGCGCCGCGCTCGAGATGCGCTTCAGGCCCTCGCCCCTGGCGCCGATCACGATCGGCTTCTGGCTGTCGCGCTCGACCCAGATCGTCGCCTCTACCCTGCGCAGGCGCCCTTCTTCCTTGAAGCTCTCCAGCGCCACGTCGCAGCGGTACGGCAGTTCGTCGCCCAGCAGCTGGAACAGCTTTTCGCGCAGGATTTCCGCGGCGAAGAAACGTTCGTCGCGGTCCGTCAGCTGTTCGGCGGGATAGGCCGCGGGGCCCTCCGGCAGCAGGCCCGCCAGCACCTTCAGCAGTTCCGGGGCGTTCTTCCCCGAGCGCGCAGAAACCGGCACGATGGCGGCGAATTCGCGCTCCTTGTTCAGCCGTTCGACCAGCGGCAGCAGCTCGCGGGAATTCTTCACCAGGTCGATCTTGTTGACCGCCGCGACCACACGCTGCTCGGCGGGGATGCGGGCCAGCACTTCCCGGTCGGGCTCGCCGTAACGCGTTGCCTCGACCACGAATACCACCACGTCGCAGTCCCTCGCGCCCTCGGTCGCCTGGCGGTTGAGGGCCTTGTTCAGCACGTTCACGTGCTTGCTCTGGTAGCCCGGCAAATCAACGAATATGTACTGGCATTCCGTGGTGGTAAGGATGCCGTTCACCGTGTGGCGCGTGGTCTGCGCCTTGGGCGAGACGATGGCTAGTTTCTGCCCGATCAGGCAATTAAGCAGGCTCGACTTGCCCGTATTGGGCCGGCCGGCGATCGCTACCGTGCCGCAGCGGAACGCGCTCATGCGTTCAGCAGCTTGAGCAGATTCCCCGCGGCCTGCTGCTCCGCGCGCTGGCGGGAGCTGCCGGTACCCATGGCCGTCAATGCCGGGTCCTCCAGCGCGCATTCGACCTCGAAGGTCAGGCTCTGCTTCGCGCCCGAGGTCGCAACCACACGGTACGCGGGCTTGGCGCGGCGCCTGGCCTGCAGATATTCCTGCAGGCGCGTCTTCGCATCCTTTTCCACGGCTTCCGGATCGAGCTGCGACAGCGAGGTGCCGAAAGTGCGCGCCACGACTTCACGCGCGGCGCCATAACCGCCGTCCAGGAATACCGCGCCGTAGACCGCCTCCAGCGCGTCGGCCAGGATGGACGGGCGTTCCGCCCCCTCGTTGCGCGCGGTGCTCTCGTCCAGGCGCAGGAACGCGGCGATGCCGAGCTCGCGCGCGATGCGCGCCAGCGATTCTTCGCGGATCAGGCCGGCGCGGATCCTGGACAGCTTGCCTTCGGGCAGTTCCGGATGGCGCTGGAACAGCAGTTCGGTGACGGCGCAGCCGAGCACGCTGTCGCCGAGGAATTCGAGCCGCTCGTAATGCGGCGAGCCGAAGCTGCGGTGCGTGAGAGCCTGCGCGAGCAGCGCGGGATCCCGGAAGCGGTGGCCGATCCGCCGCTCGAGCACCGCGTGGCGGACCATCGTGTGCGGCTGGCCTGCTATGGCTTCGAGCTGGCGAGGAAGTTGATGTAGATGCCGATGTTGGCGACCAGCGGGATTTCCTTGCGGTAGGAGGCCGTAATCACCACGTCGGTGCCGTCCTTGGTGATCTCGAGATCTTTTCCCGTGACCGAATCGATGGCGTCGATGGTCGCCCGGTTGTCGAAATTCTTGCGGATATTGGCCACCGACTCGCCGTTGCGGCTCTCATCTCCAAGGGCGACGACCGCCTTCTTGATGGAGAAGTATTCGATGTACGAAGGCGTGAGCTTCAGGCCGAGCATCGCGAGCGCGATCAGGATCACGCATACGACCAACAGTCCGCCCAGGCTTACACCGAGCTGTTTTCTGCGCATTTGTCTTCTCCCACGTTATCGGAAAGTGCCGAAGCGGCCGAACTCGCCCAGGTTGAGCCAGATGAAGAACGCCTTGCCGACGATGTTCTCGTCCGGCACGAATCCCCAGACCCGGCTGTCACTCGAATTGTCCCGGTTGTCGCCCATCGCGAAATAGTGGCCGGCCGGCACCGTGCAGACCAGCCCGCCGTTATTGTAGTCGCAGTTCTCGGAATGGCTGAAATCCATGCTGCGGCCCGTGAAACCGGGCGCGTCCTTGTCCAGGATGATTTCGTGCTCCTTGCCGTCCAGGCTCTCCACGTAGCGCGGGAAGTACTGCAGCCGCTCGCGGGACTCGTAGTCCGCGATCTGGCGCCGCGGCACCGGCTTGCCATTCACGCTCAACATCTTGTTGCGGTATTCGATCCGGTCCCCGGGCAGCCCCACCACGCGCTTGATGTAGTCCAGCGACGGATCCGCCGGGTAGCGGAACACCATCACGTCGCCGCGCTGCGGGTTGTTCAGCTCGAGCACCTTGGTGTTGAGCACCGGCAGGCGGATGCCGTAGGTGTACTTGTTGACCAGGATGAAGTCGCCGATCAGCAGGGTCGGGATCATCGAGCCGGACGGGATCTTGAACGGCTCGACGAGGAACGAGCGCAGCCCGAACACCACCAGGATCACCGGGAAGAAGCTGATGGAGTACTCCACCCACCAGGGCTGCCTGGCTTCTTTTGGTCTTTTATTTCTTAAAAAATATTTGTCCAGAAGCCAAACCAGACCGGTGACCGCCAGCAGCAGGAACAGAAAAAGTGCGAAGCTCATCGTTCGTCAGATCCTCTTTGCAGTACCGCGAGGAAAGCCTCCTGCGGGATTTCGACCGCGCCCACCTGCTTCATGCGCTTCTTGCCTTCCTTCTGCTTGTCCAGCAGCTTGCGCTTGCGGCTGACGTCGCCGCCGTAGCATTTCGCGATCACGTTCTTGCGCAGCGCCTTGACGTTCTCGCGCGCGATGATGCTGGCGCCGATCGCGGCCTGGATCGCGATGTCGAACATCTGCCGCGGGATCAGGCTGCGCAGACGCGACACCAGCTCCCGGCCGCGGTGCTGCGCGGCCTCCCGGTGCACCATCGCCGAGAGCGCATCCACGCGCTCGCCGTTCACCAGTACGTCCAGGCGCACCACGTCTGCGGCGCGGTAGTCCTTGAACTCGTAGTCGAGCGAGCCGTAGCCGCGCGTGAGCGATTTCAGGCGGTCGAAGAAATCCATCACCACTTCCGACAGCGGCAGATCGTAGGACAGCACCACGTGGCGCGCGGCGTAGTGCATGTTGGTCTGCACGCCGCGCTTCTGCAGGCACAGCGTCATCACCGGTCCGACGTATTCCTGCGGCAGGAATATCGTGCACGAGATCATGGGCTCGCGGATCTCCTCTATTTTCGAGGGGTCGGGCAGCTTGGCCGGGTTGGAAACCTGCTCGACGCTGCCGTCGCGCAGCAGCACCTCGTAGACCACCGAGGGCGCGGTGGTGATGAGCGCCACCTGGTATTCGCGCTCGAGCCGCTCCTGCACGATGTCCATGTGCAGCAGGCCGAGGAAGCCGCAGCGGAAGCCGAAGCCGAGCGCCTGGGAGACCTCGGGCTCGTAGTGCAGCGAGGAGTCGTTCAGGTGCAGCTTCTCGAGCGCGTCGCGCATCGACTCGTACTGGTTCGATTCCACAGGGTAGAGGCCGGCGAACACCTGCGGCTTGATTTCCTTGAACCCGGGCAGCGGCGCTTCGGCGCGCCTGTCGGCGCGCGTGATGGTGTCGCCGACCTTGGCGGCGCGCAATTCCTTGATGCCGGCGACGACGAACCCGACCTCGCCCGCGCAGAGGCCGTCTTTCTGCCGGGATTTCGGCGTGAACACGCCGACCTGCTCGCACAGGTAGCCGGCGCCCGTGCTCATGAGTTCGATCCTGTCCTTGGGCCGCAGCGCGCCCTCGAACACGCGCACGAGCATCACCACGCCGACATAGTTGTCGAACCACGAGTCGATGATCAGCGCCTTCAGCCGTGACTCCGGGTCGCCGCGCGGCGGCGGCACGCGCCGGATCACTTCTTCGAGGATCTCGGCGACGCCGAGGCCGGTCTTGGCGCTGACGCGCAGCGCGTTCTGCGCCGGAATGCCGATCACGTCCTCGATTTCGCTGATCGCGTTCTCCGGGTCCGCCGAAGGCAGGTCGATCTTGTTCAGCACCGGGATCACCTCGACGCCCTGCTCGGTCGCGGTGTAGCAGTTGGCGACGGTCTGCGCCTCCACGCCCTGCGAGGCGTCGACCACCAGGATCGCGCCCTCGCAGGCCGACAGCGAGCGGCTCACCTCGTAGGAGAAGTCGACGTGGCCCGGCGTGTCGATCAGGTTCAGCAGGTAGGTCTCGCCGTCCTTGGACTTGTAGGAGAGGGCCGCGGTCTGCGCCTTGATGGTGATGCCGCGCTCGCGCTCCAGGTCCATGGAATCGAGCACCTGCTCGGCCATTTCGCGGTCCGACAGGCCGCCGCAGATCTGGATGAAGCGGTCCGCCAGCGTCGACTTGCCGTGGTCGATGTGCGCGATGATGGAGAAATTGCGGATGCGGCTTTGTGCCATATGAAAAAAGGGTGCCGAAGCACCCTTCTTGAGCCGCTATTTTACCGCAGCCGCCGCCTGCAGGCCTGGCGCCCGCGGCTTTCAGCCCTTGTCCGTCAGGCCGTTCACCGTGACGAAAGCCATCGCGTCGCCGCGGCGGACCTGAAGCGTGATTACCGAGTTCTTGTCGAGCCCCGCCAGCAGGCGGTTCAGCTGGTCGACCGATTTCAGCTCGGTGTGCTGGCCCTTGTGCACCAGCGTCAGCAGCACGTCGCCGCGGCGCACATCGGCGCGCGCCTCCGGCTTCACGTCCGTGACCACCAGGCCGCCGGCCAGCTTCAGTTCTTCCTTCTGCTTCGCGGAAAGCTCGCTCACCACGATGCCCAGCCGGTTGGCGGCGACCTCGGCCGGCTTGGGCGCGCGCGACGAGTCGCGCGCCGCCACCCGGTCCTCCTGCAGTTCGCCGACCGTGAGGCTCAATGTCTTGGTCGCGCCCTTGCGCCAGACCTCGAGCTCGACCTTGTTCCCGGGGTGCGTCGAGCCGACGATGCGCGGCAGGTCGCTGGAATTCTCGACCACCTTGCCGTCGAATTTCACGATGATGTCGGTGGTCTGGACGCCGGCCTTGTCCGCGGGGCTGCCCGTCTCCACCGAGTTGACCAGCGCGCCGCGCGGCCGGTCCAGCCCGAAGGAGGTCGCCAGGTCCTTGTTCACTTCCTGGATCACGACGCCGATGCGGCCGCGCGACACGCGGCCCTTTTCGCGCAGCTGCTTCTGGATGTCCAGCGCGACGTCGATCGGGATCGCGAACGCAAGGCCCATGTAGCCGCCGGTGCGGCTGTAGATCTGCGAGTTCATGCCGACGACTTCGCCGCGCATGTTGAACAGCGGCCCGCCCGAATTGCCCGGATTGATGGCGACATCGGTCTGGATGAACGGCACGAAGTTCTCCTGCGGCAGCGAGCGCCCCTTGGCGGACACGATTCCCGCGGTGACGGTGTTCTCGAAGCCGAACGGCGAGCCGATCGCGACCACCCACTCGCCGACCTTGAGCTTGTTCGGATCGGCGATCTTCACGATCGGCAGCGGCGCGCTGGGCTCGATCTTGATCAGCGCCACGTCGGTGCGCTTGTCGGCGCCGATGACTTTGGCCTTGTATTCGCGCTTGTCGGTGAGCTTGACGGTGATCTCGTCCGCGCTGTCGACGACATGCGCATTGGTCAGGATGTAGCCGTCGGCGGATATGACGAAGCCCGAGCCGAGCGAGCGGCTCTCCGCGCGCGGACCCTGCTGCGGCCCCGGCTGCTGGCGCGGCATGAAGCGGCGGAAGAATTCCTGCACTTCCTCGTCCTCGATGCCCGGGATCTGCGGCACCGCCGCCGTCGGACGGCGCACCGCCTGCGTGGTGCTGATGTTGACCACCGCGGCGCCCTGATCTTCAACCAGCTTCACGAAATCCGGCAGCTCGCGCCCCTGCGCGGACACGAAACCGGCGAACAGGAACGCGGCCAATGCAAGCGGAATTCTCGACCATTTCATGCGCAACCCCCCTGAATTTTCATCACTGCGGCCGCTTGTATTCGACCGTGGTGGCGATCCGCTGCACGCTCGCTGCCGGCGCATCGCCGACCACGGTCACGATATGGTTCGCCACCTCGCGGGTGTAGATCTGGAACGCGCCCAGGCTGGAGGGGCCGGGCCGCACCGCCTCGGCCCGGCCGGCGGCGGGTTCGATGAATACCGAGACCGCGGCAAGGCCGTCCGAATAGACCACCTGGCTCACGGGCCGCGCCTCGCCCAGCCTGCGCGTCACCTCGATGATCTTGCGGAATCCGGGCAGCTCGGCGCCGACCGTCCAGCCCGCGCCCGCGACGTTCGTCGGCGCCACCGCCGCGTCCTCGACGCGCCAGTGCTGCGCCGCCTTCTGCAGGCTCTTCACGCGCTCGCGCGGCACGTTGCCGATCGACAGCTGCGTGAACACGAACTGCTCGATGGTCTCGCCTTTGCGATCGACGGTCCGCGCCTTGAGCAGCATGCCGGTGGCGGCATCCGCCCACAGCTTGTAGCCGTAGCGCAGTTCGTCTTTCGGCGTCAGCACCACCGCATCGCAGTCGTAGCCGGCGATGCGCAGCGGCTCGCCGCGCGTGATGCTGTAGTTGCGCGAGAGTTCCGAGATCTGTTCCGGCAGCATCGCGGGGAAGCTGCGCTGGCCGGTGCGGCGCTCCACCTTCACCGTGTGGCTGTCGGGCATGTAGCAGCGGACCGTATCGCGCGTGCGGACGATCTCGCGCGGCATGCCGTCCAGTACTTCGACGCGCTCGACGTCGCCGTCGGGACCCGGCCCGGTCACGCGCGTGATGCGCGACGTTTCGGAGCGCTTGCCCTGCTGGTAGACGAAGGTGCCGGCGTAGGACAGTTTTTCGGTTGCCTGGTAAATCTTGCGCAGCAGCGCGCTGGCCTCAGGCGACGTCTGCTCCTGCCCCTGGGCCTGGGCGAGGCCGCCGCACACGACCAGCGCTATGCCGAGCGCCCTGATCACTGTTTGGCCGCCCTCGATTCGCTTGAGACCATGCGGACATAGGGTGCCACGCCCTGCAGGGAATTGCGCGGCGAATAACCCTGGTGGGCGTAAAGATAGTCGTTCGCCGAATCAGGCGGCGACACCTGCGCTACCGGAGCGGCGACCTGCGCGATCCGCGGCGCGGGTGCCGCGCCGTCCTGCAGCAGGTACCAGGCCGAAGTCACCATCGCCACCGCCGCCAGGCTCGCCGCAGCGGACAGCAGCTGCCAGCGCGGCCGCTCGGAGCGCCAGGAAAGGCGCGAGGGCGCCATTACCGTGGGTTCTTCGGCCAGCCTGGCCGCGACGCGCCCGGCGAACCCCGCCGACAGCATGCGCGTGTCGCGCATCGCGTCGCCGATCAGGTTGTAGGTGCGCCAGGCTTCGCGCGCCGCCTCGTCGTTGCCGAGCGCATCCAGCGGCGATGCCGCCTCGTGCCGCTCCAGTTCGCCGTCCACCAGTGCCGAGATTTTCGTTTTCATCACCACCTCTTGTCTTTCGAGTCCAGCAGCGGCTTGAGCCGCTCCGCGATCGCTTCGCGCGCCCTGAAGATCCGCGACCGCACCGTGCCGATCGGGCAATCCATCAACTTCGCGATTTCCTCGTAGCTCATGCCTTCCAGCTCGCGCAGCTGGATCGCGCTGCGCAATTCGTCCGGCAGCGACTCGATCGCGGCGTTGACGGTATTGCCGATTTCCTTCGTCAGCAGCAGGCTCTCGGGCGTGTTGATGTCGCGCAGCAACTCGCCTTCCGCGTAGCCTTCCGCGTCTTCCGATTCTATTTCGGTCGAGGTCGGCGCCCGCCTTCCGGTCGCCACCAGGTAGTTCTTGGCGGTATTGATGCCGATCCGGTACAACCAGGTATAAAAAGCGCTGTCGCCGCGAAACGAGGGCAGCGCCCGATAGGCCTTGATGAACGCTTCCTGGGTCACGTCTTCCACTTCCCCCGGATCCCGAACCAGGCGCGACAACAGCCGCGCCAGCTTGCGCTGGTACTTCTCCACCAGCAACTCGAAGGCCCGTTTGTCGCCGCGCTGCGCGCGCTCGACCAGCAGCTGGTCCGCCTCGCGCTCAGACATGGCAACCGGGTCCCCCGCCCGCAATGCCCTTGTGCCATAGACTGCCGGGGTTGCAAATAGTTCGGCGCACCGGCGGGCCTGGCGTCACGCCGGAAGTTGTCCGGGCGCCACGCCCGGGACCCTGCCCCAGACCGCCCAGAGCCGCAGCAGGCGAAACGGTCCAGGTTGCAGCATGCCGGAGGTGACCAGGAGGCTGCGCCGCATCGGCGAGCCGGCAGCCAACGCCACCCAATGGCGCGTGATCCCGCTGCCATGGACCGCCCTGGCGGCGGCCGCCTTGCCGTCGGCGAATACCAGCAGTGCCTCCCCCGAGCCCAGAATTTCGATCGCCCGCGGCGAGCGGCAGCCCCGCAACAGCGCGCGGTCCCAGGCTGCTGCAGCGCCCAGGGCAACCAGCAGAACGGCAAGTGCGGCGCCGGCCGGGCCGGGCGCAACGGCGGCAACGCTGCCCGCCGCAACCGCATGCATCGCCAGGATAGCCGCGGCTAACCAGCGCGAAGGCGATAACTCGAGCCGCAAGGGCTGAGCGCGGTTCAGAAATCCACCCTTCAGGCCCGCTTGAAAACCAGCGTGCCGTTGGTGCCGCCGAAGCCGAACGAATTGGACAGCGCCGCGCGGATGGTCATCTTGCGAGCCGTGTTCGGCACGTAATCCAGATCGCATTGCGGATCCGGATTCTGCAGGTTGATGGTCGGCGGAGAAACCTGGTCGCGCAGCGCGAGGACGCTGAACACGGCCTCGACGCCGCCGGCGGCGCCCAGCAGGTGTCCGGTCATCGACTTGGTGGAGTTCACCGCAACTTTCGTCGCGCGCCCGCCCAGCAGCCGCTTCACCGCCACGGTCTCGGCGATGTCGCCGAGACCGGTGGAAGTGCCATGCGCGTTGATGTAGTCGATGTCCTCGATGCCCATGCCGGCATCGCGCACCGCCTTGGTCATGCAGCGGAACGCGCCGTCGCCGTCCTCGGCCGGCGCGGTCATGTGGAAGGCGTCGGAGGACACGCCGTAGCCGGCCAGCTCGCAATAGATCCGGGCGCCGCGCTTTTTCGCGTGATCGAGTTCCTCCAGCACCACCGCGCCGGCGCCCTCGCCCAGCACGAAGCCGTCGCGGTCCCGGTCCCATGGCCGGCTCGCGCCCGCCGGGTCGTCGTTGCGCGTCGACAGCGCCCTCGCGGAAGCGAACCCGCCCATGGCGAGTTCGGTGACGCAGGCTTCCGCGCCGCCCGCGACCATGACGTCGGCTTCGCCGTAGCGGATCGACTTCGCCGCTTCGCCGATGCAATGCGTCGAGGTGGTGCAGGCCGTGACGATGGCGAGATTCGGCCCCTTGGTGCCGAGCATGATCGAAAGATTGCCGGCGATCATGTTGATGATGCTGCCGGGAATGAAGAACGGCGAGATGCGCCGCGGGCCGCTCTTGAGCAGCTCGTCGTGCATGTCCTCGATCATCGGCAGGCCGCCGATGCCCGAGCCGAAATTGATGCCGAACTGCTCCGCCGTCTCCGGCGTCACCGCGTTTCCGGAGTCCTTCCAGGCCTGCAGCCCCGCCGCCACGCCGAAGTGGATGAACCTGTCCATGCGCCGCGCTTCCTTCGCGGACAGGTATTGCGAAACGTCGAAGCCCTTCACCTCGCCTGCGATCTGGCTGGAGAGGCGCGAAGGATCGAAGCCGGTGACCCGGTTGACGCCGGATTTTCCGGCGAGAACGCTAGCCCAGGCCTGCGGGACGGTATTGCCCACCGGGCTGATGATGCCCAGCCCGGTGACGACGACTCTGCGGCGCTGCACTGTCGGGCGTGCTCAGGCCTTGGAATGAGACTTCACGTAATCGACGGCGAGCTGGACGGTGGTGATCTTCTCGGCGTCCTCGTCCGGGATCTCGGTCTCGAATTCCTCTTCCAGGGCCATGACCAGCTCGACCGTGTCGAGCGAATCGGCGCCCAGATCGTCCACGAACGACGATTCGTCCTTGATTTCCGCCGGGTTGACGCCGAGTTGCTCGGCAATGATTTTCTTGACCCGCTGTTCGATGCTTTCCATGCGGTGCTCCTTCCCTGTTCGCAAGCGCTATTTTACCGGATTCATGACATGTACATTCCGCCGTTGACATGCAGCACCGCTCCCGTGACATAGGCCGCCGCAGGCGACGCGAGATAGGCAACCGCAGCGGCGACGTCTTCCGGCCGCCCGAGGCGGCCCAGCGGGATCTGCGCCAGCAGGGCGTTCTTCTGTTCGTCGGGCAGAGCCCGCGTCATGTCGGTGTCGATGAATCCGGGCGCGACGCAATTGACGGTGATGCTGCGGCTGCCCAGTTCGCGCGCCAGCGATTTCGCCATGCCGACGACCCCCGCCTTGGCGGCAGCGTAGTTCGCCTGTCCCGGATTGCCGGAGGCGCCGACTACCGAGGTGATGTTGATGATCCTGCCCCAGCGCGCTTTCATCATGCCGCGCATCACCGCGCGCGACAGCCGGAACACCGGCTTCAGGTTGGTTTCCATCACTTCGTCCCAGTCGGCGTCCTTCATGCGCAGCGCGAGGTTGTCGCGCGTCACGGCGGCGTTGTTGACCAGGATCACGATGTCGCCCAATTCCTTCTGGATGTCGCCCAGCACGGCGTCGCATTGCGCGGCGTCGCGAACGTTCAGGACCTTGCCGGCCAGGCCGGCTTCGGAGATCGTCCTGGCGCCTGCTACCGTCGTCGCGGTCCCGACCACCTTGGCGCCCTGCCTGGCGAGCTCGACCGCGATGGCGCGCCCGATGCCGCGCGACGCGCCTGTTACGAGAGCGACCTTACCTTCCAGCATGATCAGCCTCCCTTGATCGCCACGAGCGCCGCTTCCAGCGAAGCCCGGTCTGCCGCAGCCAGTCCCTGAAGCCCCGGGTCGATGCGCTTCACCAGTCCGGCAAGCACTTTGCCGGGCCCGCATTCGATCACATGCGTGACACCCTGTCCCGCCATGGCACGAATGATTTCCGCCCAACGCACGGGAGACGCCGCCTGGCGGACAAGCGCGTTTTTGATTTTGCCCGGATCAGATTCCGTTTTTACATCGACATTGTTTATGACCGGCATGGCAGGAGCCGCAAAAACCGCATCCTTCAGGTACCCCTCCAGTTTGTGCGCCGCAGGCTGCATGAGGCTGCTGTGGAAAGGCGCGCTTACCGGCAGCGGCATGGCGCGCTTGGCGCCGCGCGCCTTGCAGGCCTCGATGGCGCGCGCCACCGCGGTCTTGTGTCCCGCGATGACCACCTGCCCCGGCGCATTGAAGTTCACGGCCTGCACCACCTCGCCTTGCGCCGCATCGCTGCACGCCGCACGCGCCGCGTCGTCGTCCAGTCCGAGAATCGCAGCCATCGCGCCCAGACCCTCCGGCACCGCCGCCTGCATCGCCTCGGCGCGGAAGCGCACCATGGGCAGCGCCGTTCGCAATGGAATCACTCCGGCCGCGACCAGCGCCGAATACTCGCCCAGGCTGTGGCCCGCGACCACGCCCGGCTCAGGACCGCCGAGCGCGCGCCAGGCGCGGTAGGCCGCGATCGCCGCGGTGACCATCGCCGGCTGCGTATTGACCGTCAGATTCAGCTGCTCGGGAGGACCTTCATCCAGCAACCGCATGAAATCGGCGCCGAGCGCCGCTTGCGCTTCCGCGCGAACGGCTTCGACTCCCGGCAATTCCGCATAAGTCTTCAGCATCCCGACCGATTGCGAACCCTGCCCGGGAAAAACCATTGCCAGTTTCATCGATGCATTCTCACATCGTCACCAGCGAAGCGCCCCAGGTAAAGCCGCCGCCCACCCCCTGCAGCATCACCTTGTGGCCGGATCGGATCTTTCCGGCGCGCACGTACTCGTCCAGCGCCAGCGGCACCGACGCCGCCGAAGTATTCGCATGATGGTCTACCGTGACTACGAGCCGCTCGCGCGGCAGTCCCATTCTTTTTGCGGTGGCTTCGAGAATGCGCACATTCGCCTGGTGCGGGATCAGCCAGTCGACGTCTTCCAGCATGACTCCCGCCGCGGCCGCGACTTCGCGCGCCGATTCGTCCAGGACCCGGACCGCCAGCTTGAAG
>Ga0070731_10001780_pt1 | contig 21622 bp, 19 predicted proteins | sample Coa_R1_2_FD_66448 | JGI IMG/M metagenome (GOLD analysis project Ga0070731, IMG submission 66448) | Surface soil microbial communities from Centralia Pennsylvania, which are recovering from an underground coalmine fire - Coalmine... | ecosystem: Environmental > Terrestrial > Soil > Unclassified ... | reverse complement strand
GCTTTAAGATCGTTGCCGTCAAAATAATTCATGGTGAAATCTGGTGCGACCTCGCCGACCTTGGGCATCCACACGGACTGGCTCTGGGACTTGCTTTGGGCGAGCGCACCATTCGCACCCGCGGAAGCCAGCGTACCCAGAAGCAGCGCTGCCGCCAGTGCGGCCGAGCGTCTGTTATGCATGATTTTTCTCCTGTGAAACTCAGCCAAGCTTATACCGGCTCTCCCAGGTAGGCAACGCCGAAGGCTCAATCGTGACCCCCGCCGCTGGTTTTCGCATTGCCTCAAGGGTCGACTACCCGGTAAAGTCAATCTCAACTGCGAGCCATGCCGACGAGCCCCGCCACGCTGAACGACATCTTTTTTACCGCAGTCGAGCGCACTCTCGACCGCGCCATGCTCTATCGCGATAACGGCAAGTGGCTTCCGATCTCTTCCGCGCACCTTCGCAGTAAGGTCGCGGGCGTCGCGCGAACGTTACAGAAATGGGGTATTCGTAAAGGCGATCGCGTCGCGATTCTCAGCGAAAATCGTCCGGAATGGTCGATTGCTGACTTTGCCATTCTGCTGTTGGGGGCGGTTACTGTTCCAATTTACGCGACTTTAACTCCAGAACAAACCGCGTATACGCTGCGAGACTCGGGAGCAGTGCTGATTTTCGTCTCCACTGAACACCAATTACGCAATGTTCAGGCGATCGTTAGAGAAACTCAGATCCAGCGAATCATAGTCATGGATCCGGTCCAAAGACTCTCCGAGGTATCCGCAACCTGTTCCCTCATGGACCAGTGCACCGCCGGAAGTTCCAATGATCTCGATGCGCCCGTTGAACGGCTCGCCAAGTCTATCCAACCCGACGATCTCGCCACGATTATCTATACCTCCGGTACAACAGGAATCTCCAAAGGCGTGATGCTGACGCATGGCAACATGGCATCGAATATTTCCTGCTCGCTGCTCGGCTTCGATATGCATGCTGGGCAGACCAGCATTTCGTTTCTTCCGCTTTCACATGTCACCGCGCGTCATGTGGATTTCACATTGCTCTATCACGGGGTCACCCTCGCATATTGTCCCTTCATCGAAAATCTCCCCTCCACTTTTCTGGAGGTGCGTCCTACGGTTTGCGTTTCGGTGCCGCGAGTGTACGAGAAGATTTATGCAAAGACCGAAATGACAGCACGAGGCTTTCCCAAACGAGCTATCTACGATTGGGCACTTTCCGTTGGCCGTGCGAACAAAGATTCTATTCTTGCGAGAGAACTTCCAACATCGTTCACTTGGAAGCTGGCAAACAAACTCGTTTTTTCCAAGATTCGCGAAGGAATGGGCGGCCAAGTCGAGACATTCATCTCCGGAGGCGCACCCCTTGGCCGGGAACTCGCCGAATGGTTCGCTACCGTCGGCATTCGCATTCACGAAGGCTATGGACTCACAGAAACTTCACCGGTGATCGCCGTCAATACGCCGGTGAATCACCGCATCGGCACGGTGGGCAAGGTCCTGCCAAATCTCGAAGTTCGCATCGCCGCAGATGGCGAGATTCTAGTTCGCGGCCCATCGGTTTTCAAAGGATATTGGAATCGTCCGGAAGAAACTCAGAACGCATTCCAGGATGGGTGGTTCAAGACTGGTGACATCGGTCACGTCGACGCCGATGGATATCTGTCTGTCACCGATCGCAAGAAGGAACTGATCAAAACTTCCGGGGGAAAGTTCATTGCGCCGCAGCCGATCGAAAACTCTCTCAAGTTAAGCCCGCTGGTTGGAACTGCGGTGGTGGTAGGAGACAAGCGAAAGTTTGCTTGCGTGCTGATCTCTCCGAATTTCGCGCTGCTGGAAGAATGGGCGCGAAACAATAGTATTTCGTATTCTTCGCGTGAAGATCTCGTCGCTCTCGCAAGGGTCCAGAGGCTGTACGAAGAACTTGTCGAAGGCACGAACGAAAAGCTGGCGCGCTTCGAGAAGCTGAAGCGCGTTATCGTTGTGCCGGAAGAATTCAGCGCCGAAAACGGGGCCCTCACTCCAACCATGAAGTTGCGGCGTCGCGTCGTAGAAGATCGATATCGGCGGCAGATCGATGACTTGTATGCGCACGCCGAATCAATGACTAACCTATAAGTTCAGTGATCTGGCGCACAAGCTCCGGTGACGACGACCCCATCCTTCGCCCTCGAAGGCAAGGACACTTTATCCGGCTTTGCCCGCGACGAAACGTTTACAATAAAACCGTTATGACTGACCCACTCGTTATTGCCGGCCGCTCTTTTCGATCCCGTCTGATTGTCGGCACGGGAAAATACAAATCCTTTCAAGAGACTGCACGTGCCCTCGAAGCGAGCGGAGCTGACATGGTCACCGTTGCCGTCCGCCGCGTGAACCTCGATCGCAGCAAGGAATCGTTGCTCGACTATATCGATCCGAAAAAGTTTTTCTTGCTGCCCAACACCGCTGGCTGCTACACGGCTGACGAAGCCATTCGCGCGGCGCGTCTGGGACGCGAGGTCGGCCTGTCCGATTGGGTGAAACTCGAAGTCATTGGCGACCAGGCGACACTTTACCCCGATGTGCAGGCGACGCTTGAGGCTACGCAGGTTTTGGTACGCGAAGGGTTCACCGTGTTGCCATACACCTCCGACGACATCGTTTTCGCGAAGCGTTTGATCGACGCTGGAGCCGCGGCCGTAATGCCGCTTGGCGCTCCCATCGGCAGCGGGATGGGTATCCAGAATCAGGCGCACATCCGCATCTTGCGCGAAATGATTACCGGCGTCCCCCTGATTGTGGATGCGGGTGTGGGCACAGCTTCGGACGCTGCCATCGCCATGGAACTTGGCGCGGATGCCGTGCTCATGAATACAGGAATCGCAAACGCTCAGGATCCGGTGCTGATGGCAGCAGCGATGCAGCACGGAGTTCTAGCCGGAAGAAGCGCCTATCTCGCCGGGCGCATGGGGAAGAAGCTGTATGCGACGGCGAGTTCGCCACTTGAGGGCGTCGTGCAGTAACAATTTCAAAGGGCAGTAACAGTTGCAAAGTCGGTTGCTGGATAGCTGCGCGAAAATAAAAGGGCGACCTCGGGCCGCCCTTTTCCCGCCAACCTTACATCATCTTTGCGCTTTGCACGTGAATGGAATCGCCGCTGACAGTTCCGCTCACCGCGACGTGGTGTCCCTCATGGCCTTTGAGAGCATCTGGATTATCGACCATCAGAACCTTCTGGTCGCCATCCGTCACGATCACCATCTTCGCCCCTTGGGCCAAGCATTTCTTGGTGCACGCCTCAGCCTTGTCATTGGCGCCCTTGGCGCCGCATTTGTCATCACTCACCCATCCTTTAACCGTGGCGCTCTTGCCCATATCGTCAAACGCCAAAGCGGTTAAAGCCAGTACAAAAAACATCGCAAGACAGAGTGCTAGAACTTTTCTCATGGCCGGTCTTCTCCTTTAATTTCTTCAGCGGCCCCAGGCCGCGATATGGCAGGGATTTTAATCGGCCGACGGGTAGCATCTGAAGGTTCGCCCCAATGGTCGATTGCCCGAAACTATACCATAGGGCGGCATCTCTGGTGTCATTGTTGGTAGGACACTAAGCCTATTCCAGAATTAAAATCCGCCTTAGTTCTTTGCGGAACGGTTCTGGAAAGGAGTGTTTGCAGGAGCGGGAGGAACGTAGACGTATTCGCCGGGACGGACATATCGCAACTGCTCACGAGCTTCCTTCTCGATAGCTTTTTCGTCGGTCTTCAGCCCTTGAATTCGCTGAGTGTAGATTTCATTTTCTTTCTGTTGCTGTGCAATTCGCTTTTGCAGCGATTCATATTCCGATCTCTTTTGTTTGTAGACGACCATGCCGTTCGCTCCAAACATGACGTGGACGAACAGCAAGACAGCGAGGACCATAACCGTGATGGTCGCGGCACGCCGACGCAAAAGATAAAACTGCGTCGCCAGCGGGCGTAGATTCACAAGCCAGGATTCAGCCGTGGCCTCGGCTTGCGGTACCCGCCGCGCCATCGCGCGAAGCCCTTCTTCCGGAGTCGGAAACCGGCGTATTTTATTCGGACGAATTATTCGAAGATCCATTGCTTAGCCGCCGCACTCAATTTTTCCAGCCCTCGCTCGCTGCGCGCCTCGGAATAAACTCGCACCACGGGTTCGGTACCCGACAGTCGATAACAAACCCAGGAACCATCTTCGAAAAGCAGCTTCAGCCCGTCGGTCCGAACGACATGGCTAACCTCATGTCCGCAAAACTCCCGCGGGTCGGACCGCAACTTCTCAGTGAACTTGGCTTTGACCTCGGGCGTCAAGCGGAAGTTTTGCCGCTGTGGGTAAAAGGAACCAACCTGGTTACACAGCGCCTTCAATTGTTCGCTTAGCGATTTCCCCCGTTTCGCCACCATTTCGCAGCACAGCAAGCCCGCCAGCACTCCGTCTTTTTCTGGAACATGATGGCGAATGGAAAGACCGGCGCTTTCTTCGCCGCCTATCGCTATCTTGTCTTGCATGATCAGCTCGCCAATGAATTTAAATCCCACGGGAGTCTCATAAAGCTCAACCCCGCGCGCTTTTGCGATGGCGTTGATAAGGTTCGTCGTGGCGACTGATTTCGCTACACCGTTTTTCCATGCACGGCTCTCCACCAGATAATCGAAGAGCATCGCGATGATGTAGTTGGGTTGCACGAACGTTCCATCGGCGTCGACGATTCCGAACCGGTCGGCATCGCCATCGGTTGCAATGCCGATCTGCGCTCCCGTGCTCCGCATATTTCGCCGTAGTTCTTCCAACAGATGATCGTCGGGCTCGGGAGCGTGCCCACCAAACAAAACATCGCGAGAATCATGAACTGTTTCAATGTTTACGCCTGCCTCGCGCAAAAGCCCATCAGAATACCCTCGCGCCGCTCCCCACATCGGATCGAAACAGACTTTCAGATTCGCTTTCCGAATCGTATTCAAGTCCACTATCTCGGCCAGACGTTTCAGATATTGGCTCTTTACCTCGAGAGATTCCTTCGAGGCCCTCGAATTGCCGCGAGCCGAAGTCGTCGAAGATTCGACCTCGTTATCGCTCGCGCTAATTTCTAACTCGATTTTCTTTGTCACTTCCGGCAGCGCCGGACAGCCATCGCAAGTAGAAAACTTGATGCCGTTATATTGCGGAGGGTTATGCGAAGCCGTAAAGTTGATCACTCCATCGGCCTTCGCTTGCACCACCGCGTACGCAAGCGCTGGAGTCGGCGCGGGTTCCGCGACCACAAGCGGTGTGATCCCATGTTCAACAAGAATGTCGGCAGCCATCGCGCAAAACACTTCTCCTAAAAAACGCGGATCCCGCCCAACAATCACTTTGGCCCCCGTCGGCTTCTCTCGGGAGACATACCGCGCGATCCCGCGCACCGCGCGCCGCACATTGGCAAAGGTGAACTCTTCGGCCATTACGGCACGCCAACCGGACGTACCAAACTTGATTTGCGTTAGCATGGGAGAAGTCCCTCTTCGTTATTGAATTGCATTGGGTGCCCTCCGAAGGGCGCCCGGTTGCTGCGCATTGATGACTGGAAGCGAAGGCTGATTTTATATGACTGACAAACGAATCGTCCTGACTACCGCAGGTTCAGAGCTGGAAGCTCGCAAAATTGCGCGGCATCTGGTTGAGCACTACCTTGCGGCGTGCGTGAACATTGTTCCGCGGGTGACATCAATTTATAGATGGCAAGGCAATATAGCGGAAGCGGCCGAATGGTTGCTCCTTGTTAAGACGACGGAAACTGCTTTTGACGAAGTTCGTTCGGCAATTACTAAACTTCATTCCTATGAATTGCCGGAATGTGTTTGTCTCGAGATCGAGAATGGTTCGGCAGCTTATTTGCAATGGATTGGCGACAATGCAAGCCGGGCAAAAGATTTGAACCACAAAGTGCGCAAAAGACAGGCGGTGAAGACGAGCTAGTTTCTAGATGGCGGACAGTCCCTGTTCGAGATCGTCGAGAATGTCTTCAACCTTCTCGATTCCTACCGAAATACGCACCATGCCGTCCGTGATACCGATCGCCTTTCTTCCTCTCTCGCCCAAGGCGGCGTGCGTCATGGTAGCGGGATGCGAGATCAGCGTTTCCACGCCACCCAACGACTCACCCAATGAGCAGAGTTGCAACTTCTTCAGCATTTTGTTTGCATTTTTGAGCGATCCGGTTTCAAAGGTGATCATTGAACCAAAACCGCTCATCTGGACCTTCGCCAATTCATGCTGCGGATGGTCGCGGAGCCCCGGATAGAAAACCTTCTTCACCTTGCGGTGCTGCGCCAGAAAGTCTGCCACCACGCGTCCGTTGCGGTCGTGAATTTCCATACGTGCAGCAAGCGTTTTGACGCCCCGTAGCAACAGCCAGCATTCAAATGGAGACAGAATGGCGCCCGCTGCCTTCTGAAGGAAAGCTAATTGTTCTGCCTGATCGGACCGGCTGCAAACGACAACGCCACCGAGTCCATCGCTGTGTCCGTTCAGGAATTTTGTGGTCGAGTGAATCACCATGTCTGCGCCCAAGGCCAGCGGCTGCTGGAAGTAAGGCGACATGAATGTATTGTCAACGACCAGATCAACCTTCTTTCGGCGGCAAATCTTGCCGATTGCCTCCAGGTCGCTTAAGCGCATAAGCGGATTGGTCGGCGTCTCGACATAAACCATCCGTGTATTTTTGTGGATCGCCCGCTCAACGTTCTCGGCCTCCGTTGTATCGATGTACGAGAATTCGAGTCCAAACCCACGCAATACCTGGTTAAATAGCCGCGGCGTTCCTCCGTATAAATCATTCCCGCAAACAACGTGATCGCCCGAGTTCAGCAAAGAAGCCACGGCGTTGATCGCGGCCATGCCGCTCGCGAAAACTTTCGCCGCTGCACCATTCTCGAGCGACGCCAAGTTCTCTTCCAACCGGGTTCGAGTGGGATTCGATACCCGCGAATACTCGTAGCCTTTGTGCTCGCCGATTCCCTGTTGCACGTAGGTCGAACTCAAATAAATAGGAACATTCACAGCTCCGGTCAGTGGATCGGGCTCCTGCCCGGCATGAATGGCGCGCGTCGCAAAACCGGCTTGTTTGTTTTTCTTCATGGGTCAGGTCAGTTGTGTGATTTAAACGCCGCCTTCGAAAATTTTTTTGGATAAATACCGTTCGGCCGAATCCGGGATGATGGTCGCGATCCTTTTACCAACTCCTAATTTTCGGGCTACCTGCAAGGCCGCATAAACAGCCGCCCCTCCGCTCGACCCTGCCAGCACGCCCTCTTTTGCGGCCAACTGTTTGACCGTTCTGAATGCATCATCGTCGCTAACCATGATGATTTCGTCGCAAACTGAAGCATCGAACGTCTTAGGAATAAAGCTGACCCCAATTCCTTCTACTTTATGCGGTCCCGGCTCCCCGCCGGCCAGGATCGATCCCTGCGTTTCCACCGCAACCGCCCGTACTGCCGGCAAATGCTTTTTCATATAGCGCGCTACTCCGGTGAAGGTTCCGCAAGTGCCGCAGCCCAGAACCACCGCGTCGATCTTTCCCTCCATCTGCTCGAGCATCTCCACCGCAGTGGTTTCGTAGTGATAGTCGGGGTTCGCCATGTTCTCAAACTGTCCCGCCATGAAGGCGTTTCTTTCGCGGCTCACCAGTTCCTTCGCGCGACGGATCGCGCCAGACATGCCTTCGCTGTCCGGTGTTCGTTCCACTTCCGCTCCCAGAGCGCGCATGATGATGACTTTTTCCTGCGAGAAATTTTCTGGAACGAATAGCTTCACTTTGTAGCCGCGGTTGACGCCGATCAGCGCCAGTCCGATTCCGGTATTGCCGGCCGTGGCTTCAACAATGGTCCCGCCGGGAGCGAGTTTGCCGTCTTGTTCTGCTCTTTGAATGATCCCGATGGCGGCACGGTCCTTCACGCTCCCACCGGGATTCAGATATTCGAGTTTGGCAAAGATTTCGGCGGATCCCTCGGGAACCAAGCGTGTGAGGTGAAGCATCGGTGTTCCGCCGACCAGGTCAGTGATGTCGTCGGCGACGCCAAGAGTAGAAACATCCGTAGTTTTCTGCACGTTACAGGGTAAAGGGGCAAGTTTGAAAAGGTCAAACGCCGCGCGCAAATATCGCAGCCCGGTACCGCCCAGTCAAATGATTCCTCTATGTGTTTATTGTCTGTGGTGTTCTTACTTCGCTGCGCTGGCCGAGGCTTGCGTTGCCGCGTAGTACCCACTCTTGGTTCTTACGGTTAGCTTTCCATGCCCTTTCATTTTGGCTTCGACTCGTATCTGCCGGAAGCCGCCGCTTGAGCGCGGGTTCGTCGGCTTGTAGCCGATCGTATACTGGTTGCGAATGTCGTGCGCGACCTGTCGGCTGATCTCATCGACCTCATCCAGAGTTCTTGGGAAAAACGCCAACCCTCCGGTTCGTTGCGCAATCGTTTCCAGCGCGCGCTTGGCCCGCCGGGGATGTTCTTCATCCCCCAGGATCCCAATCGCATACACCGATGGCCCATTCTCTTCCTGCAACTGCTTCACTGCCTGCTCCAGAGACTCACGGCTGGCGTTATCTTCTCCATCCGTAACCACGAAGAGGACTTTGCGCTCTAACCTCGCGTTTCGCTTAAGGTGTTCGGCGGAGGCCACCACTGCTTCGTAAAGCGCGGTTCCACCCTTGGCATCGATCTTTTCCAGCGCCTCTTTCAACTTCAGAAGATCGTTCGTGAAGTCCTGGTCGAGATAGTATTCGTCGTTAAAGTTCACGACGAATACTTCATCCTGCGGATTACTCGATCGCACCAGGTTGAGCGCGGCCTGGTTTACCTTGGCCCGCTTCTCCCGCATCGAGCCGGAATTGTCGATCACAATTCCCATAGCAACCGGTATATCCTCATGATGAAAGGAAATAATCGTCTGCGGCTTCCCGTCCTCGAAAACGCTGAAGTCGTTCCGGTTGAGGTTGGTGACAATGTGCTGCTTGTCATCGATGACGCTGGCATGCAGCAACACTTCATCCACGTCCTTACGTATCACGTAAGTGTCATTCTGATTGGGAAGCTTCACTTCGTTTGGATTAGGGAGAGGTGCAGCCTGGGAGGTGGACTCAGCCTGCTGCGCAGGGACGGGCGCCGATTCTGCTCCCGCCGGAGACCCAAACGCTTCGGATCGAAGATACCGGGGCATGCAGCCCAGAACCGCAAAGATCACGAGGAACTTTAGAGGCGAGGCAAACTTATTCTTCAGGCGCGTAGTAACCCGTCCTGGCATAGACTCGGAGAGGAGGCAGTCCTTTCGGCGGAAGTAGCTTTACTTTTATCTTACGCCATTTGCCATCGCGAACAGGCTTACTGGGCCGATATCCGAGGACGTATTGATTCCGCAGTTCGATGCCGATCTTGGTGGCGACGTCAGCCAAATCATTTGGGTTATCGACCGTAAACGCACGCCCTCCGGTCAGTTCGGTGATCTCGCCCAGCAGAGCTGGTCCCAATCGCTCCTCCTCGGTCGCGAAATATCTGTCGTAAATGCCAATGGCGTAAATCATCACGTCTGCTTCTTTCACCAAAGCTTTAATTTCGCCTTCGGTGTAACGGCTGTGATTATCGCCCCCGTCGGAGATGATCAGCAGAGCTTTCTTCGGATACTTCGCCTGCCGCATTTTACTTACGCCCATATAAATTGCATCCAGCAGCGCCGTTCGTTTCTGCGGGACGGTATATACGAGTTTGCCCTGAATGTCCTCGACCGAGCTGGTGAAATCACTGACCATCTCGGGTTCGTCGGAGAATGTGATCATGAAGAACTCATCTTGCGGATTTGCGGTTTTGAAGAATTCCATGACAGCATCTTTGGCCCGCTCCATCTTCGTGCTCATGCTTCCGCTGGAATCGAAAATTACGCCGAGCGAAACTGGGGCATCCTCGCTCGAAAAGGTCTTGATATCCTCTTTTGAGTTGCCTTCAAAGAGCTGAAAATTCTCCTTATCGAGGCCTGTGACCAGGCGGTTCATCGGATCGGTAATCGTCACTGGCACCAGCACAAGATCAACGTCAACCTTCAGGGGACGCACGCGTGTATTTAGCGCGGCTGGCGAAATGAGATCTGAACGGCTCGCATCCGCCGTTGTCTTGTTTTTATCGACTTCCCGTGGAACCACGTGGACGTCGTTGACACCGGTCTGCGCCGATAATGGCGCTGTGAGCCAAGGGATCACCAATAGGACAAGGGAGACCCAAAACACGAACACACCTCCACGCAACCGCACGATTGGTTTCGGGGGTCGAACCAGGGGAGGCTTCCGAACTTGGGCCGTGGGGCGAGAGCACAATCGCCCATTGCTGAGGGGCATAAGCACCTCTTGATGGCCGCGATAATATCACAGCTTGGCCTAAGTGGATGCTCTTTCCTTGTCAAATGTTGGAGACAAAGCCGAAACGGTCTGGGCACACGGCGCGAGGGTTGCTGCGCATGGTGCAAATCCGTCGAATACCAACCGGGTGTTCTACAATCAATGGTCTGATGGCCGACTTACAGCCCTTTCGCGCACTCCGCTACGACCTTGAAAGGGTCTCCCCGGCCCAGGTCGTAACTCAGCCATATGACAAGATCAGCCCTGCCATGCAGGATCGGTACTATGCGGCCAGTCCTTATAATCTCGTACGGATTATCCTGGGGCGCCGGGAAGCCGGCGACGATGCAAGCAGCAACGTCTACTCCCGTGCCGCAGACTGTTTTGGGGAGTGGAGGCGTTCCTGGGTCCTGCAACAGGACCGTAACCCGTCGATTTACGTCTATTCTCAGTGTTTTACGGTGCCGGGGTCCACAAACGAGTTCGAACGGCGCGGATTCATCGCTCTGGGGCGCATCGAGGACTATTCTGCCGGCGTCATTTTCCGGCACGAGCAAACCTTAGCCAAGCCCAAGGCTGACCGCTTAGAGCTGCTCCGCGCCACGCGCGCCCACTTCGGCCAAATCTTCATGTTGTATGAAGATTCCGGCCAGGTCGAGTCCCTGCTTGATATGCGTGGCGATCCAGACATCGAACTTGGCGATGAATATGGCGTGAAACATCGCCTTTGGCAAGTCACCGACGCGAAAGTGATTCAGTCTATTCAAGCGGCTATGAAAGACAGGAAACTCATTATCGCCGACGGCCACCATCGTTACGAGACCGCGTTGAATTACCGGGACGAGTGCCGCGCCCAGGACGCTGCTCAAACCGGGAATCGGAAATTGTCATCTTCCGAGTTCGTCATGATGACCTTTGTTAACATGAACAGCCACGGCCTGCGTATCCTTCCAACCCACCGTGTTGTGTATGGTCTCGATTCGTTTTCGGAGGAGAAGTTCCGCAGTTCTGCCCAAGCGTTTTTTGATATAGACGAGATCGAGTTCGCACTCACGGCCGACAGTGCTCTTGCCATTCTCCGCGAAGCGGGCCGAACCGGCTCCTCGATTTTAGCTGTAACATCTGCCCGCGCTTTCCTGATGCACCATTGCAATTTCTACGCGGCGGCACAGATATTCGCTGGCAGTTCGATCCGCCAGCAAGCGCTGGATGTGGTTCAACTTCACAAATGCCTGTTAGAGAATGTATTGCAGCTGTCGGAGGAGTCTATTCGCAATCAGAAGAATATCTCTTATGTTCGTGAAGCCTCAGACGCTCTGTCGCAGGTCCGCGAAGGCCGCGCTAATATCGTATTCCTCATGAATCCTTGCCGTGTGGCTCAGGTACGCGACATTGCCTTCGCAGGCGAGGTGATGCCTCAAAAATCCACCGACTTTTATCCCAAACTGCTCAGTGGATTAACTATCTATGCGCTCGATTAGGGGAAATGTCTGATGGAACTCTGTGCCTGGCGCCGCGAACCATCATTCCTCAGATTGTCACTTCGAAAACTGTCTCTCCGAAGATCGTGGTTTGCGCTTTTATGGCTCGTATCGGTCTTCGCTCTCTCGGCGGCGGCTCCCGAAAAGCATTTAACGGTTTATTCAACCGCGGCGAACTATTCAGTTCCTGTCGTCCAGCATGAATATCGCGATTACGTGGGACTGTTGGAACTGCTGGATCCACTAGGAAGTGTGAGTGTAAAGGCCGACCCTCCGCGCTGGCGAATCCACTACAACAATGTTCTCGGCGAATTTATCGCAGGCAAAAGCCAAGCCCGCATCCAGGGGCGCGGCGCCGATCTAACCGGAAGATTTCTCCTGGACAACGGCCGCGGCCTTGTCCCTGTCGATTGTCTCAATTCGCTCCTGCCGCGCTTCCTTGGCGGGCCGGCAACGCTGCACGAGGAATCCAGTCGTCTCTTCATAGGCAACATCGCCACCCATTTCACTGCGGCGGTTCCGCTCGACGACTCTTCCCGCTTGGTTTTTCACTTCACTGCACCGGTGAATCCCATGGTCGCCACTGAGCCTGGGAAGGTTCGTTTAACCTTTCGCCGCGAACCGATTACCGCTCCAGCGTCGCCCAGGCTCACTTTCAACAGCAAAATCATCTCATCGGCGGATTATTCGGAGCGCGACGGATCGGCCGAAATCACCGTGACTACGAGCGTCCCGCTCATCGCCAGCTTCAGCCCAGACGGACGAACGATCACATTGTCTCCACCCAAATCCCAGGTTGCAGGCAATGCCTCAACTGGCGCGGTCCCAGCAAATCCTGCTCCGCCGAATAATCCTCCTCCAAGGCCCCTGGCGATTCCGAACCCCGCTCCTCCCGTGGTCCGGCGCTACTTCGCCATTGTGGACGCAAGTCACGGCGGGCTGGATCGAGGCGAAGCACTAAGCCCGACGCTGGCAGAAAAGGACGTCACAGTTGAGTTTGCCCGACGGCTCCGCCAGGAACTTGAGAGCCGGGGCATCTCTACCCTTGTGCTTCGTGATTCAGATGCCAACCTGTCGCTCGACGATCGAGCCTTCTTCGCCAACAGCACCCATGCCGCGGTGTACATTGCTCTGCATGCGGCCTCAAACGGGCACGGCGTTCGCCTTTACACGGCATTGTTACCCTCTGCCGCCGGAGACGAGCGCGGCCCATTCCGCGACTGGACCACCGCTCAAATGCCATCGCTGTCGCTTAGTCAGGCCACAGCAGGAAGCGTGGCCAACGAACTCAAGAAAGTTCAAGTTTCAGTGCGCACCCTTACCGCACCACTTCGTCCGCTAAATAACGTTCTCACCGCCGCGATTGGGGTCGAGGTTGCTCCGCCGGCCACGGATGTTTCGCCGCTGACCGCACCGGATTATCAGCAACTAATTGCCGGAGCCGTGGCCAATGGAATTCTCGCCATGCGTTCGCAACTGGGAGCGGCGCCATGATTCCACGGCACTTCTACATTGCAGCCTCAGTGATGCTCGTTGCGGTGCTCGGCATGAGCATCTACGCATGGCATATGCGCGCCCGCGCCGTAGCCACGCCCGCCGCTGCCACAGATACTCAGCCAATGGTTGCGCCCGTATCGGGACCGACCGAGCAAGTTACTTTATTTGTGGCTTATGACGATCTCGGTATACTCCGCGCGCAGGCCGCGCGCATCCCGTTGCCCAGCGTCCGCCAGGAGCGCGCGGAAGAGCTGCTTCATGCGCTTATCGCCTTGTATCTGGGTAAATCGTCGCCACACCCCTTGTCGGTTGGGTCCGACATTCGTAGCGTCTATCTAGTCGATCCAGGACTAGCGGTAATCGACGTCAACGCAGCCTTCGCCGATGGTCATCGATCTGGAGTGCTGGAAGAAGACCTCACCGTAGCTTCTTTGATTCAAACCCTCGCGGCAAATATCCCTGGAATTTCGAGAGTAAAGATTCTGGTGGAAGGAAAGCAGCGTGACACGCTCGCCGGACACGCTGATCTTACCGATTTTTTCGACGTATCGGCGGTGAACCAGCTGACATCGCAACTGCAATCCATCCAGTAAAACTGGAGGCTCCAGGTCAGCGGCCGCATCAATCTTCAAAGCTTCTCGCTCCTCCCTTCATGCGATTCTTCACCAGATTCGTCCAGACAAACCTGATCACACGGGCGTCGTTGTAGCAATAGGCAAGATTGTGGTTCAGGGTGGAGAAACAATGCTGCTGGCATGTTTTCTTCATGCCGGCAAGTTGCGCTTCGTCGAATTTGTGACCGTCGATGCTTCCCCAATCGAACGTCGCGGCATACATCGGGAAGCAAGGCGCAACCGTGCCATCTGTACGGACAATCACATTATTCTGTCCCGCGCGGCAATTCCACTCAGCAAAGTGCAACCCACCGTTTGAATCCTGCACAAAGCCGGGCAGCTTGGCGATCTCTTTGGCAATGTTGCCGTTGCTTCCCGTTCCATCGCCGTTCCAGCCCAGGCGACTCAGGTCGGCCCCGCTTGCCATGCGGATAAACGCTTTGATCTCCTGCAGGCGCTGCAACGAATTCACCATCTGATATCCGGCTTTATTTTTTTCAATCAGCCAATCCACCAATGAATCGGTCTGCCGCCAATCTTCCGGGCGGATGTAAGTCGGATTGTCGCTGACGTGCCTGAAGTGCTCGTCCTGCTCGAGCATAGGAGTCTCGTTGATGTGATAGTCGGTAGCGATGCGATTCTCGCGCGCGTATTCGGTAATCTGCCGCACGTCTTCGGTATTATTTCGGCAGATGTTGATGTTAAAAAACACCATGTAGCCGTAGACATATTGTTTTCTGATTAGATGTTCGATGTGCTTGCGCACTGGAACGAGCGCTTTGGGCAAGCTTGGTTTTTCATCCCACGCATCGACCGCGAAGTTAAAAACACTTACTCCGGCGTCTCCCAAACGATCAGCGACGTCCGGGCGCAGTAACCGGCCGTTCGTTCCAATGTAGATCCAGAATCCTTTCTTTGCCGCGTAGTACACAACTTTATGCGCGAATTGCGGCCGCAACAGTGGCTCGCCCCCCATTAACGCCAGCACCCGGCAGCCCTGATCGTACAACCAGTCAATCGAGCGCCGCGCGATGTCCTCACTCATTCCCTTGACTTTGTTGTTGTATGCCCAGCAATACCAGCAATCGAGATTGCATTTGTACTCGACAAACAGATACGCAGTGATGGGGTGAAAAACGCCGGACATTACGCGCGATCGAATATAGGGAAAAAGCCAACCGCGCATCTTGTGATAGACCTGCGGGAGCGTCCAATCTCGCTTTTGTGGGATTATCTCCGGTCCGGGATCGAACAGTTTTTCAGGAAACTGCGGGAATGTCGGTTGGGGTAACGTCATGCCACGGGAAACTGGGGACTTTACACCTTCCGGCGGGGAGTTCATCAGAAGGTTGTGGATGTCTACATCGATGCGGAATTTCGGCGCGGTAGCCATGCTGGTCTTCCTCCACTGCGCGGAGATCGGTTATGAATTGGCAGGTTGGACGTTATCCAAGTTCGTAGCCGCAAGTGTGGCAGAGGTTGCTTGGGCTGCCAAACTTGCCTTCTTCCGGGGATATCGATTAATTGGGGGTCTTGGAGGCTTTAGAATAATTGGCGGACAGGATTTTTCGAGGCAATGCTTTCTCCCCCCTCGGAAAAAGCAAAAGCGCGGGCGATTTCGGACAGACAAAAAATGCCTAAGCCCCGGCCAATACCGGTTCCACTCCGTAAATCGAATGCCACGAAGTCGCAGCCTTCAATTTGTCGTTGACGTTGTTGATGTTCTTCACTCCCTCAGTTTCCAGCCACGCGCGGAAGGCTGCCGCACCCTGCCTCGCATAGATTGGAATACCGTCCTTCCAGGTCGCGCGACCGCAGAGCACACCGTTGAACTTCACACCTGATTCTCCGGCCAGTTCCAGTGTCTCGCTGAATTCCGCATTACTTACGCCTGCTGAAAGATAAATGAAGGGCTTCGTCGCAACATTTGCGGCCTTATGGAAAAAGTCGATTGCTTCCTTCTTGGTATATGCCTTCTGCCCCCCGAATGATTTAGTGCCTTCGACAAATTTCATATTCACTGGAACTTCTACCTTCAGCACGTCAACGCCATAGCGATCTTTACTGAACTCGCGCATGCTTTCCATGACAATCTGCGGCTTCTTTTTGGCGTACTCTAACCCCTTTTCGTCGGCTCCTTCTTCATAGCCAACAAATTCCAAAAAATACGGAATATCGTTTGCGCGGCATTCATCGCCGATTCGCTCCACCCAGGCATGTTTCTTATCGTTGGTTTCCTTGGGATCGTATGGCGTGTAATAAAGCAGAATCTTCACGCAGTCTGCACCCGCTTCTTTTAAGCGGCGCGCCGACCAGTGATCGAGCAGATCCCCCAAACGTCCCGGCCCTGTTTTGTCATATCCGGTTTTCTCATAAGCCAACAGTAGGCCGGCATTCTTGGCTCTGCGCTTCGAGGCAGGCAGCCCCCACTCCGGATCGAGCAGGATGGCGCTGGCGTGGGGCGTCAAGACTTCGGTGACCAGCGTCTTGAACTCCTCCATCATGGCGCTACTGACTTCCCCGCCCTTTTCCTTGCTCAAGGATTTCTGCAACGACCCTCGCTGATCCATAGCCGCGGCTGCGATGACGCCGCGTTCATTCGAAACCTTTCTGAGACCTGCTAATTTACCGGGGGTGAGTTTCATAGAATCCTCCAAGGAGTACGAAGAAGATGTTTGCCCAAAACAGCCTATTGTAAATCAACCCGACAGTGATCGGCTGCTTGGTGCGATCCGTGTCCGCGATTCAGTTTCCTGGACGTCACCATGTTCTAGGCATAAGCTTGTTTAACTAATTTTCCGAGCCTCTGCGACCCTTACCTGCGCACCTGCAAATTGCGATCCGGCCGAGCCTCGCGTCACGCTTCTGAGAGCAGGTAGTATTCATTCAACCCCAGTCGGTTCCACGAGAGTTTATCGACGAAGCGGTTGTTAACTTCAACCGCAGGGCGGTGGTACAGTGGTATGACCAGCTTAGGCTTCTAACTCGATCATTCTGTTGTTTCGAGTAGAAAAAGTCTTCCTCTAATCTCAGGGGGATATTTCATTATGGCAATCGCGACTATTAATCCCGCAACCGGGGAAACCCTTAAAACCTTCCAAGCCCTCTCGCAATCCCAAATCGAGCAAAAACTCACGCAGGCAGTCAACACATTCCAAGCCGAACTTCAGACGTCCTTTGCGGAGCGCGCCCGCCGGATGAATTGTGCCGCCGAGATTCTGGAACGCGATAAAGACAAATTCGCGCATTTGATGACTCTGGAGATGGGCAAGCCCTACAAAGCGGCTGTTGCTGAGGCACAAAAATGCGCCTCTGGTTGCCGCTACTACGCGCAGAATGCCGAGCGCTTTCTGGCTGACGAAACCATTGATACGGGCGCCCAGAAGAGCTTTATTCGCTACCGCCCGATTGGACCCATTCTCGCTGTGATGCCGTGGAACTTCCCTTTTTGGCAAGTGGTTCGTTTCGCTGCTCCGGGTCTCATGGCGGGGAATGTCGGGCTGCTGAAGCATGCCTCGAACGTACCGCAATGTGCGCTCGCTCTAGAAGAGTTGTTTCTTGAAGCCGGATTTCCGAAAGGTGCATTTCAGACTTTACTCATCGGGGCGGATCAAGTCGATGCGATCCTGAACGATCCACGAGTGATGGCGGCAACGCTCACGGGGAGCGAACAGGCAGGTATCCAGGTCGGAGTGTCTGCAGCCAAGCGGATCAAGAAAGTTGTGCTCGAACTTGGGGGCAGCGATCCCTTCATTGTGATGCCCAGCGCCGATCTTGACGCTGCCGTGGCCACCGCCGTTGAAGCGCGTGTGATTAACAATGGCCAATCCTGCATCGCCGCCAAACGTTTCATCATCGCCCAATCGATCGCCACAGAGTTCGAGAAGAAGTTTGTTGCGCGTATGGAGAACTTGCGGGTCGGCGATCCCTTTGATGAAAAGACCGAACTCGGACCGCTGGCCACGGCCGACGCGGTGAAGTCGCTCGATGCTGATGTTCAGAAATCCGTTCAAGCCGGAGCCAAGCTGTTAACCGGCGGTCACGCTTTGAAGCTTCCCGGCAATTATTATGCGCCGACAGTACTTACCAATATTCCCAAAGAATCTCCCGCCTACCGCGAAGAATTTTTTGGCCCGGTGGCGCTGTTATTTCGTGTGAAGGATATTGATGAAGCGATCCGCCTCGCGAATGACAGCCGCTTCGGCCTCGGCGCCAGTGCCTGGACCAAGGATCAGGAGGAGCGCGAGCGTTTTATCAATGAACTCGAATCCGGAATGGTCTTCATCAACAGGATGGTCGCGTCGGACCCGCGCATTCCGTTTGGCGGCGTCAAGCATTCGGGCCACGGCCGCGAGCTTTCGGCTAACGGGATTCGGGAATTCATGAATATTAAGACAGTGTCGATCGCTTAGGACGCTCACTACTGCCGGAGTGTGATCCCGCTCAGCACGGATTGTTGCTTAGCCGTAAGCGCCTGCACTCCCTGCCGGGCATAGGTCATCATCTTGGCGAACTGGGCATCATCGAACGCCTGTCGCTCGGCCGTAGCCTGCACTTCGACCATCTTGCGGCCTGCCGTCATCACGAAGTTCATGTCCACGTCGGCGCGAGAGTCTTCTTCGTAGCAAAGATCGAGCAGAACTTCTCCATCCACAATGCCCACACTTACGGCAGCAACGAAATCGCGCAACGGAACCGACGTGAGTGTTCCCGCCTGCACCAGTTTCTCCAGGGCCAGTCCCAGCGCGACAAATGCGCCAGTAATCGAGGCAGTTCGCGTTCCTCCATCCGCCTGAATCACGTCGCAGTCAATCCAGATTGTGCGCTCGCCCAATCGCGATAAATCGGTCACCGCGCGCAGCGAACGGCCAATGAGCCTCTGGATTTCGTGAGTACGGCCGCTGGGCCGCCCCCTTGCAACCTCGCGGGAAGTGCGAGTCAGCGTGGCGCGGGGAATCATCGCGTACTCGCTGGAGATCCATCCCTTGCCCGAATTGCGCATAAAGACCGGCACGGCTTCCTCGATCGATGCTGTACAAATTACGCGTGTGTTTCCAACTTCAATCAGCACCGATCCCTCAGCCGTGGGAATGAAGTCGGGGATAATAGAGACCGGCCGCAATTGATCGGGAGCGCGATTATCGGAGCGGTAGAACATAAGCGAGGATTGTAAATGATGCGCTCACCCCTGACATGCGGCTCGGAAATCGCGTGTGAGACGACAAGGAATCGATATCACGCTGAGCCATTCAGCTAAACTCATCGACATGCCCACATTGATCCAGCAACCAACTCGCATTCAATCCGCCGGAAACAAGCCCAAGGTCATCGACGAATACATTGGGCGCGTCAATTCCCAAACAGCTTCCCTGAGTGTTGCCCGCATGCGCAGCCCTGCGGGTTGGGTCGAACCCGGACAAACCCCTGAGTTCGAGGAGTTCACAATCGTCCTGAAGGGGACGCTGCGCGTGGAATACAGGAACGGATCGATCGATGTACAAGCTGGACAAGCTATCATCGCCCACGCCGGTGAATGGATCCGGTACTCGACTCCGGGCGAGGAGGGGGCAGAATATCTCGCCGTGTGCATGCCGGCGTTCTCTCTGGAAACGGTAAATAGGGACGAGTAGACCTTGGAGGCGGCATCTACTCCCACTCAATCGTCCCCGGAGGTTTAGAGGTGACGTCATAGACCACGCGATTGACGCCTTTTACTTCATTCACAATTCGTGTGGAGATTTTTTTCAGCACTTCGTGCGGTAGCGGCACCCAATCGGCGGTCATGCCATCTTCTGAACTCACCGCGCGGATCGCACACGTATAAGCGTAGGTTCGCATATCTCCCATCACGCCGACCGACATTATGGGCAGCAGCACGGCAAACGACTGCCAGATTTTTGTATAAAGTCCTGCATACTTGACTTCGCCGACGACGATGTCATCGCACTCACGTAGCAATGCCAGCCGCTCCGGCGTCACTTCGCCGAGCACACGCACCGCGAGGCCAGGCCCCGGGAATGGCTGCCGCTGCAAGATTTCCTCCGGCACACCCAGATCGCGTCCGATCTTCCGGACTTCATCCTTGAAGAGATCTTTCAGTGGTTCGATCAGTTTCAACTTCATTTTCTCCGGAAGCCCGCCGACGTTGTGATGCGATTTGATTACCTGCGACGGCCCGCGTACCGAGCGCGATTCGATCACGTCCGGGTAGAGCGTCCCCTGCACGAGCCACTTGACCTTGCCCTCCTTTTTCTCGATGCGCCGCGCCTCCCTCTCAAATACTTTGATGAACTCGTTGCCGATGATCTTGCGTTTCTTCTCGGGCTCGGTAACACCCTTCAGCTTGCCGAGAAAACGCCCCGTCGCATCGACCGCGTCGAGCCGCAATCCGAGCCTATCCCGCAGACTCTTTTGCACTTTTTCGAATTCGTTTTTACGCAGGACGCCGTTGTTCACGAAAATGCACGTCAGCCGCGAGTTTCCTTTCTGATCACGCAGGGCTCGGTCGACAAGCACCGCTGCCACCGACGAGTCCACTCCGCCGGAGAGCGCACAGATCGCGCGCCCGCTTCCCACTTCCCTCTTCACCTGTTCAATAGTCGAATCGATAAAGTGTTGCGGCGTCCAGGTCGGCCGGGCTCCGCAGACTTTGAAAACGAAATTGCGCAGAATCTCCGTCCCCTGCCGGGTGTGATGAACCTCCGGATGGAATTGCACCGCATACCACTTTTTGGCGACATTCTGAACTCCTGCTACTGCGTGCGGCGTCTTAGCAGTCAACTCAAATCCGGAGGGCAACTCCAGAGCTTCATCTCCGTGCGACATCCAGACTGGCTGACGCTTTGCCAGTCCCTGAAAAAGTGCGGAGTCCGCGACAATATCGATCTCGGCATGGCCATACTCGCGCTTTTCGGCAGGACGCACTTTGCCGCCCAGCGTGTGCACCATGAATTGCAGTCCATAGCAAATGCCGAGCACGGGCACACCAAGATCAAACAGTTTTGGGTCGGCGGGGGGAGCGTCTTTGTCATAGACCGACCAAGGAGCACCCGAGAGTACGATGCCTACCGGTCCGCACGCTTTTATCTCCTTAAGCGAAGCCGTGCAAGGCAGCACCGCTGAGAACACGTTTTGCTCGCGGATCCGCCGGGCAATGAGTTGCGTGTATTGCGAGCCGAAATCAAGGATAACGATGGATTGGACGGACGAGGCTGGATTGTTCTTGGATGGTGATTCCACCGATGAGTTTCTCAAATCGCGCGGCCCCTGTAAAGGATCGCATGAGGCAAGGTGCAGCCAGGCTAAAACTCAGAGATTAGGCCTGGCAGATCACTCAGAATCGGCTCGTCTCGGTCAACTGCCGCATGGCCGGGAGCGCCTAGTCCGTTTTGGTTGCCGACATGCGGAAAATACGGAGTCCCGGAATTCGTCGATGGCGCTGCAAGACTCGGAGCCAGTCCGATAAAAATATATCCAGCTAGCCGAGTAATGTAGAGCCAGTCAATCACTGCGAGATATACCAGCATGACGAGGATCTCCCCAGCAATGATCAATGGTTTCGAAACAACGTGCACAAAAAGCAGCAAACCAAAGCCGACTGAAGATGCCGCAACAAACGCGCTAAGGTGCGCGATGGCATTCCACGCGCTTACCGCGACGACGGTCGCT